>Ga0049114_1000002_pt1 | contig 109253 bp, 97 predicted proteins | sample WorMettanBELIZE2_FD_55211 | JGI IMG/M metagenome (GOLD analysis project Ga0049114, IMG submission 55211) | Marine gutless worms symbiont microbial communities from Max Planck institute for Marine Microbiology, Germany - Olavius tantulus BELIZE.2 | ecosystem: Host-associated > Annelida >... | reverse complement strand
AGGACGCCAACTTCGGAAAACTGCAAACAATGGCTTTAGGGTCCTACATACTCAGACCATTGCGTGAGAATACCCTTAAAATGGTGCATAATCCCGTTTTTCTTTAGAACTGCTCCACAAACCATCGCACCGCCGAACGCCGCGGCTGAGAGGCTCGACGTAAGGAGCCTACTGCTGCAAGGACCTCGCTATAAGCTTCTGTTTGGTATGAGATTTTATAAGTATTGACGAAATATAAATATCGATGTACTTTATAGACAAATTATACCAATTGTACAAAAGGTGACTTATGCTTAGCAAAATATCAACGGCCGAAGCCAGAAAAAAATTTGCCACTATCATAAATAGAGTGGCGTTCGGAAAAGAGTCTTTTGTTCTGACCAGACGGGGTGAGCCGCTTGCAGCTATAGTTACGGTTGAAGACTTGAAGCTGCTGCATGAACTGGAAGAGCGGATAGATATCGATGATGCATGGAAAGCCCGCAATGAGCCGGGTGAAAATGTGTCCTGGGAGCAATTACGTGAGGAACTGGATCTTTGAAGTACAGGATAGAATTCAAGAGATCTGCGGTCAAAACACTCAAAAGTATTCCTAAACGTGATCGAATACGAATTCGCGACAAGATCGACAGCCTTTCCGAAAAACTGCCAGACCGGACGATAACGAAAATGAAAGGGGATAATCCATTTCATCGAGTTCGCGTGGGCAATTATCGAATAATTTATGAGATCCAAGATCAGATCCTGGTGATCCTTGTGCTAAAAATCGGCCACCGGAAAGATATATACAGCAAACTCTCCTAACTTTCCTTGTTCAGGATTTTTGCCCGAAGGGCATGCGATTTTTTGCCGGACAAAGTCGTCCGGCAAAAATATGATATGTAGCAGAATGCGAAAGCTTCTCAATCTTTCGTATTCGCCGCTTTCAATCACGCGCAGCAGTTCGGCCTTGAGTTCGAGCGGCAGTTCATCGATTTCGTCCAGAAAGAGCGTTGATCCTTTGGTTAGCTCGAAACGCCCGGCCCGGGTTGTGGTCGCCCCGGTATAACCCCTAGTCCTCAGAAATCCGCAAACTGGAGTATCTTCGGGAAACCCTTAGATCTTGAGTATCCCACCTTGATGCGGAAAAATATCCATCCAATGCTTGGGTCAGTCGGAAGGGTACGGAAATATCTTTCCTTCGAAGTTTTCCACGTTTAGGGTGGCATGCGACTGCTGTTGGATATAGTTCGGTACCAGAGGCACTTTACCGCCCCCGCCGGGCAGATCGATTTTGTAGTGTGGGACACAGAGGCCGGAGATGTGGCCGTGAAGTGATTTCAGGATTGCCAGACCGGAGGATACCGGCACCCGAAAGTGGGCAGTGCCTGCCACGGCATCCGGGTGGTGCAGGTAATAGGGACGTACCCGGCAGGCGACCAGGCGCGTCATCAGTTCTCGCATGGTTTCCGGCGTATCGTTCACCCCTTTAAGGAGCACCGTCTGGCTGCCGAGGGGAATTCCGGCATCGGCAAGAATCTGAAAGGCGCTTTTTGCCATTCCGGTGATTTCCGTCGGATGATTGACGTGAATAAACGCATATATCGGGTGAAATCGTTTCAGCATGGCGGCTAATTCGATTGTCACGCGATGGGGCAGGCTGACCGGCATACGCGTGTGAATCCGAATGATTTCCACGTGACGGATCCGGTGCAGCTTCGCCAGTATGGCCTCCAGCTCTGAGTCCTCGAGCATCAAGGGATCTCCACCGGAGAGGATCACATCACGAATCCGGGAGTCCTGACGGATATAATCCAACCCCAGCGCGATCGATGCGCCACCGACCTTGGCATTGCATCCGACACTCCGTTTTCGCATGCAAAACCGGCAGTAGGCGGCGCATTGGTCGGTCACCAGCAAGACGGCCCGATCCGGATATCGGTGGATCAAACCCGGGACCGGTGAATGAGTTTCCTCTCTCAAGGGGTCTGCCTGAAACGGATCGTCCGCCAATTCTGCCGGATTCGGAACAAATTGCCGCCCGATCGGGTCATCCGGATCCCTGATCAGGGAAAGCAGATAGGAGTTTAGGCGCATCGGGTATTTCGCCGCGATCGCATTCAGAGATTCGGCCTCCGAGAAACGCGCCTCCAGCGCATGGGGGGAAACAATGCTTTCGGACAGCATCTGCCGCCAATCGGGCATCGCCCGAGGTATTGATCGAATAGATTGTGCCATCATCAAGTGCCTTGAACAGAGGTTCAAAAGATCAAATTGTGGGTCTGTACGCCATGCCCCATATTACGTCAAATTCCTCCGCAAATGCATGAATTTTCAGATTGGATCCATGGTCTGGGTATCTATTAAACTGCATGCCAATCGCTTGGCATTCAGGTGACGGGAAATCAACGTTTACAAGCTGGAGTGATTCAGTTACAAGGACATTCTGGCTTAAAGTGGTAAATAATTAGGTGAAAGACGATGACGATGGTGAAGGTCGTTCATGTATTGCTGGCTGTGCTTCTGATGGGTATTCCGAGGAGTGCCCTGGCAGAAGAGTCTCTGCCGGATGTGGACACCCTGATTGCTGGAATCGAAAGGCGATACACCGGAACCGGATTTACGGCGCGATTTGATCAGGAGTCGACCCTCAAAGCCATGGATATTACCGACACTGCTTCAGGGGGGGTCTGGTTCAGACGGCCCGAGATGATGCGGTGGGAGTACGAAACGCCGGAGCGGCAAGTTATTGTAAGCGACGGAATCACCTTGTGGATTTATCGGCCCGAAGACAACCAGGTGATGATCGGCGATGCCTCGGCATATTTTGGAGACGGGAAAGGAGCCAGTTTCCTTTCGGACATCCGTCTGGTGAAAAAGAAGTTCGAGGTTCAGATCCTGGACAGCCAGAGTCCCGAATTCTACTCTGTCAAACTGACGCCCCGGGAGAAAAGTCATGACCTGGCATCGGTGCACCTGACCGTCGACAAACGAACGTTTGATATCGCGCAGGTCGTCACCACCAATGTGTATGGCGACGAGACGCGGATTCAATTCAATACATTCAAATACAACCAAGACCTTGGGGCCTCGCTGTTCTTCTTTGACATTCCCAAGGGCGTGGATGTGATCCGGTTGGATTAAGACCTTATAAGACGGCGGTTGTCATGGGGCGGCCGATGAAGCATCCATTTGGCGAGGGATCGAACCTTCCGAGCCGTCGATCGTCATCCAAAGATGAAAAGGTATTGAGGATGAAAGACAAGATTCGAAAACTTTTAAAGGAGAAAAACGGCGTTCTTCTGGCACACAACTACCAGCCTCCTGAAATCCAGGATGTGGCTGATCTGTGTGGGGACTCCCTGGAGCTGAGCATACGGGCAGCAAAGACCGATGCCGACGTGATCGTATTTTGCGGCGTCCATTTCATGGCGGAAACCGCTTCCATATTGTCTCCGGAAAAAACCGTGCTCCTGCCCCGTTCTGATGCCGGATGCCCCATGGCGGACATGGTGACGCCGGTGGCACTCGAGTCCCTGAAGAAGAAGCTGCCACCCATGCCCGTGGTGACTTACGTCAATTCCACGGCTGCGGTAAAAGCGTTATCCACAGTCTGTTGCACCTCTGCGAATGCTGTGGACGTCGTCGAAAGTCTCGATGCAAAAGAGGTCCTCATGGTGCCGGATCAAAACCTGGCGAACTATGTCGCTGATCGAACAAAGAAGCGTATCCACCCTTGGGAGGGATACTGCCCAATACACCACTCATTGACCGCGGAGGATGTCCTTCAGGCCAAAGCAGCCCATCCCGAAGCTATTTTTCTGGCCCATCCGGAATGCCCCCGGGAAATTCTTGAGTTGGCCGATGGCATCGCCAGCACGTCCGGTATGGTGCGCTATGCCGGCGCATCGGATCGCAATGAGTTCATCATCGGCACGGAAGTGGGACTTCTGTATCCGCTCCAGACGCAGAATCCGGATAAAACGTTCTATCCGGCCTCGGAACGTATGGTGTGTCCGGACATGAAGAAAATATCTCTAGGGGATGTTGTTCAGAGTCTGGAAACCCTGGATGGGGAAGTCAAAGTCCCGGAAGAGATCCGCGTACCGGCGTTAAGCGCGGTCCAGCGGATGATCGATCTGGCGTTATAGTATCTTGCGGTTTTGTCATTCCGGGCTTGACCCGGAATCCAGTTCTTTTTATCGAGATAGGGCTCTGGATGCCGGATCACGTCCGGCATGACGGACTCGGCACTGGGTCGAGGAAGTCGCGGTCAAAACCTACCGAATCCCAATGTCGCCCGCCCTACGAAGACTGATATGTAGGGCCGGTCACTGTACCGGCCCATCTAGATGCGGGACAAATCGGAAGGAACGTTCTAAAGATTCTTCAAGAAATTGGCAACATCATGGGAATCCGTATCGGTATCGACTGAGAAGATGGCCATCCTGGTTCGATCCCGATAGCGATCCCGATACCGAGCTAGCTGGCCGCCTCAACCACCTCTTCCGGAATATCCGCGTTGGTATATACCTTCTGCACATCGTCGCAGTCTTCCAGAGCCTCCATGAGTCGGACCATTTGTTGGGCTTCCTTACCCTTTAAATCTGCGGTCGACTGGGGCAGCATGGTCACCTCAGCAACGATGTAGGGGATTTCGGCGCTTTCCACAGCGTCCTTCACAGCCTCGAATTCTTCGGTGGAGGAGATCACTTCGAAATTTCCGTCATCTTCCCGAATATCTTCGGCGCCGGCGTCCAGGGCCGCTTCCATAAGGGTGTCCTCGTCCACGGCGGCTTTTTTCACGGCGATGTATCCCTTCTTTTCGAACATCCAGGCCACGCATCCGTTCTCACCGAGATTCCCGCCGTTTTTGCTGAAGATGTGTCGAATGTCTGCCACGGCCCGGTTTTTATTGTCTGTAAGAGATTCCACCAGTACCGCCGCACCTCCAGGACCGTAGCCTTCATATGTGCTTTCTTCGTAGCTGACGCCTTCCAGCTCGCCGGTGCCTTTCTTGATAGCCCTCTCGATATTGTCTTTGGGCATATTTTCGGCTTTGGCGGCAGCCACCGCCGTCCGAAGCCGCGGGTTGGCGGCGGGGTCGCCTCCCCCCATACGGGCAGCCACCGTAATCTCCTTGATCAATTTTGAAAAAATTTTGCCACGCTTGGCATCCGCGGCGCCTTTTTTATGCCTGATTGTAGACCATTTGCTGTGTCCTGACATCGGTCCACCCTCCTATCGTTTTCCAAGTCCGATAACGAATACTTCCTTGCTTGCTTTGCGACTGCTTTGAGGCTTGAAGCGTCGAACCTGCCGAAAACCTCTCTTCAGGTCCTCTGAAAATGGCTTTGCATCCTGACCGGTGAATATTTTGCAGCAGAAATGGCCGCCCGTTTGCAACAGCGTTTCGGCCAGGTTCCAGGCTGCTCGACACAGTTCAGCGGACCTCGCGGCGTCCACGTCCTTGCGCCCGGTGGTCGAGGGGGCCATATCCCTCAGGACCACATCGAACCGTTGCGTCAGAATGGGGCTTTTGTCTGCTTCCAATCGATAGATGTCGCCGACGACGGTTTCCGTGCTTTTCGGCAGACGTTCCGTGACCGGCTGCAGGTCGATGCCGACGACCTTGCCGTTTGGACCGACCAGTTTGGCCGCGTAAAGGGTCCAAGATCCGGGCGCACATCCAAGATCCAGCACTCGGTCGCCGGATTTGATGAGCTTGAACCGCTTCTGGAGTTCCTGAAGCTTGTACACCGAGCGCGCCGGGTAGCGCTCTTTCTTCGCACGTCGGGTATAATGATCCGACCATGTATTATGTTTCGAAGCCGGTCGCTTCATATAATTTCAGGCCCCTATAGTCAAGGTATGGGACGGTTTGCCGGTTTGCCCGTTAGTCCCGTTTAGGCGAAGTAGATCCTATTTAGAACAGATGCTCAAAGGCTTCGGAAATGGTGCGGACACCCACCACCTGGATGCCGTTCACATCAGCCATCCGCTCAATATTGTGCTGCGGAATCAAACACTTGTGGAATCCCATTTTTCGGGTTTCCTCGACCCGGGTTTCCACATGCCCGATGGCCCGCACCTCTCCGGTCAGACCCACCTCGCCAAAGACCGCCGTATCCTCGGGGATCGATCTGTCCAGAAAACTGGATGCCACCACAGACACGATGCCCAGATCTACCGCCGGCTCATCGATCTTCACCCCGCCGGCCACATTCATGAAAATGTCATGCCCGATCAATTGCAGACCGAGCTGCTTTTCCATGACGGCGACGAGCAGAGCCACCCGATTCGGATCCAGGCCCAGGATGGTTCGGCGCGGCGTGCCCAGACTCGTACCGCTGGCCAGTGCCTGAATTTCGACCAAAATCGGCCGGGTGCCCTCCATACTGGCGGTCACCACGGATCCAGGATTGTTAGCGGATCGCTCGGATAGAAAAACCGCAGACGGATTGGCCACCTCTTCCAGGCCGGATTCCTTCATTTCGAACACGCCGATTTCATTGGTCGATCCAAAGCGGTTTTTCACCGCTCGGAGGATTCGGAACACGTGGTTGCGCTCCCCCTCGAAATACAGAACCGTATCGACCATGTGCTCCAGCAACCGGGGGCCGGCGATGGCGCCGTCTTTTGTTACGTGGCCGACGAGAAAGGTGGGGATATCGCTTTTTTTGGCCATCAACATCAGCCGCATGGCCGCCTCCCGGACCTGGCTGACGCTTCCAGGGGCTGATGTCAGATCCGGTGTATACATGGTCTGGATCGAGTCGATGACCAGAACCTGAGGCTTCAACTCCCGGACCATGGTCAAGATCGTTTCCACATTGATTTCCGACACGACATACAGATTCGACGCCAGGGTTTCCAGTCGTCTGCTGCGGAGCCGAATCTGACGGACCGATTCCTCGCCGGAGACATAGAGAACGCGATAACCGTCTACGGCCAAACCATAAAGCGCCTGGAGCATGAGCGTGGATTTTCCAATCCCCGGATCTCCGCCGATCAATACCATGGATCCGGATACCAGTCCGCCGCCGAGAACCCTGTCAAACTCATGGATGCCGGTGAGCTGCCGCCGCTCGTCCTCCTCGGTCAGCGCATCGATGGGCATTGGTTCCGACCGGTTTTTTGGAATCCCGGGCAGGTTTTCCAGCCCCGTGGCCGCCTGGACCTGTTCCTCCACCAGGCTGCCCCACTGGTTGCATTCCGGGCATTTACCCATCCATTTTGGGGCCTGGTATCCACAGGATTGGCACGTGTAGATAGTTTTCTGTGTTTTTTTCAATTGGCGTAATTCCGGAGAGTTATCTGTCCATTCGACCTTGATGACCCACTTTTGATTTGGCTGAGACGAAATCTATCCAATATCACTTCACAATTCAATAGAACACGTTCAGGCACCTCGAAAATCGGATAATCGTGATTACGCTATCTATTTACCGGGAAAAATAATATAATCCTGAACTACGGTTTCGTCTTTAAAACCATCGGCATCCGATCCCTTAAGTCGGGAGTGTCGGCAAAGGGGCAGCACCGGCGGCATTTGGATCGTTTCACGGAGCATCTGCGTTTATGAAAATCTGGACGATATTGACACTGGTTCTTGTATTGACCGGACCTGTTCTCGCCTCACACAACATCGAAGCTTCGGAACCGCATTTTGTGGTTGTTCAGAAATGGTTGATTAACGATGGATTTGATAAGGACTGGGTGGCATCGCTGTATGCCCGGCCCAACGTAAAATTCGATACGGCAAGCGCCCGGAGTTATTTCCGGCATCGGGAAGAAACTCTGGATTACGATCAGTTTACCACCTCCCGGTCCATTGAGGCGGCCCGAAAATACATGAACACCCACACCCAGGCGTTGCAGAATACCGAGAAAGCGTACGGTGTGGACCGGGAGGTGATAACCGCCATTCTTCTCGTTGAAATCCGGCTCGGGACATACACCGGAAAGCGTTCGATTTTTAATACGCTCTCATCCTTATCCGCTTTGAAAGATCCCACCGTGCGGGACGCCTTCTGGAAGGAGATGCCCAAGACTCCCCGCCTGAATCAGAAAAAATACACAGAGTGGGCGGCTGGTAAATCCCGGTGGGCTTATCGAGAATTAAAAGCCTTTCTTAAATACGCTTCCAAGCAGGGAATGGACCCCACCGAAATATACGGTTCGTACGCCGGTGCTCTCGGCATTGCCCAGTTTATTCCTTCGAGCATCGTCGTTTATGCCCGCGATGGAAATAAGGACGGCAAAGTGAACCTGTTTCACCACGAAGATGCCATCGCCAGCGTGGGAAGCTACCTGAAACGGAACGGATGGCGTCCGGGTATCGACCGCAAGAAAGCCTCGAAAGTCATCTACCGGTACAACCACAGCGAATATTACGTGAACACGGTTCTGAAGATCTCCGACATCCTAGCCCAGATGTAACATTCCTTCTTGACAACTCAGTCGATCTAAGAAATATGAGACCGTTGTCTGCATCGACATGGTCTGGTGATATTGAGCTAAACCGCAGGGTGGTCGAAACTTTTTCAGCACACACATCTGTCATTCCAGCGGAGGCTGTGGTTCGACCAGCTCACCATCCTGAGTCCCGCCCTGGCGGGATCGAAGGAGAATCCAGAGACACTTATCACTGGCAGTACTGGATGCCGGCCTCCGCCGGCATGACGCTGATGTGTTCAACTATTTAAATTTATTAGAGAAACAAGCGGCAACGCCGCGCTTCATAAAATTGGGAACCAATTTTATTTGTGGTTGAAGATCTGAAAACATCCATTACCTTTGTCGCGCTGTGCCTGCCCATCATCATGGTTTCGTTTTGGGCCATTTTCGATGCGTCCCAACGGGAATTCGGCACCATGGGCAAAAAAGCCGCCTGGATTCTGATCGCCGCGGTTCCGTTTATAGGATTTATTATTTATCTGATTTTCGGGCGCTGGCGGGGTAAAAAAGTGCCCGGATAAAATCGCTGCGCGATTTTATTGAGATTGACATTTTTTTAGTACCAATTTATCGTAGCTCTGATTGATTTAACTTAAGTCAATGATCAACGAGCTGCTAAAAGCCTAAAACTTAAAATCTTAGCTGCGCAGCAGCATCACGAAAAATCGCTGCGCAATTTTTTGGTCCCATCGTCTAGCGGTCTAGGACGCCGGCCTCTCACGCCGGAAACAGGGGTTCGATTCCCCTTGGGATCACCAAATAAAAACAAAACGGCAGGCTTTTGAAAGCCTGCCGTTTTGTTTTTATGAATTTAAATGCGCTTCCTATTTGATATTTTCGTCCGATATGATCGGTTCAAGGATCGCTATCAGCGCGCACACCCAAGTGAACAGGATAACCTTTCGCTGAGCGGCGCTCTTGTGGAAGCGGCCATTTCCAGTTAGTAAAAAGGGGGTCTCCCTGACTTCTATACGAAAGAGAGCTCTATGCCAGGGGTGGTGATGCTCCAGGCGCAGCGGGGCCAGCGCACAGAGCAGCAGCAACCTTATGATCTATGAAGTGATCTTGCACAGCCAGTTCGGTAAAAAAATGTGTGCACGCCCGGCGGTGGATTCGAACTCTATGGCGAGGTGCTCGCCGAGGTGGTCAACAGCACAGAGGCCTCGCTCAATGTCCTGGCCCGGAACACGCGCGGCAGCCGCCAGAACACCCCCTTGTTGGAGCAGGGCACTTTGGATGTGGCGCTGGTTGCCAGCCTGCCGGCCCGCGAAGCGTTCGAGGGAATCGAGCGTGATGCGCCGACCCCGCTCAAGATCATCACTGCAATATACCCCACCTTCGGCGCCTTCGCCGTCAGGGGTGACAGCCCGGCGAAGACGTTCTCCGATCTGGTCGGTCAGAAGGTCGCCTGGGGCACCAAGTCTTCGGGCCTGACCTTACTTGGGCAATATGTAACCGATGCCCTTGGATTAGATCGTGACAGGGACTTTGACGCAGTCTATCTGAAGCGCGCCGGCGACGGCGCGCCCATGGTCCTGAACGGAGAGGTGGCGGCACAATGGGGAGGCGGCGTCGGTTGGCCCAATTTTACTAAGATCATGCAGGCTGGTGGCCGGCTTGTGGGGTTGAGCGATGATCAGATCAAAAAGATCAACGCCAAGTATCGGTTCCTGCAGCCTCTGACCATACCGGCGGGGTCCTACCCCGGCCAGGTGGAACCACTACAAACCGTCGGCTCCTTTAGCTTTTTGCTGGCCCGCGCTGACCTGCCCGAAGAGTTGGCCTACCGCCTGACCAAAGCGATCCACAAAGGTCAACCCAAATTGGCCGAGCGTCTGACTCAGGGGCGGGACACCCTGCCCGAGAACACCTGGAAAGCGGCCGGTAATCCGGACCGCATCCACCCGGGTGCCCGGCGCTATCTGGCGGAATTGGGGTTTAACTAAACCTCCATAGTTTCCATCTACTTCAGCCTGATGAGTGCCAGTGGGGTCGAACCTTGAATAGTGAATAGCCATGTGAAACCCACTATTCACTATTCAAGGTTTGACACCGTTTTCTTTCCTCAAATCGGAAATTCGTGGACGCGCCCGTCCGGCCTCGATGGTGGTCACGACAAAGCCGGAAAGAAGGAGCGCCATGCCCAGGAAAGCGATATCGGAAAAGCGCTCGCCCAGGAAAACATATCCCAGCATACCGGCAGTCAACGGCTCGGCGAGCAACAAGGTCGTGGCGGTTTTCGAATTCACGCGTTTAAGGCCCTGAGTATAGAGCACATAGGGACAGGCGGTTGCCACCAGCCCGAGAAACAGGATAACCGAAAAACCGCTGGGTCGTGTCAGCCAGGCAAGATTTTCACTCCAGAGGAAGGGCGCGAGAAACAATGCCCCCATAGAGGACACAACCGCGATGGCTGCGTAGGCGGGTACTTTGGCCACCATTCGTTTCACCGAGATTGAAAATATCGCAAACATGGCGCCAGCCCCCAGCGCCAGGAAAACACCCGCTACATCGACACTCAGGCCACCTCCGGAAGAAATCAGCAATCCGCATCCGAACACCGCCAGGGCGGTGGCATATATCCATTCCGGATTCGGCCGATCCCTCTGCACCACCCACTCAATCAGCCCGGCAAAAATTGGAGGGCTGCCCATGGCAACGATGGTGCCGACCGCCACACCAGTTTTGGCGATGGCGCTAAAAAAAGAAGAATTGGTAGGCTGCCATTCCCATCGCCGCCAACAGCATGGCCGGACCAAAGAACCTTCTCGGGCCGCTCAGATCACCTTGGAGCACCGCCAGCACCAACAATGCACCCCCCCGCAACGGACAGCCTAAATACGCCCAACGCCTGGGGGGAGACATCGGCCGGCGCAAAAACCCGGGCTGTGCCAACCGTTCCCCACAGGAAACCCGCACTCAGCACTAGGGCGCATCCGGTTATCGCGTCACCGCTGTTTTCAATCTGATATCCCATCGCGCAGCTATCCAGAATAGTCGTTCGCGTGTTGGTTGATGTGCTCTATTCCGAACATTTCAGATAATGTCATGCTCGGCTCAAAGAGCTGGTCTGATGGGGCCGGGCAACCGGCCCTTACGAACCGAACCATTTTTTCGTGATTTGGTCGTAGTCGCCGGTTTCCATGAGTCTGAGCAGGGCGATATTGATAAGGTCCCGCAATTCGCTTTGATAGGGAAGGGCGATGCCATAGCTTTTCTCTTCAAAAACCAAACCCACCACCTGGACCTTTCCTCTTCCCTTTTTGGAAGTATAATGCTGAAGAACCGGCGCATCATACACCACCGCATCCACCTTTCCGGACTCTAAAAGACGATACACTTGATCCACGTTCTCGAGTTCGACAGCGGACAAACCCTGTTGGGTCAGATATTCGGCGGCCGTACTTCTTTCGACGGTGGCCACCCGCTTGCCGAACAGATCTTCCGGGCCGTCAATGGTGCCGTGCAGCTCCCGGACCGTCACTGTAGAGGTCACACTCGCGGTAAAGTAGGCAAACACAAAAAAACCCGCCAATATCCAGACAAGGCCGAACAGGCGCCCGATGTTACCTTTTGGGGTCTTGTCCCCATAGCCGACCGTCGTGACGGTGACAACGGCCCACCAGATGGAATGCCAGAGGCCCTGACCGTAGGTTTTGGGAAACTGCGGATTGTTGCGGCGCTCGAGTACCCATATGATGTGTGCCGCAATGAGAAGAACTAAAAAGAAGACAGCGATACCGGAAAGCAGCTCACGTGAAAAAATAACAGAAGCGACTTGGCGCAATACCTTGCCGAGCAGTGAACCGGACCCTTCCGATACCAATATCTGAAGCCCGGACTCGAAATAGGCGTGGGAAAAATCCAGGGCCTGCTCACGTTTCGACGTGATGCCGATTCCGGCAATCCCCACATCGGCGGCTCCCCGCTCGACGTCATCCAGCAGCTTGGCGATGGTATTGACACCGTAGACCTCATATGCCAAACCGAGTTCCCGGGCAATCTTCGCCCACAGCTCCATGCTGAAGCCGGCATAGGTATTGTCCTGGTAGACCACAAACGGTTCGGATCGCTGAGTGACCACGCGCAGGGTTCTGGATTTCGGCAGCTCAGGTTCCGGGAAGATGAACCTTTTTCTGGCCATCTGTAGTGCTTTTGTGGCTTCCAACCAAACATCCACCGTGTTCCGGTGACGTTCGACCCATTCCTCGGCATGGCGCTGAATGTCTTCGATGGCATCTTCTCCGTCGAGCATTTTGGCATTCTGCCGGGAAATATCTTCCAACGGAATTTGGACCAATTCCAGCAACCGTCTGATGTCCGGATGCTGCGCAAGAAATAGTTTGTTGGCCACGACCCGGATGTCATTGGGCGGAAACCCCATGGCACAGGGATCATTGACGCATCCAGGGACGCCTTTGATAACCGTCTTGCCTTTTAGATCCACTTTTTCTTTAGGCAGGCTTGTAAACGGCACCTGGATCCAGACCACGTCTTTTCCCGGAACCAGGGTGCCCACCGTCCAGTTGGGTGTCCAGGTATAAAACAGAATGGGATCGCCCTGTTTGTAGCGGGCGACGGTGTCGTCCATCAGAGGCGAGTAATCTCCCTGGATGTGTTCGACGGTCGCGCGCAGATCGTAGGCATCCAGGTGGTGTTCCACGACCCGCTCGCACCCCCAGCCGACATTGCAACCTATGAGGTCGGCTTTGCCGTTGTTGTTTCGATCGAACGCCTTGGCAATTTTGGGGTTTTTCAAATCGCCCAGACTGGTAATCTCCAGGGCATCGGCGGTTTTTTTATCCACCAGATATCCTTGAAGCGCGCCGGCTTTGACTTCAAATCCAACCGCTTCCACCTGGCCCCGTACCCGATCATCTTCGAGGAAGGGCCTGTGACTGGGGAACCAGCCGTTGGCCCACAAATCCATCTCCCCCTTGGCAGCGGAGAGATAGAATTCACGGTTGTCCATGGTTTGCGGACCATTCACCGCATAACCAAGGTCCTCCAGAAGAATTTTGAAAATTTCCGCTTGGAACCACCCGGTGTCCCAAGTCGCCCGCGCCATGGAGACGGTTCCGGCACTAGCGGGTTGCTTTTCACCGGAGGCTTGGACCTGATTGGACGGCTCTTTTGCCGTCACCGGACGGCTGAGCGCCGGCATTAGAAATGTACAAATGCCGACACCAATTAAGAAACGCTTTATTATTGCCGATAAGGCCGACCTTTTGCGCAACATCCGGGCCGACATCTTAGAGGGCCCGCTGGATATCGGCCTTCTTACTTCAGCCATGATTGAATCTGTTCCGAGTGATAGCGCATGTAGCGCAAGGCCTTGTCATAGGGGAACATCCCCTCGTCCTCCTGAATCCAGATCATCAACTGGCCCAACTCTTCCGGCGACCATTGAAACGTGTCCAGGAATCGATACACCTCAGGCATATCCCGCTTCAGTCCCTTGCGTACCACCGTATGGATTCTCTCTTTACCCCCAAACACGTTTTTCGGATCTTCGAGGAATTTGAGCTTCCAGCGGGCAAACTTCCAGTGGGGAATCCAGCCCGTGACCACGATCCACTTCTGTTTGCGGATCGCATCGGACAATTCAGCGGCCATGGATATTTCACTGCCCTGGATCAAGCGAAAATTGTTCAAGCCGTAAACCTGCATCGCCTCTCTGGTTTTCTTCATGATGCCGGCCTCCGGATCGATGCCGATGATTTTGCCACGGAAATTTCTCGCATAATCCTTCAACTCCGGAATTGAATTGACCGTAATGTAGGGAGCGTTCCGCTGCCCGGTGGCGGCGGTCTGACGGCCCACGGTAATATCCGGAACCACGAGCCCGATCCGAGTGCCTTCCAGATTCGGTCCCAGGTCCACAATCCGGTCTTTGACCTCCTCGTAGTAGTGGCCGTGGGTGCTGGGCAGCCAGGCCGCGACCATGGCATCTGCCTTACCGGTGGCCACAGCCTCCCACATTTTGTCAGCGGTCATCGGAATGATGTCGCATTGAACGCCAATTTTTTCCTGCAAAACGGCCTGTACCAGATTGGTGGCCGCGATCGTTTCGGACCATTCCACATATGCCAGCCGAACGACCTTATCGGCGGCCTGGGTCGGTAACGGCAGAACGGCTGAAAGTATGAGAATGAACCAGAACAGTACTGCCGTACTATAGATGGTTGCCTTGTTTCTCATGAGAACCTCCTATTTGAGTACCGGCTTCCTCGTCTAAAGGTGTGCATGTCGAGCCGATTCAGACGTAGAAAAACAGACACACTACTTTTCGGGTTTCATCCGGCGACGCCATGTCACCGTCTTCCCACGCCCATCAGTCGTAGCCATGTTCTTTTACATGATCTATCAGCCCTTTGACCACCGCAAAGCACATGAAAAACATCACCACGGCAAAGGGAAGCCCTGTGGTGATGGCGGCGGTTTGCAGGGCCACCATGCCCCCGCCCAGGAGGAGTACCGCAGCGACGGTGCCTTCGAGGATCGCCCAGAACAGCCGCTGGGGCTTGGGGGGGTCCGGATTGCCGCCGGCCGTGATGATATCGATGACCATGGAGCCGGAATCCGAAGACGTCACAAAGAAGAAAATGACCACAACCATGGCCAGAATGGAGGTTAGCAAACTCAGCGGAAAGCTTTCGAGGAAGACAAACAGAGAAACCGGGATGTTTTCCTGAACCGCCTTGGCCATGCCGCCGCTCGCGTACCGTTCGATATAGATGGCGCTGTTGCCGAACACGGTCATCCAGGTGAAGGTCACAAGGGTGGGTACGATCAGCACGCAGGCCAGATATTCCCGCAGGGTCCGCCCGTAGGAAACCCGGGCGATAAACATGCCCACAAAGGGGCACCACGCGATCCACCACGCCCAATAAAAGATGGTCCAACCGTTTTGCCACGTGCCGGCATCGGTATAGGTCTCGTTCCAGAACCCCAGAATGAAGAAATTCTGTAAGTAATTGCCCAGGTTCTCGAGCCATCCGTTCAGGACAAACAGCGTCGGGCCGATCAGAAAGACAAAGAGCATTAAGACGAGGGCCAGCCCGATATTGATGTTACTGAGCAGCTTGATGCCACCTTCGAGACCGCGCACCACCGACCAGGTGGCCAGGGCGGTGATGCCTGCGATCAACACCACCTGAACCCCGGCGCTTTGGGGAACGCCGAACAGGTGCGCCAGGCCGGCATTGACCTGCTGCACGCCGAAGGCCAGGGAGGTCGCGACGCCGAAGAGACAGGAAATGGTGGCCAGGATGTCGATGGCGTTGCCGAACCCGCCATAGATACGTTCTTTTAGAACCGGATAAAACACGTTCCGGATCGACAGCGGCAGCCCCTTGGTGAAACCGAAAAATGCCAGCCCCAGTCCGATCAGCGCATAGATGCCCCAGGGATGCAGACCCCAGTGGAGATAGGTGAGCTCCATGGCCGCCTTGGCGCTCTCGACGGTTCCGGGTTCCGACAGCGGATTGGCGACATAATGAAACATGGGTTCGGCCACCCCGTAAAACAGCAGGCCGATGCCCATCCCGGCGCTGAACAGCATCGCAAACCAGCTGGGATAGGAGAATTCGGGCTCGGCATCAGGCCCGCCGATACGCAGCTTTCCCAGGGGCGACACCAGAATCCCGAGGCAGGTGGCCAGCACGAGGTTCATGGTCAGCACCAGAAACCACCCGGTATACTGGCACATCCAATTCTTCATGCTTGCAAACAGCTGGGCGGCGGCGTCCCCGGCCATTATCGTGAAGATCACGCCGGCGAAAATCAACCCTGCGGCGCCGAAAAACACCCAGGGCTGGATATCGTATTTCAAGATCTTGTTGTCGAAGTTCTTTATGGTTTCTGCAGTCCTGATTTGAAAATCTTGTTCGGACATTCAACACCTCCTTTACAGCCCTCCTGGTTTTTTCCTCATCTGGGGGCTTATTTCATGCAACGCATTCATTCCAGGATTCACCTGACAGTCGCGTTATCCCGGCATGCGAATGTTATGAAGATCCAGCGTTTAGCACATGCATGATTCTTTGGTACTGCAGAACGTTCGTTTTCCTGCCTCAGGCGTCATTCGTCTTCTGGACCACACTCCCCTTCAACTTTTTTTAGAATGATCCGGTCTTCTTCAACCGTCATCTCGAAGCAATCACCGGGCGTAAAACCGGTTTTTTCGAGCATCTCCTTGGAGAAGACGATCCCTTCCTTTTTCACCTTTGGTTCTTTTTCAGTGGAGTAGTCAAAGAGTCCTTTGACGACGTAGATCTTTTTGTCCAGATTCTGAAGCATCACTAGATGTTCCCGCAGGGTATACGGGGATATTTTGAATGCTTTGGTGATCTCCCTTGCCGTCTTCCCCTCTTCGATCATTTGTCGCAACTTGTCCGGATCGTAACGGACGCTGTAATTGCCTTTTGCCATGATATCACCTCCTTTATAGCGAATGTTGATACTTTCTCTTGGCGATAGCGCGTTTTTTTCTTCCATCGCGAAAAAAGACGTTTGAATCCACTGCCAACCTATTGGAGTAGATCTTAACCTGTTGCTTTAGTTAGAGTAGACAAGCCCTATGGGACGAAGTGGGACACGGACGCCCGCTACGGGGCGGGGCGGAACAAAAGGACTGAGGGGTAGGTTTCGCAGTAAATCGAGAAGATCATGTTCGCTGACAACTTTACTGAGAGTAGAATAGAAAGAGCCATCGATATCCTTACAGATTGTTACCCCCCCGAAAACCAGCACATTATGCTGCCAAATATAAGCTTTTCATAATGCATACCACGTCTCGTTTTAAAATACCAGCCCGCGCCGCTTTAACGATTTCGCCACGCCTTGCAGCCCTTCTCTCTTCAGCGCCACTTCCATGGGAAGGCTGTTCTGATCCCAAACCCTGGCCCTTTAGTAGGGATATAGTAAAATTTCGATGTCTTCCTTAGCTCTTGCGATCTTCTGCTCATCCGCCATATGAGGCTGTTGGCGGGCCCCACACAGCGGTATCCGGCTGTACCCCGAGACCGGGTCCGCCGGGCACCCGGATGTGTCCGTGCTCGACACCTATCCCATTTTCCGGATCGTAGTGTTCTCCGATATAGGGCGCTGCCAGCCATACGCCCTCCAAAAGGCGCGGGGAGACCGTCGCGCCGATATGGGTGCAGGCCGCCGCAATAATGTCGCCTCCCCATGCATCGTCACAGGTCATCGGCAGGTTGGCTGCCCGGCAGACATCGCGAACGGTGCGCATGGTGGAAATTCCCCCCAGTCGGGTCACCTTCAGCGAAAAACCGTCGCAAATCCGTTGTCCGACTGCCCGTACGACGGTGCTCAGATCTTCGGTGGACTCATCGATAAAAATGGCGTGACAGACCCGGCCCCGGAGCGAAGCAATCTCTTCCAATGTATCGCAGGGTTGCTCCAGGACAAAGGAGAGATCCCGGCAGGCCTGGGATACCGTCACCGCATCCCGGGAGGTCCACCCGCGATTGACATCGACGGCGAGCGTTACATGGGGTTGCAGGGTTTCATGTACTTTCCGGATGGCTGCAATGTCGATATCCAGCGTCCGCCCCCCTACCTTGAGCTGCAGACGCCGGTACCCTTCGGCCTGTTTTTGCCGGGCTGTGGATGCGGCCGCTTCGGGTTCCATCACGCCGATTGCGTAATAGGATGGAACGGTTTCCTGTTTGGCGCCGCCAAGCAGATCGCAGACGCGAGCGCCGTAGAATTTGCCCGCCAGGTCCCACAGGGCGATATCCACGGCCGCCTTGGCATAGTTGTGGCCGCTGAGGGCCTCGTCCATGGCATCCCGAACGCACTCGATCCCGAGGGCGTTCAGACCGATCAAGTAAGGTCCCATATGCCGAAGGGCGGCACGGGCTCCCGCTGCGTGGTGGGGCTGATACACAGGGCCGAGGGGGCAGGTTTCTCCATATCCGACCAATCCGTTTTCGGTGACTATTTCAATGATGGTAGTATCGAACGACGCCATGGATGTCTGAGACGTCCGGAATTCTCCACCGACAACCGGTAAATCGTGCTGGTAGATATGAATTTCAGATATGCGCATAAATTTCATCGATGGTGCTTCTAAAATTTACTTCGAGAAATGGATGCCGCCACGTCTTGGAGCCCTACTCTTTTCAGCGTCGCTTCCGTGGGAATGCCGTTATGATCCCACCCCCTGGCCCGGTAGTAGGCATCAAGTAGAAATTCGATGTCTTCCATGGGAATGGAATATCCCTCGTTGGGGCCGCTGGTGATGGGATCTTCGCACAGACGTCGCGGCGGATAATCGCTGGCGCGCCCGAAATTTTTGATTTCCCGGGCGTTAAACGCCCGTGTGAGATGCCATATCTTCTCGGAGACGGTTAGCAGTTCGGCCCAGGTTTTTTGTCTGCCGGTAATGAGGCTGTAAAGCTCGGCATAATGCTCCCCCTCAAAACCCAGTTCCATCAATTGCAGGCGGCAGGCTCCCAATGCATCGAAAATGGGCCGTTCATGCTGGGAGTGGATAACGTAGTCCGCCGACTTTTCCGTTACCACCCCTTTGGGCAGCTTCTCCTTGGCGCCGCCTGCCACGATCAGGTCGTGCACGCTGCTCCAGCTTCCGGCCAGATCATGCCCCAATACCCACGCCCGGCCATGGTGCGCGCCGATATCGGAGGTGAGGTAGGCCAGCATCATGGACGGCGCGTTACGGCACTCGTACCCGGTCCACTCCAACCCCTTGACCTGGATGGCAAAGTGGTCCGAACCCTTTCCGATCGCTTCAGACGCCGCCTTTACACCGTCGGCCAAAAGATCGCCGATATCGTCCCGATACGCTGTCTTTTCCAAAAGATAGACGATCGATTCCAGATCCCCGAAGGAAATCCTCCGGCCGATCCGGGCTTCGGTCAGAATCCCTTTTTCAGCGCATTCCATGGCCCAGGCAGCGACCACACCGGCTGAGATGGTATCCAGTCCCAATTCATCGCACACATAATTCGCGTACGCGACGTCCTCGATGGTTTCGAGCACGCAATTTCCGCCGAACAGAGCAATGGTTTCGAATTCCGGTCCTTCCACATGGACCTGGCCAAGGGCTGTTTTGGCAAACCCGTATTTGCCGCAAGGGGTGGGACAGCAATAGCAGCCTTTGTCGGTGATTTTTAGCCGGTCCAGAATGGCCTTGCCGTTGATCTGTTGATAGTGCTCCGCATAAGATGTCTGAAAATTGCGTGTCGGAAAGGCGCCCACTTCATTGGCCCAGTTGGTCAAGCCGGCGGTGCCTTCCGGGGTCCAACCATGGAAGCCGGGTTTCGCACGGACCTTTTCAAACGCATCCTGTCCCTTGGCGTAGGCACCGTCGACATCGAACACCGGCAACCCGCCGGTTCCCCGAACAGCGATGGCTTTGATGTTCTTTGCCCCCAGGACGAGGCCGATGCCCGTTCTACCAGCCTGCCGGCCGAAGTCATGGGAGATGCAGGCAAACCTAACGCCGTTTTCGCCGGCCGGGCCGATGGTGATGACCTGAAAATCATCCCCCAGGTCATCTTTCAGCATCCGCTCGGCCGTGAGCGCTCCTTTGGTCCGGTATTTTTCCGCTGAACGGATTTCAATGGCATCGTCGTCTATACACAGATAGCTGAACTCTTTTGCCTTCCCCGTGAGCACCAGGGCGTCATAACCCGCATATTTCAACGCCGGACCGAAATGTCCGCCCATGTTGCTGTCCGCATAACCGCCGGTGGCGGGTGATTTAGACCCGAAGTGCGTCTTCCCGCTGGCTGGAAGAAAATGACCGGTGAGCGGGCCGGTGGCCGCAATAAACATGTTTTTTTCACCGCATGGATCCATATCCGGCTCGATTTCATCAAAGAGCATGCGGGCCACAAAGCCTCTGCCGCCGATATACGATTCCGCCAGTTGCTCGGATAACGGTTCTTTTTCGATCCGCCCGTCGGTCAGGTGGATCCGAAGAATGGTACCTGCGTAACCATAGAGCATGATTCAACTCTCCTTATCGTCATGACGTCAGCAGGATGGCGTCGCGGGGACAGGCGGCCGCGCATGCCCAGCACAAGGTACATTTGATGGGTGTCAGCGCATCGCCACGCTCCACGATGACGTCATAAGGGCATTCCTCCACACAGGCCATGCAGCCGGTGCATGCGTCCTCGTCGATCAGAAAGACGCCGCTTTCATCCTGTTGAATGGCTTCATCCGGACAGACCTCGGCACAGTCCCCGCATTGATCGCACACGTGGATGACATAATCGCCAGGCGCCGGAAAGCGGCCTTCAATCCGGAGTACCGCCAGGGACGGCCGGACTTCCCGGAAATTTTCAATGGCACACGCCAGTCGGCAGGTGGAACACCCCGAACATTTTTCATGAATCGTCTGTAGTTCCAAGAGAGCACTCCTTTATCCGGGTTGAGGGACCGTTTCAGTCGGTCGCAGCTTCCATCGGGGCAAAGCCGCTTCGGAAGGTATTCTCGACAATTGTCCGCGTGAACATAAACTGGGGCAGGTAATCCTGCCCCATGGCCTTGGAACCCACACCGGACATCTTGAAACCGCCGAAGGGATGGCGTTTCATCATGGCACCGGTGGTGCCCCGATTGATGTAGAGGCTACCCACCAGGAACTCCCGGCATGCGCGCTCGATGTTTGCCGGGCTGCGCGAGAACACGCCGCCGGTGAGCGCATATTGAGTTCTGTTTGCGACCTGCAGGGCTTCCTCGAAGTCGTCTACCTTGATAATGCACACCACAGGACCGAATATTTCCTCCTGGGCCAGACGACTGTCCGGGGAAATATCTATGAACACGGCAGGACGGACGAAGTGCCCGGGCCCTTCAGCGTCGGCGCCCCGGGTCAATAGCTGGCCTTCGGTTTTCCCGATGTCGACGTATGTTTCAATCTTCTCCTTGGCATCGGCGTCTATGACCGCTCCGATATCGCTTCGCGAATCCTCGGCGGGACCGAATTCAAGCGTTTCCACGGCATGTTTGAAGCGGGACACGAATTTATCGTAATTTTCCGCCAGCACGATCAGTCGTGAGGCCGCCGAACATTTCTGCCCCATGTAACCGAACGCCGACTGGATGATGGGTCCCACGGCGGCGTCGATATCGGCGTCGCTGTCGATGATAATGGCATTCTTTCCACCCATCTCGGCGATGACGTGTTTCACCTGCTGCGCATCTTCGGGAGTCGGCCCCGATTGTTCGATGATGCCGAGGCCTACTTTCCTGCTGCCGGTAAACACGGTAAAGGCCACGTCTTTGTGCGTGACCAGGGCGTTGCCGATCTCTTCGCCGGGTCCGGGGACGAAATTGAAAACGCCATTGGGCAGATACACGCTGTTGAAAATGTCATGCACCGTCTGACCGATGGCCGGGGTTTGCGACGCCGGTTTGTACACCACCGTGTTGCCGGTGACGATGGCTGCTGAGGTTATGCCGATGGAGATGGGCAAGGCAAAATTCCATGGCGCAATCACGGCGCCGACGCCCCGGGGAAGGTATCCGAGACGACTGGATTCCCCCGGCCGCTCGGACGCCACGCGGGGTTTATCCAAACGGATCATCTCGCGGCCGTAGAATTCGAGAAAATCCACGGTTTCATTGATGTCGGCCTGGGCTTCTGTCCAGTTTTTGCCCCCTTCATAGACCAGCAGGGCGGCCAGATCGTGGCGTTTCGCGCGCACCCGCCCGGCCGCTTTGAACAGGTAGGCCGCCCGCTTTTCGGCGGGGGTGACGGCCCAGTCCGTAAACGCCGTTTTGGCGGCGGCAACCGCGAAATCCACCGTGTCGGCGTCCGCACAGGCGACTTCGGCCACGATCCGTTCGGGCGCGTTGGGATCGGTGGACATCATTGTCTTTTTGCCTTCTGTCGGCGCCCCGTTCACCATCGGGTGCACGTGTCGGGGAAATGACGCCTTTGTGTTTTCGAGCGCCGCGGCGAAAGCGGCATGGGTGGCAACATCCCATTCTATGGGCGGTTCGTTGGAGAAGGGACCCTTTTCGCCGTATTCCGGAGCGGTCGGCTTCTCCGTCTCCGGCTGCCGTGTCTCTTTGACGAGGATCGCCGGGTCTCTCAGCATGGCTTCTCTTGCCGTGCCGTCCACAAAACTCTGCCGTAAAAAAGATTCGCTGGAGGTGTTTTCCAGGAGACGGCGGACCAGGTACGCCATGCCGGGTATGATCTCCCCCACCGGCGCATACAACCGAAGCTTCAGATCGTGTTTGTTCCAGGCGTTGCGGAGATTTTCAGCCATGCCGTGGAGCATTTGAAATTCCAGCCGGTCCTCGGGCACGCCGAGTTTTCGCGCGGTTTCGATGACATAGGCCACGCTGCGGATATTATGGGAGCTGCATTTGAGTTGAATGTGCCGGTGGCTTTTCAACACGGTGCGCGCACATCGTTCGAAGCTGGCGTCTGTTTCGTGCTTGTTCGTAAATACCGGCACCGGATAGTTGTACAGGTTGGCCAACACCATCTCTTCATCCCAGAAGGCCCCCTTTATCAACCGCATGCCAAAATCGTGGCCTCCTTTTTTGGCCCATTTCACCAGATCGGCCAGCAGCGGTTCGGCGTCTTTCATGTAGGCCTGATAGGCGATGCCCTTGTGGGGCCAGTCGCGAAATTCCGGCTCGTCATTGATGCCCTTGAACAGCTCCAGGGTGAACCGGCGGGCAGGCAGATGCTCCATATCCATCATGACATAGGCGCCGAGCTGCTGGGCCTTGCGGTATATCGGCCGCAGACGCTCTTTTGCCCGGTCGATGGCATAATCCATGGCACAGCTCTTGGTCAGATACTGCGAATACAGGCAGGACGCCATCAAGGAGATATTGACCTGGGGGGTAAAGCCCCAATCGAGCCCGCCGATTTTACCGGTACCCAGGGCCGGCCAATCCCTGACGATTCCGCTATAGCGTTCCATCAGTTGAATCTGGCCGGCCAGGAATTCCTCTTCTTCCCGGGTGGAGGTGACCGCCTCTTTGAGAATTTTCACCGTCCAGGCCACCCCCTCTGTTTCGCGGGCTTTTTTCAACACCTCGGCGGCCTCGTCGATAGTCGCCCCGGTGATAAACTGTTTGCCCATGGTGGTGATGTTTTTGCTGATACTCTTGGCGGCCATCGTTGCCGTCATGGAGTCCGGTGTCACGTGGGAAAGCCCCCACTGCATGGCTTTTGGAAATTGTTGATCCGGGCGGCAGAAATATTCCTGAATGTGCCGGGCCACCGATTCCGGTGTGGTCAGATAGGGGAACACATCCACGAAGCGGAACATTTCCTGTTTAAAGGCGTCGCTCTTCATGGAAAAATCCATCACTTTTCCTGTCCAATAGTCTTTCCTGAAGAGCGAGGGTTTGGATTTTTCTGCGATATCGTAAAGTTTTAAACCGGTCTTCCGGACCCGGTTTTCGAAATCAGATGGCATGGGATGCATCTCCTTTTTTAACCGCCCCGGTTGTCCTCTGTTTCAGCGTCGGGAATTCATCGGTCCTATGGGGGATATGAATGGCGTCGATGAGATGTTCTTGAAAATCTTCCATCAGGGTCAGCTCGACATATTCGACCTGTCGGGCGATCCGATCGGCTTCGGCACGTTTTTTCCGGTCCAGCAGGGCCATGCGACATCCGTCGCCGGCGGCGTTGCCGATGGCCGAAACACGTTCCGGCGGGCAGTCTGGAAACAGGCCCAACACCAGGGCCAGATCAATGTCGATATGGTTGCCGAACGCTCCGGCAATCTTTATCCGGTCGGGCCGCTGTAAGTTCATCCGGCCCAGCATCAACTTGCAGCCAGTGTATATGGCGGCTTTGGCCAGCTGGATCTGGCGGATATCGTTTTGGGTGATGACCACATCTCTGCCGATGACGGTCTCCGGGGACCATGCCAGCACGAATTCTTTCTGCCCACTGTCCGGATTTTCCCGCAGGCGCCTGTTCTCCGTCTCCGGGCAAAACGCCCCGCTGGAGTCCACGATCCCGGCCTTGTAGAGTTCGGCCAGTGCATCCAGCACCGCGCTGCCGCAGAGGCCCCGAGTCTGCATGTCTTCGGGTTTGGAATAGCTTAGCCAGGCCTCCCGTCCCACGACCTTGTAATCCACCTCGTGGGTTTTGGGCGAGATTTTAACCCGCTCAATGGCACCGGGCGCCGCCCGGACACCGAACTCGATCTGTGCCCCTTCCAGGGCCGGCCCGGTGGCGCAGGAACAGGAGCTGCAAACGTTCTGTGCCCGGTTTCCGACGACCAGCTCGCCATTGGTGCCGATATCGATGATCAGCACCGTATCGTCACTGTTTTGGGGCTCTTCGACAAGAATGACCCCGACGTTGTCGCCGCCCACGAATCCGGCGATGTTGGGCAGAACGTACACGTTTGCCGACGGATTCACCTGCAGCCCGAGATCCCGGGCCTTCATGTTCAGACCGCTGTGGTTGGTCGGTGTAAAGGGGATGCTGCCCAGGGGCTCGGGATCCAGCTGCAGCAGGAGATGCTGCATACAGGTGTTGCCGCAGACCGTCACATCCTCGATGTCTTCGGGGTGAATGGGCCTTTCGGTGTGTCCTGACGCTTCGGAAACGGCCTCGCCGATGAGGGTGTTCAATCCGTTGACCACAGCATCGCTCAAGCGGCGTAAGCCTTCGGGGTCGGAGAAACAGTAATCGATCCGCGAGATCACATCTTCCCCATATTTGATCTGGGGATTCATCATGGACACGGTCTCGACGACCTCCATCGTCTCCAGGTCACACAGATAGCCGGCAATGGTCGTCGTGCCAATGTCGATAGCCATTCCGTAATTCGGCCCCCCTTTGCCCGGGCGGACGCGGATAATCTCCTGATCCATCCATACGCTGACCGTCACCTCCCAATTTCCGGTTCGAAGCGCTGCCCCCAGACCGCGCAATGCATAAAGATCCATCGATAGCCCGGTCAATCCGTAGTCTGTTTCCAGGGTCCGGCCAAGTCGCTCAAAATCGCCGGAGGGGTCTTCCAGGGAGGCTTCCGAAAGCTGCAGTAAATAGGCGTTGACCGCCGGGTCATGATCAATGGGGATGGAACGGGCGGCTTTGCTGACGACCTGTTTGCCCGGGCGGGATGCTTCCGGAATGTCGATCAGAATATCTTCGTGTATAGTGGCCGCACATGCCAGGCGAAATCCGGCGGTCCGTTCTTCGGGCGTGATATGGTCGTTTTCCGCCGTCTTCCAGGGACCGGCACTTTTCCGTGTGGATGCGATGCCGTGCTTTCGACTGCCGCCGGTTTCAATGCGGACTTTACATTTGCCGCAGACCCGACGGCCTCCGCAGAGCGATTCAATCCCGACGCCCAGCCGTCGGGACGCCTCCATAATCGTGGTCCCCTTCGGCACCGTTCCGGTGCGCCCGGACGGCAGAAAAATGACCTTTGCCGTGTCTCCGTCCATGGCTTTCACACCCGTTGCGTCTCTATTGCCAATGTTTGGCCAGTTTTTCGAGCTCTTTTGTGACTTCCTTGGGCAGCGGTTGGGGCTTGTGTTCCATTTTCAGAAGGGTCTGTTCCCGCAGGCGCTCCTGAAACCGCCGCCCGCCCTGCTCGAGCCACGATTCATAGTTGGACCGATCGAAGAGGTTGGAATACCACACCTGGCGGAAATACTGCAGCGTATGCTCTTCTTCCATAAAATGGCCTCCCGGTCCGACCTTGTGAATCACATCCACTGCCAGCGTATCTTCATCGATCCGGATTCCCCGGACAAACTGGTTGATCATGTGAAGCACTTCATTCACCAGCACCATATAGGCCGGAGAGGCCAGCGCTCCGTGGTCGAGCAAGCCGCAGTCGTGAATCAGATTCGCGCCGCTGAGCGCCGCCGACTGGCACGACAGCGTGGCTTCGGCAGCGGCTTGGGAATCCGGCAGTTTGGCGTCGGAGCAACCGGCAGTACCAAAATAGGGGAGCTTTATGTACTGGGCCATCTGAGCCAGGGCGGCGCCCATCAGGATCATTTCCGGCGCGCCGTAGGAAAATATGGTCGTGCGCATGTCCATGACGGTGGCAAAGGCACCGAAAATAAATGGGGCGCCCTTGCGCATGATCTGGGTGATGACCAGGCCGCCGAGGGATTCCGCCGTTCCTTGTACGACGGACCCGGCAAACGAGGCCGGCCCGGTGCTGCCGGCCTGGGGGGCGCCATAGCAAATCTGGGGAATCCGTTTTTCGGCGCAAAAAATCATCTTTTCCAGGCTGCCATCGGTCAATGTCAGCGGTGAAATCGGATCGACAAGCATGACGATCGTGGGGGCGTTCAGGAACTGCTTTTCACCGCCGGCGATGATAACCGCCATTTCATAAATTTGCTTGAGGCTTTCAACATCCTGGCAGCAGAACACCATGGGTTTCTCGCTGTGGGTCATGGCTTCCTTCAACACCATCCGGTCGGCAAATTCGGGGGGCACATCGTCGGCGATGCCGAATGTCATGCCCCACGTGTAGTTGGGCAATGCATCGAGCAATGTTGCCGTTATGCGGCAGTCATCAAGCAAGAACTTTCGACGCTCGCGGGTGAAGGGTTCGAGGTAATCGATGCAATCCAGGCTTGCGCCGAAACAGCTGATGTTGCGCTCCAGCTTCACCGAACGCTCACCGCTTCGGTTGCCCAGGACGATGCGTGACGGGGCCTTTCGCAATGCGTCTTTTACCATCCAGTCCGGGATGCGCACCACATCGGTATCCACCCGTGCACCGGCGTCGTCCAACAATTCGAGCGCCCGGGGATGGGTGACCCTCATACCGGTGCGCTCCAGCACTTCCATGGCAGCCGAGTAGACTTCCTCAACATCATCCGGCTGCAGTACATTGAGTCTCGGCTTTAATTTCGGCTCTAAACGATCTACCATTGCGTCACCCTCCATGCGTCCGATGGTCTCCCATGACGTAAACCCCGTGTTGCTCCCGGACCGCAATGAGAGTCCTGTGTTTCACCGTACCGGTAGCAACACCGGAGCAACGACTTCCGCTTTCGCCCAAACATGGCATGAGATGTTTGCGCATAGACGGTCTATAGCACGGTTCAGAGCAGAAAATGAACAACCGAATAAGTTGGTGCTTCACGTTTTTCACGAATCCAAAATATGACGGACTTGATCGTAAAATGCTTTGACATGGTCGTACATGAGGCGGCGAGCGCGTTCCACATCCTGGCTTTTGATTGCCTCCACCATGTTCAGATGTTCGGCAACGGACGTCGGCAACATGTCGAGTCGGGGCAGTGCCATGTACCACAGTCGTTGGGACAGACCGAAGAAGTGTTCCAGGATGCGACTCAGGTATTTGTTCTTGGCTGCCCGTATGATAGCCTGATGAAATTTATGATCCACGTCCAGTAGACGTCGGCTGTCATCGGGTGCCGTGGCCGCCTGCTCTTGGCGAAGGGCCTCGGGCACCGTCAGATCATCCGGTGTCGCACGCTGGGCGGCAAGACCGGCGCAGAGCGGTTCCAGTGTCAAACGCACTTCACTGATGTGCTCCAGGTCCGGTAGGCTGATGTCGGCCACGTACAGACCGTGGCGGGGCGTGATGACGATCAGTTCATCGTGTGCCAGTAATCTGAGGGCCTCCCGAACAGGGACGGCGCCCATATTCAGGTCTTCGGCAAGCTGTTGTTCGTTGACCAGCGTTCCGGGGGCCAGCTCCAGAGTGATGATGGCTTCCCGTATCCGCTCATAGGCGTGCTGTGTATCGACGTCAACCAACTCCATTTTCTTTTCCTCCAAATCGCATCAAACGTGGTTTCCCCACCGCTTTTGCCCGTATACGGAACGTGTCCAGGCCGTCGGTATGCTCGTTTACCATCACTTGCGGGTTATCGGCACCGGATCGCAGCGCCCCTCCCAGCGCCCTCTCCCGGGCCATAGTTCGGGCATGGGCCAGGGCGGCGGCGGCGTCTTCATAATTTGCTCGATGATCACCGGTCTGAACGGTGTAGCCGAAGACTTCCAGCCCGTCGCCGGAGACCTGCGGGTACACCAGAACTTCCTCGGAGACCATCACGCTTCCGGCCACCGCGCCAACGGCATTGGCGACTTGATGGTGGGGCGGCAACACCAGGTCGCAGTGAAGCGTTTCGGCCACGCTGTGTAAAAAGATGGCCGCCGGAGCGCCAATCCCGATAATCGGTTGCTGCAATAGAAACGATGTCTTCAAATGGGGATGGTCGTTGTAGAGACTGTTCCGAAAAAACCACTGTCCCATATCACTTTCCTGGGAGCGGGAGGTCAGCGGCAGCCGCCTGACGCTCAAAAAGGTGACGACGGCATGCACGATGGTCTCGGTCATCTTCCGCCAGATATGCTCCCGGAACTCGGACGGATCAAAACGCAGATAACGGCAGAAGACATCCATGGCTAAAAATGCTGCCTGTGCGTCCCATGCGTTGTGACGGCCTTCCACATGGAGCAGATCGGTCGGGGTCAACCCGGATGTACCTATGATTTCCCGGCGCAGCAGGTTTCCGGTGTCGATTTGCACCTTGCTGTACAAATTCAGATGGGTGAGAATTTCCGGCAGGGGTTCGGGCCCTTCGGCCAACAAATCGACAAGTCTTTTTTCCTGATCGGTTTGCAGCCAGTCTGTGCTCACGGGATCGCGGAGCAAATACCAGTATTCGAGCCAATCCGTTGAGAGATGGCCATCACTTCGCTGGGCCAGGGCCCTCAGGTTGCCTTGAATCCGGGGATATTGATCGGCCAGATAGGCAATGGGCGTCACCCGTTGGGGACCGATCCGGATCCTGTCTTCACTGTCCAGCGTAATGTGGCTATCGCCACCGAGCGCAATGGAGAACAGGTTGGCGGCCTTTACCGATGTTTTGTAGTCCGCGACGGTGGCGCCCTCTTCAGTCACGGTGACCTGTCCGTTTTCCACCAGGGCGATATCGGTGGTCGTGCCGCCGATGTCAATAACCAGGGCTTGGTCCAGGTGGGACAGAAAACGGCCGCCGATGGCGCTTGCCGCTGCTCCGGAATGAATCGTTTCCACCGGTGTTTTTGCCGCGAACTCATCGCTCATCAACGTCCCGTCGCCGCGGACCACCATCAGCGGCGCCTGGATACGGCGGTGCTCCATGGCCCGACGCACCGCAATGATGAATTCTTTCAAGACCGCCAGCAGGGATGCGTTGAGCGCCGCAGTAGTGGCCCGTTCAACGGATCCAAGCTTGGTGGAAAGCTGATGGCCCAGCACCACGGGAAGGTCGCAGATGCTGGAAATAGCCTCAAAGGCCCGGTGCTCGTGATCCGGATTGAGCGGGCTGAAATAACCGGAAACGGCCACCGCATCCACCTCGTCTTTGATCTCGCCCACTTTCGCCAGGATTGCCGGCAGGTCCAGCGGCCCCTTTTCCCGCCCGTAGAGGTCGTGCCCCCCGTCAAAGTAGAAATAATGCGGTGTGGTAAATCGGCCCTGCATGTGAAAGGAGGCGATCAATTCCGGATCATAACCGATCAGCAGCAGTGCCACCCGCTTGCTTTTACCCTCGGCAATGGCGTTCGTGGCAAGAGTCGTGGAAATGGACACCATCTGGATGGTCGTCGGATCGTCTATTTGGATACCCCGAATGACGGCCTCGATGCCGATGGAAAAATCACGTTTGGTGGTCAAGCTTTTGTGGGACGCCAGAACCGTATGGGAGTCGTAATCCAGCAGGACCCCGTCGGTGTAGGTGCCACCGGTGTCGATACCCAGTACGAGCGCTCCTCGAGAATGACGGTCCGTGTTCAATGTGTTTGACTCTGATCAAGTTCTTCTCCAATTTAGCTAGAGAAGAGCGTCCTGTGAATGGTCTTTATGCCGTTCCTGCAGAGTTAGGAACCCAGAAACCATTGAAATATCTGGATGCCGATCTGCCTCGATTCCGATTCCGATAGCGATCCCGACCCCGAACATGCCCGGAGCCATGACCTCTAATTTCCCTTCAATCGGAACATATTTCTGGCAACGGCGATAACCGCTCGCCTGCGTGATGAACGTTACACAAACATCTTGACATCCAACTCTTCGTCTTTGTGGCGCTCGTCGGCCAGCTCGCAGATACGGCGCATTTCTGTGAACATCGCCTCGTCCAGCAGCGGTTCGGTCTCGGTTTCGAGTATCTCGATAACCCGCTCATGCACCCGCTCCCCGTAACGTTTACCGCCGGACATATTCCAGTTCTCCCAGTTTTGGCGATCGATGAGTTGGGGACGCCAGATTTCGGTTTTGAAGCGGTCATAGGTATGGTCGTGTTCCATGAAATGCCCGCCGGGACCGACGTCCCGCATGACGTCGAGCGCCATGGTTTCGGGGGTCGCCGGGATGCCTTTGAGGATGCGCTTGACCATGTCGATAATTTCATCGGATGCCACCATCAGGTCCATGCAACTGGTCAGACCGGAATCCAGGTAACCGACATCGTGGATCATATTGCCTCCGATCAATCCCGCGGTGGCGATGTTGATGGCGGCTTCCATCGCGGCCTGTTCATCGAAGAGCTTGGCGTCGGAGCAGCCGGCGGTTTCGTATTCCGGTACCCGCAGCCACTTGCTGATGTCCGTGTACCCGGCACTCAGAAGGGCCATTTCCGGGGACCCATAGCAGTAAATGGTGCTCAACATGTCCATGTTGGACATCAAACCGCCGATGATGAGCTGGGATCCGGGTTTGCGCAGCTGGCTCAGAACAATGCCGAAGAGGCTTTCAGCCAGGGCCTGGACCAGCAGCCCTGCCAGGGTACAGGGCGCCGTGGCGCCGGCCAGGGGGCAGGGCGTGTAGACAAAGGGAATGTCATTGTCGCAGCAAAAAAGCAGTTTCTGAATGACTTCCTGGGAATGGCTCAACGGCGATACCGGTTCGATATAGAGTGAAAAAATGGGCCCTTTACGCCACTCTTCCTTTCCGCCCACACGGATATAGGCCATTTCCAGTTGATCGCGGACCCCTTCGATGTCCACCGCCGTGATGTTGATGGGCTTGCTGGTGCCCTCCAGCATGGCCAGGTACTGCCAGCGATCGTATGTGCCCACCGCCGTGTCCTGGGTGATGCCCAGAGACATGTGAAAGTCGTAGTTGGGCAGGGCCTGGGCCACCCGTGCGAAGTTCTTGACATCCTGGTAGGTACTGCGGCGTCGCTCGCCGGTGTAGGGATCGAGGGTAAAGGGGGTATCAGATCCGCCGCCGTAGTAAATCTGATTTTTGAAAAGCTCCATGCGGTACTGGCGGTCCGGTCCGGTGACCACCACTTTGCTGGGCACCGTGGCACGGGCCTTATCGACCATGTAATGGGGAATTTTCACCAGACTGCTCTGTTCGGTCGTCTCCTCGACGATGGCGCCCCCGGCGTGGGCGACATCCACCCCTTCCTTGTCATAGACGCGAACCCCGGTTTCGTACAAAACAGTTAAGGCGGCATAGTAGATGGCCTCGATTTGATCTTCGGTCAGCACCTGAAAGATTGGCGTGTCATTGACGTCGTAGTTGCTTCTCGTGACTAGCATGATCCCATCTCCTTTTTACGTTCTTCGGATGCGGTGATCGAACAATCCCAGAAACGCTCGTGATGATTCGTACTTCCGGGAGGGATTATAATGAACTCATCATCGGTCTGTTCCGGATCCTCACTGATTTCCGCCAATCGACGGATATACCGATCCGAGCCCAATACTTCTTCGTATCGCATGCCCCACTGTTTGCAGTAGCGGGCCACCTCGAGGGCCTGGGGCCGGTATGTGTCCAGATCGGCTTGGGTGTGGGCGATCAAGACCAGGCGCTCGTAGTTCCGGTATTGCTGGTCCATGATCCAGGCAGCCTCTTCCGCGCCGTACTGTTCGGAGTATTCGCGGTACTCCTTCAATGGATCGCTGCCGGATTCCAACCAGCCTTTGGTCAGGTAGTACGTGCCCGGTGCCTTTTCCATTTCGCTCATGTATGTCCGGCGCGACCCCAGCAGCAAGGCGATGCAGTCATCTACCTTGGGGATGATTAGGGTGTGCCGGCCGGACTTGATGCCGTCCAGGCCGTTACCGCACAATCCGTAGCCGAATATGATGGTACCGGGCGTCTGAATGGCGTCGATGGCCGATTGCAGCGTTTGGTTCAGTCGGGACGGCACCCGGTGCAATCCGTAGTCCATGAATTGCGCGCGTCGGCGAAGGCGCTCCGGCAACATATCTTCCAGTGCACTCTGCAGAACCTTGCAGGCGATGATGGCAACCGGTTCCTGGTGTTTCGTTGATAATGTCATGCGTTATTTCCCGGTCCTCCCGGCTTACGACATCCCGGCCAGTTTTTTGGCTAGATCAGCCCCGGAAGCGGCGTTGTGGCCGTATCCGTCGGCGCCGATCCGTTCGGCAAAATCAGCATCCACCGGCGCGCCGCCCACCATTACTTTGATCTTGTCCCGCAGACCGGCCTCCTCGATGGCCTTTATCGTGTGACCCATGGCCCGCATGGTGGTGGTCAGCAGGGCGGACATGCCCACAATAATGGGTTGATGCGTTTTGATCGCCTCGGTGAATTTTTCCGGCTCGAGATTGAATCCCAGATCGATCATTTCAAATCCGGCGCCTTCACACATCATCCCGACCAGATTTTTTCCAATGTCGTGCAGATCGCCCTGAACGGTGCCCAACACAATTTTACCGCCGAGATTGGCACCTCCCTCGGCCAGTAACGGCCGCAGCAATTCCTGACCGGCGTGCATGGTTTTGGCGGATCGCAGTACTTCGGGAACAAACATCGATCCCTGTTTGAAGCGTTTGCCGACTTCGTTCATGCCGACAACCAACCCGTTTTCCAGGATTTTTGTGGGCTCCAGGCCTTCATCCAATGCGCTTTGCACCAACCCCGGAACCTCATCGAGTTTGCCTTCGATGACCCCCGTAGCAATTTTCTCATATAGTTCACTCATGGCCGCTCTCCATTTGGCTGGTTTCGATTATTCTTTATCTTTAACGCGCTCTTCTGCCGCGTTCATTACCGCGGTGATGGCCTCAAGGGTTTGGGGCTTCACCGGAGACGGTTTATGGGAAGCGAGGATTTCGTGGGTCCGGTCGATCACGCGCTGGCGCATGGTTTTTCTTCCGGTCTCCTCCCATTCCTCGAAGTTGTGACGATCGCACAGGTTGGGATACCAGAACTCTGTTTTGAAATGCCGCATGGTGTGTTCTTCGTACAGGTAGTGACCGTCCGGTCCAACATTGTGGATGACGTCGGCGGCCAGCGTGTCTTCGTTGACCTCGATCCCGCGGGTAATGCGGCGCGAGTAACCGATGGCCTCGTCCATCATGACGGTCTGCAGGATGGAACCGGTCATGCCGCTTTCCGTATATCCGACATCGTGGCAGAGGTCTCCACCGGTCAGGGCCGAAAAGAAACTGGACAGGGAGCCCTCCAGGGCGGCCTGTTCGTCCAGGCATTTGGAGTCCGTGCAGCCACCGGTTTGCCAGAGCGGAAGACCCACGTAATGGGCCAGCTCGGTGGCGCCGGCCATCATGAGACTCAGTTCGGGAGCCCCGTAGGTCAGTATCATGGCGTTCATGTCCATGACCGAAAGCACCCCGCCCATGAAAAAGGGAAGGCCGGGTCGGATCGTCTGGGCCAGAACCAGTCCCAGGAACGACTCCGCAGTGGTTTGAATGATGATCCCTGCGGCTGTGACGGGTGCGGTCCCGCCGGCCAGGGCGCAGGTCGTGAAGATGACCGGGACACCGTGGCGGGCGGCAAAGATGACCTTGTCGACCGCCTCGAAGGTACTTACCAGGGGCGACAGCGGTTCGCAGTAGTGCACATAGTTCGGACGCTTTTCAAAGGCCTCCTGCCCGCCTGCTTCGGCGACGGCAATGCTATGAATATCCACCGAGTCGTCCCATCCGTAGGACCATGCCACAATCGGTTTGCTGGTGTTGGGAAACATGGTGGCAAATTCGTAGGAGGCGGCAAGATCCGGGTGAACGTCGCTGACGGTGCCCAGCGATTCACAAAAATCGATATTCGGCAGCGCATCCACGACCGTGGCCACAATCCGGGCATCATCTTTGACATAGGGACGGCGTTCAAGGGTTTCGACGTCAATGAAATTCGGCGGCGTCGGACCCGGACCAAAGTGTGCCCGCCCCGGGCCGATATGGATGTCGTGGGCCGGGTTCCCGTCCCGGGCATAAATGGTGAAACTGCGGGGTGCCGTCGACAGGCATCGTTTGACCACGTGCTGGGGGATGCGCACCCGTTTGCCGTCGACCCAGGCACCGGCCTCGCCCAGGATCTGGCGTGCTTCATCGTGATGGACGTCCAGTCCGATCGTTTCCAGAACATGAAGCACGCCGTTGAACATTTCTTCCAGTTGATCCTGAGACAGCATTTGGAAACGCACGCCTGAATGGATACGATAATTGGTTCTCATAACACGCTCTCCTTCCTCAACGGCCGATCGCATGACGCGAACGGCACGTTGATCCGCTCTAGGTCCTGCCTAACCGTTCTCATCCGGTCAATTGTTTGGCCTTATCCGCGGCGGCGGCAGCATCCGGTGCATAGGCATCGGCACCGATCTTGTCGGCGAATTCCTGGTTCACGGGAGCACCGCCGATCATCACCTTCACTTGATCCCGCACTCCGGCCTCTTCAAGCGCTATGATGGTGTCGCCCATTTTCCGCATGGTCGTCGTCAATAGCGCCGACATGCCGATAACATCGGGGTCGAATTCTTTTACCGCCGCCACGAATGCATCCGGCTCCACGTCCACGCCAAGGTCCCTGATCTCGAACCCGGCGCCTTCACACATCATCCCCACCAGGTTTTTCCCGATATCGTGCAGGTCGCCTTTGACCGTTCCGAGGAGCACTTTCCCAACCATTTTCGCACCGGTTTCGATTAACAGCGGTTTGAGAATCTCCATGGAATTCAACATGGTGCGGGCCGAGCGCATCACCTCGGGCACGAACATGTCGCCTTTTTTGAACTCTTTGCTGACATGATCCATTCCGGGCATCAGCCCTTTGTACAGGATGTCCTCGGCACTTACCCCTTTGTCCAGAGCATCCCGGGTCAACTTGCCGATGTCCTCCCGTTTCCCTGAAATGATCGCTGTGGAAATTGCATTTAGGTCGTCGCTCATATGGCCACCCTCCTTAATGTTTCCGGTATATATACAGGGCTATGCCCCATCGATAGGCACTTTTTTATGTCATTCCTTCGGAGGCAGTGGTTCGACCCGCTCAGGTCAGGCCGGCCAACCCTTCACTCCGCTTGGGATAAGCGGTCTACCCGTCGAGTGTGGCTCAGGCGGGTTTGCTGCGTGCCCGGTATGCAGCGATCCAGCGCTCGCTCCATTCGTCTCTTCCCAGGACCAGGTCGGCGGCCAGTATCGTCACAGCCAGATCCGGATCCAGAGGATTGGTGATCGGGCAGGTCAAGCCGGCCTGGATGGCCATCGCCATAAATGCCGCATTGATGGCCGACCGGTCCGGCAGCCCGAAAGACACATTGCTGGCGCCCATGGTGATGTTGATGCCGAATTCTTTCACGATCAGTTCCGTCGATTTCAGCGTAAGGAGCGCGGCGTCGCTTTCCGCACTGACCGTCAACACGAGTGGATCGATGATCACATCCTCAGTGGGGATGCCCAGTTTCGCCGCTCGCTCGATAATATTTCCAGCCACCACCAGCCGCTGTTCCGGAAGGGAAGGGATCCCGTCGTCGTCCATGCACAGGCCGATGACCGCCGCGCCATGGTCCTTCACCAGGGGAAGGACGGTTTCCAAAGATCGGGTTTCACCGTTGACCGAATTGACCAGTGCTTTGCCCTCGTATATCTCGAGGGCCGCTGCCAGAGCTTCCGGGTTGGCCGTGTCGATGCAAAGGGGCACGTCGGTGACGGCCATCACGGCACCGATGGCGTCCACGATTAATTTGGGCTCGTCGCCGTCTGGAACACCCGCATTGACATCGAGAATACTGGCGCCCGCATGAACCTGGGCGACGGCATCTTTTTGCACCGTGGCAAAGTTGTGCGCTTGGAGTTCGGCTTGTAGTCTCTGGCGCCCGGTGGGATTAATGCGCTCTCCGATGACAACCGTTGGCAACGCTCGATTGATATCGACAGATTGATTTTTGGAGGAGATGGTGGTGGTGAGATTGTCGGCCATGGTACACCTCTCGGGAAGTTGGCATTTAATAAAGATCGATCAGCTCCGGGAATACGCATCCTAAGAGCGGGTTAAACATCCTACCTCCGCGCAGGTAGCTAAACATCACATTCTGCCTGCGTGTGAACACAGCCAAATTTGTCTGATGACCTGAAAATCAGGTTGACAGAGTATTGCTTTTGTGTCAACCATAAATACCCGAGTACATGAAATTTTTTCGTTATCTGGAAAACTGGATCAGTGATGCTTAACCAAGAAGATCAGCGGCCGTCGTTAAAGCTTCGGGCTTCGCTCGTCTAAGCTACGACCCGACAAGATGGCCCGCCATGCGAGGGGCGCAAAGAAAGATACATGGACTACAAAACAGTCAAGCGAAACTCTACGCCGGAACTGGTGATGAAGCAGATTCTGGAGAGTATCGAATCCGGAAAGTTGAAGCCTGGTGATCAACTGCCGACCGAGCAACAACTCATCGAAATGTTCGGTGTCGGGCGTTCCACCATCCGGGAGGCGACCTCGACGCTGTCGATGTTGGGGTATTTGGAAAGTATCCAGGGAAAAGGCTGCTTCGTCCGCGAGGATCTTGATCCCGTCAAAGCAACAGGCTTTGCGCTGCAAGATCTGCAGGCCGCAACCAATATCATCGATCTAGTGGAAGTAAGAGAGATTCTCGAGTGTAATGTTGTCCGGCTGGCCGCACGCCGGGCAGATTCAGAAGATTTGGAGCGGATAAAAAACGCCTGTTTAAAAATGAAAAAACATATGGGGGACTTGAGCCAATTTATCAAACACGATTTTGAATTTCATATTGCCCTGGCTCGATCCACGGGAAACCACCTCATCCTGGAGATGATGAAGCGCTTTGTCGAAAAAATTCACGCAGAGTATGACAAATTCAGACCCCATGCCTTGTTCCAACGCGACGAGGCCATCCTGACCGCCGAACGCATCGTGGATTTCGTGGCAAATAGGGAAGGGGAAAAGGCGGCACAAGCCAAGCAGGCACATCTGAACCTGGTCACCACGGAGATCAAACGCAGGCTACCGGATGTCCAATGGGTCAAGAAAAAGCTTTAGCCGCTGTCCGGTCCAGCATGTTTATATCATCTTCGGCGCGCAGAGCTTTTTCAGATCCCATGCCTTAATCTTGAATGATTTATCGTGTACACCGGGATTGAAATACACGTACTGCTTTTTGGCCAGATCCAGATCCATGTAAATCGGCAAAGAGGTCAGGTGACCAAAGGGCGGCACACAGCCAACCTCACAACCGACGGCCTCGCTGACAGCTTCCGGTTTAGCGAAAGAAACCTTTTTGGTGTTCGCACCTTTGGCCGCCTGCTTCCAGTTGACTTTCTTGTCCCCCGGCATCACCAGGACAATCATTTCATTCTCTTTGGTCTTAAGAACAAGTGATTTGACGGTCTCCGCTTCTGTTACATTTAGCGCTTCGGCCATTGCCGGATTCGTGTAGACCGGTTCATGCTCATAGATCTCATAGGATGTCTTGGCTTCTTCCAGCATGGCGATGATTTTCTCTTCTAAGGTCATGATCACTCCAGTCCTTGTGGTTGTGTGCGCTGCATCCGGTTCATTCGATATTACATGGGTCGTGGCGTGTCAATATCTATCGGCGTTGGCGTCGCCTCATCAACGGGCGTCAGAAGCACAGGCCCCAATGGGTTTCCGAGTTTGAAACCGGACGGCATCCTCGTTATCGATCATCTCACCTATGACCGGATTTTTGCGCAAGGCGCATTCGATTCGCCCTGAACACCTCAGAAATTTAGATCAGATTGTAGACCCGGACATTGCACCAAAAGGAGAAGTTCATGGGTAAGGCATTTCGAGGCGCAGCTGTAGTCCACCTACCGCAAGCCTCGAATAACGCAGACCATGGGCTTCTCCTTTTGGCCCAAAGGGTGAACTCTTTTTTGCTCGTCTATCCGTTGTCGAAGGTTACAAACTGCGTATTAACGGAACGCCCACCAAATACGATAATACTTTGATGTTGTTTATTTTCTGCCATCCGCTGAAAAGAGTTCATGCAATTTTCGGGTAAAGTCCCGTCCGCCGGCGGACTTGGGATCACCAAATAAAACCAAAACGGCAGGCTTCTGAGAGCCTGCCTTCTTGGTTTTATGAAGGTCGAAAAGGATCATGATATGGATAGCGTTGCGGTTTCTGTGGATCGGTGTTAACTATCAAACAAATGTATGCATCACGCGCGTTTCCGGGGAACGGGCAATGTTCAGGATCCAAGGGATAAAGGGTTTTAAACGCCTTTCGGGTTGATGCAAGGTTGTGACCCGGCGACCGATTTCCCCTACGCCGTAACTCATCCCCGGTTATTACACACCCCGCTGATACCCACTCTGGCGTAATTGACCGATTTCATTGGCGTCGATCGATGTCTCAAGCGGTTTCCTACATTCCATTTGAATCGGACACAAAATTCCACACCTTCGTGTTGTCGAAAATCCTCAAGCGACCGCTCATCGTTATTCTGGTGATCGGGATCGTTACGCTTTCATTTGGTTGGCATATCCAGAACCTCACCTTCAGAACGTCGGTGTATGACATGGTGGTTGAGGATCTCCCGGAGACGGTGCGGTATGTGACGTTCAAAGAGGTCTTTGGCTCGGATGAGATCATTCGCGTGGTCATCAAAACCGACGATGTGTTCGCATCCAACAACTTTGACTATATCGAAACATTGTCCGCCGCTGCCGAGAAACTCGATGGCATCCGCCGGGTCGTCAGCCTTGCCGCGATGAAAAACGCCGTGGAGGTATCGGGGCCATGGTCGCTGGAAAAATTAAAAGAAAAAATTTCGTCACTCTCTCTGATCCAGAAAAACCTCCTCTCGGAAGACCAACGAACCACCGTATTGACATTGGTGCTGGCGAAAAATGCCGACAAACAGGGCGTCATAGGTGCAATCCAGGCGCTGATCGACGACGCCCCCCCGGATATTTCCGTATACCAAATCGGGATGCCGCTCGTCTCCCAGGCCATGGCCAGGTACACGGAATATGATTTCTTACATCTACCCCCGATTACACTTTTACTGGTCGCCATCATTTTGTGGCTTCTTTATAGAAATTGGGTGGGTGTCATCGCGCCGTTGGGCGCGGTGGTCGCGGCACTGGCCTGGACCCTCGGTCTCATGGGGTGGATGGGTGTGCCCTTGTCCATGATGACGATGATCGTTCCGGTGTTTCTCATCGCCGTGGGGACGGCGTATTGCATGCATATCATGTCCACCTATCTGAATGCCGCGCAATACACCGATTCTCGGCGAAAGGCCGTACTCCACTGTTACTCCCGGATGTCCCTGCCGACCGTTCTGGCAGTCGCTACCACGGTCATCGGTCTTAGCTCGCTACTGGTCAACCGAATCAAGTCCATCCATGAATTTTCTTTATTTGCCTCTTTCGCCATCATCAGTCTTCTGGTCATCTTGTTTTCGGCATTTCCGGCCATATTACTGCTGTTACCCCACCCCAAATCACCGAAGATCACCAAAGACAGACCCGACCTTTTGAATCGATGCCTGGAATTCATCATCAATCTGAACCTGAAACATCGCAAACCAAGCTTGATCTGTCTGGGCGTTGTTGCCCTGTTCTGCCTCGTGGGCACTTTTTTTCTTGTGGTGGAAACAAACCCCGTGGGGTTTTTCAAGGCCGATACCCCCATCCGTCAACATTTTCATGATATTTATCAGGACTTGTCCGGAAGTTTTCCTGTAAACGTCGTGATGGAGGCCGATGACAGCTATTATTTTGAGACGCCTGAAAATATCGCCCGCATCGAGCAAGCCCAGCAATATCTGGAAACACTGCCCGGTATCGATAAATCTGTGTCTTTCGCCGATTATGTGAAACTCGTCAATTATGCCCTGAATACCTATGATCTCAAAGCCTACAGGGTGCCGGAAGAGGGTTTCGAGGTGCGCATGGCGATCAACAATTACAAATCGATGCTGGGAGAGGATGTATTTGCCCGGCATATGACCTCTGATCTTTCCAAGACCAACATTCTCCTGTTCACCCATCTTTCGAGCTCCAGTGACTTTTTAGAGATACGGGACGAGATTCTTGCACATGTCCGGTCACATTTTCCGGATACCCTGAATTGGGATGTGACAGGTTTCGGTATGGCGGTGGCGTCGAGCAGTCATCTGCTGACCCGGGGTCAGATCAAAAGTTTTTCGCTAACGATGATCTTGATATTTGTCATCATGCTCATGCTCTTCCTCTCCATAAAGGTCGGATTCATCGCCATTTTATCGAACGCTTTTCCGATCCTGATAACCTTCGGCGTGATGGGATGGGCGGGGATTCCACTTTCTGTGGTCACCAGTCTGATCGCCAGCATCGCCATCGGGCTGGCTGTCGATGATACCATTCATTATCTGTATCGGTATAACCACGAATTCAAAAAAGATTTGAACAAGGACCGATCGCTGCGCGACACGATCCTGCATGTCGGCCGACCGATTTTTTTCACGACGCTTACGATAGGAATCGGATTTTCAGTCTTACTATTTCCCATTTCAAGCCGACGTCCATTTTTGGCCTGCTGATCTTAATTACGATGATGGCCGCCCTGATTGCCGACCTGGTGCTACTGCCCATGCTGATGCTCAATGTCGAACTGGTCACTGCCTGGGATCTGCTTAAATTGATGCCGACGCTGAGCGGTATTTCGGCCGCCGCCGCCCACGAGTTAAACCAACCGCTCAATGCCATCAAGATCGGAAGCGAGTATTTGAAAATGAAACTTCAGCAGGGTAAACCCATTCGACAGGAGCATTTGTCCAGGGTGGTCGAGGAAACCGATATCCAAACCCTCCGCGCCTCCGAGATTGTCCGGAGGTTGACGGCCTTCGGACAGGACCCGGGGTTTACAAGAGAACTGACGGATGTCAATCAAGCGGTGGAACATGCATTGAGTATGGTGGAACATGAACTCACCATTGAAAATATAACTGTGGACGCTGATCTGGACGCTTCCCTGCCCCGGATTTATGCCCATCCGATTAAACTCAGCCAGGTCGTGTTTAACTTCTTGACGAATGCCAGTGAAGCGATAATCGCCAAACGGGTGACCGAACCGGGGACAGATGTTGAATCTCGAATAGAGATTCGTACGTTTGTGGAAGACAATGCGGTGAACATCAGTGTTGCGGATACCGGCATCGGCATCCCCTCCCACCTGATCAAACGGGTTTCAGAACCCTTTTATACCACCAAATCATCAAGTCAGACGAAAGGACTGGGGCTTTCCATTACCGAACAGATTATCAAGGATTTTGGCGGGAAGATAGACGTAACCAGCGTGGAGGGGGAAGGGGCCCAGTTTACAGCATCTATTCCGTTGCCATCGAAAGAGCGCTAAAAGGGAGTTTGTTTGCCATGACTAAAATTTTAATCATCGATGATGAGAAACCGACCTTATCCATGCTTCGTCTTCTACTCGAGGATGCTTATGATTTTGAGGTCTTCACCGCCGAAAGCGGCGATGCGGGGATCGACCTTTTTGAAAAGGAGCGTCCGTCGATCGTGTTTACGGACATTAAAATGCCCGGAATCAACGGCTTGGAAGTGCATAAACGGCTTAAAGCCATTGATCCCGAGGTTCGGGTGATCGTCATGACCGGACACGGCGATCAGAATTTAACCGAGAAGGCCCTGTCACAGGGGGTAACGGCGTTCATTCATAAACCGATAGAGCGCCAGGCGCTGGAAGACGCACTGAATAAATCGACCAGCGGTTTATCTCCCGGCGGTTAAATGCCGTTTCAAAACCCTTTACCGGTCTCGGCATAGCAAAGCTCTGAGCTGATATGGGGTTTGATCACACTTCCGAAGAACTGGGGGGAGCCTGCTTCTATAGAGAGTTACCAGCAGCGCTGAACAGGAGGAGAATTACGTGGCTAAAACGTTATTTTGGCTACAGTGCGGAGGGTGCGGGGGTGACACCTGGTCCATGTTCAACGTCGAGGCTCCCAATATTTCGGGATTATTTAGAACCCTGGATATCGAACTGTTGTGGCATCCCACCGTCTCTATTTCCAGCGTAGCGGAACAGAAAAAGCTGATTGCAGATTTAATATCCGGTCGTCGATCGCTCGATTTTCTATGCATCGAGGGATCCATTATCCGCGGCCCCCGTGGAACAGGATTGTTCGATGCGGCCTATGGGAAACCGAAAAAGGATCTCGTCGCGGCTCTGGCCAGAAAGGCACAGTATATTTTGTCAATCGGGACCTGTGCCAGCTTTGGGGGATTTGGCGCCGGCGGAGAGACCGAAGCGACCGGGATGCAGTTTCTCAAATGGGAAAGGGGCGGCTTTATGGGAAAATCGTTTCAAACCAGAAGTGGACTGCCGGTGATTAATTTACCCGGGTGTCCCTGCCATTACGATATCGTCGCGGGGACCTTGTCCCTTCTGGTCTCCGAGACGGCACCGGAGTTAAACGAACACCAGTCGCCGCTGGAGTGGTACAATATCATGGTTCATCAGGGATGTACCCGAAACGAATATCATGAATACCGGGTTGAGGACAAACGCTTCGGTGAGAGAGGCTGCATGTTCTTCCACCTCGGTTGTCACGGCCCGCTGGCCCACGGGCCTTGCAACAAACTTCTCTGGCACCGGCGATCCTCAAAAACCCGGGTGGGTGTTCCATGTTTCGGTTGCACCCGACCTGATTTTCCCCAACCCTATCCCTTTTTTGAAACCCGAAATATTGAAGGTATTCCCATCGAACTCCCGGAAGGGATCAACAGGGCACATTACATGGCATACAAAGGGATGGCCGCAGCAGCGGCCCCCCGGAGACTGAAAACAAGAAAAACCGGAATATAGGAAATATTGAGATGACCCGTACAATAGAAGTTTACCCCCTCAATCGGGTTGAAGGCGACTTGGAAGTTCAAATTGAGTTGGAAGACGGTGTTGTAACGGAAGCTTACAGCGCCGGTGTCATGTACCGTGGATTTGAAAATATCATGATCGGTCGATCGCCTTTGGACGGACTAGTCATTACGCCGCGCATTTGTGGAATCTGCAGTACGTCGCATCTATATGCGGCGGCTCAGGCACTGGATATGATTTACAATGTCCCGTCGCCGGTCAATGGCGGCTTGATCCGGAATATCACCCGAATGGTAGAGATTCTTCAGAATGACTTCCGGCATGCCTTTGTGCTTTTTATGCCGGATTTCACCGACGCTGTTTACCAGAAACATCCGCTTTATGGGGAGATAATGGCGCGCTATGCACCTTTGGAAGGATCCACAACGCGCCAGGCGATCGATGAAACCCGAATGATTTTGGAGATTATATCTATTCTCGGCGGCCAATGGCCGCACTCCTCCTTCATGGTTCCCGGCGGGGTCGTCTATATGCCAAGCACCAATGAACTTAACCGGTGCGACTATTTGTTGAAGAACTTCAGACGATGGTATGAAGACCAGGTTCTGGGATGCAGCCTGGAACGTTGGGGGGAAATCCAATCCAAAGAAGATCTCATGGACTGGCTGGACAATGATGAATCCCATAAACGCAGCGACCTGGGCACGTTCATCCGCTTTGCCACCAGCATCGGGCTGCAGGGAATCGGCCGTGGGCACGGTAACTTTATCAGTTTTGGCATGCCGGAAGCGACGTCCGTTTTCCATGGACACACGATATCAGAGGCCCGGAATGATTTTGCCGGCGGTTTTTATTCGGCTCATCAGAAACAGCCATTGGAACATGAGAAGATCACAGAGGATGTATCGCACGCATGGTTTCTTGGTGATGACATGGGCCGACACCCTTATGAGGGACAAAGCACACCCTATGCCTCGGGCAGCGAAGACCGTAAATACTCCTGGTCCAAGGCGCCGAGGTATAACGGATTGCCGGCTGAGACCGGCGCACTGGCGGAAATGATTATGGCTTCAGATCCCTTGTTTATGGATTGTCTACAGCAGGACGGCCCTAGTGCATTTCTTCGTGAGTTGGCCCGACTGGTCCGGGCTGCAAAGGTGATTCCGGCCGTCGAGCGTTGCATCCGTGAAGCCGCTTCCACTCAAGCCAATTACTACAACGACCATGGCGACATGGAAAATGACCGAGGCCATGGCCTCATTGAAGCACCCAGGGGCGCCCTGGGCCACTGGGTAACGTTAAAGGATCATAAAATTTCATCGTATCAGATCATCACACCGACATCCTGGAACGCCTCTCCACGCGACGACAGCGGCATTCGGGGTCCTTGGGAGGAAGCGCTGATCGGAACTGAGGTGAAAGACGCGGAGAATCCGGTGGAGATCCATCATGTCATCCGTTCCTTTGACCCGTGCCTGGTTTGCACCGTTCATTTCATCGACATGGTGTGACAAATCCGCCCGATTGTTTGAGAATCGTTGTATGTTTACGGGAGAGCGCGCTTCGAGGGAGGAACATCCCATGAGCAGTACAGATTTTGGAAAAACCGACACGTTGATCATGGAGGAATTATCTCCACATCCGTTGTTGCAGGAAAACGATATCTTACGACAGGAGATCCGGGAGGCGCGCAAGGCGGCTGAAATTACCGCTGATCTGGTCGTCAAGCAATTTGAAGAGACGGAAAGAGTTCTCCATAAATTTCAGGTCGCAAACGCCCAACGCAAAGCCGTCCTGGATTCAGCGACACAAATCTCCATCATCGCCACAAACACTCAGGGTACGATCACTGTCTTTAACAAAGGCGCCGAGAATCTGCTTGGATATGACGCAGATGAGATCATCGGCAAGCAGAGTCCCATGCTGTTTCATCTTAACGAAGAATTGGAGTTCAGAAGTCAGCTGCTTTACCGTAAGTTGGATAGTGTCGCGAAAGACTTGGCTCTCTTTTTTTTATATGCTTCAGAGGGTATTTCTGAATATCAGGAATGGACGTACGTCCATAAAACAGGTCGGCGATTCCCTGTCAGAATGTCGATTATTCCGCTTCTTGACGCGTACGGGGCAATTGACGGAATATTATTCATTGCCCTGGATGTCAGTGAGAAAAAGCGATCAGAAAAAGCACTCCGGGAGAGCGAGCGCAAGTATCGGCTCCTGATGCGCAATCTGCCCAATGTCGTTTACAAGGGTTACCTGGACGGGACCATCGATTTTGTCGATGACAAAATCGAGGAGTTAACGGGTTACAGCCGGCACGATTTCGCGTCTCGTAAGGTAACCTGGTTTGACCTGGTACACGAAGATGATCTCGCGGGTGCCAAAGAAATCTTTATCAGGGCTCTGAAAAAGGATCATTCCTACATTCGTGAGTATCGTTTCAAATCAAAAGACGGCCGCAGCGTGTGGGTGCAAGAAGGAGGCCAGATCATTTTCGGCGAAGATGGTGAAGTCGATTTTGTGACCGGTGCATTTTTAGATGTCACCGAACACAAGCTTGCCGAAAGGGCCTTGCAAGAGTCGGAAAAGAATTATCGATCGTTGTTCAACAGCGGACCCAATCCCATTTTTGTGCTCGATCGGAACAGCTTCGTGATCATGGATGCCAATCCCAGTGCTGAGGAGACTTACGGATATTCACTGAATGAACTTGTGGGACGAAGATTTTCGGACTTGGGTTCATCCGGCGTTGAAAACCTGGAGAAACCCATGGCGCTGGAGCTATCAAAACCCGAAGATCGTTTGCGCGCCTGCGTGGTCAGCCAGAAAGTGCGACACTTCAGAAAAGATAAAACGCCGTTTTACGTGCGTGTCACAGCGTGCCCCACCTACTATAACCAGCGTCCGGCGATCATCGTCGGCGCAACGGACATTACCGAGGTGATCGAAAAGGACGCCCAACTGGTTCAGGCCAGCAAGATGACATCCCTCGGCCAGATGTCCGCGGGCATTGCCCATGAGCTCAATCAGCCCTTGAATGCCATCAAAATCGGCAATGAATTTCTACAGGTCATGGTGGAAAGGGGGCGAGTGATTTCGCCCGACAATTTACATCAAGTTGCGCGTGAGGTGAGCGATCAAGTTCGACGTGCATCCGCCATTATCAACAGACTGCGTCAGTTCGGTCGCAAATCCGATCTCGAAAAGGAACTTGTGGATATCAATGCTCCCATACGGGTTGTTTACGGAATCATCCACCCCCAATTGAAGCTGCAAAATATTAACGTTGTGCTCGACCTTGCCACCAACATCCTTCCCATCCTGGCGCAATCCAATCGTCTGGAACAGGTGTTTTTCAACCTGCTGACAAATGCCAGCGATTCCATCGCTCAAAAACGTGAAACGACAGGGGAGAGTTATCAAGAACAGATTAAAATTCGTACGTATCAGGAACAGGATTCTATTGTCGGTCTCGTGTCCGATACGGGTGTTGGCATCCCGGATTCCGATAAGGTGAAAATATTCGATCCCTTTTTCACCACGAAAGAGGTGGGGAAAGGGATGGGGCTGGGTCTGTCCATTATTTACGGAATCATAAAAGACTGCGACGGGGAGATCGAAGTACACAGCTCACCCAACACGGAAACTCTTTTCAAAATGACCTTTCCGGTGGCCAGTGCCCAGATTTGAGTTGGTTTATTGCCCAGCAACAGAGCAAAGCGGGCTTGGTGTTGCCACGTCCGTTTTGCATTTTTACACATGTTTCATGACATTGGGCATCTCCTTATGATGGAGGCATTTCTTGAACATGCTATCAAATGATCTGCATGCGTAATTTCCACAGATTCAACATCGTTTGTGCGATGGTCGTGTCGATCCTGGTGCTTTCGTTGCCAGCAGCGGTGGCCGACTGGATCAATCTCTCCGGCGCCCAGAGCGCGCCGAACATCGCCGAAATCCATATCGAGGACAGCCGCGTCCGGGTGGTGCTGGAGATTTATGTCAACGACATCGACACATTTGTTGATTTGCTGCCGGAGGAATGGCTGAAGAAGGCCGGAACCCAGCCTCCCCCGATCCAGCAGCGGATGCAGCGGTTTTCCACCGACACCTTCCAGGTGCTGGCGGATGATCAAAAACGTCTGATTGCAGAGCGAATATCAGTGGAACCCCGCATGCGGTTGGATCGCCCCAATCCGTTTGCCGGCACCATCAATCCTTACACCGGTCAACGGGTTCCCGGCCCACCCCAGGACAAGCGGGTACTATACGCCGAACTCATCTATCCCTTTACCCAGAAGCCCAAAACCATCACCTTTCTGCCACCGGTGGACTCAGCCGGAACACCTAAAGCCGCCATCGGATTTATTACGTACCACAAAGGGGTGCCGGTGATCGATTTCCGGTATCTTTCAGAAGCGGCACGGATCACCCTGGATTGGGACGACCCATGGTACAGTCGGTTCGAAAAAAAGGCCTTGCAGCGCTGGCAGCTATCCGGGATCAAGACGTTTTTGTACATCGAGCCCTATGAAGTGCGGCACGAAACCCTGGTTCGGGTCAAAGACATGGCGGCATGGATGGATCTTGGACTTGGTGGAGCAGATTATATCGAGATCGAGGAGTTCGATCCGCTGAAACAGCGCATTGGAGAATTTCTGCTGAAGAAAAGTAATGTGCGAATCGACGGGCAGTCTTTGCCGCCTATTCTGGACCGCGCGAGTTTTGTAAAATATACCATGACACGCACCTATTTCATCGATCAGCCCGAACGGCTGCCGCTGAATGCCGCTATGGTGGGCGTGATCGTGACCTACCTGACCCAGGGGATCCCGCAAAACGTGACCATGGAATGGGATCTTTTTTCGGACCGGATCCAAAAGGTGCCGACCAATGCCGTGGACCCGGCGGGGCCGTTTCCTTCCTACGTCACGCCGGAGGACAACCTGTTTACCTGGACCAATTTCCTAAAGACGTATCAGATGCCGACGGTGGCCGGGGTGACCGTGGAGGATGCGTTGGCGCACGTCCAGATTCCCTTGGGCAGTATTATCTGTATAGTGCTTCTGGTGCCCGTTGTCTGGATCCTCGTTCAGAGGAAAAGAGATTCTAAAAGATTTGGTGTTATCGCAGGAATCGGTGCTGTATTGATCGCCGGAAGTATCCTTTCTTATCCCTTTATGCAACTTTCCATCGCTCGACCCGCGGCCCTTGCTCCGGAAATCAGTGAAGAAAAGGCGGTGATCCTTCTCCAAAGCCTGCTTAAAAATGTCTACCGGTCCTTTGACTTTCGCGAAGAAGAAGACGTCTACGACCGGCTGGCGACGAGCGTCACCGGAGATTTACTTTCCGAAGTCTATCTGCAAAACAGAAGATCCCTGGTCGTGACCCAGGCCGGGGGCGCCCGGGCAAGGGTCAGTGAGATCAATATTCTGGATGTTGAGGTGAACCCCTCCGGCGGGAGTCCCATGGGGTTGGCGTTTCATGCCACATGGACCGCACAAGGCGCGGTGGGCCACTGGGGGCATATACACACCCGCAAAAATCAATATGAGGCCAACATCACGGTGAAGCCGGTGGATGGGGTATGGAAGATTACAGGACTGGAACTGCTGGAAGAAAAACGGATCGATCCCTATGGGAAATGATAGAATTGATTCCCCGATATTGCTTCTTTTCCGCTGAATACTGAAAAGATTTCATGCGATATTCGGGTTAAACGGGTTGACTACCACCATAGCGCGATAGGTCTGCGTATCACTCAAATCTTCGGTAAGTATCTTTGTACAATTGGATCTTTCCGCAGCGGATATAATAAGCGCGTCCCAGTAGCTGATCTGATATTTCGTGTGGGTATCGATCGCTCGTCCCACCATGGATAGATCAATTTCCTGAACTGGCAGAATACTGACTACGGTTAGGATTTCCCGAACTTCTCCTGCCGACATGGGAGTCTGGATATGTTTGGTGACAACATTGAAAAACTCACTGAGCACTTGAACCGATAATACGGCGTTCTCCTGCTGGATTCCATCGGCTATCAGCTGCTGAGCAATTTTCTGCTTCCGAGGCTCATGGTTATCGTATGCATACACCAGGATATTGGTATCCCAAAAAAACCTATCGGTCATAGAGCATCTCCCTTTGCCATCTCCGGGTTCCCATATCCCTGCTCAACCTCTTGAAAGACACCTGAATCTCTCTAACCGCATGATCCTTTTCGTAAACATCTCGATTCGCGACATCGGTCAGATATTCTCGGATCATCGCCGTCAGGGTGGTGTTTTTATCGACAGCGATTTTTCGAACTTTTTTTATGAGCTCTTCATCAACGCTCAACGTGATATTGGGCATCTGAAATACCTCCAAACTTTTAAACCATAATAAGTTTTAACCTTATTATGGTTATTTTCATGGATGCCGTCAAGAACATTCTCAAAGGTCGGAAGGTAGAACCGATTCTATGTATAGCTTCGCTCAGAGGAATGGGTAGCACACAATTGACATATCCTGGATTCGTGCTGAGGATTGGGATCAGCGAATCCCTGGTACGGAAAGGCCATGACTTCAAATAGACAAGATCCGGGTAACACCCGGGCAATGCCGGACCGCTTCGATCCGTTTACCCATCGATTGTCCCGGGATGTACGGAATACGCTATCGACCGCTCTGACGCAATCGCTTGCCGATGCAGAACCGCAGATTTTTGAAACGGCCGCCGCTGAATGGCTGGACCGTTTGTCTCACGATCCTTGTCGGCGATATGTTGAAGAGCGCCGTCGGCGATACCGGCAGGCGTTCGATGCCGTGGGTCGGTTATCTTCTGATCTGCTCGTGCTTCAAATCGCGATTCTCTGGAATCTTAAACTTTACTTCGAAGTCCACGAGGTGGCGGAGGAGGCTTTTCACGCGGCAACCGGAGATTACCGAAAATTTCTCCAGGGCCTGATCCTCGCTGCCGGCGTCTTTGTCCAGCAAAATTCCGGGCGACACAAGGCAGCCGGATCCCTTTCGAAGCGGGCCTATGAAATTCTGGATCAGTACCGGGATAGGCTGGCATTCATGGATAACCCGGAATCCTTTCTAAACGGATTGCTGCAGGAGCCACCAGAATCGGTTCCCATGGACGTTTAAGTTACGCGGTAATCCGGGAATCACAAGTCATATGAATTTGGCGATTGTCGCACCACGAAGGCCACCAGCCGTCGCTGAAGCTTCAGGCTTCGCTCGAATGGGCTTGGTCGCCTTGTGGCTTCGACCCCACAAGTCGACAGGACAAGATGGCACGGCAGGCAAAGAGCACGAAGCTAAACATATGAGTTTGAAATATTTTTCTACGTGACTATCCTGAACTCGTGGCGGAAATGTACCTACTGGAGCTTTCAGGATAAGCGCATTCACTTAATGCTCACATGAGCGACCGTGTCGCGATGCATAAAATCGTTGCACGATTTTATAAGGAGGATGTCATGCGAATAGCTGTTTTTGGCGCCGGCGCTGTCGGTGGCTATTTCGGAGGTCGGCTCGCCCAGGCCGGACAGGATGTCGTGATAATTGCCAGGGGAGAGCATTTGAACGCCATACGGGAGTCGGGGCTGTCCATCGAGAGCCTGGCAGGGGATTTCAATACCTTCCCCAAACTGGCTACGGATGATCCTTCCGAGGTTGGTCCCGTCGATGCGGTTCTGCTCGGTGTCAAAGCCTGGCAGGTGCCGGACGCTGCAGCGGCCTTGCGGCCGCTACTCGGACCGGAAACGCCGGTGGTGCCGCTGCAAAACGGGGTGGATGCGTCCTTTCAGATTGCCGAAGCGTTGGGCCCCGAACATGCGGTGGGCGGTTTGTGCAAGCTGATCTGTTCGGTAACGGGCCCGGGTCGCATCCAGCATGCAGGTGTGGACCCGTATATTGCCTTTGGCGAACTGGACGGCGGCCGATCCGAACGGATGCGACGGCTCCATGATGCATTTACCAATACGGAGGGGCTCACCGCCGAAGTTCCCGACAACATTCAGGCCGAAATCTGGAAAAAATTTATTTTCATCGCGTCCTTTAGCGGCATTGGTTCGATCACTCGAGCCCCCTTGGGCGTTTTCCGAAAGATTCCCGAAACCCGGCAAATGCTGATCGACACCTTGCGGGAGGTCTGGTGTGTTGCGGTGGCTCACCAGATCGATCTGCCGGAAAGTACTGTCGACGCCACGCTGGCATTCATGGACACCCTCCCCGAAGCCGGCACCGCTTCCATGCAGCGGGATATCATGGAGGGCCGTCCTTCGGAACTTCATGAACAAAATGGCGCGGTGGTGCGCCGCGGCAGCGCCGTGGGTGTTGCCACACCGATCAACAGCTTCATATACACCAGTCTGCTGCCCCAGGAAATGCAGGCGAGGGGAGAGGTGTGATTTTGGATTTTGGATTTTGGATTTGGATCCTAGTTCGATTTCTGGGCTGGATGCTGGCCAATAATTAGGTGTGAAGGTGTCAGGGTTCAGGTGTCAGGGATGTTTGATTTTGGATTTTGGATTGCGGATTGCTTTTGAGCTGAAAGGTCAAAGCTGAAAACTGAAAGCCGATCGGTGAACCAGCTGGCGGGCAAACCGGCGAACAGGCAAACGGGCCAACGGGCCGACGGGCGAACCTACAAGACGGCAAACGGAACCACACTCCAATTTCTGTAATCAAGCATCAAGCATCAAAAATCCAGCATCCAGTACCCAATACCTAATATCTACTCCCCAATACCGGCGATGCGATGCATCGCCTTGCACCGAAACTCGAATTGTGAAAAGATACCTTCATGATCCGAGAATTTTTGAAGGCCAAGATCCATCGGGCTACGGTCACCGACTCTCACCTGGACTATGACGGATCCTTGTCCATTGACGCGGAATTGATGGAAACGGCGGGAATTGCCCCCAACGAGCGGGTACATATCTACAACATCACGAGCGGGGTACGTTTTGAAACCTATGCCATCAAGGGGGAACGGGGCAGCCGACAGATCGAGTTGAACGGTGCGGCCGCCCGCACCGGGCACCCCGGTGATCGGATCATCATCGTCACCTATTGTCTCCTGACCGTTGAGGAGATCCAGACCCACACCGCGAAAATCGTGACCATGCAGAATGACAGCATCATCGGCACCGTCCGGGATGTATCCTGTGTTGACACTGAGTGAACGCGGGTATATCTTCTAAATAATTGATATATATACTGTTTTTATGCCATCACGGCTTACAGCGGGACTCTTTTCGAATCTCTCTGAAACCGCCACCGACCCCTTGTTGAATCAGATCTGATTCGCCCCACACCGATTTCCTAATATCATGTCCCGCAAGACTTTCGACTTCTGAACTCGGCGACCGGAATTTGCGCATTTTCACCCGAACATGGCTTGATATTATCGGGGTAACGGCCAGAGAAAGGAGGGCGCCATGAGGGTAGAATTCAATCGAATTCTATGTGCGACGGATCTGTCGGATTTTTCCAACAGTGCGGCGTTATACGGGGCCGCCATCGCCAAAGAATTCAACGCTCAATTGACCCTTTGCACGGTAGTGGATGTACCCACTGTGCATCTCCAGGATTCGGGCATGGTCACATCGATCGAACTATTGCAGAACCTGCATGCCTATGGCGAGGAACAGCTCGATCTTCTGCGGAAAACTCTGGATCATCCTGCCGAAATCCTCGTCGAAGAGGGTTTGCCGGCCGAGACGCTGGTCCAGCTCGTAAGGGAACAGCGGATGGATCTCCTCATTACGGCCACCCACGGCCGCAGCGGCGTTAAACGGCTCTTTCTGGGGTCCGTCACGGAACGGCTCATTCGATGGATTTCCTGCCCGATGATGATTATCACACCACCGGGCGAGGATGACGTCGAAATCCGCCCACAGGGCTTGGAAATCAAAAAAATCCTGGTGGGATGCGACTTTTCTCCGGACTCCGGCCGGGCATTGGACTATGGATTTAGCCTGGCTCAGGAATTCCAGGCGGAGCTGCACCTGGTGCATGTCATCGAACCTTTTGCATACCGGGATTCGTTTCTTCCAACGAACGTCATGGCGCAGATCAGTCAAAAAATGGAGCCCGAGATGCTAGAACGGATGGCCGAACAGATTCCCGAGGAGGTCAGCAACTGGTGTGAGGTCAAAACCGTTATGCTCACCGGTAAACCCCATCGGGAGTTACGGCTTTATGCGAAAAAGGAGGGGATCGATTTGATTGTTCTCGGGGTCCGGGGCCGCGGGCTTGTGGAGTCGTTGATGATCGGATCGACAACTGACCGGATGATCCGTCAAGTATCCTGTCCGGTCCTGTCCGTGAGTCAGAACAATACCTGATCCGGATATTCAACGTTCGCCCGTGATCGAAATCGATGACGATCGGTCTACGGGAACCTATGTGATGGCAACGACCATTACAGCAGAAAAAATAACACTACCAAAATAGCATTGCTATGCAATGCTATTTTGGGGTGAAGCTGAACTTCTGCCCGCCGATGGATGCCTCATACATCAGCCCGCCCTTGGCCATGGTGAAGACCGCCACCCCATTTTTGTAAGCAGCGGTTGCGCCGGCACCGTCTGCGGCGGCAACAGCGGTGGCTTGGGCGGAGAAATTAAAATTACCGGATTTAAAAGAATCGAGGGTTTTCCGGTTCTCGAAAAAGACGATTTGCCGGTAGGCTTGGCCGCCGAGTTGAAATCCCACGGTGACCTGGGACAGCCTGGACGAACCGATGGCCTTTCCGCTCTGAAAGACGACCCCTTTTCCCGTGGCACCTCCCACCCCGATGGCGCCTTTTCCCACGGTGGGAAATACGGCATATCCGGATGCTTTATCAAAGAATGATTTCATTGTGGCATCTTTGGCCTTGAACTCAGAAACCGCTTGACGGGCCTCTTTTTCAAGCGTTGCATCCCATCCGGCCTGGGCGACGGCAGCGGTAACTGTAAACACAACCAAAGCGGCAACGATGGCGTTGGCTGATCGTATCATGTTTCCCTCCTTGAATATTGTTAGCGACTTCGCATTATCTTGAGATTTTAATATTAAGGCGTTCTACCGAGGCTTCAATGGTCGTGTGGCGGGTTGAAGGTTATGTGCGCGATTGTTTTCGTGTGCGCGGCTGCTCATCAGGATGGATCGGGAATGCGCCCATCCGAAGGACCGATTGCGTCGGCCCCCAAATTCCCGTTGATCGGAAATCGTTTCAGTATAAAATCGCGAAGCGATTTTATATGGATCGTGCCAGCACGGCACTCTCGTGAATCGCGGCCTTTGCGTTTCGGGGCTCCAGACAATCCCCGATACGGTGCACTTCGAAGCCTTCTGCCGTCACTTCCTCATACAAACGGCTGGCAGATCGGGTGCCCACTGCGAGAACGACCCGCACAGCTTCGAGAAGTGTGGCTTTGTCGTCGGGCCCGGCCACCACGGCACCCCTTTCGACCACGTTTACCAGGCGGGTCTCCGTCAAGACGTCGACTTTGTATTCTTTTAATTTTTTAATGAGGAGCTTTTTGGTGACAACCTCGATGCCCCTTCCGATTTTCGGCATCATCTCCACCAGGGTGACCTGGGTGCCGGATTCGGCCAGATGCAGGGCAATCTCGCAGCCGGTGGCACCGCCGCCGATGATGACCACCGGGCCTTCGGGGAGGGGCGTTCCATCGAGAATCGTTGCGTAGGTGACCACAATGGGATTGTCGATACCTTCCACCTGAGGGATAATGGGAAGGGAACCGGTGGCCATGATAATAATATCCGGATTAAACTCACGGATGTCGGCCAGAGTGACTTCACAGCCCAGATGCTGGACAACACTGGATTTGTCCACCTGGTATTTCTGAAACCGGACCAGGTCCATCAGATCCTGTTTGAACCAGGGCGTGCTGCCCGTCAACAGCTGTCCGCCCAGGAAATCCTGCTTCTCGAACAGGTGGACATCATGGCCCCGTTTGGCCGCGATCCACGCTGAGTTGAGACCGCCGGGGCCTCCCCCGATGACCATGACCTCGCGGGGCCGGTCAGCCGGTCGGATTTCCATCTCCTTCTCCCGTCCAAGGGTCGGGTTGACCAGGCATTCTATCCGGCCTTTTCGAAATATCGATTCCATGCACGTGTTGCACCCGATGCACGGTCGTATCTCGTCCAGGCGGCCTTCCATGGCCTTTTGCGGAAGCTCGAAATCTGCCAGCAGGCCCCGGCCGATACAGACCAGATCGGCCATTCCGCGTTCGATAATTTCATCGGCGATGGTTGGACTGTTGATGCGACCCACAGCCATAACCGGGATGTCCAGAGCCTGTCGGATCTGGGCGGCGGAATCGGCCAGACAAGCTTTCTGCATGAACATGGGTTGGCAGATCCACTCATGACTGGCGTCGTTGCCGGCGGAGACTTGGACCACATCGATACCGGCGTCAACCAGGATCTTTAACAGCCGGATGCTTTCCTCCACATCGAGTCCGCCCGGAACAAACTCCTGAGCACTGATCTTAAACGAGATCGGAAAATCGTCTCCAAGGCGCCGGCGTACTTCTTCGACAATCTCAACGGCAAAACGCGCTCGGCCACGGGTATCCCTTCCATAGGCATCATCCCGAATGTTGGAAAACGGTGATAAAAACTGGTTCACGAGATACCCATGGGCACCATGGATTTCAATGAGTTCGAAGCCTGATTTCTGAGCGCGTGCCGCCGCATCTCCGAAGAGCGTGACCAGTCGCTGGATCCCCTCTTTTGTCAGCGGCGAGACGTCTCCCCGGATTGTGGGGCAGGGCAGGTCGCTCGGGGCCAGCGGATCGCAGCCGATGACCCGGCCGGATGTCTGACGGCCCGCATGATGCAACTGGACCGCCGGTATGGCACCTTCCTGCGTTATCGCCCCGGCGATACGGGTCAGCCCCTCCAGATATCGATCGTCATCTATCCGCGCCTGGTGTCGGGAAACGACACCCTCCGGGGAAATGCCGCATGCCTCCATGATAATCATGGCCGGGCCTCCGGCCGCCCTGAGACGGTAGTGTTCTATGGCTTCGTCCATCACAGAACCATCGTCATGGATGAGAAACGAGGCCAGGGCCGGCATGGCAATTCGATTTTTCAGCTCCAGGTGTCTGATTGAAAACGGAGAGAATAGATGTTTCATGGCGGGTTGTTTACGATCCTTCCAAATAAAAGCGGTGTGCGGTGCGAGCACCGGACACCGTTAATTTGTCTGTTCATTGATACATCTTGGAACCGGATAAAACTGACCTAGGGCATACATAGGCCCTTAACACACCCTCTGGATCAATTCCAGAAGAAAAGTCCCTTTCCGACGTGCGATGCATTTATTATGAGGTCAGTTCATCCAGATCCTTGTACAGATCGAGGGCCTCCGGATTGGCCAGAGCATCTTTGTTGGTAACGGGTTTGGAGTGAATTACATTCCGGACCGCCAATTCCACCTTTTTCATGTTCAGCGTATAGGGGATGTCGTCAATCCGTATGACTTTGGCCGGCACATGTCGCGGTGTCGTATTGTTCCGGATCGCCGTTTTTATCCGGCCCACCAGGTCGTCCGTCAACTCCTGGCCTTCTGCGAGTTTTACAAACAGAATGATGCGAACGTCATTTTTCCAATCCTGTCCCACCACCAGACTGTCTGCGATTTCCGGCAGGGTTTCCACCACCGAGTAAATATCTGCTGTCCCAATCCGGACCCCTCCGGGATTGAGGGTGGCATCGGAACGACCGTATATAATGACCCCCTGTTCGTCGGTGATCTTGATAAAATCCCCATGGCACCAGACACCCGGGTATTTTCTAAAATAGGCGTTCAGATATTTTTCGCTGTCTGGGTCGCTCCAGAAATAGATCGGCATCGAAGGAGAGGCCGCCTCGCAAACCAGCTCCCCCGTTTGATTATGAACCGCTTTGCCATCATCGTCGTAGGCCTTTACTTTCATGCCGAGAAATCGGCACTGGAGCTGACCGGTATGGACGGGACCGATGGGATTTCCGCCGGCGAAGCAGCCATTGATGTCGGTACCGCCGGAGATCGAAGCGAGCTGGAGATCTTGCTTGATGTCCCGGTAGACATACTCGAAACCTTCTGCCGGAAGGGGAGAGCCGGTGGATAATACGGCCCGTAGCTGCGGTAACTTCATTGTTTGAGCGGGTCGGACACCGGCCTGCTCAATGGCCCAGATGTATCGGGCGCTGGTACCGAATACGGTGATGCCTTCATCTTGTGCGAGCTGCCACAGGGCATCCGGACCCGGATGAAACGGTGACCCATCAAACAGCACCGCCGTCGCGCCCACCGACAGGGAGCAAACGAGCCAGTTCCACATCATCCATCCGCATGTGGTAAAATAAAATATGGTATCTTCCCGCTTCAGGTCGGTGTGAAGCACCAGCTCTTTCATTTGATTGATGAGGATGCCTCCCACACCCTGCACCATGCACTTGGGCTTGCCTGTGGTGCCCGAAGAATACACGATGTAGAGCGGATGTTCGAAAGGGACCTGTTCGAACTGGAAGTCGGCTGTCGATCCGGTGGCCATAAAATCGGACCAGAGCATTCCGCGCTCGAGGGCACCGAGGTCCGGGTCGGTATTGAGATAGGGGACCACCACTACTTTTTCGGTTGCCGGCAGCGACTTCAATATTCCCGCGACACGTTCTAAAGAGTCGAACGTCTTGCCACTGTAGAAGTATCCATCGGGGCAGAAAAGGATTTTCGGTTCTATTTGCCCAAAGCGATCCAACACGCCCTTAATGCCGAAATCCGGCGAGCAGGACGACCAGACCGCACCCAGGCTGGTTGCCGCAAGCATGGCTGCGACGGATTCGATCATGTTCGGCATAAACCCGGCGACCCGGTCCCCCCGCTCAACACCGGCATTTTTCATCGCCCCGGCCAGTCTGGCGACCGTTTTGAAAAGGTCGCGATAGGTGATCCGTACCGCGTCCCGGGCTTCACTCTTGAAGATCAGGGCCGTGCGATCGTCGCGATATCGGAGCAGATTCTCGGCAAAATTCAAATGGGCGCCACTGAACCATTTGGCCCCCGGCATCTTGTTCGGATCATCCACGACCTCATCGTACCCTCGCGAATGGATGATTCCCAAATATTCCCAGAGGGCGGCCCAAAAATCGGCGATCTTATTGGTGGACCATGCGTACAGCTCATTATATCCGGAAAAATTGGATTGATAGCGCTCGTTTACATAGCGGATGAATTGCGTCATGTTGGCGTTCGCAATGGCGTCAGGGGTGGGCTGCCATAACACGTTGGCCATGATATCCTCCTTTATTTGCGGTGGGCACTGTGCGTCCTAGACCTACCGGCGGATCGGAGCTCCCGAATGGGTCCGCTACACGGGTTTCACCTAACGGATTTGCCTGTCTTTCGCAAGATTCGATTGGCTCTGGAAAAATATCATCAAATGCTCAAGTTAGTTTGGGACGGTCCTAACCCTAAAAAAATGGGTTTTACCGTCTTTTATGATCCGATGGAGATGGGCATGCTGATCTTTACCGCCGGTCAGATCAATGGCCATGTATCGGTCGCTGCCGGTTGTCTGGCTCATCTGGGCGTGGTACTTGCATCGATAGTAGGGTGCGGTGTCCTCTGTCGGTCGCAAGGTAAATTTCCGGAGGCCCGCTTCGTGGGTCACCTCCAGGGCGATGGATACCATCAGTGCATCCAGATTCCAGATTCCTTTTTCTCCCTTGTTTCGATACGCCGGCTCGATGTAAAATCCGTATGAATGCTTTTCCCTAAGGTCCCCAAACGGAACCTGCAACGCTAACGGACACCCGGCAGAGGGCCTTGGGAACGGGAGACCGATCACCGGAGACCCGTATGCCGAATCCAGAACGATGTCCCTCGTGGTATCGAAATCCATGTAGGCGGCATGGTGTTGGTTTTCCATATCGAAGACGTCGATCATACATAACCCGCGGAGTGTGACCAGAAGGTCTGTCCGGCCGGTCCTGAAGTGTGCCCATCCGGCAGCCACCAGTGTCCGATAATTGAAAAGGGTCGAGGTCTTCATGATTTCAGGGAATCGCCTCAATTGGAGGGATCGGTTGCATAATGGCCCCAGGTTTCCTATAGCATGGATCGTCTGGTGCCTGAATTCCGAGCAACGGGTGATGGATCATGGGGGGTACGAAGAACTTCAGCGATAATTTGGTCGAAGAGGTCCTGACCGACGTCGCCCAAGCGTTTTTCGGCGCACGAAAGGAACTGGACGATCTCAGCGATCTGTTTATGGCCTATGTGCAGCGGCTCCAGGAAGAAGCCCGCAGGGTCGAAGCCATTGCCGGCCAGCTGAACCATCTGTTCGTTCGCAGTACTGTCAGCCGAAACTTCTATGTCATGTTAGGAATCGATCAGTCAGAGCCCTATCTCAACAGCCGCTTTGTACCAGACCACCGGCCTGTGTCCATTCCGTTTGCCGTCACCGATCGGGGCCGCTTTATCAAACTGGTACTTCGTATTTACCATGCCCTGCAATGCGCATCCGATGCCTATGTCCGCGGACCGGCCATTGAAGATGATGAGGCCGGGGAACCTCCGGTATACTACAACCTGGTCCGGAGCATGTGCGCTGTGATCAACGAAAAAGTGTGCGGGGTCCGTGACGGGATGTCCCCGGCATGTGTGCTTCAGTACGCCAAGAGATTTGATCCGTCACAGGCGCAAAAGGCCAAGGTCACCGGTGCGTCCTCCGGTCAATACGCTCACATGGATGCAAAATTCGAGTGCCAACCGATCGATTTCGATCAACTCGATCTGGTGCTGTTCCCAGACCTTCCCAAAGTGAAAGCGGTCAAGGCCGACATCGTCGCATTCTGCAAACAATGTTATCCGGATATCCGTTCAGAGGTCCGGATCCGAATCCAGCAGTTCCGGATATAGGATCTCTTTACGCGGGTATTTCTTCGAAAAGCGCTCGGGGTGCCCCGCAAACAGGGCAGCGGAAGGGCGGATATTTCCCGTCGTGTATGTAGCCGCAGATTTTACACCGCCATCGCTTCATGGGGACCAGAAGGTGCGCAGTGGTAGAAAATCAACTCCCAGCGCATGGATGTGATGTCATGACGAATGATATAATCGGCGTGATCATCTCCCCGAATCTTGAAGTAGCGATGGTCCGGGGCCAACCATTGATCCACGACCTCGAGCACTTGAATACGGCTTCGGCCGAGTCGCAGCCGCCTCGGGGTCTGTTCGCCGCGGTATCCCGCATAGCATGATACTTCGATGTTAATCGGCGCGGCTTTCACAGTGACGTTATCCTTATTGATATCCGATGCAAGTTGATTTGATTTCGTTGCTGCTTCATTCTCCGCTCAGCTTATGAGCGGAATGAATTCTAAAACACTAGAAGTGGTTTGAAAACGTCAGATCGCACCGAAGATCACGGCGCGGACCGATCCGCCGTCGCATAGCTATGGCGGGACAGGCGCAAAAGCGGAGCATAAATGGCGTATGTGAGCATTTTAAGGAGGTCCGCAACACAGAGGTTCGGTGTTGGATGACGTTTTGAAATCACTTCTAATAGATGCCTAGCTCCCTGAGCAAATGATTAATCCCCAGCTTGATGGCCCTCATCCGCAGAAACTCGGAAATCGTTGGTTGATATGCTTTTACCTTTAAATACATCTTGGCCTCCGATGGTGTGCGTCCGCCTTTTCGGGTGTTGCAGGGTCGGCAGGAGGCCACGCAATTTTCGAAGGTCGTACCACCCCCACGGGATCTGGGAATGATGTGATCTATGGTCAGTCTCACCCGCTCCCGGCCACAGTAGGCACATCGCAATCCATCCCGTATGAACACAGTCCTCTTGCTGAAAGGGACGCGGCTCCGGTATACGATGCGAATCAGTTTGATGAGCTTCATAACCGCGGGAAGTTTGAATACAACACCTTCGGCGCAGTGTATGATCCGATCGGAATACTGAAGGACCTGGACTTTTCCTTTGGCCACCATGCACATGGCCCGTTTCCACTCAATGACATTCAGAAATGAGTAGTCTGCATTCAAGAGCACGCAATGACTCATCCATTCCTCCCTTTTGCTGTTCTCCAATCTCCTACGATATCAGTAACGGCGCCATTTTGGTAGGTTTATTTCATATCCGGACGCTCCGGAGGCTTCTTTCCGGGCGGTGAGACGTCCGATATCCCATGCAGGTGCTGATTCGCCGGATATGTAACCACAGAAATGTTCAGAGCAGATGAGAGACTGGGTGCTGTTTCGGCCGAAAGGCCCATCTGGTGGACATCGGCTCGAAATCGTGAGAACGAGGTATAACCAATTAATATCTATTTAAAAAATGAATATGCTGCTGCAAAATTTAGGGGTTGAATAGCGAACCAAAATTCATTAAAAGACTACATTTTAGTTGTCATACCACCATGTCACAGGAGAAGGGAAAGTAAGAGAGATGAAAGTACTTGTCAGCGACAATCTTGGGGAAGCCGGCATCGAAATGTTTCGGGAGGAAGAGGGGATTGAGGTCGACGTCCAACCCGGGCTGTCCCCCGAGGAACTCAAAAACATCATCGGCGGTTATGAAGCATTGGTGATTCGCAGTGCCACCAAAGTGACCGCTGACCTCCTTGAGGCCGCCGATCAGCTGAAAGTGGTCGGACGCGCCGGAATCGGACTCGATAACGTAGACATACCGGAGGCGACCAAACATGGTGTCGTGGTCATGAACACCCCCGGAGGCAACGTCGTCACAACGACTGAGCATGCCATTGCCATGATGCTGTCGTTATCCCGAAATATTCCCCGGGGAACGTCATCCCTGAAGAGCGGCCGATGGGACAAGAAGCTGCTCCAGGGTCGGGAAATCTACAACAAAGTGCTGGGGGTTATCGGATTTGGAAACATCGGCTCCATCGTCGCCGATCGTGCCCGGGGGCTAAAAATGCGGGTTATTGTCCACGACCCGAATGTGACCGAAGAGCAGATCCAAAAAGCCGGGTTTGAACCTGTAACCTTGGATGACCTCTACCAGCGCTCGGATTACATTACGGTCCATGTCCCCAAGATGAAAGCCACCCTTAGCCTTCTGAACCGGGAAGCCTTTGCAAAGATGAAGGACGGGGTCATGGTCATTAACTGCGCCCGCGGGGGAATCGTGGATGAGGATGCGTTGTTTGAAGCCATCGATTCGGGCAAAGTGGCCGGCGCTGCCCTGGACGTCTTTGAAACCGAACCTCAGGAGAATGCCGTCTCTTCGATTTGGACCGTCTGATCTGCACACCGCATTTGGGTGCATCCACAAAAGAGGCCCAAACGAACGTAGCGGTTCAGGTGGCCGACCAGATCATTCAGTATCTCAAGGACGGAACAGTTATCAACGCTGTAAACGCCCCGTCGGTGACCGGCGAACTGCTGAAACGATTAGGCCCGTATCTGGCCCTGGCGGACCGGATGGGCAGCCTCCAGGCCCAGCTGGCCAAGGGACCGATCCACTCTGTGGAAATCACCTATTCCGGAGACTTCGGGGATCTTGATCGTTCCCCGATGACAACGGCCCTGCTCAAAGGGATGCTGGCCCACGCGGTCACCGACGATGTCAATTTTATCAACGCCGGGTTGCTGGCCAAAGATAGAGGCATTAAAGTTTCCGAGGCCCAGACCGCAGAGGCGGATCATTTCGTCAACCTCATTACTACCCGGGTGGAGGCAAGCGATTCCGTCAGTAACGTATCCGGGACCATTTATGGAAAAAGCGATCCGCGGATTGTGAAGATCAACAACTTCGGGCTTGAATTGATCCCGGAAGGGCACCTTGCGCTGATCTACAATCTGGACAAGCCCGGTGCCATCGGAAGCATTGGGACCACGCTCGGTAAACACAACATTAACATTGCACGGATGCAGGTCGGACAGGATGAAGACGGCGTCAGCAATATCATGTTCCTCAGAACGGACACCCCTATTCCGGAGGATGTCGTCCAAGAGCTTTGCGACCTGCCAATGGTGAGCACGGTGACGCCGCTGGAATTTTAGCCCAAACATTGCCTGAAATCTTTTCAGCATTTTGTTGCAATGCCCGGGCTGACCTGAACATTTCAACTTTTAACGCGGACCAACAGGAGATCGAAAATGACGGAAGAGGAAAAAGGATTCGTCATCAAGGATCGGCGGATCTTCTCGGAAGAGGGTTCCGAAGAACCTGATGAGCCGACCCAGGAAGATCCGACGGCATCGGCCGCAGCCGAGGAATCGGCTGAGACCAAGGACGAGCAGCAGTACGCCTTGCCGGAAATCAATTTCGCAACATTTATTTTCTCCCTCAATTCCTCCGCTCTGGTCCACCTCGGGGTGATTGAAGATCCGGCAACCAATCAGAAAACCGAAAATCTGCCCCTGGCCAAACAGACGATCGATATTCTCGGTATTCTGGAGGAAAAGACCAAAGGGAACTTGACCGAGGACGAGGACAAACTGCTGACGAACATCCTGCACGATCTGCGTCTGATGTATGTCAAAGCTTGCAGCTGATAAAGTGCCTCATAAACGCTTCCTTCGGCGACATTCCAGGCCTATGTGATGGCCTCATGAAATTTCTTCGGTAAGACAACACCCCGGACTGCCCGGCTTTTCCGACGGCTCCGGTGTACGGGATTCCCCGGAGGGAGAGGCAGTGCCATGTGCCCATGGGCGCCTCCATGGTAAGCCGGTGATCATACAAACTGGGGGTCTCCATGTGTCCCTCAGATCCGACGGAAAGACGGTCTTTGGGTCTTCTGTATACCAGATACGGTTATTCGCCGCTTGATTGCCCACCCTAGTATTGAATGATTATTCATAGTGCTTAATATGACTCATTAAAAGCGGTTCCCGGCCAAACGGCCCCGTATTCTGGATTACACCAAAAAGGAGTTTGATACATGCATTTGATTTTTGATTCTCGGCGCCGTCTCCAGATCGCCATTCTGATAACGATGCTGGTGTCCGGCGTGATTGCGGCACACCCCGGAAACGCCCTTGCCAAAACCGGTCCGGTTCGGATGATTCCTGAAAATTTTACGGCCTTGGCCGAAATGGTCAGTCCGGCGGTGGTGAATATCCGAACGGTTAAAACGGTTCAGGGGGGTGGCCCGGTATTTCGGCACTTCTGGCGCGGGCCAGGGGGTGAAAACGACCAGTTCCGGGAATTTTTCGAAAAATTTTTCGGTGAAGACCAGCAACGAGATTTTAAGCAGCGGAGTTTGGGTTCCGGCTTCTTCATCGATGACGATGGGTATCTCGTCACCAACAATCATGTTGTGGAAGGGGCCGACGAGATTATCGTGATTTTAAGAAACGAGGATGAATATCCGGCAAAGGTTGTGGGAAGGGATCCCAATACGGATTTGGCGCTCCTGAAAATCACCTCCGGCAATAACTTTCCCGTTGCCCGGTTGGGAAACTCCGAGGCGATTAAAGTCGGGGAATGGGTGGTGGCCATCGGTAGCCCGTTCGGGCTGGAGCACACCGTGACTGCCGGTATCGTCAGCGCCAAGGGGCGTGTGATCGGTTCCGGACCTTATGACGATTTCATTCAGACCGATGCCTCCATTAACCCGGGAAACAGCGGCGGTCCTCTCTTGAATTTGGCCGGCGAAGTGGTTGGGATCAATACCGCCATTATCGCGTCCGGTCAGGGTATCGGCTTTGCCATTCCCATTAATCTTGCGCGAAATGTGATCGAACAGCTGAAGGAAAGCGGGGAAGTCACGCGAGGCTGGCTCGGCGTCGGCATTCAACCCCTGAGCAAGGAAATGGGAGAATACTATGGCATCACGGACGGAAAAGGCGTGATGGTCAGTCAGGTATTCCCGGGGGACCCGGCCGACAACGCCGGAATTCAACCCAAGGATATCATCCTGGAAGTCAACGGGGTCAAAATCGAGGACAGCCGAGACCTGACACGTCTGATTGCCGGGCTCTCGGTCGGCAGCACCGCAAAAGTAAAGGTGCTTCGCGGCAAAAAGACAAAAACATTCCGGGTTAAAATCGCAAAACGGGATGAAAAGCGCATTGCCTCTCGCGGCACAGGACCCCAGGAGCAGGAACATGAGCTGGGTATTCGCGTTTCTGAGCTGACCCCGGAATTACGGCGACGATTCAATCTCGACAATGAGCAAGGTGTGATCGTGGTCGGCGTGGAGCAGGGAAGCGCGGCTGCCAAGGCCGGCCTTCAAAGCGGGGATCTGATTAAAGAAGTCAATCATCAGGTCGTCGACACGGTGGCTGATTTTGATGCCGCCATCGAAAAAGCGGAAAAAGGCGATGCCATTCAGCTCTTTATCCGCCGGATGAATATGGGTTTTCTGGTCATCAAGATTACAAAATAAATGCGGCTCGACTCTCCGGCGAAGATCAATCTGTTTCTATACGTCACCGGCAAAAGACCGGACGGCTATCACGATCTGTTTACGTTGATGTGTCCGGTGACGCTTTACGATACCCTCCGCGTGGACATCGGCACCGGCAAGACCGGTATCCAGTGTACCTCATCCGATGTTCCTGAGGATGATACCAACCTGGCCTGGCGGGCGGCATCGGCATTCTTTACCGACCGCGAGAAACGGACAGGCCTCCCCTCCGAATCCTTTTCCATTCGCATCGACAAACACATCCCCGTTGGCGCCGGGCTCGGCGGCGGCAGCAGCAATGCTGCCAGCATTTTACTGGGTCTGAACCAATGGTACGGGAATCTGTTTTCGGTTGATGACCTCATTCGAATGGGCCGTTCCATCGGAGCCGACGTCCCGTTTTTTATCCTTCAGCAACCTGCCTTTGCCACGGGCATTGGGGACAAGCTCCAGCCGATCGAACACCTGGTTCCATACCCGATTCTGCTGGTCTATCCCGGCATCGATGTACCGACCGCCGGCGTCTATAAAAACCTGAATTTGGGATTGACAAAGAAGCCAAAAGGACATAGGAATCTTTCCTTTAGGGAGCGGAAGGTCGATGCGGTCCGGGAACTGCACAACGATCTCGAGACCGTTACTGCCACACGGCATCCGGAAATCACGGCTGTCAAGGAGGCCCTTTTGCGTCATGGGGCGCTGGGGGCGCTCATGACGGGAAGCGGATCTGCGGTCTTTGGTCTGTATCGCGATACGGCCGACGCTCGACGGGCATTCCAATCCATCTCACAGCATACCGGCTGGAAAGCGTTTTCGGTCGAGATGATTCTCTGATGGCCGCTTATCGGGCTGTTCGTCGGGGGGGTACGTTTCGGTTTTTGGGGCGTCGTCAAGTGGTAAGACACAGGATTTTGGTTCCTGCATTCGGAGGTTCGAATCCTCCCGCCCCAGCCAACTTTTGTTGATCTACTAGCGGCACTGGAGTGCTGGAGGAAGACACGGGTAACATCGATTTATGGATCACCTTCAAATCTTTGCTGGGAACTCCAATCCGGTACTGGCCAAAAAAATTTGCAGCTATTTGGATCTGCCCCTGGGAGGGGCCAAGGTAAGTACCTTCAGTGACGGGGAGATTCAAATCGAAATTGATGAAAACGTCCGCTCCAAGGACGTTTTCATTATTCAGTCCACCTGTGCGCCGGTGAATGACAATCTGGTGGAGCTGCTGCTCATGATCGATGCGCTCAAGCGGGCATCGGCCAGACGGATTACCGCGGTCATGCCGTACTACGGATACGGTCGACAGGATAAAAAAGTCGCCCCCCGCGTACCCATCAGCGCGAAATGCGTGGCCGACCTGTTAACCGTAGCAGGCGCCGGCCGTATCATTACGATGGATTTGCATGCCGGGCAGATCCAAGGATTTTTCAACATTCCGGTCGACAATTTGTTCGCCGCCCCGGTCCTCATTGAATATATTCGGGAAGAGGTGTCCGGTGACCTGGTGATCATCTCGCCGGACGCCGGAGGTGTCGAACGGGCACGGGCGTTTGCCAAGCGGCTGGATGCGGATCTGGCCATTATCGATAAACGGCGCAGCGCACCAAACGTCGCCCATGCCATGGCGGTGATCGGGGATGTTGAGGGTAAAATCGCCATGATCCTGGATGATATGGTCGATACCGCCGGAACACTCACTGAGGCCGCTGCGGCGTTGGACAGAAACGGGGCTCTGCAAGTCCATGCCTGCTGTGCGCATCCGGTGTTGTCGGGGCCGGCCATTCACCGGATTACCGATTCTCCGATTCGGCGGCTGATTGTTACCGACACGGTGCCATTGAGCGAGAAAGCGGAAGCCTGCGATAAAATTGAGGTGCTGAGTATTTCGGAACTGGTCGGAGAAGCCATTATCCGCAGTCACCGGGGCGATTCGGTGACTTCATTGTTTGTGTAATACCGGCCCGGGGGGACCCGCCGCCGTGTGATAAGACAATAGCGTATTAAGGAGGACCCTGATATTGGAAATTTTTAACCTGAATGTGGAATCACGAACCACCGTTGGGAAAGGCCCGGCGCGGGCGCTGCGCCGGGAGGGCAAAATTCCGGCGGTGTTGTATGGTCCTAAAAGTGAACCGGTGATGCTTACCGTGAACTCACGGGCATTGGAGACGGTTCTGAAAAAGGGCCCGGGTGGCCAGAGCCTCATGCGGCTCAAGATCGAAAACGGAGACCAGACGCAACGCACCGTCATGCTGAAAGAACTTCAGGTGCATCCCTTGAGCCGGGAAATGATCCATGCCGATTTTTATGAAATCGACATGAACCGAAAGATCCGGGTGAATGTGCCGGTGATTACGAGTGGCAAATCCATTGGCGTTGAAATGGGGGGGCTGCTCCAGATTATTCGTCGGGAGCTAGAGGTGCTGTGCCTGCCCATGGAGATTCCGGAATCGATTGAAATCAATACTACCGATCTGGACATTGGGGACTCGGTCCACGTGGAAGAGGTTGTCCTTCCGGAAGGGGTTGAGATACCGGCGGAAGTCAATTTCACCGTTGTCACCGTGCTCAGTCCGAAGAAAGAAGTCGTCGAAGAAGTGGTCGAAGAGGAATTGGAAGAGGGTGAAGAGGGCGTCGAGGCAGAAGCCGCAGAACCTGCCGAGGAAGGCGAAGCCGAATAACTCCTCCGATAGCTTTACCGGAACTTCGCGTTTAGTCCATCTGAGATATGCCGGAACATGATATCCGGTTGGTAGTCGGCCTGGGAAATCCGGGCACGGACTATCGACATACCCGGCACAATGCCGGGTTTGTTGCGATTGATGCAATCGCAGACACCCACGGATTCGCCATGGGTGCTGCGCAAAGGGACACCGATATCTGGTTTGCCCGGCATCGAATAGCGAATCGCGAGGTGTTGATCGCCAAACCCTTGGAGTTTATGAACCGGAGCGGATCACCGGTGCTTCGATTGGCTGACCGCTTCGGTATTTCTTGCGAGGATTCACTGGTCGTTCACGATGATATCGACCTTAGAATTAGGTAGAATTAGAATAAAAGAGAAAGGAGGGGATGGGGGACATAAAGGAATTGCGTCACTGATCGATGCCTTTGACCGGAACGATTTTGTCCGCTTGCGTATCGGCATCGGCCGCCCGCAGCCCGGCGTCAGCGTCACGGATCATGTACTGGGACGGTTCACCGTCGAAGAACAGAAGGTACTGGATGAAACCCTTGAGCGTGTTCAAGACGCGGTGGTCACGATACTTCAGGAGGGCACGACAGTGGCAATGAATCGGTTCAACAGCAAACAGGATCCAATTCACCAGTCACACAGCTAAATGGAGGAAAGAATGGAAGTCATTTTGAACAACATCCCATTGACATGCACCCTCGTCGGTGCAGCAGGTATTGTGTTTTCGCTTATTCTGGCCGGCATCGTCAAATCGGCCCCGGCGGGAAATGAGCGGATGCAGGAAATCGCAGGAGCCGTTCAGGAAGGCGCCATTGCCTATCTGAACCGTCAAATGAAAAGCATGGGAATCGCCGGGATTATTATATTCGCAGTCATTTTCGCCACGCTGGGCGCCAAAACCGCCATCGGTTTTGCGCTGGGTGCCATCGCCTCGTTTCTGGCGGGCTATATCGGCATGCGGGTGTCCGTACTGGCCAATGTCCGGGTGGCAGAAGCTGCCAGAGATGGCCTGGCCCCCGGTCTGGCCCTGGCTTTCAAAGGCGGCTCCGTGACCGGTATGATCGTTGCCGGTCTGGCGTTGACCGTGACCGCTGGATACTACGCCGTGACCCATGACGTCATTGCCCTGGTGGCCCTGGGCTTTGGTGGCAGCCTGATTTCGATCTTTGCCCGGCTTGGCGGCGGCATCTTCACCAAAGGTGCGGATGTGGGCGCCGACCTGGTGGGTAAGGTCGAGGCCGGTATTCCGGAGGATGACCCCAGAAACCCGGCAACCATCGCCGACAACGTGGGCGACAACGTGGGCGACTGCGCAGGAATGGCCGCCGACCTGTTCGAGACCTATGCGGTTACCGCTGTGGCCGCCATGCTCATCGGTCACCTGTTGTACCCCAAAATGCCGATTGCCACCGAGTTTCCCCTGGTCCTCGGTGCCCTGTCCATCATCGCATCCATGATCGCGGTCTTCTTCGTTCGGCTCGGCAGCAGCGAGTACATCATGGGCGCGCTCTACAAGGGCATGTTCGGCTCGGCCATCCTGGCAGCCGTGGCATTTTACTACGTGACCAACAGACTGATGGTGGGTTTTCCCGATTTCACCGCCATGCAGATTTTCTACTGCGCCCTGGTCGGTCTAATTCTGACCGTGGTCATCGTCATCATTACCGAATACTATACCGGCATCTATGGACCGGTAAAACGCATTGCTGAGGCCTCCACCACGGGTCACGGCACCAACATCATTGCCGGCCTGGGTGTCAGCATGCAGGCCACCGCCCTGCCGGTTCTGGCCATCTGCCTGAGTATTTACGTTGCCTACCAGCTGGCAGGTCTATACGGCATTGCCATGGCCGCCATGTCCATGCTGTCCATGACCGGTATGGTCATTGCCATTGATGCCTACGGCCCGATTACCGACAACGCCGGCGGTATTGCCGAAATGGCCGAAATGGACGAGAGCGTCCGGGCCGTCACCGACCCTCTGGACGCTGTAGGCAACACCACCAAGGCCGTTACCAAGGGTTATGCCATCGGCTCCGCCGGTCTGGCCGCCCTGGTCCTGTTTGCCGCATACGTGCAGGAGTTCGCCTTGCACGGTGGAAAAGCCGCGGCTGCCGAGGCCATGTCGTTTGATCTCTCCGACGTTTATGTCATTATCGGCCTGTTTATCGGCGGGTTGCTCCCCTATCTGTTCGCATCCCTGGCCATGAACGCCGTTGGCCGTGCCGGCGGTGCGGTTGTTGTGGAAGTACGCCGCCAGTTCCGGGAGATCCCGGGCATTATGGAAGGCACCGCGAAACCGGATTACAAAGCCTGCGTGGACATCGTCACCAAGTTTGCGTTGAAGGAGATGCTGACCCCGGCCATGCTTCCGGTATTTGCACCTCTGATCGTCGGTTTTGTCCTCGGTCCTGTCGCCCTTGGCGGGCTGCTCATCGGCTCCATCGTCACCGGCGTGTTCGTGGCCATCTCCATGACCACCGGCGGTGCGGCATGGGACAACGCCAAGAAATACATTGAGGACGGCCATTTCGGCGGCAAGGGCTCCGATGCCCACAAAGCTGCCGTCACCGGCGACACCGTCGGCGATCCGTACAAGGATACCGCCGGTCCGGCTGTCAACCCGATGATCAAGATCCTCAACGTGGTGGCGCTGCTCATGGTACCGTTCCTGATGTAACAGACACCACACGTCACTCCCAGGGGATCGGCAATCGCCGATCCCCTTTTTTATTTGATTCGCGTTAGCCGATATGGTATTTAAAAGTGTTTTATTGCTTCGAAAAATAACATGATACCAATCATATCGGTGATACTATGACTGACAAAAAAGTGAACCAGCCGCCAGCGGATGAAAATCAGGAAACGAAGCAGTTTGAGGTGGGTGACCTGGCCGTTTATCCAGCCCATGGTGTGGGTCGTATCGAGGCCATCGAAAGCCGCGTGGTCAACGGTGAAACCCACGATTTCTATATTATGAAGGTCCTGGAAAGCGGTATGGTCATCATGATTCCGACCAATAACGTTGCATCGGTTGGTCTGAGGGACGTGATCAGCGACGATGAGATCCCCAAAATTTACGATGTCATCCGGAAAGAAAAGGACTCCCCGGCCGACAGCCAGACCTGGAACCGTCGATACCGGGAATATATGGACAAAATCAAGACCGGTTCCCTTTACGATGTCGCCGAGGTATTTCGGGATCTGTACCTGCTTCGGATGGTCAAGGATCTGTCCTTTGGGGAGCGGAAGCTTTTTGACACCGCCACCACGCTACTGCTCAAAGAACTATCCACAGCCCGGGGTACCGACGAAAAAACGATTATGTCCGAAATCGAAGGGCTGTTTCCGGACCTTACGAAAGACTGACCGCTCCTGAAGCATCTTTTGGCCGTTCGCTGGGAGCGATTTCCCCCACGGATGTGATGGGCGGTTCCGCCCAATTCGCGTTTGATTCCCGAATGAAAGACAACGATCCATTCACATTTTGCGTGCGCGCAGAAGAGGACGGCTGGCGCCTGGATGTCTTTGTCGCCGCCAGAGTACCGAACATGTCCCGGTCCCGTGCCGGGTCGCTGATCCGGAATGGACAGGTCCGGGTCAACGGTCTGTGGAAACGGTCCAGCCATCGGTTACGGAAAGATGATGCGGTTGACGTTGAGGATGTGCCGCCGAAACCGATCGACCTGCGCCCTGAACCCATACCTCTGGAAATCCTGTATCAGGACCGGGACCTGGTTGTGGTCAATAAACCGTCGGGGCTGGTGGTCCATCCGGCTCCCGGGCATGAAGACGGGACACTGGTCAATGCGCTTCTTTACCATTGCCCGGACATGGACGGGATCGGCGGGGAGCTACGTCCAGGGATTGTCCACCGGCTGGACCGGGACACTTCGGGTGTTCTGGTGGCCGCTAAAAACGACCGGACCCAGGCCGCGCTGGCCCGTCAGTTTGAACACCGAACCGTAAAAAAATCCTACCTTGCCCTGGTCTATGGCGGATTTTCCGATGATTCCGGCAGCATCTCCCTTCCCATCGGCCGTCATCCAAAGGACCGGAAAAAAATGTCCATCGCATCCCCTCGCCCCCGGGACGCACGGACAGACTGGCAGGTGAAAGAACGTTTTCCCGGGGTAACGCTTCTGGATCTCGATCTCCGAACCGGGCGGACCCACCAGATCCGGGTACACTGTGCCGCGATCCACCATCCGGTGGTGGGGGACCCGGTGTACAGCGGAAAACAGGCGCGTCACCTGGATCCGGCGATTCGTGGGCTGGTCGCGCCGATCCGGCGTCAGATGCTCCATGCCCGTCGCCTTGAGTTCGAGCATCCGAGCACCAGCAAGAAAATGACGTTTGAAGCCGCCATGCCGGAGGATATGGTGGAGCTGCTGGAGGGGCTGCGGAAACTAAGCAGACATGGGCTTACATGATATCGGATTTAGTGGTAGGAATTAGGTTTCAGGGGTCGGGTGTCAGGTGTCGGAGGTCAGATGTCAGAGGACAGAGGACAGAGGACAGAGGACAGATATCAGAGGGCAAATACCAAATCACAAAACACAAATTACAAATAAAAATCAAAATTCAAATTCCAAAAATCAACCTATAGAACTTTGAACTTTGAACCCAGAACCTTGAACTATTTACCAAATACCCAACCCTCCTTCGCTCCCTTCGGAGCTTCGGCGGGCAAGTACCCAATACCTAATACCTAATACCCGCCGGCCTTACGCCGGCTAGCGGGCAGACGGGCAGACGGGCAGACGGGCAAACAGGCAGACGGGCAAACGGGCAGACGGGCAAACAGGCCGAAAAGGTGATCGAAATGTCTGAAACTTCAACGAAAAAGCTATCTTTTCTGGACCGTTATCTGACCCTGTGGATTTTTCTGGCCATGTTCGCAGGGGTGATGGGCGGTTATGCGTATCCCCAAATCCGGGAGGTTATGAATCTTTTTCAATGGGGAACCACCAATATCCCCATTGCCATTGGCCTCATCCTGATGATGTATCCGCCATTGGCCAAAGTGAAATATGAAGAGCTTCCCCAGGTATTCCGCGATGTGAAAATCCTGTCCCTGTCCCTGGTTCAAAACTGGGTCATCGGTCCCATACTCATGTTTCTTCTGGCCGTCGCCTTCCTGTCCGGCCACCACGAGTACATGGTCGGCCTGATCCTCATCGGCCTGGCCCGCTGTATTGCCATGGTGATCGTGTGGAACGATCTGGCCGCCGGGGACCGGGAATACTGTGCCGGACTGGTCGCCTTCAATTCCATATTTCAGGTTCTGTTTTTTTCGCTGTATGCCTACATATTCATCACTCTCCTACCCCAGTGGCTGGGGATGGAAGGTACGGTGGTCGACATCTCCATCGGCCAAATCGCCGAAAGCGTCTTCATATACCTGGGGATTCCATTCCTCGGTGGAATGGCGTCTCGGTTTATAGGCTTGAAATTAAAAGGAAAAGACTGGTACGAAACAAAATTCATTCCGAAAATCAGCCCCATCACGCTCATTGCCCTGCTCTTTACCATCCTGGTGATGTTTTCCCTGAAGGGGGAATTCATCGTCCAGTTACCCTTTGATGTGGTGCGGATTGCCATCCCCCTGTGCATCTATTTTGTGGTGATGTTTTTCATCACCTTCTTTATGTCGATGAAAGCCGACGCCGCATACGAGCAGGCCACCACACTCAGTTTTACAGCCGCATCCAACAATTTCGAGCTGGCCATCGCCGTTGCCGTGGCGGTGTTCGGGATCGATTCGGGGCAAGCCTTTGCTGCGGTGATCGGCCCGCTGGTGGAGGTCCCGGTACTCATCTCCCTGGTCAACGTGGCCTTCTGGTTTAAGCGAAAATATTTCCCCTATGCATTGAGAACGGCCGTCGGGGTGTGTCACGTGCGGCACAAACCCCAGGGGATGGAGGAGTGTGCGTGATGTATAAAAAGGTCTCAGGTTTCGGGTGTCGGGTGTCAGGGATGGTGGATAAGGTAAAAGTTAAAAGCTGAAAGCTGAAAGTTGAAAGCTAAATGATGAAAAAGAGATATATGACGTTCCGCGTAGCGGAACAAATGACGCCACCTAGTGGTGGCAAATGACTTTTTGTAGGCCAACCCTTCGGGCTTCCGACTTCGCTCTTCGAGCTATGACCCGGCAGGCTGGATGCTGGACAAAAGGGCAGGCATCTGGAGTGTTGGGGTGATGGGGATCGGGATCAGGGTACTGGGTATTAGCGGATGGCATCGTTAGCACCTAATACCCAATACCCAATACCCAGAGTTTCTTTACGCCGCTTCCTTATCCTTGTTGTAGCAGATGCGGCAACAGCCCAAGCAGCGGTTGGCTTCCGCCAGGGCATCTTTCTCCTCGAGTACCAGGTCGGCTTCCTCGAAGCACTTGATCCGCTCGGCGACGTCCATCTCCGGCATCTCCGCCCGTTTTTTCTGGACCACGCCGTCGACCGATTCGAACAGGGATTCCGGTATGTGCTTTTTCTGAAGGGATTTGGGTACCGGTACGAGCTTCTCTTCGGAAAGATACATGTGGATGGCCCGGGCCGCCCGGCGGCCGCCGCCAATGGCTTCCACCACCAGGGACGCTCCCGTGTAGGAATCGCCTGCCGTGAAAATATAGGGGACACTGCTTTGCAGGATCTCGGGATCCGCATCGATGGTGTTCCACCGGGTGGTCTGCAGGTCCTTGATGGCATCTTCCTTTTCAATGAAGCTGACATCGGGTCCCTGACCGATGGCGGTCACCAGCATGTCGATTTCCATCAGGGTTTCCGAACCTTCGATGGGGACCGGCCGGCGTCTTCCGCTGGCATCCGGTTCACCCAATTCACATTTCTGGAACTCGAAGTGGGTGACCTGATCCTTTTCGTCGCCATTCACCCGGACCGGTGCGGCCAGAAAGTGAAATTTAACGCCTTCGTGATCGGCCGCGACAATCTCCACATCGTTTGCCGGCATCTCCTTCCGGGTGCGTCGATACACCAGGGACACTTCTTCAGCGCCCAGACGCACGAGGGTGCGCACGCAGTCGATGGCCGTGTTGCCGCCCCCGATCACCACGCATTTTTTCCCGATGGGGATGGCATCTTCATGGCTGTCCCCCTGCTGGTGCCGGGCAAACCGGGTCAGAAAATCGATGCCGGTGTAGCAGCCTTTCAGATCTTCCCCTTCGGCCCGGAGCGTGTAGTCATTCCATGCGCCAACGCCGAGAAAAATAGCATCAAATCCCTCCTCCCGGAGGGAGGCGGTGGTAAAATCGACACCCAGTGTGACATTGGGCCGGTAATCGATACCCAGATTCAGGATGCCGTCGATTTCCCACTGGAGGACTTCCTTGGGAAGCCGGTATTCCGGAATTCCGTAGCGGATCATACCGCCCAGTTTGGGCATGGCATCGAGGATGGTGACCGAGTGTCCGAGGCGGCGCAGAAAAAAGGCGCAGCTCAGGCCGGCAGGACCGCCGCCCACGACGGCCACTGTTTTCCCGGTATCCATGGCGCAGGGGATGGGCAGCCGCTTTCCGGAATTCATTTCATAATCTGCGGCAAAGCGTTTGAGTTGGTTGATGGAAACCGGCTCATCTTCGATTCCCCGTCGGCAGTAGTCTTCGCACGGATGGGGACATACCCGACCGCAGGAAAGGAGCAGGGGATTGCGTTCTCGGATGGTGTTGACCGCCCCCGCGTAGTCGCCGTCCCGCACCTGGGCGATGTATTTCGGAATATCGATTTCCGCCGGACAGGTCTGCTGGCAGGGGGCCAGGGCATCGTCTTCCTGGTTGAAATGAAGCAATCGCTCGGACATGGTCCGTACATGGACGATCCCTTTGGGACAGGCCGTTTGACAGGCGCCGCAGCCGACGCATTTGGCGTCGTCCACCACGGGGAATCCTTCCGGTCCCATGTGAATGGCATCGAAAATACAGGACTTGACGCAGTCGCCGTATCCGAGACAGCCGATGGTGCAGACCTTTCGGCCACCCAGAAGGGCTTCAGCGGCCCGGCAACTTGGTGCGCCCTGGTAGGTGTAACGATCTTCGGCGCGGGTGCCACCGCTGCATTCGTTTTTGGAGAGCAGCGCTTCCGCGGCGCCCACCTCCATGCCCATGACTTCGGCCACATTGGCTGCCGTTTCCATGTTGGAAATGACACAGACCGTCGGTTTGGCTTTGCCGTCGACCACCGCCACGGCCGCCGCCGAACAACCGGTAAATCCGCATCCACCGCAGTTGGCACCGGCCAAAAAGTATTCCACCTCGGCAATTCTCGGATCTTCGTAGACGTAGAAAATTTTCGAGGCCAGGCTCAATATGGAACCGCATGCTCCGCCGAGAATCAGCATGAATAGTAAGGATTCAATCACATCGGACTCCTAATGAGGTTTAAAAAAGTTTCCGCTCAAAATTAAAACAGGCGCCCTTTTGCCATAGATGCCGGGGTGCCTGATTCTATCTGTTGCGTTAAGCGTCACGGATAACCAAATTTGCAATCCCGACTCCTTGCCGTGCGGCCCACTGGGAAAGGCGCTCCCTTGATGATCTTATGGACCGGGCAAATCGGAATATCCCATAATGATACGCCCTGATTAATCGCTGCCGTGCGTTCCGTCAAGGCTGCGCCGGATTTGACGGCAGGTCGAGCCGGAACCTACACCATCCCCTTAAATGCAAAAAAGGCCATGGACAGTACGCCCGCGGCGACCAACCCGATGGCGGTGTCTTGAAGCGGTTTCGGAACCCTTGCCAGGAGAACCTTTTCCCGGATACCGGCAAACAGGATCAGGGCGAGGCCAAAACCGATGGCATACGCAAATGATGACACCAGAGACTGGAAAAAGGTGTATTCCTCATTGACATTGATGAGGCAGGCGCCCATAACGGCGCAGTTGGTGGTGATCAGCGGGAGGAAAATACCCAGGCCGGCATAGAGCGCGGGGATGCTTTTTTTCAGAAACATCTCCACGAATTGTACAAGCGAGGCGATGACCAGGATAAAACCGATGGTCCGGAGAAATTCGAGCCCGAATTTCACAAGGACGAAGGTATTCACCACCCATGTGATGATGCCGGCCAATACCATAACGAATACCACGGCAAAGGACATGCCCACGGCGGTCTCCATCTTTTTGGATGTGCCGAGGAACGGGCAGTTGCCCAGGTACTGTGCCAGCAGAATATTGTTGATCAGGACGCAACTGACAACCAGAACGATGATGTCACCCATTGCTTATCTCTCCTATTTATTCCCCACCAAGTTCATGACAGCCAGCATCAGGCCGAGGACGACAAACGCTCCCGGGGCCTCTATCATGAAGGTAAACGGCTCGAACGAGGATGGAAAAATCTGAATCGGTTTTTCCCAGAAGGTCAGCATACCGGTGCCGAACAGTTCGCGTACGGCTCCCAGCGCGGCCAGGGACAGAGTGAATCCGATGCCGATGCCAAGACCGTCGGCAATCGATTTGGCCAGTCCGTTCTTGGAGGCAAACGCCTCGCTGCGGCCCAGTACGATGCAGTTCACGACGATCAGCGGAATGAAAATACCGAGCTTCAGAAAGAGTGGATAGGCATACGCCTGCATAACCAGCTCTACGACGGTCACAAACGTGGCGATAATAATAATGAAGCAGGCGATACGCACTTTCGGCGGAATGACTTTCCGCAGGGCAGAGACCAGCAGGTTCGAACAGACCAGAACGAAGGTTGTCGCCAAGCCCATGCCGATGCCGTTTTCCACGGTTTTGGTGACTGCCAGAACCGGGCACAGACCCAGCACCAAACGGAACGGGGCAATTTCATCCCACAGCCCTTTTGTAAATTCCTGTGCAATCGTCTTGGCCATCGGTGTCTCCCTATTTGGCAAATGTTTTCAGTTGTTCTTCGATCTGCGGCTTCAGGCGTTTAAAGGCCTGGGTGGCATCGGTGACGGCAACGGCCACACCCCGGGTGGTGACGGTGGCACCGGACAGCGCATCCACCTGCCCGCCATCCCCCTTGTACTTGAACTCATCGGCCAGAGCCATTCCCCGGAACTGTGCCTTGAATGCCTCATCGGTCGCCGCCAGCGATCCGATACCGGGGGTTTCCGCATGGGTGGTCATGCCGATACCCTGCAGGTTGCCCTCTTCCAGATTGACGCCTACCATGACCCCGAGCGCCCCACCGAATCCTTTTCCTTCACCTTCCAGGCACACGGCGCTCGGTTTACCGTTAAACACGCCAACGAAAAAGCTCCGTTCCACGTCTCCATCCATGAGCTTGAAACGGTCGACGATGGGATCGTTTTCACTTCCCTCGAGAATGGCCTTGATGGCGGGGCCCTTGACAAACGCCAGCTGCTGGTTTTCGATCTGTTCCGCGGTGTTGTCCTTGATCGCGGCCAGAAGCCCACCGGAGAACGAGCTCAAAATTGTGAGCACCACCACCATTTTGATCATTTCACCCATGTTAGACCACCTTTCCAACTGCTTTGGGTCTGATCCTGTCAATCAGGGGATTGGCACAGTTCATGACGATGATCGCCAACGCCGTGCCTTCGACGTACACGCCGATATTGCGAATGAGAATGGTCAGGATACCGCAACCGGCACCATAAATGAGCATCGGGATGAAGTTTACCGGAGAAGACGCGTCATCCGTGGCCAGGAAAAATGCGGCTAGGAGGGTGAAGCCGGTGAACATGTGGAAAAAGGGCCCGGCATACTGGTCCGGATTGGCAATGTTGAACAGAAATGCCGTCACAAAAATGCCGGCCAGGTAGGACAGAGAAATTTCCCAGCGGATAAACCCCCTCATGATGAGATAAATGCCGCCGGCAATCAAGCCCAGCCCAAAGGTGCTGCCGATGCCCTCGATTTGCTGACCGGACAGGAGATTCCAGGCCGTGAACGTGTCCAGTTCGGCTGTTCCAAAATACTTCGCGACCCACAACGGATACTGGGTATCGAAGCCGAATTCGAAATTGACCAGGGCCGCGTTGAAATCAAATCGGTTGGGCCAGGAGATGAGCAGGATGCCGTATCCGATAAGGGCCGGGTTGAACGGGTTGCCCCCAATCCCGCCGAAAATCTGTTTCCCGATGATGACCGAGACAAACGTTCCGGTGATCACCAGCCACCAGGGTGAGGACGCAGGAAGCAGCATGCCGAACAACAGCCCGATCAACGCCGCATTGCCGTCGCCCAAGGTCTCGGCCCGCTTCATGGCCCGGTTCGCCAGAAGTTCCCAGATCATGGCGCTGGCGACCGACAGGGACAGGACTGCCAGGGCCGGCGTGCCGTACTGGGTTAATCCGAACAGTGCCGCCGGCAGGGCCGCCACGATAATATTGTAGTTTCGTTCCGCGACACTGCTGCCAATATGCCAGAAGGGTGCATGGGAAACGATCAATTTCTTGTGATCAAACATTCTCCGTCTCCTCCGCCTCAGCGGCCTGAAGTCGGCTCAGTTCATATTTCGCCAGGCGGATGTATTGAAAAATCGGTATTTTTGAGACGCATACAAAACTGCAAAGCCCGCAATCGACGCAGGAATACAGATCGTAGAGATCGGCAGCGTCCTCGTACTGGCCGGCCTCCAGAAAGCGGACCAGCATGCTGACCTGAATTCTGGTCGGGCAGATCCGGATACAATCCCCACAGTTAATGCACGGATAATCCGATACGCGGGAGACCTCCTGGCTGTCCTGCACCATGATAGCATCCGTGTCGGCCTGGATGGGGTAGGTGTCTGAAAAGATCGCGGATCCGGTCATGGGCCCGCCGAGGATCAATCGATCGCCCTCGCTCAGGCTCTCGCCGTAATCGCGCAGAACCCTTCCCACCGGTGTTCCGATCTTCACTGAGATAAGAGATTTCCGGCCGTCTTTGCGGATCAGGGTCATGGTTTTCATGGTCGGAATGCGGCCCGTTTGAAAGGCTTTTGCGATGCTCGCCACCGCCTCGGCGCTCATCATGGCCACTCCGGCTTCGGTCAGGGTCCTGCCGGCAGGAATCGGCTCTCCCAGCACGGCATTGGCAATCAGGCGGGGAGTTGCCGATGGATAAACGGGCGACACCCCAAACACTTCGGCCTTCAACGATCCGATGCCCTGGACAATGTCGGAAGGCAGGGCCACCACGATCCGGTCGACGCCGGTGATCTCCCGGAGCAGATGGAGTCCGTGTTCCACATCGGCAGTCTTCGCCGTTACCACATACTTGTTGGTGTCGACCAACAGATCGGGATCGGCGCCGGAGACGATCAATATCTCGATGGGACGGTCCGAATCGCCAAATACGCTCAAATTCGGCATTCCCGGCACGCATCCGAGAAAATCTTTGGCAATATCCAGACTCGGAACGGCGGCCAGCTCGGTGAACTGATCGTCGGCGTCTTCTTCGTCTGCAACCTCGATGGTGACTGCTGCGTATTTCCGACCAAAATCCCCGGCAAAGGGTTCGATACCGGCCACCGTCCCGGTCACCGGAGAGACAACGTATGCCCCGGACTCGGGAAACAGCGCCAGCTTCTGACCGGTTTTGACGGCATCCCCCGGTTTGATGTCAATGGCATCGGTCCGATTGTATTCGCCGGGGTGCAGCAGCGTCACGTTCCCCGGCATCTCGGGTGTTTCCACCAGCGCCGGGACCTCTGCAAAGGGTCGGTACTCTACATTGGTTGAGGCAAGACGGATGAACGATTGTTTCAACATGGTTCAGCCTTCTCTGAAGATGTGATGAGGCGGCGACTGCTGGAGCGGCCTCGATTTAGTTTTACAGGTAATGGCATTCTGAACATTCTATAGGGCCGGCGCCGTAATCCTGGTGGCAATTGATGCACTGCAAATGGAACGCATCTCCGCGCTTGAGCATCTCCGTGTCTTCGATTTCATCGGGTTCGTGACAGTCTGCGCAAGACTCGGGAAATGTTCCGTCCACCGGCAGATTGTGGCAGTCTCCGCATGCGCGGAGCGCTTCCTCCTCGTCCGATGGATGGTGGTGACAATCCAGGCAGGACAGCGCGTATCCTGCGTCTGATGCGTGGGTTTTATGGTCGAACAGGACCTTGCCGGCCACCACATCGAACACCATGCGGATCGGCTCTTCCGACTGTTTTGCCGGCGCGACGGCGTAACCCAACACCCCTATGATCAGCAGCACGAGAACTGCGCCATAGGTCAGCTTCAATTCCTTATTCGGCGCCATACGACTTTAGCCCTATCAATGTCATATATATGGGGGGGATGAGACGAATCAGACGGTTGCCTACCACAACGATTAGTCGTTTTCAAGGCATTTTTTTACGGGATTTTCAGTTGGATGTCTTTTCGTCGCCCCTGCAGAGGCCACAGGTGGCGCAATCGTTCATGGGGCATGGCGGAGAGACCCTGGCATCGAGTGCCCGGCGGTATTCTTTCCACAGAAATGTTTTTCGAATCCCGTGGTCAATGAAGTCCCACGGAAGAGGTTCGTCCCGTTCCCTGGGGCGTCGAACAAAATAATCCGGATTCACCGGGGATGCTTTCAAGGTCTGGGGCCAGTTACCCCGACGGTGGTGCGCGAGTTCAAGGATATCGCCCACCCGACGGTCGCCTCTGGAGAGGAGAGCCTGGATATACGCCCATCGGGGTACATCGGCATGAACCCGGACATTGGGAACGCTTTTTAATCCCTGTTTTATCCGTTTGATTTTTTGTTTGAGCTGTTTTGTGTCGTCCATGGCGGCCCATTGGAAGGGGGTAAAGGGTTTGGGGACGAAAGAACTCAGACTGACGGTGATGTCACCGATCCGCTTGCGGGCGCGACTGGATTGAAGAAACCGATGCTTGATCCGTTTGCACAGATCGATGATGGCATCCACATCCCCGATTGCTTCGGTGGGTAGGCCGATCATGAAGTAGAGTTTCAGGTTGGGAATGCCTCCTGCCACCAGGGACTCTGCGGCCGTAAGCACCGTTTCCTCGTCGATACCCTTGTTGATGACATCCCGCATTCTCTGGGAGCCGGCATCCGGCGCTATGGTCGCCGTTTTCACCCGGCTTTGGTGCAACAGGTCGATCAACTCGGGGGTCAGGGCATCCGCGCGGAAGGAACTGAAGGACAGCCGGGCTTCTTGCCGGCGGATATCCACGCATAATGCGCCGATGTCGGGCAGATCGGAAACCGCGGTGCCGACCAGACCGATCCGATCGGTAAGGCGGCTGCCGGCGGCGATATCTTCTTTCAGTTCCACCAAGGGGCGAAACCGTGGCGGACGATGGATAAAGCCGGCACTGCAGAACCGACACCCATGGGGGCAGCCCCGGGACACTTCGATCAAAAAAGTCCGATCAAATGTCGTATCGGGCGTCAGCACGGAAGAACAGGTAGAGGATCCGGACAGATCATCCAGACTAACGCGATCAATGGTTTCCGGCACGTCCTCTTTCGGTGATCGGCGCTTCAGGGATCCATCCCGTTGATAGGTATGCTGGTAGAACGCGGGAATATACGCTCCGGGAACCTGTTGGGCCATGGCCAGCAATAGATCAGGCTTTGACGACTCGGCATGTTCTCTGAACACCTTCATCAGGTCCCAGAGGATGACTTCGGCATCCCCGATGAGCACGGCATCGAGAAAGGGGGCAATGGGTTCGGGATTCAGCATGCAGGCCACTCCCCCGGCAAGGATCAGCGGCAAGGTGTCGTGACGTTCCCGGGACCGCAGGGGTATACCGGCGCGATCCAGCAGGGCGAGCAGATTGGGGTAGTCGTTTTCAAAGGAAATGGAAGCGGCAAGGATATTGAATTCCGTCAGTCGCCGTTGGGACTCCATGCTGACCGGAACCCGGGCGTCTTTCGCCGGCAGAAAGACCCGTTCGCAGACCACATGATCCAGGCTGTTCAGGAGACGGTAGACGGTCTGGAAACCCAGGTTGGACATGCCCACCGAATAGGTATTCGGATAGATCAGGGCCACCGGGGTGCGTCCCGACCAGGACTTTCGGATCGTGCCCTTTTCGGTGGGGGTGTCTGAGGTATGTTTGCGCGGCTTCTTCATGACATGGATCGTTCCGTTATCGGAATCGGCATCGGTATCGGAATCGACACAACTCGGCCCACATCATGCATCGATTGCCAGATTTCCGTATCGATCCAAACCTGTTGCCCCTTTTGCCGAGTTTGCCGGCGGGTACAGCCTGTTGGGGCGAAGCCTTGGCGAAGACCAATGCCCCGCCCTACGAAAGCTTCACAAAACTGTAACGTAGGGCCGGTCACCGTACCGGCTGGATGCCTCTCTCAAAGGGAACGTATTATTGGCCATTACAGCAGATCGATACCGATACCGAACCCGATACCGATTCCGACAATAAACGGAAAATCGAGTGTATCGTTCCGCAATCGGAGAACTCATCTTCAACCTACGGGCAATGGCGGGGATTTTCAAGGGGAGGGAAGGGTTTCCCCCGTCGGGGGAGGAGAACGGGGGAAACCCGGTGAAGGCCGTTTGACAGGGTCGGGAGCGGGAAGGGGAGGGAGTGTCAGTCGGCCTTTCGTCGCAGAAACGTCGGTATCTCCAAATCGCTGTTGTCGATGACGATCCCCTTGTAGCCGCGGTAGGACGCACCGCCGGATTCGCCGGCGGCCTCCTGTCGACGGATAAAAGTGGGCTCATCGTAATCCACAGCCGATTTCAAATCGGATGGCGTGATGTCACGTACCTTACCGCGCAGGCTCACATCCCGCATGGCCGGGGAGATCTTCCGGTCTTCCTCGGAGTTAATGCCCGTTGCGATGACCGTCACGTGCATTTCATCTTCCAGGGACTCATCGACGACGGCGCCCCAGATGATTTCGGCGTCTTCGCCGACTTCATTGTAGATGCGATCCGAAGCTTCCGTCATCTCCTCCATGGTCAGATCGCTGGTGCAGGTGATGTTCATCAGCACGCCACGGGCGCCGGAAATGGAAATATCTTCCAGCAGCGGATGGGAAATCGCCCGCTCGGCGGCTTCAATGGCGCGGTTTTCACCGCTGGAAATGCCGATGCCCATGATGGCCATACCCGCCTTGGACATGGTCGTCCGGACGTCGGCGAAATCGAGATTGACCAGCCCCGGCATCATGATCAGGTCCGTAATGCCTTTTACCGAATGCAGCAGTATTTCGTCGGCTTTTCTGAACATCTCGATCATTGTGGCATTTTTTGACGCAAGTCCGCGCAGACGGTCATTGGGAATGGTGATGACCGTATCGGTGACCTCCCTGAGGGCGTAGATACCCTCCTCGGCCTGGCGGAGTCTCTTTTTGCCTTCGAAGGAAAAGGGTTTGGTGACCACCGCGACCGTCAGAGCGCCCACTTCCTTACAGAGTTCAGCAATCACCGGCGCTGCACCGGTACCGGTACCGCCTCCGAAGCCGGCGGTGATAAAGACCATGTGGCTGTCTCCCAGGGCCTCTTTCAAGACTTCCTGGTTTTCCAGGGCGGCCTGTCGGCCGACTTCCGGATTGGCCCCGGCACCCAGTCCTTCGGTGATTTTTTCACCCATCTGGAGTTTTATTTCCGCTTTGGAAATATCCAGGGCCTGGATGTCGGTATTGGCCGCAATGAATTTGACCCCCTGGAGGCCGGAGGCAATCATGTTGTTGATGGCATTGCCACCCGCACCGCCGACACCGATGACCTTTATTTTCGCCGTTTTGTCGCTTTCCACGTACGTGAACATAAGCTCCCCCTTTGTTTCGATTCAGATCCCAACCGATTATATAACGTCCTTAAACCATTGCTTCATCCGGCCCATAACGCGGTTAAAAATATTGCCGTCACGGATCCGGAACTTGTGCGAAGGCTGATTGCGGGCCCCGTAAATGACCAGCCCCACGCCGGTGGCGTACATGGGATTGTTGACCACGTCGACGAGACCGCGGATGCCCCGGGGTTTTCCGAGGCGGACCGGCAGGTTGAAGACCGATTCGGCAATATCGGTGACCCCGTCCAGAAGGGACGTGCCGCCGGTCAGAACGACCCCCGAATTGATCAGGTTTTCCATCCCGGCCCGGAATACTTCCCGATGCACCAGCATGAACATTTCCTCCATGCGGGGTTCGAGGATTTCCCCGAGGATCTGCCGGGGCAGTTTGCGGGATTTGTGGCCGCCCATGCCGGGCACCTCGATGGTATCGTCAGGATTAATGTTTTGGGCGATGCAGGTGCCGTATTTGGTTTTAATTTTTTCAGCCTCGGCCAGAGGTGCCCTCAGCCCGATGGCAATGTCGTTGGTCAAATTGTTTCCGCCCAGGGCCAGCACGAAGGTGTGCTTGATATTCTTTCCGGTGAAAATCGCCAGATCGGTGGTCCCGCCCCCCAGGTCAATCAGCGCCGTGCCAAGCTCCTTTTCTTCTTCGGTGAGTACCGAATCCCCGGAGGCCAACGATTCCAGGACAATATCGCACACATCCAGCCCGGACCGGTTGGCGCATTTGACAATGTTGTGGGCAGAGGTGACAGCCCCGGTGACGATGTGAATCTTGGCCTCCAGCCGGACGCCGGCCATGCCGATGGGGTTGTGAATGCCGGCCTGATCATCCACGATAAACTCCTGGGGCAGCACATGGATGACTTCCCGATCCATGGGGATCGCCACGGCCCGTGCGGCATCAATGACCCGGTCGATGTCATGCTTCGTAATCTCGGATCCCTTGATGGCAATCACCCCGTGGCTGTTGAATCCGGTAATGTGCCCACCGGCGATACCGGCGTATACGGAAGAAATCTCGCACCCCGCCATCAGTTCGGCCTCTTCAACAGCTTTTTTAATGGAATCGACGGTCGATTCGATATTGACCACGACTCCCTTGCGCAGCCCAATGGATGGATGGGTCCCGATGCCGATGATATGGATGTCGCCCCGGGACACCTCTCCGACGACGGCACAGATTTTTGTAGTGCCGATGTCCAGGCCGACAAGGATTTCCTCATTTCCGTGCATTTAGACCTCCTCCTGGTCCCCTGCAGGGGACTCCGGGGTGACAACAATCCGGTTGGCATGGTTCAAATCAATGGATGCATAGTTGAGGGATCGGCCGCTGCGGTTCAGATAGAGCATTGCGGTGCGAAGCCGTTCATATTTCGCCGGGTAATCTTTGTATCCGAGCTTGATGACTTTGGTGCCGTCGAAGGCATGGAGCGTCAGTCCGATTTCACGGTCCACCGAAATCCGTTTGACGGCATGGTTCGGAAGGATGGATCCGGTTTGCTCGCCAAGACGCAGCACCTGCATCACCGACGCATAGGCATGGCTGCCTTTTTTGTCGGATACGCGGATGTCGGAAAATTCCAGACCGGTAATCAAGGGTATTTCAGCGGGATCCGATGGGGTCATTTCTTTAAATATTTCACCACGGCGGTTCACCAGAAATCGGCGCCCTAAATCCAGAACGGCCAGGGCCTGATGCTCCTGAACCCGGATACGGATGCGGTCGGGAAGTTCTCGTGAAACCTCCGCGTCCGCTACCCACGGATGGGCCATCAAACGCTTGCGCACCAGGGCCAGGTTAACCGACAAAATATTGATGCCTTTGGCCAGCCGGGCCTGTTCCAGAACCGTCTGTTCAGACAAACGGTTGCCGCCGATAACGTCCAGCTCCTTGGCCTTGAAATAATGACACTGGGTCATGTAATCGTAGCCGAAGACGAACAGAGCGCTCATCCCTCCAACGACCAAAGCGCCCAACAGCAGTTTGAGGGCCGTCTGAAACCGTTTCCGGCGCTGGGACCGTTTTTTTGCCGTACTGTTTTTGTAGTAGTTCTTCTTCATGGCCCTACGATCCCAGAATGTGCACCTCGGGTTCCAGGTCGACGTCGAATGTGTTCTGGACCGCCTCCTGAATCAATTCCATCAGGGACAGGATATCTGCCGCGGTGGCGGTTTTCCGATTTACGATAAAATTGGCGTGGCGTGTCGACACTTCCGCCCCACCAACCCGCGTGCCTTTCAAACCGGCCGCCTCGATAAGCCATCCGGCGGGTTCCGCTCCAGGAGGGTTTTTGAAAAAGCAGCCGGCACTCGGAAGCCGAGTGGGCTGGCGCGACCGGCGGTCGGCCAGAATTTCGGCGGCGTCGTTTTTCAGCGCTGCCGGGTCCGCCGGTGTCAGGGCAATAACGCCTTCCAGAATGATCGGCTGCGGCGATACCCCCAAAGACATGCTCTCCCACGACAGCATCCGGTAGTGGAAATCCAGCTCGGTGCGGCGGAACGTCGCTTCGGTTCCATCCGGCAGGAGCACCCGAAGTTCTCGCAGCACATCGCTCATCCAGCCCAGTTTGGTTCCGGCATTCATCTGGATGGCCCCACCGACGGTCCCGGGAATACCCAGTGCGAAGTTTATTCCGGCCAGCCCCCGATCCACAGCGTATCGGCAGATTCCCTGGAGCCGGGCACCGGCCCCGGCCCGGATGCGAACACCATCCGGGAATTCGCCGGTATCTGCGATGTCCCGAAATCCGCCGGTCAACGTAATGACCAGCCCGCGGATGCCCCCATCCCTGACAAGCAGATTGGTGCCATCGCCGATGACCCAAAACGGCAGCCGACGATCCTGGGCGCCCCGGATCAACCGGGCCAGGGTCTTCACATCCCCGGGTGTGGCCAGGGCATCGGCGGGGCCGCCGACCCGAAACGACGTATGCCGGTGCATGGGCTCGTTCAACCGGACATCCCGTCCGAGAAGATGCTGAAGCCATTTTTCGGTGTCCGGATCGATCCCCATTATCGGCCTCTATATGGTGTCCGTCTGTCATGGATCACTCAGCGAGCGGCCTTCAGCCGCTCCAGCAGATTCTCTCCCACCTGCCAGACGTTGCCGGCCCCCAGGGTCAGCACGATATCGCCGGGCGTGACGATTTCCGCCAGCGTTTCCACAGCATGGTCGATGCCGTCCACATACAGCGCATCCTTATGGCCGTGGGCCCGGATCCCGTCGTAGAGTCCTTTGCCGTCAGTCCCCTCAATGGGCGGTTCACCGGCGGGGTATATCGGCAGTACGACCAGAAGATTGGACTGGTAGAAGGCCCGCGTGAACTCATCGAACAGCGCCCGGGTGCGGGTGTACCGGTGGGGCTGGAAGACCACCACCAGCCTTCGATCCGGCCAGCTTTCCCTTGCCGCCGTGAGGGTCGTTTTGATTTCCGTGGGATGATGCCCATAGTCATCGACAATCGTAATGTCTTGGACGTCACCCTTTATTTCCAGCCGCCGCTGGACGCCCTCGATGGTTTCCAGGGCACTCTTGATGATGTCAAAGGGAATTTGCAATTCACTCCCCACGGCGATGCTCGCCAGGGCATTGTTGACATTATGCTCACCCGGCAGATTCAATCGGATATCCCCAAGGTGATTGCGGTCGCGGTATACGCTGAACGTGCTTTGGAGACCCCGCATGCGTACGTTTCGTGCCTGGAAATCGGCCTGATTGCTAAGCCCGTAGGTGGTGGTGCGTTTTTTTATCTGGGGAATCAGATCTTGTATGGCTTCGTTATCCAGACAGAGCACCGCAAGACCGTAAAAGGGGATTCTGTCGATAAAGGCCAGAAACACATCCTTGATGTTTGCCAGATCGGTATAGAAATCGAGATGCTCCCGATCGATATTGGTCACCACGGCGATGGTCGGAGACATTTTCAGAAAGGAGCCGTCGCTTTCATCGGCTTCGGCGACAATAAAGTCCCCCCTCCCCAGCAATGCGTTGGCGTCGATGCTCTTCAGTTTGCCGCCGATCACCACCGTTGGATCGAGGCCTCCCTGTGCCAGGACTTCAGCCACAATGGAAGTGGTCGTGGTTTTGCCATGGGCGCCGGCAACGGCCACACTATATTTTAGCCGCATGAGTTCCGAGAGCATCTCGGCCCTGGGAATCACCGGGATCGATCGGGCCAGTGCTTCCTGGACTTCCGGGTTGTCTGCGGCCACCGCGGAGGAGGTCACCACCACGTCTGCTTCCCCGACCTGTCCGGCATCATGGCCGATACGAATGATGCCGCCCAGACCTGACAGGCGGTCCGTGATGCTGGAGGCCGCCAGATCCGATCCGGAGACCTTGTACCCCAGATTCAGCAGCAATTCGGCGATGCCGCTCATGCCGATACCGCCGATGCCCACAAAATGGATATGGTATTTTTTCAGATACATCGCTTCCGCTGACCTACCGCCGGGTGATCACGGCGAGCCGTTAAAGAGTTGTCGATAACAATCGTCCACAATCGCCGCCGCGGCATCCGGCCGGCCCATGGCCGCGGCCCGTTGTCCCATTTCCCGCAGGGCCTCCGGGTGGTTCCTATAATATTGTATCCGTTGGGCCAGCAGGGCGCCGGTCAGTTCCGATTCCAAGATCATTTCCGCGGCACCCTGATCGGCCAGAGCACCGGCATTCAGCCGTTGATGGTCGTCTGCTGCATAGGGAAACGGAATGAACAGAATGCCCTTTCCCATGGCGGTGACCTCCGCCACGGTCGTGGCCCCGGCCCGGCATATCACCACGTCCGCTTCCCGGTAGTGTTGCGGCATGTCATGAAAAAACGGTTTGACGATGCCGGATATCCCCGCAGCCGTATAGGCCTCACGGACCCGGGATTCGTCTGCCGAACCGGTTTGATGGATAAACCGCCACTGTGTCGGATCCGGCAGCAGGGGGAGTCCGTCCATTACGGCCTGGTTGATGGCCCGGGCCCCTTGGCTGCCGCCGACCACCAGAATCGTGAATAGATGCGGTTCGTCGATCCGGGGACGTCTGTAATCTTCCAGGCCCTCGAAGAATTCCCGGCGGACCGGATTTCCGGTCAGCAGGGGTTTTGCCGGCCCCAGCCGGTCGGCGGACTCCCCGAAGGAGACATATATTCTGTTGGCGACACGTGACAGCATGCGATTCGTTATTCCCGGCAACAGGTTTTGCTCATGCAGCGCGGTGCGGATTCCCAGCAGCCATGCACCGAGAACCACGGGTCCGGATGAATAGCCGCCCACACCGATAACCAGATCCGTCCGGAATCGGAGGAGCATGCCCATGGCCTGAAGCAGCCCCACCGGGATCCGGAAGGATGCGCGGAGGCCTCGCCAGAGTCCCCGGCCCTTGATACCTTCGGCGGACACCGATCGGTGGGTGAAGCCCGCCCGGATAACGGCTTCATGTTCAAACGGTTTATCCGTTCCGATGAACTGTACCCGGCTGTCCGGATTCCGATGGACGATTTCCTGAGCGATGGCGATGCCGGGAAACAGGTGGCCTCCGGTGCCGCCACCGGCCACCACGACCCGGATGGCTTTGGCTTTCGGGGAAACCACGTCATCCCTCCCCTCCAATGTTCATCAGAATGCCGATGGCCGCCATGTTGAAGACCAACGAGGTGCCGCCGTAACTGAGAAAGGGCAAGGTGAGGCCCTTTGTCGGCAGCAATCCCAATGTCACACCGGTATTGACGCAAACCTGGAGCCCAAGGGCGGCCGTGAGCCCCACGGCCATCAATGCACCGAAGTCATCACGGGCGTTTCGGGCAATCGCCAGACCCCGCCACAAAATGACGGCGTAGAGAACGAGTATCAGTGTGACGCCGACCAATCCCAGTTCCTCGCCAATCACCGAAAAAATAAAGTCGGTGTGGGGTTCGGGAAGATAAAACAGTTTTTGATAGCTTTTTCCGATCCCCATACCCCAGAGCCCTCCGGTGCCGAAGGCCATCAGGGAGTGGATGGTCTGATAGCCGTGGTCCGCCGGGTAATCCCAAGGGCTCAAAAAAGAGATGATGCGCTTGAAGCGATATTCCGCACTAATCATGCCCAGGCAGACCACAGGGAGCATCAGGAGCAAGGCTGCCGTCAAATGGGCAAAACGAACGCCCCCGGCATACAGCAGAATCCAGGTCAATGCGCCCAGGATGATGATGGAGCCGAAATCCGGCTGCATCAGGAGCAGTCCTGCGAAGGCTGCGAAGACGATAAAATGGGGGAGAAACCCGATGGCAAATCGTTCGACCCCATCCCCTTTTTTGCTCAGGGAGTACGCCAGATAAACGATCACCGAGAATCGGACCAGTTCCACGGGCTGAAATGTGAGGCCATGGAATCGGAGCCAGCGGGCGGCGCCTCCGGCCGAATACCCCAGTCCGGAAAATGGTATCGCCATCAACGACGCCATGGCCAGCGCCAGCAGGGGGTATGTCAAATGCCGGAACCACCGGTATGGAAAATGGCGACATGCCACCAGGGTAATAATCCCGACCGAGCTGTAAATGGCCTGACGTCTTAAAAAAAAGGTGTCTGCGCCGAACTTTTTCATCGCCAGCGCAGAACTGGCGCTGTAGACCATGACGATCCCGATCCCCACCAAAAACAGGGTCGGGAACAGCAGCCTGGCGTCGTAATGGAGCACCCTCGCCGAAGCCGTCGTCATGACGTTTCTCCTCTGGCGATGTCGAAGACTTTTCTGCGGAAGTCGTCCCCGCGATCCGCGTAGCTGTCGTATTGATCGAAACTGGCGCAGGCCGGCGACAACAGCACCGCCTCGCCGGATGCGGCAATGCGGTAGGCCTGATCCACGGCCTCTGCCATATCCGCAGCCCTACTGACACTGGCGTCTTTCTCCAAAACGGATTGAATGGATGGTCCGGCTTCACCCATGGCCACCACGTGTTTGACTCGCGCCGCCACGGGCCCAATGAGCTGCGTAAAATCGGCCCCCTTGTCACGACCGCCCAGTATCAATACCACCGGCATTTCAAATGAGTTCAGGGCACGGACGACGGCATCGACGTTGGTCGCCTTTGAATCGTTGTAAAAGTGGATACCTCGGACGGTGGCCACATGCTCGGTGCGGTGGGGCAGTCCTCGATACCCCCGGAGCGCTTCGGTGATGCCTTTCAACGTGCCGCCGGCGGCAATGGCGGCCAAGGCGGCGGCAGCGGCATTCTCCGCGTTGTAATCCCCCGGTAGATGCAAGAGCCGTCTTGGGATCTCGGCGGTGGGCAGTTCCCGGGTGGCCAGGGTGATCCGACGGCCGTTTACGGCCGCCCCCTCGGTTCCGGAAGAAAGCGCACGGGGTGCCCCGTAATACATCAGTTTGCGACAGGGTATCCGGTCGGCGATGCGCCGGATGCGCGGATCGGATCCGTTGAGCACAGCGGTGTCTTCGGAGCCCTGACGGCGAAACAGCCTGGCTTTTGACGCGGCATAGGCGGCCATGTCGGGATACCTGTCCAGGTGGTCCTCGGCGATGTTGAGCAACACACCGATCCGCGGCCGGAAGGTGTCGGCAGTGTCCAGCTGAAAACTGCTCACTTCCACCACCAGAGTATCCACCGGGTCCGTGTGTTCCAGATATTCGACCAGCGGATTTCCGATGTTACCGCCGACAAACACGCGCTTGCCGGAGGCCTGCAGCATGCGTCCCAGCAGTTCGGTGGTGGTGGATTTGCCATTGGTGCCTGTGATCGCGATGATCGGTTCCCGGATAAACCGGTAGCTCAGTTCCAGTTCGCCGATGACCGGCAGCCCTTTGTCACGGGCCGCCTGGATCATCGGAATCGTATGGGGCACCCCCGGGCTCAAGACAATGACATCGGCCGTGGTGAAGGTCTGGCGACGGTGTTCCCCAAATTCCAGAGAGGCGCCAAGGTCCCGCATCTCCCGGACCACCTCACCATGGGTGTCTTCCGGCGCCGCGTCGGAAATAGTTATTGATGCGCCTCTTGCCGATAGAAACCGGGCGACGGCAACACCGGTCCGTCCCAGACCGACAACCAGTATGTGTTTCCCGTGCAATTCCATATCAGCGAAGTTTCAAGGTGCTCATGGAGATCAGCGCCAACGCAATGGCGATAATCCAGAATCGGACAATCACCTTGGGTTCCGGCCATCCTTTCAATTCAAAATGATGATGAAGGGGGGCCATCCGGAGTATCCGCTTGCCATGGGTCATTTTGAAATAACCGACCTGGAAAATGACAGACAGGGCCTCGATGACAAAAATTCCGCCAACGATAATCAGCAGAATTTCCTGCTTCGTGATGACCGCCACGGACCCGAGGGCCGCTCCCAGAGAGAGGGAGCCCACATCCCCCATGAATACCTGTGCCGGATACGCATTAAACCACAGAAAACCCATTCCGGCACCGGCCACGGCACCACAAAACACGGTAACCTCTCCGCTGCCCGGCACGTAACTGATCTGCAGGTAGTCGGCAATCTTCACATGGCCGGCCACATAGGCAAAAATCATATACGTGACCGCCGCAATGATCACCGGGCCGATGGCCAGCCCGTCGAGACCGTCGGTGAGATTCACGGCATTGGATGTTCCGACAATCACCACTACCGCAAACAGCACATAGCCGGCACCCAGGTCCGGCGAAATGTTTTTGAAAAACGGAATCGTCACCCGCGTGTTAAAATCCGGACTCAGGTACAACAGGATGCCGGTGGCCATGGCCAGTGCCACCTGCAGGAGAAATTTCCCCCGCACCGTCAGACCCTTGTTCCGCTTTTTGATCTGCATGAGATAGTCATCGGCAAACCCGACCGCACCGTAACCCACCACCACCATGAGTACGATCCAGACATAAAAGTTGGTCAGGTTGCACCAGAGCAGGGTGGACAGGACGATGGAAAACAGAATCAGGGCTCCCCCCATGGTTGGTGTTCCGGCCTTCTTAAGATGGGCTTCGGGGCCGACCTCACGAATGTATTGACCGATCTGAAGCTCCGATAGCCTCCGGATCACCCAGGGACCGAAAATAAAACAGATCAAAAAGGCCGTCAGGCTGGCATATATCGTCCGGAACGTGATGTACCGAAACACGTTGAATAAGGAGATGGATGTATGCAGCGGATATAGCAGGTGATAGAACATAATTAGGTACTTGGTATTGGGTATTGGGTATTTGTCATCTGATATTTGGTGTTTTGTGTTTGGTGTTTCGTGTTTCGTGTTTTGTCTTTTGTGTTTGGTATTTGTTATTTGAAATTTGAGATTTGTTATTCAATCTTTTCTCCGGCCCATTCCAGGAGTTTTTCCACCACCGTTTCCATCCCCATGGCTCGGGAGCCCTTGACGGCGACCCAGTCTCCGGGTTTCAGCCAGTCGATGAGATCTTTTACAATGGCGCGCCGATTTCCGATGACGACGGCATCAGATGGCATCCCTCCATCGACGGCGCCGGCGGCCACCTGTTCTGCAAACTCTCCGGCGGCATACAGTCGGGTAATATTCGACCGGGCGCACAATGACCCGATGTCCCGGTGCAAAGCGGCGGATCCGGTCCCCAGTTCTTTCATATCTCCGGCCACAAGGACGCTTCCGGCGTCTTGGCTCAACATCTGGAGCGTTTCAATGGCCGCCGCCATGGACGCCGGATTGGCATTGTAGGTATCGTCAATAATATGGATCCCCGTGGTCGTCTCCCGGATGTTTAGACGACCCTGAACCGGTCGAAATGTTTCGAGGCCCTCCCGAATGTCGTCCGGAGCCAGCCCCGCCAGATATCCAACGGCCGCGGCCGCTAATGCGTTGGAGACCATAAAGCGCCCCGGGGTTCCGAGCCGGACCGACACCCGGGTGCCGGCCAGGTTCAATACAAATGAAACACCGACAGCCGTCGGTTCGATGGATTCCGCCCGAATGTCTGCTGTCTCGGTGCACCCGTACCTCAGCACATTCTGTGTTGCCCGTTGGGCGAGTTTTTGGACCCGGGGATCATCAGCATTGAGCGCCGCCTGCTTGTCTGCCGGCATTTCGTCCAGGAGTTCCCCTTTGGCGGCCATGACCCCATCCAAAGAGCCCACGCCTTCCAGATGTGCGGGACCGATGTTCGTGATAACGCCGATATCGGGTTCACAAATCCGGGTCAGCCGGGCGATTTCTCCGGGATGGTTCATTCCCAACTCCAGTACCGCCCACTCATGGTCCGGTCGGAGCCGAAACAAGGTGAGGGGAACCCCGATTTCATTATTGAAGTTCCGCTCCGGGAACAGCGTTCGAAATTGTCTGGACATCACCGAAACAGCCATTTCCCGGGTGGAGGTTTTGCCGTTGGAGCCGGTGATGGCCACCACCGGAATACCTGCGCGTCTCCGGTGAACTCTGGCCAGTTGTCCCAGGGCGCGCAGTGTGTCCGGGACGATGGCGCAGAAGATGCCACGCTCGGCCCAATCGGAGAGTGAATACCGATCCTTCTCGGTCTCCGCGATGACCGTGCCCCGAATACCGGCGGATATCACCTCCTCGACGAATCGATGCCCGTCATGGGTTTCGCCCCGAATCGCCACAAACAGGCCGTCACGCGAGATGGCGCGTGAATCGGTTCCGATGGAAGCAAACACCCGATCCGGATCGCCCGCCACAAGCCTACCGCCGGTGGCGTCGAGGACGTCGGTGCCGGTCCATATCCAGTGATCCGCCTGGTGCATGGTTCCCTTCCCGATAAGGGGTCACCGCAGAGGCCCCGGTAGCCGTGGCAAAGACGGGTTTTGCCCCACCGGAAGATGGGGATAGGGCAAAACCAAGCGAAATCGGCACATGTCGTCGTTACCCCCGGGTACCTCCGCGGTGCGCGATAAAAAAGTTAAAAGCGAAAAGTTAAAAGTTAGAAGCAGCTTATTCATCATTTACTTCCTTCAGGGCGGCCTCGGCCTCTTTTCGATCGTCAAAGGGGAAGGTTTCCTTCCCGATAATCTGATAGGTTTCGTGGCCTTTTCCGGCGATCAGAACGGTGTCGTCGGAACGGGCTGCCGAGATGGCTATCCGGATCGCTTTTTTCCGATCCGGCTCCACGACAAACCCAGGTGCGCCGGAATCTTCTGTAACGTCCGATGGTCTCATTTCCGTGACGGCTTCTTTCCGAACCCCCTCAAGGATCTCTTCAATAATCTGCAGCGGCGGTTCGGTCCGCGGATTGTCCGAAGTGACGATGGTCAGATGGCAACGTTTGGCCGCTATATGCCCCATTTGGGCACGCTTGGTCCGGTCCCGGTCTCCACCGCAGCCGAACACACATATGATGCGTCCGGCCCCCAACTCGCTGAGTGCCTGAATCACATGATCCAGGGCATCGGGTGTGTGGGCGTAATCCACATAGATAAAGCGGCCCTTGGGATCGGGCACCGGCTCCAGGCGACCCGGTACGGCCCGGAGTGTTGCGATGCCTTCGGCGATGGTCTTCTCGGGTATGCCCAGGGCCAGCCCCACTCCGACAGCAGACATCACGTTCGACAGGTTATGGGCTCCGACCAACTGAGAATCGATGGCCACCACGCCCCGTGGGGTGTTCAGCCGAACGGATATGCCGCTGCGATCCACCCGGGACGCTGTAGGATAGACATCGGCCGTGTTATCGAAACCCGTGGTGATGATGTCCCCGGAAACGGAGGACATCAGGTCATCACCCCTGGGATCGCTCACATTAATGACCCCTGTTTTCGGCGTCTTCGGGTTATCCGGTCCGAGACCGTCGATAAACATCCGTTTTTTGCTTTCCCAGTAGGCGTCCATGTTCCGATGAAAGTCGAGATGGTCCTGGGTCAGATTGGTAAATACCCCGATGTCCAGATAGCAATCCTCCACCCGGTTCAGCGCCAGGGCGTGGGAAGAGACTTCCATGACCACGTGGGAAACTCCCTGATCCCGCATGTCCGCCAGAATCCGTTGGAGATCGACGGATTCCGGTGTCGTCACCGGACTGTCGAACTCCCGCCCGCCAAACCGGTAATTGATGGTACCGATGACACCCGTTGGAAGTCCGTGCTGTGCCAGGATTCGTTCGATCAGATAAGCCGTCGTCGTCTTGCCGTTTGTGCCGGTAATGCCGACGAGAACCATGTGTTCCGAAGGACGGCCGTAAAATTCAGACGACAGACGGGCCAGGGCGCGGCGGCTGTCGTTCACCTCGATCACCACCGCGTCACGTTCCAGCGTACGTTCAACGACAATCGCCGCCGCGCCAAGCGCCAGAGCTTGATCCACATAATCATGGCCGTCGGCGGTGAAACCGGAAATCGCAACAAACAATCCGCCGGTGTGCACGTCCTGGGCACGACAGTGGATCGATCGAATCTCCACGTCCTGAACCTTTTTCAAAGAGCCTTTTTGCGGTTTTCGCAGCCGGCCGTCATCCAGCCGTTTCAGCAGACGGACCAGTTTCAACTGGCGGTCCTTTCTCCGGCGGAGGCCGTCATCCGCTTTCCAGATGAATCCGGCGAAATATTCAGATGGTGCAACGTCTCTTCAACGATCCGTTTGAACACCGGCGCCGCCACCACGCCGCCGTAATGGGAGGTCTTGGGTTCGTCAAACACCACCAACACCACGATTTCAGGATGCTCTGCCGGTGCAAACCCGACAAAGGATGCCACAAAACGGTCCTTGGCATAGGCACCGTTTTCATCCGGCTTTTGCGCCGTACCTGTTTTACCGCAGGCCGTATATCCATCCAGGGCAGCATACCGGCCGGTACCCTGTCCGCTGACGACCTTCCCCATGATTCCCCGCATGGCACGGGCGGTTGTGGGGGAAACGGCCTGACGGACCAGGATCGGTTCGTACCGTTGGAGCGGCCGACCGTTCTGATCCGTGACCGCCTGAACCACGAAGGGTTTCATGAGTCGACCGCCGTTGGCGATGGCCGCGGTGGCCGTGACGAGCTGGATGGCGGTTACGGCGATTCCTTGGCCGAATGCGATCGCGGCCTGATCCATCTCCGTCCATCGGCGAAAGTGGGAGAGGCTGCCATCGATTTCTCCCGGGCAGTCGATGGCCGTCTTTTCTCCGAATCCGAAGCGACGCAGGGTGCGGTACATCGCCTCGGGGCCGAGCTGCTGACTGATCTTCACCGCGCCGATATTACTCGATACCATCACAATTTCTTCGATGGTCAAGGTTTCGTGTGCGTCGGTATCGTGGATCGTATGACCGCCGACCCGATACCGTCCCTTCTCACAGAAAAAGGGGGAGTCCGGCAAAAGACCACCGTTCTCCAGGGCGGCGGCGGCCGTGAATATCTTCAAGGTCGATCCCGGTTCGAAGGAGTCTGTGATCGCACGGTTTCGCCACCGTTCCGGGTCAAACCGATGAAACGCATTGGGATTAAATGTGGGTGCATGGGCGAGGGCCAGGATCGCCCCGGTTTCCGGTCGAAGTACAATGGCGATCCCCGATGCCGCGTCATACCGCTTGGCCGCCTCCGAGAGATGTTTTTCCACGATGAATTGAATCGTTCGATCGATGGTGAGCACAATGTTGCGACCAGCGGGCGGACGGCTTTTCATGCTGGCGCTTTCAAAACGACGGCCAAGCGCATCCCTGAGGACGGTTGTGGTCCGGCTGTCTGCGCTGAGCATGTCATTGTATAAATACTCCAACCCTTCGAGTCCCTGACCATCGACGCCGGCAAATCCGAGGACCTGGGCGGCGATGGCTTTATTGGGGTAGAAGCGGCTGTATTCGGGTATGAAATCGATCCCTGCCATCTGCAACTCACGCACTGCCCGGGTCTCCCTGGGGGACGCCTGCCGTTTGAGCCAGACAAATGCGCTTCGCGTGTTGAGTTTTTCGGCAATGGCACGGGGATCCGAAGACAGTAGCGGGGCCAATGCGGTCGCCGCCGATATCCGATCGGATATCCGCGACGGATAAGCGGCGAGGGACTGCCCGTCGACACTGACAGCCAGGGGTTCCAGCCGTGCATCCAGGATATTTCCCCGTTTGCCCGGCACCTTCATTTGGGTCTCATACTGATTGGCTGCGCGTTTGGACAACCATGACGTTTGCCATACCTGCAAATAGGCGGCTTTGCCCCCTACCGTGATGAACATTCCGGTAAAGCACACACCGATAAGTATGATGCGGACGTTCATTTTCTTATGTGATTTGGATGTCATGGAAGTACAATCGTCTGTTTTGCATCCGGCATTTTCAACCCCAGTTGGGTCCGTGCGATTTCGGCGATTCTTGCCGGTGACTTGAGCCGCGCCAGCTCAATCTTCAAACTGCTCTGAAGTTTGAGTAGATGTTGGTGCCGCCGGGTCTCCTCATCGATGCGATAGCCGGTGTTGACGCTCTGGACACGGCACCACGTGTAGAACAGCAGTTCCAGTACAAACAGCATGAGCAGAACCATCCAGATACCGGTGATCTTTTGGGGACGCCCCCGTTTTCGGTTGCGTGTAACCATGGTCCTGCCATCTATTTCCCTGCCGGCCGGGCTACAACCGTTCGGCAGCCCGCAAACGTGTGCTCCGGGCCAACGGATTTTTTTCTATTTCGGTATCCGTTGGACGGAGCGGTTTCCGAGTAATGATCCGCATCCGAGGCGTTCGGTTGCAGGTGCACTGGGGAAAATCGGGGGGACATGTGCACCCCGTAGCCATCTCTTTGAGCTGATGCTTGACAATGCGATCTTCCAGGGAATGAAAAGACAGAGCACAGAATCGGCCGCCGGTATTCAGCCAGTCGCAGAGGTGATTCATGAAGGTCTCGAGGTGTTCGAGTTCTTTGTTCACGGCGATGCGCAACGCCATATACACCCGAGTCGCCGGATGGATGCGCTGGCTTGCCCGCGATCCCTTGGGAATCGCACGGCAAACGATCTCGGTCAGCTCCCGTGTCGTGGTGATCCGGGCCCGTGTCCGATCCTGAACAATATGACGAGCGATTCTGCCGGCCCAACGCTCTTCTCCAAAATCTCGAAAGATTTTCTTGAGATCCGTTTCCGAGAGCCGGTTGACCAGATCTTCCGCGGTGGTGCGGGTTCGGGTATCCATCCGCATATCCAGCGGCTCGTCGACCCGAAAACTGAAACCCCGACCGCTCGATTCGATCTGATACCGGGACATCCCCAGATCCAGCAAAATACCGTCCACCCCGTCTAAACCCAGCTCCTCGAGAATTTCCCCGAGCCGGATGTAGCTGCCATGGAAGAGCCGTACACGAGGTTCGTAGGGCGCCAACTCGGCGGTTGAATGGGCAATGGCGGCCATATCCCGGTCCATGCCGATCAGCAGGCCTTCCGGAAGAATCCGTTTTGCAATGGCTTTGGCATGACCTGCGCCGCCAATGGTGGCGTCCACCATTATCTTTCCCTTTGCGCAGTTTAATGCCTCGATGGCTTCATCTTGCATCACGGGAATGTGCTGAAACGCCATGGATCAGGCTCCCATGTGTCGTACCGTGCCTCGGCGTGACCCAGAATCGGGTTAGAGCCCTATCTTGGATATTTCGTTTCGGACCTCCTCCCGCTGCAGGTCGTTTTCCAGTGCCAGATTCTCATTCTCCCATTGTTTCCGTGACCAGATTTCGAAATGGTCCAGTACGCCCACCAGAACGATGTCCTTCTGGATGTCTGCATATTGTCGCAGGGTCGGCGGAATCAGAATCCGCCCTTGTTTATCGCAAGGACAATCAAAGGCCCCGCCAACGAACACCCGTCGGAATCGCCGCAGGTGATCGCTTTTTTCGGCCAAGGACAGTACGCGTGCTTCGATCTTACCCCACTCCACGTGGGTGTATGCGAACAGGCAGGAATCCATTCGGGAGACCATGACCCCGTCTCCGCCGCCGGCCCGGATGATATCTTTGAACCGGGCCGGTATAATGATACGACCTTTGTCGTCGATGGTATGAAAGGAACTGCCTCGAAACATGGGTTGCCACCCGTTTTTTCAGCACCGGCATCGGCCACCGGCAGAAATGGATGCTTCTTTATATCATCCACTTTACTCTACTTATTTAGAATAAAACCGTAAATAATGGGTAGTGTCAAGAAAAAAGTTATTTTGATAAAAAATTTTTTATAATGATTATTATATGTTAAATCGAAAAATGTCAATATGAATCAAAGTGGTGAATTGTGGATAGACTTTTTTGTGATGGATCGTTCGGGTTGACTGTCCGGCGATCCGGTTGGCCAAAGCTATTCGACCATGGGTTAAGTGAGGAGCGGTCATTATATAACCTATTAATATCTATAAAATAATTTTGAAGATTGATTTCGCCCCGGGCCGACGAAGGATTTCGGAAGAGCACATGTGTGGGGAGGGTTCATAGGTTCGCCTGGATGCGGGGATGAAAGTGGAGGAAAGTGAGCTGTTTCAGATACCAAGAATCCCACCATCCAATGGCGACGTTTTACATGTTGATCCGATCCCGCATCTGTGTCTATAAAATCCGGTTAATTTCACCCGAGATTTCCACGCATTTGCCCGGACGCGATGCCCGTTTTCCGGCTTGATCGACACCGGCGGCATCTGTGGCTGGGTCGGAGCGCTATGGCAGAAAAAGGACGACTCTGTGGCCGTGATTCCTACACTGTACGAAGGCCCCGAAAAAAAGATCGAAGTTCTGCTGAGGACGCCCCATAAGACTCTGAGATCCAATAGCGACGGCCGTTGGCAGAGAGTCGCACGCGCCGGCCGTGCGGCCATCGTCAGCTCCATATCCAATGCATCCCTGGATGCCTACCTCCTTTCGGAGTCCAGTCTGTTTGTATGGGAAGATCGGATCCTGATGATCACCTGCGGCAGAACCACGCCGCTGGAAGCCGTTCCGGAAATCATGGCGATTGCGGGCAAAGAAAACATCGCCATGATTTTCTATGAACGGAAAAACTTCCTGTTTCCGGAGAATCAACCGTCTGACTTTGAAATGGATGTTCGCACGTTGGAAACCCATTTCTGCGGGAGGAGCTATCGATTCGGGCCGGCCAATGGGGACCATGTGCACGTCTTCTTTTCATCCCAAAACCGGTATCGCCCTGAAAAAGATGTCACCTTTCAGATACTGATGAGCGACTTGCCGTCAAAGGTGACCCGGGGATATGAAATGGATAGCGGAAAAAATGCGGTCCACACGCTCCAGGTGGATCTTCTGAATCTGTATCCCGGGATGGTGTTCGATAGTCATCTGTTTTCGCCCTTTGGTTGCTCCTTGAACGGGATACGGGATGCCGGGTATGTTACGGTCCATGTGACGCCCCAGCAGGAAGGATCCTACACCAGCTTTGAAACCAATATTATGGCCGACGATTACTCCGATATGGTGGGGCACATGGTGTCGCTCTTCAGACCCCAGCGCTTTTCCATTGTCCTGACCAGTAGCTTGGAGAGCGGTTTCATGGGCTTGCACGAAACGCTAAGGACCCGGATACCCGGCTACAGAATGACTGAAAGAAGCCTGAACCATTTCGATTGCGGCTACTCCATGACGTACGTGAATTGTGAAGCGTCGGCCCATCCCTGAACTTCGGAGAATTTGATCACGGGATGCCATCGGGGCGGGGCTTCAGACGAATCGATAGCGGGATCGTGTCGACAGGAGAAACCGTTCATGGAAGAACCTCTGGAACCGGATCTGTGGATTCGCGAAGTTCACAAGGGCATTGTGGGGCTACACTTCAAGGTTGAAAAGACGCTGTACTCCGACACCAGCCCCTATCAGCGGATTGATGTTTACAAAACCACCGGACACGGAAACATGCTGTTCAACGACGGGGTCATCATGTTGTCCGAGCGGGATGAGTTTATCTATCATGAGATGATCGCCCACGTCCCTTTGTTTGTCCATCCTGCCCCCCGGCAGGTATTGATTATCGGAGGCGGCGATGGCGGCACCGCCCGGGAGATTCTGAAACACAGGGGAGTGGAGCGGGTCGTGTTGGTGGAGATTGACAAAATGGTGGTCGACACCTGCCGGAAATTCTTTCCATCACTGACCTGTGCGTTGGACGATCCTCGGCTAGACATACGATACGAGGACGGTGTCCGGTATGTCTCGGATACGTCGCAGCGCTTCGACGTGATCATCGTTGATTCCACCGATCCGATCGGTCCGGCGGAGCCGCTTTTCGGTCCGGCATTTTACGAGAGCACGTCGCGGGTCCTGGGTCCTGACGGAATTCTTGTCACCCAGGCCGAATCGGCCATTTATGACCCGGAAATGCAGCAGCGGATGTTGCAGCACCAACGACCGTTTTTCAAGCGCTTGCACCTGTATCTCTATTCCAACCTGACCTATCCGGGATCACTATGGGGATTCGGTTACGCGTCCAAGGGCCTTTGTCCCATACGGGACTTTGATCCGGAGCGCGTGGCCGCTGCACATATCACCTGCCGGTATTACAATACCGGTATTCACCGGGCGGCATTCATGCTGCCGACATTCGTAGCTGAAGAACTGGGTAAGATACTTGATCCGGTTCCAGACATGTCATTATGAGACGAAAAGACAAGGAAATTACCGATCCGGCAGTCATCGAATCGATTTTACGGCAAGCGATCGTGTGCCGACTGGCCATGTGCGACGGCGATACCCCCTATCTCGTACCGCTGTCATTTGGATACCAGAACCGCGCGCTGTATTTTCATTCGGCCACCGAAGGCAAAAAGATCGACATTCTCCGCCGAAATCCCAAAGTATGTTTCGAGGTCGATCTTGGTCCGGCCGTCAAAAAGGCGGAGCAGCCGTGTCGGTGGGGAATGGTGTTTCGAAGCGTCATCGGAACCGGCACGGTTCATTTTCTGGAAACACCCATGGAAAAGCGTCGGGCGCTGGACATTCTCATGGCCCATTATGCGAACGTGCGTTTCGAGATACCCGACCATAAGCTGGAAAGTGTCCTGGTATTCCGTGTGGATATTGAAGAGATGACCGGGAAACAGAGCGATTGATCGGCCCCCATCGTTCTGAGTGACCCAACTGAGATCGTGTTGACTGGAAAGTGGGCATCAGGTCCAACGAAAACATTCGTAATTCGACCCGCCGCCGTTGAAAACTATGGCGGGTAAAATCCAGACCCGCCGCCGTTGAAACCGATGGCGGGTAATCATTAAAAACAAATCCTAAATGCGAATTCCTCAACATGTCGACGGCGTTGAGGAAACCCGCATTATCCAAGCGCATATGTTCCAATCGGATGAATCAAAAGGAATGCCCGTGCCGGCAAATAACGCGGAGAGCGCCACCAACCTGTCCATGCAGCGCGAGGTGCGAGCACAGGCCAAGGCGTTTTTCGACGACGCCCGGGGGAGTCACGACTGGGATCACACCGAACGGGTCTGCCGTCTTTGCGAGCAGATCGGATCCCTGGAAGGCGCCGACATGGACGTCCTAATCCCTGCCGCCTATCTGCATGATATCGGGCGGGGACGTCAGGACGCGTCCAACGGCGAGGTATGCCATGGCGAAGCCGGGGCCCGCATGGCAGCCCCGCTGGTGGCGAATCTTCCCTTGTCCGATGCCCGGAAGGAAAACATTCTCCATTGTATTCGCGCCCACCGTTTTCGGGGTCAATCGACACCCCAGACATTGGAAGCACGGATTCTTTTTGACGCGGATAAGCTCGATGCCATCGGTGCTGTGGGTGTGGCCCGGACGTTTCTGTTCGCCGGCGAGGTGGGGGCCCGGCTTCACAATCCTGAAATCGACATCGAAAACACAAGACCTTACAGCCGCGAGGACACCGGTTACCGGGAATACCAGGTCAAGCTGCGGAAGATAAAAGGCCGCATGCTGACCCGAACAGGTCGCAGGCTGGCCGAGGAGCGTCATCATTTCATGAAACAATTTTTTCAACGCTTGCAGGACGAGCACGAAGGAAAGAGGTAACGGCTATGAGTATCAACATGGTAGAAAAAATCGACGATCGAGTAAGCGTGCGACATGTGTTGGTCAGTGTGTCGGACAAAAGCGGGCTCGAAGATTTTGTGCCCGGTCTTTTGGATATTCATCCGGATATCCGGATCTTTTCCACCGGCGGCACCTTTGGCCGGATTCGGGAGATTCTGGGTCCGGGCCGGGAAAAGGTGTTGACCCAGGTGGCTGATTATACCGGTCAACCGGAAACCCAGGGTGGTCTGGTCAAAACCCTGGACTTCAAGATCTACCTTGGACTGCTGACCGAGACTTACAACGATGCCCATCAACAGGATCTGAGCCGCACCGGGGCCGTCCCCATCGACATGGTCGTTGTCAACCTGTATCCCTTTACCCAAACCATCGCCAGAGAGGGGGTGACCGTAGAGGAGGCCCGGGGCAACATCGATATCGGAGGGCCGTGTATGATCCGGGCGTCGGCGAAAAATTATCTGAGGGTTGCTTCGGTGGTGGACCCTTCGGACTATGGACGCATTCTCGATGAGATGCGGAGCGGTGAGGGCAGTACTTCACTGGCGCTTCGATACGAGCTGGCCCAGAAAGCCTTTGCCCATACCGCAGACTATGACCGGGCGATTGCAGATTTTCTTCAGCAGCAGACCATCGACGACACTCGCGGGTGCTACCGGTTCGATTAACCCGGACATGGCACCGAACGTAGACTTTTATGGCCAAGGCACTTCGGGTTGAAGCCGGAAAGGAGGGGAGCATGGCAGACGATCTCAAGAAGATGTACCGTACGATTGTGGAGGAGCATTTCCCGCCCGGCATGGAGATCAGTTTTGTGGACGGGGACAAGCGGCAGACGCTGGTTTACGAAAAAGAACTGTGGACCATTGAAGACGTCCAGAAAGGGCTCCGGTATGGTGAAAACCCTGGGCAGGAGGCCGCCTTGTACAAGCTGGTCAACGGGAATCTTGTGCTGGGGGAGACCGAGACGATTCAGCCGGGGCAATTTCTGGCATCTGATCTGGAATTGCTCCAATCCGGCAAACATCCCGGCAAAACCAATATCACCGATGCCGACAATTCGCTCAACATCCTGCGGTATTTCACCGACCGGCCGACGGTGGTTTTCGTAAAGCACAACAACCCGTGCGGAGTTGCCAGAGCCGATTCTTTGGAAGAGGCCTATCACAAGGCGAATATCGCCGACCGTGTGGCGGCCTTTGGCGGATGCATCGCGCTGAACCGGGCTGTCGACAAGGCCACCGCAGAGGCCATTACCCGCCAATATTCCGAGGTGGTGGTGGCACCCGATTTTGAAGAAGGGGTGATGGACATCTTCGCAACGAAGAAAAACCTTCGGGTGGTGCGGATCGGAAACATCGATCGCCTCCAGAACTTCATTGGAAAGCGCTGCGTCGAATTTAAAAGCCTCATCGACGGAGGGATTATCGCCCAATGGTCCTTCGTGCCGGCCGCACGGACAAAAGCGGATCTAGCCATCGCCCGGTGCGACTATCAGGGGAAAGAATACCGGATTGCCCGGGAACCCACCGATGCGGAGTATGACGACCTGCTGTTTGGATGGTTCGTGGAGTCCGGCATCACATCCAACAGCGTCATCTACGTCAAGGATCAGGTGACCGTCGGTATCGGCACCGGTGAACAGGATCGGGTGGGTGTTGCTGAAATTGCGCGGGACAAAGCGTACCGGAAACTGGCCGATCGGTATTGCTTCGAAGATTACGGTATTCCCTATAATGACTTGAAAGACGTCGAAAAACGGCAGGCCATTGATGAACGCGTCCGGGCCGAGAATGGCGGCCTCATCGGTGCGGCCATGGTCAGCGATGCCTTCTTCCCATTTCGGGACGGTGTCGATGTGGGATTGCGGGAAGGCGTTACAGCGGTGATTCAGCCCGGTGGATCGGGCAACGATTACCAGTCCATTGAGGCCTGCAATGAGGTCGGGGCGACGATGGTGTATACGGGGCAGCGCAGTTTCAAACATTAAAAAGAGGTTTTATACGGTCATCTAAGGTCCGTTGGCTTTGTTCTCCCGCGGATGTAAATGCTCATGTACGTTCGTGTACACTCCGCTTTACATCCGCGGGACGCCTTGCCCTCGAACCTGACCTAAACTTGAAATCCCGCTCCTCTTTCTCGCCGGTCTTCGTCTTTTTCTTCGGTATGATTCGGATCTTTGAGAACGCTTCTATAGAATTTACAGGTTTTTATCGCCAAAGATCTTTGCAGGGATCGCCAGCTCGCCAGTTTGATTCATCGCTTAGGTCATGTGAACGGCTACAATGCGCATGGGCTCATCTCCAAGAACCGTCGTTCGGTGACCTCGCCCGATAGCGTCGTCGAGTATGACGACATCTCCTGCGTGTCGCCGTTGGCGCTTCCCATCGCTGGTTTCGAACTCACATGCATCGGACATAATGATCAACCACTGTCGCAGAGGCGTGGGGTGCCAATCTCCAAACCAGCCTGCCGGAAGTTCTAGAAATATCATTTTCTCGGCAGACTCGGGCGAAGATGTATAAAGAGGGGGTGCCGGAGGGGCGTAATCATTCGCATGCAAGGTTATCTTCCGGATTTCGAAACGAGAGCCACCTTCAGCGTCAGAATAGATTCGAAGGACTTCCATGGGTATCATCGCCTCCTATGATAGCATCGATTATAGTCGAGAATTGGCGTCGGAATCGAAACGAAACCGCCATTTTTGAGATTCTTATTTATCTTGGTGTTTCCTTTGTCTTCCATTCCCCAGAGCATCCAAATCTTATGAGCGGACTTCCGAAATACACGTTACCCCGCTCTCTTCATTACCTTGGCGAATGCATCGACGGCTCGATCGATGTCTTCCCTGTGGATCGGGTAGTGGGTCACCGCCCGGATCATATGGGGACCGACCGCCAGCGTCCGGACACCTTCGTTCTCCAGGGCCCCGGTGATTTCTGCGGCTGTTTGGCCGCTCTCTTCGGTGTGAATAAATACGATGTTTGTCCGGACCTTTTCCGGATACACCTGCAACCCGTTCACATCGGCCAGAGCCCCGGCAAGATGACGGGCATTCTCATGATCTTCGGCCAGACGGTCCACCATCTGCGTGAGGGCAACAACTCCTGCGGCAGCGAGAATGCCGGCCTGTCGCATCCCGCCTCCGAGAACCTTGCGCATCCGCCGGGCCCTGACGATAAATTCACGGCTGCCGCAGGCCAGGGACCCGACTGGAGCACACAATCCCTTGCTCAGGCAGAAGGATACGGAGTCGGCGTCGACCGTCAAATCTCGGGCCGGGACACCCAGGGATACGGCCGCATTGAAGATGCGGGCTCCGTCGATATGCAATTTCAACCCGTGGCGTCGGGCCAGTTCCCCGATGGCGTGCATATATTCCACGGATAACGGGCTGCCGCTGCAGCGGTTGTGCGTATTCTCCAGGGCGATCAACCGGGTCACGGGAAAATGCACATCGTTGCCACGAATCGCGCTTTCAACGGCTTCCTCCGACAGACGGCCATCCGGCAGATTCGGCACTGGTCGCGGGTGTATCCCTCCCAACGCGGCCGAGCCCCCCTGCTCGTAGAAAAATATATGGGACTGGTCCCCAAGAATCATCTCGTCGCCCCGTTGGCAGTGGGACATCTGACACACGATATTGGCCATGGTGCCGCTGGCCACGAATATGGCGGCTTCCTTACCCATTCGATCGGCCGCCATCGCTTCCAGTCTAATGACGGTCGGGTCCTCACCAAAGACGTCGTCGCCGACCTCTGCTTCGGCCATGGCTCGCCGCATATCCGGCGTTGGCAGTGTTACCGTATCCGACCTGAGATCCACCTGGTTCATGATTACCTCCTTGCCCGGGAACGTGCCGCTGAAACGGTTCCACGTATCCTGTTAAAACGAATTCATGCCTTGAAACGGATAATACTTTATTGTGATCGCTTTCCCGGATATAGAAATACGGGACTATGTACCAATTTAAGGCCAAAATGACCGGATCTGTCAAAGTGGTGGTGTAGGGTCTTCTCCCAGAAAGGAGAAGATACCATGAA
>Ga0049114_1000001_pt1 | contig 211009 bp, 183 predicted proteins | sample WorMettanBELIZE2_FD_55211 | JGI IMG/M metagenome (GOLD analysis project Ga0049114, IMG submission 55211) | Marine gutless worms symbiont microbial communities from Max Planck institute for Marine Microbiology, Germany - Olavius tantulus BELIZE.2 | ecosystem: Host-associated > Annelida >... | reverse complement strand
ATATTCATGGTATCTTCTCCTTTCTGGGAGAAGACCCTACACCACCACTTTGACAGATCCGGTCATTTTGGCCTTAAATTGGTACATAGTCCCGTTCATTTTTAAGCACATGGGTCTCAATATGTGGCGATTCTGGTTCCAGGGGGAAAACACCCTGGCGGTGCTCATCAACACGATCCTCATTGTACCCATCCTGGCCTGCGCCTTATTTGGTATGTATCTGTGCCTGTCCGGGCATGTCGATTATCGTGTCGGCGTGATGCTGTGCTTGATCATCACCATCTATGCGGTCCACATTCCCATCGGGGCCCATGCCCGACATCATCTGGCGCTGATGCCCTTTCTGTTGCTGTTTGGGGCCATCGGTGTGGCGCGCATGGTTCTGAAAGCGGAACACCTGATCCACCACCCGGACACGCCGGATCATGGGCACTCGATGACGCCGGTATCGTGAACCGGGAATCGCACGCCCGATGACGACGTATCTGTTACCCCAGTTTCGATCGGAAAAAATGACTCACCACCACCTGATGACAGGATCACTTCGGGGCCGACACCGGCATCCGCTGCGGCTCTGGGCCCTGGTATCCATTCTGGCGTGTGTGTTCTGGACCCTTTGTCCGGCACCGGAGATTCAGGGATCTGAACAGACGCCGCCAACAACGCCTCCGCCGACCCGGGTGGACGCCGCGGACGGGATCGATGTGACGCGGTTGAGAACCATCGGCCTGCGTCATGATGCCAATGACGCCGAAACCTATGCCGCCCGCCTCATTCAGAAAAAAATAGCGGAGTACTACGGCAGTCCACTGCGCATCATCAAAAACACGGGCAACGACGCCATCGGCGATGTTCTGTTGGGTCGGCATCTTGCGATCGCGTCCGGAATCATCCAGGAAGCGGAACTGAACGCCGTGAAAGTCGATGGTTACGTGGTGCGGGGATCGGACAACCGCGTCGTCATCGCCGGGTATCAACCCCAAGGCACACAATACGGAGCGTTTGCATTTTTAAAATTGGCCGGTCTGACCGTTTATCCCTGGCACTTTGGAGACGATGTGGAGGTATTTCAAAGGGTCAAAGATAATATGATTCCGGTATTCAGCATTTCCGAAACCCCTTTTTTCGAACTGCGGGACCTGTTTCCCGGTCATGAGGATGGTCGTTTTGGAACCACCCTGCGCCGTTATTCCCTGGCCGACCTGGTGTTCGCCAATCAGGACCCGGCCTTCAAAGCCAATGGGTATGTCGGATGGGATCACACCGCCGGGTATTTGGTGCCGTTGCACCTCTATTATGATGACCACCCGGAGTACTTCGCATTCAAAAAGGGGCGTCGCATACCGAAATCCACCCGAAATCTTCGAGTGCAGCTCTGTATGGGAAACCCGGAGGTCCATCGGATCGCCGCCGAACGGGCGCTCCAATGGATCGCGCGTCAACCCGAACGGAGATTCTTCATGATTTCGGACGGGGATTCCGGCACCTTTGGTCAGTCACCGGAAAGCCGAAAACAGGACCCTTTCCCCGATTATTATACCGATCGCGCACTTCGGTGGGTAAACTCCGTGGCCCGTGAGATCAAGTCGACCCATCCCGACAAAATCGTTCTCACCCTGGGTTACATGGGAACGGTAAAACCCCCCGTGGACATCACACCCGAGTCCAATGTCCGGGTGATGTACGCCCCCTGGTACTGGGACTCACGGATCAGCTCGGCGGTCTCATTGAATCATCCCCTGAATACTACGGCATTCGAAGAGTTCTCCGGATGGGTGAAGGCAGCCCCAAATCAGCTCGGGGTGTACGATTATCCCGGCCGTTTTGTGTTCGGGGTGGCCGAACGTATCAAATTATACGCAGATCATGGGGTTCGTTGGATCTATTTCAACGGCGGGGACGGGGAACTGCTCCATTATGTTGCCGCGCGGCTGTTGTGGCATCCGGACCTGGATACGGACGGCCTCATCAAAGAATTCACGGAGGCGTTTTACGGGCCGGCGGCCCCTATCATGGACGCCTATCTGACACTTCGAAAACAGACGATTGATCGGGATGCGCTGCACAATCCGGTGATCTTCGACGATCCGGTGTTTGTCACCAAATCCCGCGAATCCGTTTCCCTGCTGGAAGACCGCGCATCACTGCAGCCCACGGATCTGCAGATTCGGATTCTGGAGGGCGCATCGGACATTCTCTACACCGTGTTGCGGGCGACCCGACCCGACCGACCGAAATTGACCGGTCAGCACGTCGCCTTACACCCTGACGTCTATTTACAGGATTTGCATCGCTACATCGGCATTCAAAAGCGGATTCTTGCCTTATGTGAAACCGTATCCTCCTGCCGTAAACGGCTGAAGTGGCGTCAAACAGCTATTTACAGAGATTTGTGGCGACTTTATCTGGCCGAGAAGAGCGATCTTTAAAAAAATCGGGTTTCAAAAGAACAGAAATCTGGACAAGGTCTTCGAGACGGTCCTGGAAGGGGCTCACCGGCGATTGACCGCGTACTCCCGGCTCGAGCAGAAATTTCCCGATTCCCCGTCGCAATGCGCCCAGACCGACTTCTCCGATGACAAGGAGTCGCGCTTCTGGACCATCGACTCATCCGATCAAACCGTCGCGACCCGGTTCGAGACGGAAATGGAACCCGGTAGGAGGGCCGGCGGAAAGAAAGGCGTCCGCATTCTGGCACCCATGACCCGGTTTCCCGTGGTGAAACGGGTCAACCATCGCGTGCATGCCGGACGTATCTCTGCAGAACGGATCTTTGATCCGCCGCTGCGCATCGCCGGTTGCCGATTCCTGGACATCCATATATCCACGTCGCGCGCCGTTTCCAGTTAGATCTATATCGACCGTGGTTTCCGATTGAGAAGCGATGTCGAGCTTCTTGCCGGTGAACAAGTCGTCCGGATCGATTTCGGAAGTTTTATCGATACGCGATTGCAATATCCGTCCTGGCAAGATCAAATGTATCGGATATCCTTCGATTTCTGGCCCCAGGACAATTTATATCCCTACGATCCCGCCCGGGAGACCGAGATTTTCATATTGGGCGTATCTGTCAAAAGTGCCCGCGCACAGCCTCTTCCGGAGTCGGCCTTTAGGATGACCCATTTCCGGGCCAATCGATCCTACCGGAAGCACTTCCTGAAGGATATTGCCGAACCCTACGGTCAGTTAATGAGGGCGCATGGCAACCTTCGACCATTGGGGAAACAGTTGCTTACGACAAAAATAGCCGAAAAGTATCGAACTGTCACGGTACACCGGATCGTTGCCCCCATATCCCGGATCATCACCGAAACACAGGACGCCGAGGCCATGGAAGCTGCCGCACAACTGGAATCGTTTCTGTCGGAGATGTTCGGCGCGACAATTCCCCATCATGCCTCGGACTCCGGCCCGGAAACCGTGGCCAATGCCTTTTTTCTGAGGACCAATGACAGTCTGGATGGGTTCATTGTCAACGCCAAGGACGGTGTCGTGCATGTCGAGGGCGACTCGGCAGGACAGATCCGGAAAGGACTCTCAACCTATTTCGATCGCAATGGATGGACCTCTCTGACCACGACCGACAGGCATTCCCCGAACCGTCACCCCAATAGGTTGCTGCATGAATTCGTTCTGCAAGGAAAATCCAGCCGGCGTTAAACACCCCGCCCGGAATGCACCACCGCATGTTCATCGCCGAGTGGCGTCCAGGACAGATGTGAAACCACCCACGGGGAGATTTCGAAAATGGGTCCGGCCGCTGCTGGCCCATCCGGTGATACGCTTCCTGTTGGTTCACTACTACTATCGGGATGTGATCCGATCATCCGAGCGGGTATTTCAACTTCGCCGAAAATTGGAACAGCAAGGTGAGTCCTTCTGGGCCAATGACCTTCGAAAGCACGCCCACATACTGGATAAAGGATTGCAACGCTGCGACTGGGAGCCGGGCCACAGCGCCGCGGCCTACGATGCCGCAAGACACGCCATGTCAAAGATTCATTCCGAAGATCTGCTGGGGGATGCCTCCATTCAATGGGCCGGAAAGAAAATTCAGGAGTATGAGGGCAGACGCGCGTGTCACCCCACGCGGACGACGTTTGCGCGAACCTCATGCAGTTATGAAGACCTTGTCGATGTGATGAAGACAAGACGATCCATCCGTCGATTCAAAAAGCATCCCGTGGACGATAGCACCATCCGAAAAATTGTCGACGTCATCAACTGGTCGCCGACCAGCTGCCACCGGCAGACTGCCAAGGTCTATATCAGCAACGATCCGGACCGGGTCCGGAAATGCATGGACCTCTGTGCCGGTTCCAGTGGATTCGGGGATTACATCCCGCTCTTTTTCTGTTTCTGTTCCGACATGAGAGCCTATCAGATGCCCGTGGAATTGTCCTTACCCTTTATCGATGTTTCCCTGGGCATTCAGAATTGCACCCTGGTTGCCCATACCCTCGGGATTTCCTTAACCCTGATGTCCTGGGCACAGAGCACGGAAAAAGAAGATCGCCGGATGAGAAAACTGCTCCGCATCCCCGCCGACGACGCCATTATCGTGAACGCGGTCGGCGGATACCCCGCCTGCGGGGCCGATATCCCGGCACGCAAATCCCTGACATCGACCATGACGTTGATATCCGAAAAGAACCATCTCCCCAATCCGGTAAATCGATGAACGTCGGAATTCTGACCTTCCACAGCAGCTACAATTTCGGAGCGAATCTTCAAGCGCTTGCGATTCAACGTGCCGTAGAAACCGCCGGCGCCCATCCGACAATCATCAATTATCAGGATTCTGTGAAAATGGGGGTCTATCGAAACATGACCGATCCCGCCCAGGCGACCGAGCATGAGCGGTTTGTCCGCACCTTTCTGAAGACATCGGCATTGATGGATGACCCCGAACAGCTGGAATCGTTCTGCCGTGACCATCTGGACGTGATTCTGGTCGGGAGCGATCAAGTGTTTCGACTGGTGCCCGCGGTGGATGTTCGAAAAGGATTGCGTCGGCTGCTCCGTCGACATCAAAATCCACTGTCTGAGAAACCCACCAAGATCCCTCCGCCCTATTGGCTGAACTGGAACGGAGCCGGATCCGGGTCGCGGTTAACCTTCGCCAGCATTGCTGCCAGTGCCGGGGCAACAAGCTATCGTCTCCTGCACCCCGGTTTACCCCAGGCTCTGGGAAAATGCCTGGACCGGTTCGATATGGTCACGGTTCGCGACCGCTGGACCGAAAAGATGGTGGTGCACCTGACACAGGGCAGAGTGCGGCCTGGATACTGCCCGGATCCGGTATTCGGCTTGAAACCGGTGGCCTCGGATTCGGAGCCCGACACATTGGACAGGGACGTGTCCAAAACCTTACTCGTGTCCGCGGATCTGGATCCGGAATGGATGTATCGATTCGTCGAGGAAGCCCATGGGTGGGGCTATACCGTGGCCAGTCTGCCGAATCCGGAAAAGGAATTTCCCATGACCGCTGCGGATGTCAACATCCGCCTCCCGCTACCTCCAGTGGGCTGGTTTCGGCTTCTCGCCCAAGCAGCGGGATATATCGGAATCCGGTTCCACGCGCTGGTATCCTGTATTGCCAACAAGACACCGGTGGTGTCGATTGAGACAACACCGAGGTTCAGTCTCGAGTACCGGCGAAAAAGCCGCTTATTTGATCTCTGCCGGCGTGCCGGTATGGAAAGCCGGTTTCTCGCATCCACGCGGGACTTACACCAGATATCGCCCAGACACCTGCTGGAACGGCTCTTTGACCCGATCTCCCAGGAGAGGGCGGATCGATTCGCAGATCTGGCGCCGCATCTATTTCAGGACACCATTGAACGCGCGCTAACACTCCGTCGACGCTGACGCCCATTGGGCGGCCACCGGGCATGTTTTCAAAACGACGATTTTCTCCATGACCGAAACATTGGCAAACTCTGCAGAAGGGAAGCCCCGTTTCTTCAGTTTTTCTTCCCGCTTTTCCGACACCTCGATAAAAGGGCGATTGGCCGGAGGTTCGGCCTGGACCCTGGCAGGAAATCTTGGGTGGCGGATATTTTCTGCCATTGCGACCATCACTATTGCCAGGATCCTTGGCCCCAGGGGATTCGGAGAGCTCGGCATGGTGCGAAGTACCGTGCAGATGTTCTCGGTGTACGCTGGATTTCGACTGGGGAACACCGCAACCAAGTATGTAGCGGAATACAGACGTTGCGATCCCGTAAAGGCGGCACGAATTTTAAAACTCACCCTGATGATATCCGCGGTACTGTGCGGTATCGTCTCACTCATCCTGCTCCTGTCGTCCCGCTTCCTGGCCGTGAGGGTGCTGGCCAATGAGACGCTGGCCGCAGCCATCGCCATGGGTGCGTTTATGCTTTTTTTTTTGCGATTTACGCTGACGTCCAGGCGGGCGCTCTGGCTGGATTTGAAAATTTTAAAGCCATCGCCAAAACCAATATACTTAGAGGATTGATGACCCTTCTGCTGTGTATTCCGCTCACCTATTTCATGGGAATCGAAGGGGCCATCATCGGACTGACGATCGTTGCCGTGATCGTCATGGGTCTTCTTCGCGGATACATCAAACAGGCGATCCGCAAGGCCAAGTTTGTGGAAACGATCCGCACCGAGAAAGCCTGGAAAGAATCTTCGGTGCTATGGCAGTTTGCTTTGCCCGGTTTTTTATCCGGTGTCATCACCAGCCTTCTCTTATGGACCGGAAGAATCATATTGACCCGTCAAGACGCCGGATTCACCGAACTGGGTCTTTTCACCGCTGCAGACCAATGGCGTACGATGGTTTTATTCATGCCGGCGATCATCGCCCGTGTGGTGCTTCCGATCATCTCCTCCTCGATCCATCGCTCGAGCGAAGAACTGAAAGCGTCCATCGGTATCCAGGTGCATGCCAACGGCATCATTGCATTGCCGCTCGCCGTACTTCTGATTGGATTTTCGAAGCCGCTGGCGGCCATCTTCGGAACACCCTATGCCGGCACGGAAATCATTATCCCCATGCTGATGGTGTCGGTGTACTTCACCGCGGTGAACCAATCCGTCAGAGTCATTTACGATGGTGTGGGGAGACGATGGTTAAATTTATCCATGAGGGTCCTCTGGGGGATCGTTTTTCTCCTGTCTTCTCTGTACTATATTCCACGAGCCGGCGCCCTTGGGTTTGCGGCGGCCCACCTGATCAGTGAAATACTGCTGCTCATGGTTCAGGCCGTGGTGGCGGATCTGGCGCTCGTCCGGGGGGTCCTGCGCAGACATACGGGGCTTTTTGTCTATTCCATTGTGCTGCTGGGAGCCGCCTATGGCACCACTGGGTCCATGTCGCCCTGGATGGCACATGCGTTCGGGTTGGGTATATTCTTGGCGTCCTGTATTCCAGCCGTCATTACCTTCCAAAAACAGATACGATAATTGCCCATGGGACACCGACAAAACAAACAAGTCGTTTTCATTGCGTCCTGCGGTCACAGTGGATCGACCATATTAGAGTTTTTACTGACGTCGGATCCATCATGTATCGGGATCGGTGAAGCATTTCAGCTGGTCGATCCCCGAAACCAGATACTCAACCATGTCCATCGGTATCAATGCGCCTGCGGGGAATCGATTGCACTCTGTGATTTCTGGGGGCCGGTGATCGAAAATTTGAAACATCAGCAGGACAAGCTACCCGAGGACAAATATCATGACATACTGGAACATGCGTTTCATACCATTGGTCCCGGAGCCACCATCATCGATTCGTCCAAGGTGACAAGAGCCCTGGACGTTCTCAGCCGCCTGGCGGATACCGATGTGAAAGTGATCCATCTCATACGAGATGTCCGCTCTTACTGTCTGTCGATAATAGAGGCCTACCGCAGGAATAGCGATTCTTCTTCTCCTGGGTCCGGGAGAAATATCAGGCCCGGGGGACTGGCCCAGTTCCTTAAGAGAAACGCGTGTTATATTTTCTGGGACTGGTACCGGACCAATTTAAGAATTTCATCGACGGTGGAAAGGCTGAACCTGCCGACGTCGACGGTGAGTTATGAGGAGTTCTGCCTCCATACCGCCTCCGTTCTCGATTCATTGAACCGTTTTCTCGATCTTAAAAATCCATCCACATCAAATGGATGCAGAAGGAACCAAAAATCACAACGTGTTCGGCAATCGGCTCCGTCACGATCTCCTCAAACGGAAAACCATCCAATACGATTCCAAATGGATTGGTCGAAAAGACTGGATGCTGCCGTCAATTCTGCTGCCCCGCGTAATGGCCTATAATCAACAGACCCTATACCGCCACCCAGACCGCGATTGAATTTGGATTGGACCTGTCATGAATGCGCCTGAATCCGTATCGGTCATCATTCCTGTTTTCAATAGTGAACATTCCATCGCCGCGTGTATCGATAGTGTGCTCGCCCAGACCCACCCCCCGGGGGAAATTATCGTCGTGAATGACGGGTCAACGGATGACACCGATACGATCCTGCATGCCTATGGTGAAAAGATCACCACGATCCGACAACGCAACCAGGGACAGGGCGCCGCCAGAAACACCGGAATCCGGGCAGCCACCGGCGATTTCATCGCATTTCTGGATGCGGACGATTATTGGGAACCCCTTTTTCTGGAGCGATGTGTGGCATTTTTCAGAGGCCATGCACGCGCTGTGGCCGTGTTGACCGGTTGGACGAAAATCATCGATCACTCGCGTCGGGAAATTGTGCCGCCGATTATGAACTCCGGCTCGGAGCGACCTCTGCATCCCATGATCATCTCCGACTTTTTCCGGTTCTGGATGGAGCAGGATCATGTGCAGACCGGCGCCATCATGATACGCCATGACGTGATCCAGGAAGCCGGCCTCCAGAGAGAGGACCTGCGGATCAGTCAGGATCTGGAATACTGGATGTTGATTGCGACCTATGGAAAATGGGGCTTTATCCCCGAACCCCTTTTTGTCAGCAACTCACGATTGAACGCACGGAGAAATTGGATCGATCAATACCGAACACGGCGGCATCTGTGCCCATCGGTGGAATCCTGGCAGGAGAGAGTGGTGCCACGCATACCCGACCGGGAGTGGCATTATTTTGAAGGTATCCGAGGGCGTATCGCCGCCAATTTTTCCCACAGCAAAATCCTTTCCGGAAGCACCGACGAGGCCAAGGATATCCTTAAAAAATACGGCAATACCATGCCGGTAAATCTCTTGACGCGGTTGATGCGTTTTGGAGCCGGTGTCGGAGGTCCGGTATGGACGGGCATTTGCCAGATGATTCGAATCAAAGAGATCGTCAAGGGATGGAAACTGCAAAAAATAGCCGCAGCGTCCTAATGGAGCCCGGGGCCCATTACACCGGCGAATCGGGCCAAGCCTATTTTGACAGCAAGTTTTCAGGCCGGATGGACCTGGGCCGGAAATACCAGACCCGGTATTTCTTACCCTTTTGCAGCAATGAAAAAGCACTTCTCGATTTCGGATGCGGGGACGGAACGCTGCTGCGAGGGCTGCCGGCGGCCAAACGCTATGGTGTGGACCTGAATCCGGCGTGTCGGGAGAAAATCCGGTCATTGAATAGCTCCCTTGAAACACCCATCCATGTGTTTGAGACGCTGATGGACATTGCTGATAACTGCATGGACGTGGCCATTTCAAACCACTGTCTGGAGCACGATCCGGACCCTTTGGGATCGTTGAAGGATATCCGCCGGGTGTTGAAGCCGGAGGGACAGCTGGTGCTGGTGGTCCCCTTTGATGACTGGCGGCAAAGGGGTCATCGACGGTGGCGGTCCGAGGACCTTGAACAACATCTCTTTACCTGGAGCCCCCTTAACCTGGGCAACCTGCTGACGGCAGCCGGCTTCCGAGTACGGCAGGTCCACTTGTGTTCTACCGCCTGGAGTCCAAAATTCTTTTGGATTCATCGAATCGCCGGTGAGCTCGTCTTCACGATTGCATGCCGACTGTTTTCCAGAGTCAAACAACGAAGGGAAATATTCAGCTATTCTCAAAAGGTGGACATATAGTCTGTCCATCTGTCTCCGGCAGGCTTGCGAGTCAGCCGGTTCCAGCCTGATGGTATCGTGAGAATCACCTACGTGAACAGGCGTTTTCTGGATTATCGGATCCCGGTCCTGGTGGAGCTCGATAGAATTTCGGGGCACCGACTATCGGTGATGTATTCGTCGGAGGCGATGCCGCTGCGGGTGGTCCGGAAACTCAGGTCGGCCCTGGGTGAGCGTGCCATCGGCCTTTCCGGTGAACTGAAAGCCGGCGGCTCGGACCGCGAAACAATGGCCAACAGCCGTCTCACCCTGCGTTACCAGCCGGGATTATACAAGCGTATGCTTGAAACATCCCCGGATGTGGTGGTCGGGGAGGGGTTGTTCAAATGGACGGCACCGGCGGTTGTCGCGAAACTGATCCACCGGATTCCCCTTGTCGTGTGCTACGAGCGCACGGCGCACACCGAACGCCATGCCCAATGGTATCGGGTTCTATATCGTAAACAGGTCATTCGTCTTCTGGATGCCATGTGTTGTAATGGAAGCCTCTGCGCGGACTACGCCATGTCGTTGGGCATGCCCAGAAACCGGATTTTCACGGGCCATATGGCGGCAGATACCGAACATCTGTCCGGTCAGGTACGCCGGACAACCGTATCCCAGGTACAGAAATTGCGCAGCCAATGGAACGTGGACGGAGCCCTTTTCCTCTATGTCGGTCAGCTCATACCGCGCAAAGGTATTCGTGAACTCCTGAAAGCCTGGCAATCTTTTGAAGCGAAAGAAAACCCCCATCGGAACGCCACCCTGGTCCTGGTTGGCGACGGCCCTCAACGTCACAAACTGGAAGATATGTGCCGGACGACCGGTTTAAAAAGGGTCCGTTGGGTCGGTCGGGTAGACTACAGCGATGTGGCACGCTGGTATGCGGCAGCGGATTTTTTTGTCATCCCAACCCTGGAAGACAACTGGAGTCTGGTTGTCCCGGAAGCGATGGCATGCGGGCTGCCGATACTCAGCTCAATATACAATGGATGCTGGCCGGAACTGATTCGCCAGGGCCAGAATGGCTGGCTGTTCGATCCATTCGACCCGAACGCGGTATACGATGCCCTGTGCATCGCAATGGATCATCGGGATCGACTTTCAGACCTGAGAAATGCATCAAAACATATCTCCAAGGATTTTTCGCCGGCACGGGCCGCACGATCCATTTACAACGCCTGTCGTTCATCCCTGACTCGGATGGACGGGCACCGCCGTGAACCTCGGGTGCCGAACCCGTCTTGAATCCACCTTCTTAAACGACATGCTGTTTGCCATCTCGACGATTGCCACGTGTGTCACCCTGGGCCTGCTGCTCTTTTGGCCCGGAATCGGTGTCCAGGTGGCGCTAATGTGTAAACCGATTATCGACGCCGGCGTCTGGTACCGGCTTATCGGGGGATTTCGGATCCCCGAGGTGGTTGGCGTCGTTGTTCCGATGCTGTTGCTGTTTCATCTGTTCATTACCCAGCGGGGACGCCCTGAGAAAATGCATCTGGTCTGGGTCTGGCTGCCGTATCTGCTGGCGAACTTTCTCGCTTTTGCCATCGCCATATCCCACGGCCGCCTGGAATGGGCGGTAAAAGTCTTCTTCCTGCTCATGAACGGGTTTGTCTGGTTCTATGCACTTCAGACCTACGTCAACGATCGGAAGAGCTTTCAGAGACTCCTCATCTGTCTGCTGATTGGGGGGTTGTTCCCAATGATGATGGGATTGTACCAGGCGACCACGGGTGCCATCTGGCAGATGCGCATCGGGACCGCCGGCCTGGTCCGAAACGTGGGCGTGTACCACAATTCGACGAATTATCGGTACTTTGCGTATATGACCCTCACGGTGATTCTGCTCTACTGGTCGTATTTTTCATCACGGACGTTCATCCAGCGCATGTTGTTCCTGGCCTACGGGGCGGTGTGCGGCATCGTCCTGTTTAAAGTATATTCAAAAGCCGCCATTCTCACCATGGGTCTGTGGGTCATCATATGGGCCGTCATGCGACGAAATTTTCTGATTCTGATCACGCTTCCTTTGGCCGTCGTCGTCACGGATATCGTCTTGGGGGGTGAGATCTTCGCAAAGCTTAAACTCGTTTTTCTCAAAGAAACACTGGCGCTGGAGGGCCAGATCAATTCCGATCTGCTGCTGACCGGAAGGGTCGGGATGGTAAAGGAAAAAATAACGGAATTCAATGAATTGGACGTGTTTAACCAAATGTTCGGTGTCGGCAGGGGGTATGGCGGCGGACATAACGACTATTTAAGATGCTTGATCACCAGTGGTGTCTTCGGGCTTCTATCCTATTTGGTCTTGTTGGGGACGGTGGGATTTCTGTTAACCCGAAACATGGTGTATGCCAATTCACCTCTCAATGTGATGGGCTTTATGGTCTACATCGCTTACATGGTCGATACCATGGGGCTGGCTCCCGGACTGTACACCAGTTTTCAATGGTACGCGTGGGGATTTATCGGACTCGCCATTCATGGCGTCCCGGGGCTGGAGGAAGATCTTCCGGATGATGTCGGGGATGCGTTTTTCTTCGATGGGAAAGATGTCTCATCGCTCTGGGACACCCCGAACGGTTATGGGTCCAGAACCGATAGCAGCTTTTAACTGCGGCACATGAATGACTCCATCTGCCTGATCGGCGACGTACCGCCACCCTATTCAGGGCCGGAAATAGGGATGCAGAAACTGCTTCGATCCCGGCTTCGGGATCGGTATCGCATCCATCATTTCAGTTTTGGCATGAACGCCGCAAACGTGGATCGGGGACGTGTCAGCGGCAGATAACTTGCCCATTTCCTGGGTCGGTTGCATCGGCTCTATCATTTTGTAAACCGACATCAACCGGATTACGTGTACTATTATTTTGCACAAACCCGCCTCGGTCTCTTCAAGGATCTTCTGGTTACCTGGGTGGTTGGACATCAGCGAAGATCTCTTCTTCTCCATCTCCGTGGCAGCAACTTCCGCAGGTTCTACGATACCCAGCCGCGATGGGTTCGGTATTTGATCCGGATCCACCTCCGAAGAGGCAAGAGGATTCTGGTCCAATCGGAATGTCTCAAGGGGATGTTTCACGGACTCGTTGACAGCCGCAAGATCGGCGTGCTCGGGAATGGACTGGAGCAACGCGAGCTGACATCTCCGGACCCCCCACACGTTGCCTCAAAGGATCACCTGACGGTGTTTTTCCTTGGCCAGTTATCCTATGCCAAGGGATATTTTGATCTTCTCCTGGCCGTGCCGGAAATTGTATCACGCATCCCCAATGTGCGCTTTCTGTTTGCCGGAGAGCGGATACCGATCTCTGCCGAGCGCAATATTCATCTTCGCTACATTTGCGGCACGCGGACACCCACCGAGATTGTCTCCCGCGCCCAGCGGATCGAAAAGGAGTATGCCGGTTCCATTCGCTATCACGGTGTCATTGATGCACCCACCCGGGCGAAGTTAATGGCCCAGACCGACCTTTTTGTGCTGCCCACGTATTCGGAAGGGTTTTCCAATGCCGTCCTGGAAGCCATGGGCTCTGGACTGCCCGTTGTCACCACGCCCGTTGGCGCCCATCCGGATCTATTCGAGGAAACCCCGGAGGTGTTGGTGCCCCCGGGTCACCCGGAAAAGCTGGCACAGCGTATCGTCACCCTGTTGAATGACGGAACCCTTCGAAACACCTACGGGGGCCGAAACCGTGAGCAGGTGATTCGCAGCTACACCATGGATACCGTAGCCACACAGTTTGTTGAGGCCGTGGAGCGTGCCGTATGACCGTGTCTCCACGACATAAAGACCTTCATGTGGAGCGTATCTGTTCGTATCCCGTGTCTTCCCTCGACATCGGGCGGTGTACGGATATGATCATGGGCTGGATCTCCGCCGGAGTGTCCCGGAAGTATTTTGTCTGTGCCAATCCCCATTCGTTTGTGGAAGCCGATAACGATCCGGAATTCAAACAGGCCCTTTTCGAGGCTGATCTGATGACTCCAGATGGCATCGGCATTGTGATCGCCTCGAAGTTGCAGGGAGGAAGCATCCGCGCGCGGATTACCGGCAGCGACATGTTCCAGGCGGTGAGTCGGTGCCTCAGCGAACGGGGCGGCGGCCGGGTCTTTCTTCTGGGCTCCACCGAGCCCAATCTCGAGAAAATGAAGCAGAAGATGGCCGCCGATTTTCCGGGCTTATCCGCCGTCGGAACCTACTCGCCCCCGTTCACATCCCGGTTTTCAGAAGCGGACAATGCGGCCATGGTCGATGCCGTCAATGGTTTCGCACCCGACGTGCTCTGGGTCGGAATGACGGCACCGAAACAGGAAAAGTGGATCTATCGAAACAGGACCAGGCTCAATGTCGGCTTTATCGGCGCCGTCGGGGCAGTATTTGACTTTTACATCGGCCGGGTGAAGCGATCCCATCCGATGTTCCTGAAGACCGGTCTGGAGTGGCTGCCCAGGCTGTTTCGACAGCCGGGCAGGCTCTGGCGGCGGACCTGCATATCCGCCCCCAGGTTTTTACTCATGGCACTGAGGTCTCGCGCCCATTGAAGCCGTTCATCTCCACTATCTCTGTCGGAAGAACGAAATTCGCTCTCTATGGCCTGCTTCTGATCGGGATGTATTATTCGACCTACAGCTGGCTCATTACTGAAGACTGGTCAAGAGCGGATTACAGCGCCTCCTATCTGATTCCCTTCATATTTGTCTACTTGTTGTGGGAAAAACGGGACACCATTGTGCAACTCCCTTCGTGCCCGACGTGGTCGGGGTTGTGGATATTGAGCTGGGGCATTGCGCTTTTCTGGATCGGAGAATTGTCCGGGGAATACTTCAGCCTTTACCTGTCATCCTGGCTCATTTTTGTCGGTATCTTGTGGATCCACATGGGATGGCAGAAGTTGAAAACCTTCGGTTTCCCCTTGATCATTCTTCTCGCCATGTTTCCACTGCCACATTTCATTTACGGGAAGTTATCGTTTCAGCTAAAATTGATCTCCTCCAGACTTGGCGTTTGGGCCATGCAGGCCTTGGGCATGTCGGCGTATCGAGAGGGGAATCTCATCGATCTGGGATTCACCCAGCTCCAGGTCGTCGATGCCTGCAGCGGACTTCGGTATCTCATTCCGTTGATGGTTCTGGGGTTACTCTTCGCCTACTTTTTCAAAGGCGCCCTATGGAAAAAAATGGTGCTGATCCTTTCTGCCGTTCCCATCGCCATTGCAGTTAATGGCATGCGCGTTGCCTCGGTGGGTATCCTGTACCAGTATTTTGGTCGGACCGTTGCCGAAGGATTTTTTCATGATTTTTCGGGTTGGCTTATTTTCATGGTGTCCTTTGTCCTGCTTCTCGGGATGACCGCATTTCTGAAACTCATCGGAGGAGCGTATTCCGCTGAGGGCGATCGATCGGACACCGACGCTTCTGAAGTGCCAGGCGCCACACGAAACGGCCCTGTCACGGAAGCCCCATGCTCGAAGCTGACAAATGAAAGCCATCCGGAGACCGACGATAGGTTCCGTATCCCGCATCAAGGATCCAGCATCCAGCACCCGGAATCCGACATCCAAAGCCCGGCCTGGCGCAACTGGCTGACGCCGCCTCAATCACTGGCAATTATCCTCATGCTGGGACTGACCCTGATATGCGCCCAGGGCGTTGAATTTCGGCAGCGGGTCCCCATTCACAAACCACTTGCCGAATTCCCACGAACCATCGGCCCGTGGCATGGCCAAACAAAAACCCTGGAGCAGAAATTCATCGATGAGCTGGATTTTAGTGACTACATCATCATCGACTTTATGGATCGCCGGAATCGGTCCGTCAATCTATATGTGGCCTATTACGACCACCAGCAAAAGGGTGAATCCATTCACTCTCCGGCCACCTGTCTTCCAGGTCATGGGTGGCAATTCACAGAGGCTGGAGCCACGGTTGTCCAAAGCGCCCGATCCGATATGCCGCAAATGACGGTCCGGCGGGCGCATTTACAGAATGGCGATGCCCGGCTGCTTTCCTATTTCTGGTTTCCCATGCGCGGTCGCATTCTGATCAACGCGTATCAAATGAAAATGTACAATATGTGGGATGCCCTTACCATCAGACAGACCCATGGGGCGCTTGTCAGACTGATTACCCCGGTTTACGACGATGAGACCATGGGCGATGCCGACCAGCGCCTCCGGTCCTTTTCGAAAGTCATTGTTCCCACTTTGGCCGAATTTCTACCGTGACCGGAATCGGCAATTTTTCTTCCCGGTCCCACGCGGCTGTTCGGACCTTGGGCAAGTAATCCCGAAATGATCTATTTCACCACATTGCTGCTGTCCATGTTCGTTACGATCGTGCTCATTCCCATCTTGAAGGGGATGGCGCTGAAAGTAAATGCCATGGATCTGCCCAATCCCAGAAAAATCCACACCCAACCCATCCCCCGGATCGGAGGAGTGGCCATGGCTGTCGGGACCTTGATACCGCTGCTGCTATGGCTTCCGGGAAACCCCTTGGTCCGATCGATCATGATCGGTGCGGTGATCGTTGTGGTCGCCGGCGCCGTCGATGACATCAAAAGCCTGGGGTACAAGACAAAATTCCTGGCCCAGATCTTTGCAGCGATCATCATCATTCTCTATGGCGGGATCTCCATCAACAACCTGGGCGTTCTTTTACCGGAGGGTTTCCTGCTGCCCAAGGCAGTTTCGATTGTTCTTACCCTGGTGGTTGTCGTGGGAGTCACCAAGGCGATCAATCTGTCCGACGGCCTCGACGGTCTGGCCGGGGGGATTACGCTCCTGACCTTTATCTGTATCGCCTATCTGGCCTTCCGCTGTGAACATATTGCCATCGCGATCATCGCAGTGGCTGCGGCCGGGGCGATCTTCGGGTTTTTGCGGTACAATACCTACCCGGCCGTCATATTCATGGGGGATGCCGGCAGCCAATTCCTGGGGTTCATCGCCATTGTACTGCCAATCGCCCTGACGCAACAAAATACCCCGTTGAGTCCCTATCTTCCGTTGATCATTCTTGGATTTCCGATACTCGACACATTGACGGTGATGACCGAACGCATCACCAAAGGCCGTTCTCCGTTTGTTGCGGACAAGAACCATTTTCACCACAAATTGATGCGGATAGGGATGTTTCATACGGAGGCGGTATTTACGATCTATGTCTTGCAGACCCTGCTGGTGATAACCGCCATCGTGTTTCGGTATTACTCCGATTGGCTCTTCCTTCTGATCTATTTGGGCTTTGCTACGGTGATTGTCGCAGGCTTTTTCGATGCCGAAAAAACCGGGTGGAAACTAAAACGCTATGACTTGATTGACATCGGCATCAAAGGGCGACTCAAACAGGTCAAAAAGAAAATGATCCCGATTCGGCTGTCATTCTTTGTCCTGCGAAATGGACTGCCCCTGCTGATGATCATCACCTGTTTTGCCCCGAACGCCTTGCCGGCCTATTTCTCGATCATCGCTTTGCAGCTCATCGCGGCCTTGGTGGGGGTCTGGTTCCTCAAGCCGGAATGGACAAACGGCATGCTTCGTCTGTCCCTTTATCTGCTGGTTCCCTATTTGCTGTATTTCAGCCAGACGGATCCGGCGGAATTTTTTTTATACCACCCCGGTAAGACGCCTTTATGTTTTGTTTTCAGGATCCGTCGTCTTCTTCGCGATCATGACCCTCAAGTTGACCCGTCGACGGAAAGGATTCAAAGCGACACCCATGGATTTTCTTATCCTCTTTATCGCTCTGGTCGTTCCGAATCTTCCCGGCCTCGGCATCACGGGGCATCATCTGGGTCTGATGACCGCGCAGATTATTATCATTCTGTTCAGTTACGAAGTGCTCATTGGTGAACTGCGCAATGACTCAAGGGGCTTTGCGTGGCCACGGTTGTGGCATTGGGCGTTATCTCTGTAAAAGGACTGTTTTAGTGCCGCGACATCCGGGGCTTGAGATGCACACACACCATTTACCGAATCACCCCTTGAATGGAGGGATTTTCCCGACATGATGAAACGAACGATGACCATAGTGTGTCTGTTAGGTGTCCTATGTTCTCTGCTCGCCTGCGGAAGCCCGGAAGAAAAGAAGAAAAAATTCTTCGATAAAGGCATGACCTTATATGAGCAAGGCGATTTTACAAAGGCTCGCCTCGAGTTCAAAAATGCCCTCCAGATCGATCCAAAATATGCCCGGGCGTGGCATATCCTGGGTAAGATGGATCTAAAGCAGAGCAAACTCAAGAAAGCCTTCAAGAGCCTATCCAAGGCGGTCGATCTGGATCCCACCATTCTGGAGGCTCAGCTCAGTCTGGGAAAACTATATCTCATCGATCGGAATCCCGATAAAACCAAAGAAAAAATATCACTGGTTCTCGCCACAGAGCCGGAAAATCAAGACGCGTTGCTTTTGAAGGCCACGGTTTTCCTGACGGAAAAGAACTTTGGCGACGCAAAGGCCCTTCTCGCCGCCCTGCTGAATTCGGGCATGACCCGACCGGATGCCTATATCATGATACCAAACGCCTGCCTGGGAGAAGGGGATCTGGAGAATGCCAACTCCGTTCTCAACAAAGGCATAGCGGCGAATCCGGAGTCCTTCGCGCTGAGACTGATCCTCGCCCGAAACCTGCTCCATCGGAACGACCTGAAAGGCGCCACCGAGCAATACGAGGAAATTGTCAAGATTCAACCGGATAAGGTCGACTACAAGTTGAATCTGGCGAATCTTTACTGGGAAACGGGCCAAAAGGAGAAGGCCGAGGCATTGCTGAAGAACATTACCGAATCAAATCCGGGTAATGACGACGGAAGCATTGCCGTGGCACGGTTTTACTTTCGACGGAACCTCATGGAGGTGGCTGAAAAAGAGCTGACGGATGCCTTAAAAAGACATCCGGGAAGTTTTAAGCTGAGATTTGCCCTGAGCGACCTGTATGTCCAGTTAAACCGGGTCGATGAAGCCATCACGGTTCTGGAAGCCTGTCTGAAGCTATCGGACAACCCCGCCGAACCGGACATACTTCGCACCAAGAACAGTCTGGCAAGAATATATTTTGCCCGGCGGGATCTGAAGACAGCGAAGCGGTATGCCGATGCGGTGGTGGCGGAAAATCCAAAGAGCGGGGATGCCCACTTTATCCGGGGAAGCATATTTCTGCTTCAGGGAGATGGTATGAATGCCGTTTCGGAATTTCGGCGCGTCATTGATCAACGTCCCAGTTCCATCCCCGCATATATCCGTCTCAGCGAGGCGCATCTCCAGAACGACGAGGTACCTCTTGCCGAGGATACGTTGAAAAACGCATTGAAACGTTACCCTACCTCCAGGCATCTCCTCGCTGCGGCGGTACAATTATATACGCTAAAAAAAGAATACCACGAGGCCGAACGGTTGATCCGTAAACAGCTGGACATGGCGCCGGCAGACCCGGGACTCCGAGCGGCGCTGGGAGATATGCTTGCGGTCCAGCAAGAGGTCGCCGCGGCGGAAGAACAGTATCACATGATCGTGGATCAGTACCCCGGCATACCGGGCGGTTATATCAAGCTGGCGCAACTGTATACGCGGCAAGGGCGCCTGAAAAAAACGGAACATATATTGACTCAGGGGTACACCGCCAATTCCGACAACACCACGTTACTGACAGCACTTGTGGAGTTCCACATCCGCCAGGGCCATTTCGAGAAGGCACTCCAGCTATGCACATCCCGATTGAATAAACGTCCGGATGAGGTGTTTACCCATGCATTGATGGGAAGAATTTACGAATCCCAGGGCCAATACAAAAAATCCGAGGCGGCCTACGCTGAAGCCATCAAGCTCCAGCCGGCGTGGCAGTTGCCCCACAACCGTCTTGCCAGGCTATATCTGATTCAGGGGCAAACCAAACAAGCGATTGAAAAGCTAGAAAAAGAGATCGCCAGGGATGCATCGAACATCGCGGCGCATATGACACTGGCGGCCGTCTATGTCACCAGCGAGAACTATGACGACGCCCGACGGGTGTATGAAAGTGCCCTCGCCGTGAATCCGAAACTCTGGATCGCCGCCAATAATCTGGCGTTTCTCATCAGCGAGTATTCCGATGACGGGTCCAGTCTGGATAAAGCTCTGGAATTGGCAAAACATGCCAATGACCTGCGTCCGGAGGATCCGGCAATCCTGGACAGTCTTGGCTGGATTTACTTCAAAAAGGGTGATGTCGAGATCGCCCAGGATCTGATTGAAAAGGCCGTCGGAAAAGCCCCGGAAAGTGCCGTTTTAAACTATCATCTGGGTATGGTTCTCTACAAAAGCGGAAGACTCCTCGAGGCCGCGGAGAAACTCGAAAAATCCCTTGCATCCGATGAGGCCTTCATTGGCCGATCGGAGGCGGAAACGACGTTCCATGAATTGCGGGAAACCGTGCAAGAGGGATAACCCCCAGGCGTTGGTTTACCGATGGCGGAAATCCCCCGACCCAGAGCACCGGCTGCCATTGAGTCATATTTAACTTTGACCCCACATTATGGTATAATAATAACGGTTTTCTTAAAAAAAGCCGTTGGTTACGGCGGATGTCAGAACGCCTTTCCGAAATCATACCGCCGGATTTTTCCCTTATGTATCGGAGCATGTGGATGACCCCGTCAACGAAGGTTCCCGGAAAACGGAGCCGCTTGAGGCGTCGCGTGAAACTGTGTTTGCACCAGATGCGGAAACATCCGACCCATGCCCTCCGGATGGGAGGGATTCTCTGTTGGATCGGTCTCGGTCTGCTGTTTCCGCCGGCATCGGCCGAGGCTGCCGACACAAGGATCGTGCCTTCCGATTGGCAGATCATCGACCAGGGAGATCAGCATCGCCCCTCTTCATGGACCTACGATCGCGGCGTCTGGTATCAAACGAGCAATATTTATGGAGGCCCGGAAGAGCCCTCCGCGCTGCTGAAACCCGGAACCTTCATGGTTTCCCACGACAGCGTCGTTTCGGATGGCACGATTCGTGCGGATATCGCCTCCGATGGTGATGATGCCATCGGTATCATGTTCCGCTACCGAGATGAGGACAACTATTACCGTTTCTCCATGGACAAACAGCGGAGTTATCGAAGACTGCTGAAAATCGTGGATGGGGTGGCAACGGTCCTCGGGGAAGACCGTGGGGGCTACGACAAGGGGCGGTGGTATGGTCTCGAAATACACGCCACCGGTCCGCATATCCGCGTTCTCCTGGACGGGCAACTGATCTTTGACGTATCGGATGCCAGTCTGGAAAAAGGAAAAATGGCCCTCTAATGCTGGGGCAATACCCTGTGTCAGTTTCGGGATATATCGGTTGCGTCGTTGAGGGGCGTGCCCTCTGAAACGACGACACCCGGCGGGAAATCCACTGTGAACCTAAAATCGCCACGGGAAGAATCCGGTTCTCCGGGAATCCCGGCTCCGGAAACAGGGCCATCCGACACCGCTACGGAACCCCCGGCAATCGTGGTCATGGACGCCAATGGACCGGCATACATCATCGGGCCCGGCGATGTTCTGGACATATCCGTATGGCGGGACGACGCATTGACCAAACAGGTCGTGGTCTTGCCGGACGGGCGGATCTCGTTTCCCTTGATCGGGGAGGTGGCGGCCGCGGGAAAGACGCTCGCTCAATTAAAGACTGAGCTGGCTGAGCGGCTCGAGGTCTACGTTCCGAATCCCGAGTTAAATGTGGCCATCGAAGGCGTGGGCAGCATGGTGATTTATCTCATCGGCAAGGTCAATGGGCCCGGACGCTATCCGATTGGTCAGGATCTTGACGTGCTCAAGGCATTGGCCATGGCCGGTGGGCTGACCCCCTTTGCCAAGAAACGGGAGATACGGATTTTTCGAAAAGAAGGAGATCGCACCCAGATATTTTACTTTAACTACAATGAGGTCGCCGAGGGGAAACGTCTCGAGCAGAATATCGATCTGAGAAGGGGGGATGTGATTGTTGTTCCCTGATATTTTTTCATGTGCATCGAAAAAATATAACAGCGGATGAGATCTGGATTTTCGGTTGGAACAGGATAACGCCCATACATCGTACCATCCCCTTCTAAAGCCGCTCGTATGCTTTCTTTTCCTGGCGTGGATCACCACCGGCGCTGCAAAGGCAGAGTACTATGAAATCGTTCCGTCCATCTATCTGACCCAGGAGTACAATGACAACATTTCTGTCACGGAAGATCCGACCAGCGATTTCATTACCACGGTGGGGCCGGATCTGGCGATTCTCGGCGTGGGAGAGCGAGTGGACTGGAATCTGTCCGGGGGCTTACGTTTTCGCAAATACCTTGAGAACAGACTCCAGGATCAGCAGGACTGGCATGCCGCCGGCGGAGTCAATTACCGGCCGTCCCAGCGATCCAGTATGTTTACCAATGCGTCCTATCTGAGTGATACACGCCCGGACAGAATTGAAGATGGGTTTGTCACCCGGGGGGCGGACCGGGAACGATATACCTTTGATATCGGCGGGCAACATGGGTTGAGCGAGGTGACAACGCCCTTTGTGACGTATAGCTACCGGGAGGAAGATTTTGAATTTCTACCGGAGCGAAATCAGCGAACCAATATGCTGGACTTCGGTATCCGGCAGCGACTCGATCGCCTGATTCCAATGGCCAGCGGATCGGCGTTTTTTCAGTTTTCCCACACCGACTTTGCCACCTCGGATGATGACACCGCCAGATTCTTCCTGGGGGGGGAGAAAACCTGGAGTGAAAAATGGCGTCTCCTGGCGAACGCGGGTATCCGGTACACCAAATCGACCTTTTCCACCCTGGTGCCGAATGCATCCCCCCCGCCGGCCCTTGTGCCGGGTGAGGGGACGAGCGACGACTGGGGGCCCGTCACCGATATCTCGCTGAATTACACCGGAGAATTCACTGAAATTGTCCTCACGGCCGCCAGGAATGTGGTGCCGGCCAGCGGTCAGGGGCGGAGTGTGGAGCAGGTACGCTGGGCGGGGTCGGTCTACCAGAGATTTACAGAACGGTTCAGGGGAAGCCTGCATGCCAGCATTCAAACCCAGGAGTCCTTCAAGGATGTGAACCCGGCCCAGGCCGTGGATCGCTGGTCATTTGTCTTTCGACCCGCCATGACCTACGACATCAATCGATACTGGTCCATCGATTGTCATTACCGTTTTTACTTTTTGAATGACCATGAAAGGAGCCGGGAGGCGGCCCAGAATTTGATCGCTGTTACCGTGAGCTTTCGATATCCGTTCAGACACTGAATCGACTCGCAACAGCACGGGCGAACCATGGAAACCAGCAATGGCACCGCGCCTGCCCGTGGCGCCAGATCCACCCGCTTATCCGAAGTTCCGGCGAGCCGGTGGGCCCTTTTGGCGGTCAACGCGTGTTCGCCATCGGGTGCCCTGATGCAATAACCAAGGAGTCTGTTTCATGCAACCCTGAATAATGACCCCCCAGGATTTGATTGATATCGTCCGACGGCGGTTTTGGCTGTTGGTCATACCGATCGTGCTGATCACGTCCTCGGCCACCGTGATTGCGTTGATTTTGCCGGCCACTTACCGGAGCAGTGCAACAATTCTGATCGAAGATCAGGAGATCCCGCCGGAATTCGTTATGGCCACCGTAACCACCTATGCCGAAAAACGGATTGAATCCATCCGGCAGCGCATCATGAGTACAACCCGTCTCCTGGAGATCATCAACCACTTCGACCTTTATAAAAAAGAGCGGGAGCAGCGGAGCACCGAGGAGGTCGCGGCGAGCATGCGACATAATATCAAACTGACCCCCATCAGCGCCAACGTCAAAGATCCCAGAGGTTTTGGAAAAAGCGGTTCCACGACCATTGCGTTCAAATTGTCCTTCCAGGGCAGGAATCCCTACACGGTGCAACGGGTCGCTACCAAACTCACCTCCCTGTTCCTGGAGGAAAATCTGAAAGTCCGCGAGCGACAAACCATGGAGACCACCAAATTTCTCGAAGATGAGATGAACAAGGTGGGTGAGTATCTCTTCTCCATCGAAAAAGAGATTGCCACATTCAAACAGCAGCATATCAATGAATTGCCGGAACTCTACCAGACAAATCTCCAGATGTTGAGTTCCCTGGAACGGGAAGTCGGCCGATTGGTAGAGCAACGCAACGGACTGAAAGACCGGGAAGCTTATTTACAATCGCAATTGGCCACCTTGCCGCCGCATCTGGAGAAAGAAAAACAAACGGAGCGGCTGGATCTGCTCAAGGAAAAGCTGGTGTCCCTGGAAGCCCGGTTTACACGTCAGCATCCGGATGTCGTCAAAACCCGGGCCGAAATCGCAACCCTCGAGAAAGACTTGAAGACCACCACCGCCAATGGTCAGCACCGGATAGACACACCGGATAATCCAGCGTACATCGCCATTCAAGCCCAGTTGGAATCATTGAAACTGGAATATGGATCCCTGGATCGGCAGATCGAAGATTTACGCCAGCAGAAAGACGAATATCAGCAGCGCATCGAGACCACGCCAAAGATCGAACAGCGTTACAATACGCTGCTGATAGAGCGCAAGAACACCCAGCTGAAATACAATGATCTGATGAGAAAGGTGATGGAGGCGAGGGTTGCCCACGGTCTCGAAAAGGAGCAAAAGGGAGAACGTTTCACCTTGATCGATCCCGCCCGCTTACCGGAAAAACCCTTTAAGCCGAACCGGGTGGCCATCATACTTATGGGGATCGTCCTGGGTGTGGGTACCGGCGTCGGCCTGGCGGCACTTCTGGAGTACACCGACCAGTCCGTTCGGAAGGTCGAAGCGCTGACCATGGCCTTCAAACTGCCCGTACTTGCCGGAATACCGTTGATTATCACCGATCGGGACAAACGGATCCGACGCAACCTGCGCATCGCGTGTGTCTTTGGAACGGTTTTCGTCGCAGTGGCGGGAATCATTGTCTTCCATTACACCATCATGGATCTTGATATCCTGTGGGCGAAAATCAACCGGTTTGTGGATAGAAAGCTGATGTTCTAACCCGATATTCGAGAGAGGCATATGAATCTATTCAGACAGAAACATGCCGCCAAGCTTGCGGCGATGTCGGCTCCGGACGATGTCCTGCCGGAGTCCGTCGGGGACTCCTGGAACTCGCCGACCTATTCGGAATGCCGCACCGTTCAACTGGACCAGGCCGCCCTGGATAAACACCGCATTATCGGTCTGCTACCGGACCCCCCGGAACTCGATCATTACCGGTTGCTACGCACCCAAATCCAGCAACGGGCGCAGGCCAAGGGGTGGAACACCATCATGGTCACAAGCGCCCATCCGGGTGAAGGAAAAACGATGACCAGCATCAACCTGGCCTTCATGTTCGCCAGGGAATATGATTGCACCGCCTTGCTGGTCGACTGTGATCTCCGGCGCCAGTGTGTGCACAAATACCTGGGGTACCCGAGTGACGCGGGAATCGGGGACTTTCTCCTCAAGAATACTCCCTTGAAGGATATGATCGTCTGGCCGGGGGTTGAAAAACTGACGATCATATCCGGCGGGAAGATCATCCGGAACAGCACCGAGCTCCTGGGATCCCCCCAGATGAAAGAGCTTGTGGCCGAGATGAAAAACAGGTATGCCAATCGATACATCATTTTCGATGTCCCGCCGGTACCGGCCCGTTCCGATGCCGTGGCCTTTGCCCCCGTGGGCGACGGTGTGCTGTTTGTTGTGGCGTCAGGCAAGACATCCATGTACGATGTGAAAAAATCGATTGAATTGATCCCCAGGGAGAAATTTCTGGGATTTGTTCTGAATCGTATCAAAGGGAAGACACATTATTACGGGTACTACTAGTACCTCGTATCGCATCCCGTATGAAAGGCAAGGCATTAGACAGATGGGGTGGTTGGGAAAAATCGTCGGCGGAACCATTGGATTTGCCCTGGGAGGGCCTCTGGGCGCCGTGGCCGGAGCCGCTTTCGGACATGCATATGACAAGTTCGGGGATTTTGACGGCCTGCAGGAGCCCCCGCAGTTGTCCAACGATGAGCAGGGATAGCTCACGTTTTTCGTGGCAGCGTTTTCCATGCTGGCCAAAATGGCCCGGGCGGATGGACATGTGTCCCAGGCCGAGATCGCGACCATCGAGCGGTTTATGACGCAGGAACTGCGTCTCACACCACAGAGCCGAAATGTGGCCGTCAATATTTTTCAAACAGCCCTGAATTCACCGGCGCGTTTTGAAGATTATGCCGCGCAGTTTTACAACCAGTTCCGGTTCCAGCCCCAAATTCTGGAGTTCATGCTGGATATCCTGCTGCGGGTGGCTTCGGCCGACGGGACCTTGAGCCCGGCCGAGGAAGCCATGCTCAAGTCCGCCGCCCGACAATTCGGATTTGGTGAAGCCCGGTTTCAAACGTTCCGATCCCGATACGGCGATGATATCGAAAAATATTATGCGGTTTTGGGCTGCCAGCGGAGTGATTCCATGGACACCATTAAAAGTGCCTATCGCCAACGGGTCCATGAGTTTCACCCGGATAAAATCACCGCCAAGGGGCTGCCGGAGGAATTCACCCGGTTTGCCGAGGAGAAATTTCGGGAAATACAGGAAGCCTGGGAAAAGGTAAAGGCGGACAAGGGAGAGGGTTAACCGTCACCGGTCAGGAAGTCCCTCACGACGCCCTGCACCGGATTCCGGGCGCTGTTCCCGTTTAGAGCAACACACTCAAACACATACGGCACACCGGCGGTTTATCCTCCCGGTTCCGGGAGAGCCGATCCGAAGATAAGAAAAGCAGGGTTCTGACCCTGCTTTTCTTATTGCGGCACCCCCACACGTGCCGTCACGAGCTGCTAACCTGTCCCACGAGACGTCCATCTTTGGACAGACGGTCTATTCTTGCCGGAATCAACCGGTTTCTGAGATCATCCGAGCCTTTGATCAGAACGGTCATGTAGTTGGAAGAAATCCCCTTCAGCCGCTGTGTTTCCGGATCCCGTGTCTCCTCGATGAGCACCTCCTGGGTGGTTCCGATGGCCGACCCATAGAATTCCGACCGCTTGGCCATACCCAGGTTGCGGATCCGGCGGGCCCGTTTTTTTTTTACATGGGCCGGTATCTGGTTCGGCATATCGGCGGCCGGTGTGCCATCCCGGGGCGAAAAGGGGAAGACGTGAAGGTAGGTGATGGGCAGGTTGGCCACCAGCGCATAGGTTCGTTCAAATGCCGCGTCTGTTTCCCCCGGAAATCCGATCAGAACATCCGCGCCAATGGCGGCCTCGGGAATCTGTTCCCGGATGTTTCGGACCAGCCGGGCAAACTGTTCTGCCGTATAGGGGCGCTTCATGAGGTGCAGTATGCGGTCATCTCCGCTCTGAAGGGGAATATGGAAATGATCGCAAAAACGCGTCGAGCCGGCCACCAGGGCAATGATGTCGTCCGTCAGTTCTTTTGGCTCGATGGAGCTTAACCGCGCCCGTGGAATTTCGGTCTCGCGGTCAATCCGTTCCAGAAGGCGCTGCAATGAGGTGGATGGCTCCAGGTCGAATCCATAACATCCCAGGTGGATGCCAGACAGGACGATTTCCTGGTATCCGGCCTGCTGAAGACATCGTAGGTTTTCGATGACATCGTCCACCGGCATGCTCCGGCTGCGGCCGCGCGCACGGGGGACCACGCAATAGGCGCAGAATGCATTGCAACCATCCTGGATTTTCAACACCGGACGGGTGCGGCTGCTGCCGGGAATGAGATGGGCCGGCGCAAAGGACGCCGCGGGTTCCCCAGCATCGGTCCGGGAATGCCGCGGGGCCAATGGATCGGTGGGTGAGGTCAGGCGCTCAGGAATACGGAATTTATCCCTGTGGCCGACGATATCGTCTTCTCCGGTGGTCTTCTGAATGGTCTCCGGTTCAAGCTCGGCATAGCATCCGGTCACGATGATACGGGCCCGGGGGCTGCGCCGGCGTTCCTGCCGGATCGCCTGCCGCGACTGCATGGCCGCCTTGCCGGTAACCGCGCAGGTGTTGATAATGATCAAATCCGCAGCGTCCCGGCCCGGATTCGGATGCCAGCCATCCTGTTCTAAACGGGCGGCAATGCTGTCGGATTCACATTGGTTGACTTTGCATCCCAGGGTAATGATACGAAAATGCTTCATGGGTCACGTGATGGCTCGGTCCCGACAATGATTCCTCCCCCGATAACTTCATCGTCCCGGTAAAACACGGCGCCCTGACCGGGCGTTACGGCTGACTGGGGAATGTCGAATCGGACTTCCGCTTGGGTCTCTCCAAGAAGACATACTTCCGAGGCGGCTGCCTCGTGTCGATATCGGACGCGGGTATGGACGTGGACGGGGTTGTCGTCCGGAGGACAGATCCAGTTGATCTGTTCGACCCGACACAGGGAAGAAAGCGTATCGGCTTTGCGGCCCACGACCAGACGGTTTCGTTCCATATCGAGGCGAATCACATACAAAGGCTCCGATGCCGGGCAGTTGATACCGCGACGCTGTCCCACCGTAAATCCGTGCAGCCCCTGATGTTCTCCGAGAATATTGCCGTCCAGATCTTCGATCAGCCCCGGCACGGCTTCGAAACCCTCCCTGTTCTGCAGAAACTCGGCGTAACCGACACCTTTGATAAAACAGACGTCCTGACTTTCATCGCTCAGGATGGGATGAAGATTCTTTTTGAACGCCAATTCACGGACTTTTTTCTTGGTCCACGTTCCCAAAGGAAACGCCGCTCGGGAAAGTTTTTCCTGGGAGAGGAAGGACAGAAAATAGGACTGATCCTTGCTACGGTCTGTTCCCCGCCATAGATGAAATTGCCCCCGTCCATCTTCGGTGACGCGGGCGTAGTGTCCTGTGGCAAGGCGTGTTGCCCCCATTTCCATGGCTGTGGCAAGGATCCGGTCGAATTTAATGGCGGGATTGCACCTAAGGCAGGGATTGGGAGTCCGACCGGATCGATAGGTCTCGGTGAAGTACCTCACCACGATGCGTTCGAACTCACTACCAATGTCTATGATGGTAAGGGGAATGTCGAGTTGTTCGCGCAGGGGACGGAGCCGCTCCTGTGCCGCCTCGATCCGATCGTCTGGCTTCCGGTGCCGTGTTCCGGGCTGTGCGTCTGTTTGATAGCCGGTAACGAAATGAATTCCGACGATGGGATGGCCCTGCTGTTTCAGCAAATAACCGGTAACCAGCGAATCGATCCCGCCGCTGAGCGCCAATCCGATCTTTTCATAAGACATGATGCCCACTTGCGTTCAATTGACAATGGTAACAAAATCGCGGAACGGTTTTGTTACTCGAAGAACGTGGTGTTCTTTGGTCGTACCTCCATGGCCCGGGTCGGACACGCTGTGATGCAAAGCTCACAGACACTGCAACGTGTTTGGTCGTAATCGATGCTCATTTCCGGCCGGACCACGTGAAGCGCCCCGGTTGGGCACACCGCAGTGCAGGAACCGCAGTGGACACACTTGTCGATTTTTCGCTGTACCTCCTGATCGGCATCCTGGACCTGAATATTGTTGGCCTTGAGATATTTTATCCCTTCCTTGAAGTTTTTCTTGGTGCCGGACAGTTCGAGGACCATGACGCCTTCTTTGCGGGGCAGCACCGCTGCATTCAAAATATTAAACGTCAGGTCAAAATCCTTGGCCAGATAGCAAACAATCGGCTTTTCCACCTCGGTTTTGGGAAATCGCAGAATGAGTATTTTCGAGTACATGGTATTGCGCGGACTCCGTGTCAGTTCTCGAATTGGGCAAATGATCCGAAACCACCGCCGTGTTCCGGGGGCCAATGCCAGGATTCACGAGACTAATGACTTCTTCATCCAATGTCAACATCTCAGATTAAGCTATCGTAATTGTTGAAATAAAATCGTTTACGCGTTTATGGAACGCGACGATGTCGCTCACATGGAAAAACCCATTTCCGCCTCCTGTTGCGCCAAAGGCAATTGAGTGTACCTGCATGTATCGGGGTTGTGCGTCACTTTCGCCCCCTTACGTGTCGGTCCTGAATATCCGAAATGTGTATCATCAAATGTGGCATAAACTTTGCTATTCTTGAATGATGTGTGCATAACGTATATTAATTCATAAAATCGTGGACCGATTATATTATGAATCCCTACGCATACCGCACAACCGGGCTGGCCATTAAAACCCTTTCCCGAATTCTCAAAGCTCGAATTCGGATCCATGGCCGGGAGCTCATCCCCGAAGGTTCACTCATTTTTGTCGTGAATCATTTCACCCGACTTGAAACGTTACTGATGCCCTACCACGTATTCACCATCATTGGACGTCCGGTGTGGTCTCTGGCAAGCGACATTCTGTTCAAAGGCGCTTTGGGAGGCTTCCTCGAGAAGGTTGGTGCGGTCTCCACCAAGAATCCGGATCGTGATCGGCTGATTATCAAGAGCCTGCTCACCGGGGAGGCCGCCTGGATCATTTTTCCGGAAGGCCGGATGGCCAAAAGTCGAAAGATTATTGATAAGGGCCGCTATGTCGTCGCCGCTCCCGGAGGCATGGGCCGGCCCCGTTCCGGAGCCGCGTCCTTGGCCCTGAGAACCGAATTCTACCGGCGTCGTCTGGAGTACCTGGACCGGGAGATACCGGCGGAGGCTGCCCGGTTGCTGGACTTGTTCCAAATCGAGTCGGTGGAGCAGGTCCAAGGTCGCCGTACCTTCATTGTGCCCGTTAACCTGACCTACTTTCCCTTGCGGGCCAGGGAAAACATTCTCAGCGAAATGGCTGCCCATTTTATCGATGATCTGCCCGACCGTATTCTGGAAGAAATCATGACAGAGGGTACCATGCTCTTGTCGGGGGTGGATATCGACATCCGGTTTGGAGAACCGATCGATGTGTACGACGATATGAACACACCGAATATACGGAATGATATTTCCAGTCACCAGACATTTGATTTCGATGACGCCATACCCTCCCTAATGGATATGCGCAAGGCGTCCGGAGCCATTCTGGATCGATACATGGGCTCCATATACCGAATGACGACGGTCAACCTGGACCATCTCTTTTCTTCCATGCTCAAGGCCATCCCCCGTCGGACGACGACCGAAATGAATCTACGCCGCAAGGTCTTCGACATCGCTTCACGTGTTTTGCCATTGACCGATGTGCACGTGCACCACGGCCTCGAAACAACCCAACTGCATCTGTTGACGGACGATTGCCAGGAATGCGTCGGTGACTTCCTGCAGGTTGCCGAAGAGAAATCGGTGGTGCATCGAAACGGAGAAAAACTGGTTAAAAATGTTTCCAAGTTCTCATCCATTTTCGATGTTCACCGTGTTCGGTTGGAGAATCCCATTGCGGTGATGGCCAATGAAATCGAACCGCTCTCAAAGCTGCAGCGTGAGATTTATCGAACGGCGTGGACACCGGGTTTCTGGATACGACGCCGAATCGCTCGATTTCTCATCAGGCAGGCCATCGATGAATTCCATGAGGAATATCATCAGTATTATGTCGAACGGGAAAGTAAAGATAAGCGTATCGGGATGCCCCATCTGTTCCGGGGCGATTCCCGAAAGTGTGGCATTCTTCTGGTCCACGGGTACATGGCTGCACCGGCCGAGGTCCACGCATTGGCCCTGTACCTGAACAAGCAGGGATATTGGGTGTACACTCCCCGTCTCAGGGGACACGGCACCTCGGCAGACGACCTCGAAAATCGAACCTATATGGACTGGATAGAATCCGTGGATCGTGGGTATGCGATCATCAGCAATCTTTGCGGCAACGTGATCGTGGGTGGATTTTCCACCGGCGCCGGACTTGCCTTGGACCTGGCCATTCGGATTCCGAGCATGACAGCGGTGTTTGCCGTTTCTCCTCCGCTGCGCTTTCAGGATTTTGGAGCCAAATTCGTACCGGCCATGGATACCTGGAACCGGCTGATGTCCCGGGTTCGCTTAAACGGTGCTCGAAAGGTGTTTGTCCACAACCGTCCTGAAAATCCCCACATCAATTATCCACGGAATCCGGTCTCGGGAGTTCGGGAAATTGACCGCCTCATGGACTCTGTCGAATCCCGTCTACCGGAGCTGAACGTCCCAACGCTGGTTGTCCAGGCCTCGATGGATCCGGTCGTGAGCCCCAAGGGCTCGAGGCGGATTTTCGATTTGATTGGTACCCAGAACAAACGGTACGTGCTGTTCAACTTTGAACGTCATGGCATTCTGTTGGGAAACGGCGCCATGGAAGTGTATCAGACAATCGGCCAGTTTATCCAGAATGTGCGGCAACAGTAAGGTTACCCCCCGTTCAATGTTGCCAGATGGTCCAATAGTTGGGACAGATCCGTCACCACCAGGTCCGGTGACAGCCCCTTACAGACACTGCTGTCTTCCCTCAGTCTCAGGGAGCGGGCGTCTCCGGCAAAAAGTGCGGTCTGAAAACCGGCCCGTTGGCCGGGATAAATATCGTTGAGCATGTCGTTGCCGATAACCAATACCTCGGATGTTTCCATGCCGTGTTCTTCCACCGCCGCCGCCGCCGCTCCAAAAAGGACCGGAGACGGCTTCGCCACTCCGTAGCGATAGGAATAGAACAAAAGATTCGGATCGAACCCCAAGGCTTCGGGAAGATCCCCTAAAAACCACTGAAACAGTAGCGGGGTAAAGAACTGGGCGTTGGATACAATACCCAGGGTGAGGTTCCTGCTGCGGCAACCGGCCAGGAGCGGTTTCAGGTTGGGCATGGGATAGACCGGATTGACAATGAGCTCGTATTCCACGGCGAAATCGCGAATCACCTCTGGATCCAGCTCCGGTAGCACGGACGCCCAAATCGTATCGTAGGCCACTTCCGGTACATCGACCCCCTGGTTCTTCATCTTCTGATGGCGCTTGTCGACCTCCTCAAAAAACGCCTCGCGCAATCGATCCGGGGATGCATTCAGGTGGTATCGGCGAATGAGAGATTCCAGCAGCCCGATTCGTGCCTCTTGTCCCATTGCCGTACCAATGTCTCCGGACCCGCTGATGAACAGTGTTCCGTAGATGTCAAACAGGATACATCGCAACGGCGTTCGGAGCGCGCCTCCCGGCCGTACCGGTGTGGGCACGGGGATAAGCCGCGAAATATACTCCGGATAGGGGACCGTATGGGGATGGGTGGGCATGCTCGTATCTTCTCGATGATCGTCTCGTCCGGTTAAAGCCCTCACTTCAGCAGACTGAACCTGTCCGGTCTGAGGAAGGCATGCAGCAACGATGGTTTATCGATGGCCTGGATCACCGGTGTTGTTGACACGCACTGATAGATCGCGATCAGACGGGATCGATACCGATCCATATTGTAATGTCGTTGGATCGCCTCCCGGTTACGGGATATCCGTGCCTGGTGTTCCGGCCTTTCTGTCGGCACATGAAGCCGGGGATTCATTCGAAGTAATGCGGCACGGGCGTGAGGTTCTCCCAATACTTCGGATAACACCTGTTCCTGGAAGGGTTCGGAAAGCATCCCCAGGTCAATCCGTCTGTTTTGGGTCATGGATTCATAACCGATTACGGCCTCACGGGGATCGCCGATGCCACCGAACCGGTCGCAGGCGGCACGATAGCAGGACGTCCATTCCCTGCGATAGGCAGCCTCGTCTATCCAGTCCAGGGGAATATCGATTCTGGGATATAGGTGATCGAGGCGGATGCCGTTTTTCTCGAAGTCCGTGCAGATGTCCGGTAATTTTCGGCCCCAGAGGTATTTTCCAGCAGTCCACGGTTCCAGAAATGAAAACCCAAAGCCTTCGGTAATGCTGGCGGTGATCATAAAACGGGAAGCCCGCACCAGATCGGCAAAGTCTTCTTTTAGACCGGCCTCGAAGACCACCGGCAGTTTTCGCTTTGCTGCGAATCGCTTCCAGGATTCGTAGCCCGGAAAGTCCGCCGGGCTGTTTGGTGGCAGTGTAATACACAGCTTCGGCCGGTCCTCAATCAATTGCGCCAAAAGAATCGCTTCACCGATATTTTTTCTGCGGATCGCCCGGACCGGATATAACAGATGGGTGTCACCATGCACCACTCCTTCAGGGACGACGGGCAGGGAAGGAACGGGGTTGGGCAGAAAGTGGAGTCCCTGCGATTGAAGACCGGCATCACGCAGAATACGATGATCACGGGAGTTGATCACCCCGTAATGACAATTCTCGGGATAGGGTTCGGGGACGTAGGATCCCGGGCGGCCGTCCTCCGAAAAGTCATGTATCTGCAAAAACAATGCGACGCCCTTTTCCTGGAGCGCCGTCAATATCTTCAGGAGATTTTTGTTTTTCGCCAGGGTTGGGTTATGAACGTGCAGAACATCGCAACCCGACGTCCACCTGTGGTGCATCGCTTCCCACACGGCATCGGCGGTTTCCAGAGGATCGCTGTCAATGCCGCCTTCGGCGTCATAGGCCAGACCGGGAATGCAGACCGTGTCGGCCGGAAAATCCTGTTCCGGGGCCGTTCCCGTGACGGCCAGAATGTCGCAGACACCGCGAACAGCCGCGATCTGCTGCCGAATGACCGTGGTCACCCCGCCGGTCTTGAGGTGGTAGTGAAGAAAAGCAATCTTCATGAAAAATCGGGTTGGCCGGTTATCCGGTTTGCCGGTTGGCCCGTTGGCCGGTTTAGCCGGTTTGCCGGTAATGCTGTCATTTGCCGCCGTAGGGCGGCGTCAACGGTAGCATACTTTGAACGTTCAACGTGAGCCCTGAATCGTGCATCCTGAATCCAGGATCCAGCTCACTGGAGATGGGCAAGCTTCCAGGACCCAGATTCCAAAACTCGCAATCCAAAATCCACAATCCAAAATCCGCAATCTATGCTTACCCGTACCGAATGCCGTCCACCGGGTTCATCCGGCTGGCCTGCCACGCCGGGTACAACGTGGCGATGAAGCAGATAAAGAGGGCGGCAAAGGCGATGATCCCGATGTCGAGCCATTCGATTTTAACCGGGAGTGTGGATAGAAAATACACGTCCCCGGGAATCTTGATAAATGGGTATGTTTCCAGAATCCGGCAAAGAAGAAACCCGAACGCGAGACCCAGGGAGGTGCCGATTATTCCGATGGCCATCCCCTTGATGACAAAGACGGCGCGAATCGCTTTTCTACGGGCTCCCATGGCCCGGAGAATCGCGATGTCTCTGACTTTTTCGGAAACCGTCATAATCAGGGCACTGGCGATGTTAAATGCCGCAACAAGAATAATGAGGGTGAGGATGATAAGCAAAACGGTCTTTTGAAGCATGAGCATGGAAAACAGATTCGCGTTAAGCTGCTTCCAGTTCCGGACCCGGTACGGAAATCCAAGCCGGCGAAGAATCTCTTCGGAGATTTGATCGGTGGCGGCGACATCGAACAACCGGACTTCGATCCCGGTCACCTGTTCGCCCATTTCTGTCAGCCGCTGTGCTTCGGACAGACGGATATATGCCATGGAGGCGTCAAACTCGTGCATACCGGTGTCGAAGATGCCGACCACCCGAAACCGATCAATGAAAGGCATGATGCCGGCCCGTTTCTTCGGAGCCCGAGCAATGGTCAAAAATAGGAGGTCCCCTTCCGTCACGTTAAGTTCCTGCGCGAGTTCCTTGCCGATGACAATACCGGGAATGACGGTTCCGTTTTCGTCGGAAGTTGTCGCGCGCAAGCGGTGCATCGGCCAGTGCCGGAATGGCACGTCGATATCCGTGTCTCTTTGGGGGTCGATGCCCCGCAATATGGCGCCGGAGATACCTGCTTTGGAGCGGAGCATGGCCTGACTGAAGATGAAGGGGGCGGCGCTTTTGACGCCGGGAACCTGGCGAACCCGGTCGATCACCATGGGATAGTCGGGAATGGCGCCTCCGTAGCGAAAGACCAGCACATGGGATTCGACACCGAGAATTCGGGAGACCAGAGCATGCTCATATCCGGTCATCACGGCGATAACGACCATCAGGGTCATTACCCCCACGGCAACGCCGACGACGGATAGAAATGTGATGAGAGAGACAAAAGCGGTTCTCTGGCGTGACCGTAGATAACGGGCCCCGATGAAAAACTCATATCTTCGAAACAGCTTAGGCATGCTGATCCCTTTTCCGGACTTGTCCATACGAGGCGGAAGAACTTTCGGCGGTCTGAATGCGGGGTGCTGCCCTCATATGGGATTCTGGAGCCCCCGAATCCGGCCCTAAACTCAATGGCAAACCCGATACCGCCACTTTCAATACCCGAAACCCGTTATTCGGTCCCCAAACAGGGTGGCCCCCTACCATTCCCACATCACCGCATTTTCCACATGCAGATGGTCCGTCACTTCTCGCCCGATGCGATCCATTTCATCGAGATCCGCCACTGACAGCTCGGCGTCTCCGGCCGCCGCATTGTTACGTGTCTGGGAAGCGTTTCTGGCCCCGGCAATGGCGCATGTGCCCTCATGGGAGGTCACCCAAGCCAGAGCGAGCTGAGCCAGACTGAGACCGTTTCGATCGGCAATAGGCGCTAAACGCGCCACGGCATCCTGAACTCGCGGGAAATGTTCCGGCTTAAACAACCGGTTTTTGGATCGGTGGTCGCCCTCTTCAAACTGGTGGTCCGGACCGAACTTGCCGGTCAAAAAACCCTGAGCCATGGGTGAATAGGCCAGGACCGTGATCCCGTTGTCAATGCAATACGGTAAAATGTCTGCTTCGATGTGCCGCCAGAAAAGAGAGTAGGGGGGTTGAAGACTGTCGATGGGTCCATACCGGCGGGCCTCCTCGATCTGCTTTCGGGAGAAATTGGAAACGCCGATGGATCGAATTTTTCCCTGATCCTTTAATGTATTCAAAGCGGTCATGGTTTCTTCAATAGGGACTTTTTTGGTGCCGAAGGACCCGGACGGCCAGTGAATCTGGTAAAGATCGATCACATCGGTGCCGAGATCTTTTAAGGACTGCTCACAGGATGCAATGACACCGTCGTGGGCCAGACGATTCGAGAAGACCTTTGTGGCTAGAATCACTTGGTCCCGGATGTCTTTCAGGGCCTTGCCGACCATGCGCTCGGAATGGCCGTCACCATATACCGTGGCGGTGTCAAAGGTGGTCACCCCGGCATCGAATGCGGTTCGAATGGCCTTTATGGTTTCGTTGTCTTCGATGCCCGTCCACATGGTCTTTCCAGCCTGCCAGGTGCCCATGATAATCGATGATATGTCTATTCCCGAACGTCCCAATGGCTTTAATTTCATGGATCCTCCTTGACCCTTCGGTCGCCACGCAACGGTTTCCCTTGAAATCCCGGTCCAGGTGGTTAGCATACTTAAGTATTGCTATTTAACACATAACAAGGAGGTTGCCATGGCTTCCAAAGAGATATCCGAACAAGATCGATATTGTATTAGCGGGTGCATTTTCAAATATTGGGGTTCCGAACGCGTTTCCGGCGATGCGGAGGAGCGGGACAAGCAGTATGAGGCCTGTCTCGATGAATGCCGGATCTGCGCATAGCCCCTGCACGCCCTAGCATCTCGTCCCTAAGGTTTACCCGGCCTCGGCGTCCCGTGAAGGAAATCCTTTCACGGGATGGCCCGGCCGGATAAAGATACGCCCTCCACCGGCCATCAATAATCATCTGCCGGTTTTCCTCACATCCTCCCCGGCTCTCGGGACACGACGTCCGGCACCCCCGCCCGATTGGTTGGATCGCCCTCCGAGAGCATCGTTTCCAATATCTTCCGCCCCCGGGGACCGGGAAGGAATCCGCTCAACGACGCCTGTATGACGTCCTGACCATCCTGATTCGTAAAAACAGCTTCCGCGGTTGCTTTACCCGTGGCATCCACCGCCGTGATGGTGAGACGACAGGAAATCGTATCGTCAAAAAACACCGGTTTTCGGAACCGAAAATCCATTCGAGTCGCCAGCCAGCCGATCTGTCCGCCGATCTCCGTCAACAACCCGCCCACCAGCAGGCCGTGACAGATGCGCCCTTTAAACTGTTTTTCCCCGGAAAACCGTTCGTCAAAATGTACCGGATTGTAATCCCGCGTAATTTCGGCAAAGGCCACCATATCCTGTTCGCGGAAGACGCGGGTGATCTCGAGGCGATCCCCGACCCCGAGACCGTCTGCTGCACGTCGGCGCATCACGGATTCATTTCCATCGATTCCGGTCACCTCCTCTAAAGATCGATACATGATATACGCGTCGATGAATCCCAGGGTGGGGTGCCTGAATCCTTCCGGAATACGGCCGATGCGGTGAAATCCCAATTTTTCCCAAAGAGTAATGGCACCTGTATTGGAGCTCACCACCAGGTTAAACTGAATAGCTCGGTAACCGGCGTGACGCGCCGTCTCGATGGAATGGCGGCACATGGCCTCTCCGACTCCCTGACGCCGGTTCTCAGGATGGACCACGTAAGCGGCATTGGCGATATGGCTGCCCAGGTCCGGCTGATTCGGTTTCAGGATGTAGGTTCCGCCTATTCGGCCATCTATCTCGACCACATAGGGGGTCGCCGGCGGGGTCATCCAGATGTCATGGGCCTGGGATCGGGTCGTTTCCGGAGAAAATGCGTAGGTGTCGCCGGATTGGACCACGTGATGGAAGATTCCCCAGATGGCGTCAAAATCAACCTCGGCCGCCTGGCGTATCGTCAGTTGCAGCATGTTACTTGGCTTTTGATTTTTTCTTTTTCGGTCTCCGCTTTCCGTTGCTGCCGCGCCAGATTTTCCCGCGCTTGGTCCGCCGATCTCCTTTTCCCATAGCGTCACCTCCCTAGACTCTCGTGTGGGTTGATCCCATCGGTCTGTTCCGGCCGGATTGGGTGATTTTATATATATAAATCGGATCGTTATGTAAAGACTTCCCCGGATTCAGGACCTGGCTGGGAATCAGGTTCGGAATTGAGAAATTGGCCGAGATCACCACAGCGCCGGGTCTGACCTCGGCCTTTATTTTTTCGTAAAGGGGCTTCAACACATCCGGAAACAGGTAGCAAAATACCACATCGGCCCTGGAAAGGTCCGCTTTCCAGAAATCCTGAAACCGTACCTCGATACCCGGATGTCCAAGGGTACGCCATTTTGCCCGGATATAGGCCAGGGGATTCACCTCATACCCGATGGCCCGGACGCCGTATCGTTTACAGGCTTCGCGCAGGACGCGGCCGTCGCCGCATCCAAGGTCCATCAGGACCTGATGTTGCCCCATGGGGACGGCCCTCATCCATGCATGGATGCGTGCCCGGGACGTGGACACATACAGTGCGCCACGGGTTCGGGGAAGGGCAACGGCGACACTTAACGCGTACATCATCTTGATGATGAAGAGCCCGCCGAACAGGGCGAGCACCAGCCAAATCCAGTTATTCATTAAATCGCTCCGCGATTTTATTTAAATGCGCGATGGCATGCTTTCATACCGGCCCTCAAATCCCTGACTTCATGCTGGACGACGTCGGTCTGTCCGTTTTCAACGGCCCGTTGTAGATTTTCCAAATGATCCAGAAACTCCTGCATGGGCTCTTCCCACTCGGGTTCGGCGAATCGCTGGAAGGCAACGGCGCTCTCCACGAGATCCCGCACGGCTTGGGTATCGGGTAGGGCTTCGCTTTTTACGGATTTCTCAACCGCTTTCCAGGCGGCTGTCATCTGTTTTTTTACAGATTTCACAGAGCTCTGCCAGCGATCGAGGTTCTCCCGTGCCTCGGGGGAATAATCCGCGACCGTCGACCATCGCCAACGGAGTTTGGCTTCAAAACGGCCTTTTTTTCCTTCAATCGTAATTTGGTGTGAATACGGTCCGGGACCTGCCACTCTCCGCTGTCCGTGGAGACCAGGCCATTTCGGACGTCCCGGGCAAAAGACTCCAAAGCCTCTGCCAGTTCGAGTCGGGTGATGTGTTTTTCCGTTTTCTTTGTCATGTGTTGGTCTTTCCTGTCCAAACCCCGGTTAGAATCCCTGCTTCGGCCAATCGTCCAGGACGATCATCACATGCCGTATGTAGGCGCATTCGCATTCGGCCGGGCACGCCTCTTTGCAATCCTCCCTCAGGCAATACCCGGGGCATTCCTCACTGCCGGTTTTCCGTTCCACAAACATAGGGCCATCGTAAAAATCCGTAAATCGTGACACCTTCATCGCCATGGTGGTTTTGCACGAGTGGTTGAAAAGAAAAAACCCGGCGACCAATTTCTTGAAATGGGCCTGATAGCCCACCAGCTGGACACCGGGATCCGACAAAAACGCATTGCGGCTGTTCCAGGATGCGCCGCATTTGCTGCATGTCATAAATGTGTTCCGGAGTGTATGGGTGCCTGAGGTGGATGCATCCATGCTGCTGCTCACGTGTTCCGGTGGTTGTCGATCCGGTCGTACATCCCGCCGAAGGCGAATCCACGGACCGTGTCATTCTCCAGAAAGTCATGGGGAAAGCCCATGTCGATGCGGCTTACCGCGTCAAGCCGGTCTGTCTGCTCTGTTGAAAGAGAGATATCCAGACAGCCGATGTTTTCCTCGACCTGCGCTCGGGTTCGAGCGCCGATAATCGGGATAACATGGGCTTTCTTCCGCAGCCAGTTCAGGGCGACCTGGGACGGAGCGCACCCCAGCTCTTGAGAAATACGGTCCACCTCCCGGGCAATGGTTAACTCCCGTTCGGAGATCGTTTTGAACTGGGCTTTTTCCAATCGCCGATCTTCGGTCCGGTCTCCTGTTTTCGTGTATTTCCCGGTAAGCAAACCGCTGCCGAGGGGTGACCAGGCGGTGACCCCCAGGTCGAGTTCCCGGGCCATGGGAAGATACTCCCGCTCCGGAGTCCGTTCCACCAGACTGTATTCCACTTGAAGGGCGATAAAGGGTGTCCAGCCTTTCAATTCAGCCAGCAGATTGGCGCGGGAAACGATCCATGCCGGGGTATCGGAGATTCCGATGTACAGGATTTTACCGGCGCGGATCATGTCATCGAATGCCCGCATAACCTCGTCAACGGGGGTCGTAAAGTCCCAGACATGCAACCAGTAGACATCGATATAATCGACATGGAGCCGTTTGAGGCTGGCTTCAAGGGATTGGACCATGTTCTTCCGATGATTTCCGGCCGCATTCGGATCGGTGCCGGGAATGTTGTTGGTGTATTTGGTGGCAAGGACAAATCTCTCCCGATCCGTGGCGATAAACTCGCCAACATACGTTTCGCTGGTTCCTTCAGTGTAGAGATCGGCCGTGTCGAGGAAATTTCCACCGGCATCGACAAATGCATCGAATATGCGTTTGCTTTCGTCCTTAGAGGCGCCCCAGCCCCATTCGTCACCAAAGGTCATGGTTCCCAGACAGAGCTCGGAAACCCGCAGCCCGCTGTTGCCCAGTAATTTGTAGCGCATGGACGGTCTCCTGTCCTTTCCGGCGTGATGTCGGACAACGCCTGGATGGTTGTTTATGGAGGATGCGACATGACGCTCTATTGTTTTTGGCGGAGCACCGTGACCGACTCACCGGCAATCCCCCAGTTGTCGGTGTCGACTTCTTCAATGACGACAACGGTTGTTTTCGGATTTTTATTCAGCACCTGTACGAGTAAATCGGTAACCCCTTTGATGAGTTGGGCTTTTTGCTCGACAGTGGCACCTTCACGGGTGATTTTGATATTTACGAAAGGCATGGGTTTGTCTCCCCAGAGTCGGTTTGGGTGTTGTGTACCAAGATTCGGGGCGTTCCCGGAACCCGAACCATAGGTTTCCGGTGGCACCTGCTACAGGAGTAATGACACGGTATCTTTGAACAGAAGAACCGCAAACATCGCCAGGCAGAGACCAAGAAGCCGCATGGTCGTCGTATAGTGCCTGCTGGTCAGAAATTTTCTGGATCGCCCCACGATCACGGCCAGACCGACTTTGGAACCGACCAGCATGACATAGAAGCAGACTAGAAACACCATTGGAGACGTCCAGCCGGTTCGGAGTTCCCGGATCAGAAACGGTCCCCCTACCGTAAGCCAGAAGAGATACGGGTGGGGGTTCAATGCGTTCACAATCGATCCTTTGAGGAGCGACTTCGGCTGGGCCGGAAGTGCTTGCACCTCGACCGGGCCGGTATTCCAGGATTCATAGGACAAGTATAATACATAAACCCCACCAATAAAGGACATGCCGGCCAGGACCGTCTGATAGGCTGCGACCCGGTTCAGCAGAAGCAGGGACAGAAGAATGATCGGCAGATCGGTAATCAGGGGAGACAGGGCAACCTTGACACCTACTTTCGGATTGTGTCGCAGGGTTTGCGAGACGACAAGGGCCAGCAAAGGGCCCGGGGCAATACCGGCGGACAGGCCGAACAAAGTTCCGGCGGAAAACGAAGAGAGCATGGGTAGATGCTTAAAACCTTACCTTTAGCTGAAGATCCAGGGGTTCGTAACCAAACAGCGCATTGAGATGGTGAAACAGGGCATGCTCCGCTTCATGACGCCAGATTGCGGTAATCTGTTCATTGACTTTCCGATATGCGGCCATCATGTCATCCACCTCGGCATCCGCACGAAGGATGTCGGTGGCGAATTGGTGGATCAATGACAGCCACATGGATGACACGCCCATGATATAATGGGGCCACGCGGTTTGAAGGGCTTTCGACCAATGTTTATCGCTGGTTGCGGATATGGCGGCGGGCCTGTCCCCCTTGACATTGTCCACTAGAAGTTCCCGGACCCTGCCGCTCTGTTTTAGCTGCTGGAGAACCGGACTGGCCGCTATCATGGCAAATACCTGGGTGGCGGTATGTCTGCTGGTATAGAAAATAAAGCTGAATTGATGTCCGGCATCGTCCCGCAGGGCGCGCCGGTGAAATCGCCACAAGGGGATACGGGATCGAAACGAGGCCAGAACCGGCGCTATCACGGCGTCGGCAAGGAGAAGGTCCGTTGCCCATTCCGGAGATTCACCCGTTGGCCAGTCCATTCGGAAGCGGGCATACCACCAGAAATCCTCAGAGGGTTCCGAAATGGCTTTGACCGGATGATCGATGCGCGGGGGCGCACCCGGTGATCACCCATGCCATGACGCACAAACACAAGCTGATGTTGCCGAATAGCCGCAAATTCCATATGTCCACAGAGCGATGATAAAGCACGACCTGTCTCCTGGTGTGCGTCCCCTCCAGAACTCCGAGACGCATGTCTGGATGGTGGCCGGCGAACGGTCAGCCACCCAAGAAAGGGTTGGGACGCTGCTCAATGTGTCGTTTCACCGTTCGGAGTATCGATTTCCGAATGGTTCCGCTGAAGGGCCGGATGATCAGCCAGTAGGAGAAAAATCGCCGACGGCTCTTTTCATCGGTGCAGCGGATGCGTGTTTCGGTTGAAAGCCTGGACGTTTCACGATCGATGGCCTGAATCGAGAAATTCCAAACTGCTTTGGCATATCCTTTTTTATCGAATAAAGAAAATTCTTTTGCGGTGGTCGGTGAGATGGCTCCCTGAAGGGTCCAGAATTTGCCCACCAGACCCAGCAGGAACTCTTCTCCGGGACGTTCGTCGAGCCACACAAATCCCATTCGCTCAAGTTGTTGCATACCGGTCACGATCTTCGGGATGCCGCGCAACCGGAACAATGCAGAAATCCGCGGGGCATCGGAAAATCTAAAGTTCCGCGCCGCCCGGTAAATATCGGAACCCGAGCCGTGAATCGTTACCGTATGGAATTCCCGGAAGTGATATATCGGCATAACGTCGTCAATGAGCATCGATACCTATCCCGAATCCGGAGGGTCTGTGTTGCCCTGGTATGCCCGGGGTGTGGCGGATTCGTCAAAGACTTTGCAGCGTTCTCCCCCCACATCCTGTTTCTCCAGAGGCCGGTGCCCATGGCGGTGGAATACGTCGACAGAGTGTTTGTTAAATATTCGTAGGTAGTTAGAATGGTATTTCTGTTGACAACAGGTCATCCATAATTAGACATTAGAACAGTTTCAGAAAGGTGGATACAAGGGATGGGTACATCTTGCTGGAGGGGGGTAAAGAATTTCACGGCCGGATGGCTGAGGCAGACAGACAGGCGATGGCTCTGGCCGGAGGAGACGATGCACCCATCAGCATCATTCCGGCCGCTGCCGCTCCCGACAACAACCAGGTCCGCGCCGGAAACAACGGTGTTACCTGGTTCCGTCAGCTCGGCGCCCGCCATGTGACGTCTCTGCCTCTTGTCGACGAGGCCTCTGCCAATGATCCGTACATCGCCGATAACATTCGCCGCTCGGGGATGGTATTTCTTCTGGGTGGGTTTCCCGGATATCTTCAACAGACCCTGGAATCCAGCCTTAGTTGGTCTGCCGCGACGGCGGTAGAGCAATCCGGAGGCGTTATTGCCGGCAGCAGCGCCGGGGCCATGGTCCTTTGCGAGATGTATTACGATCCCCTTCGGAACGCGGTTGCCCACGGACTGAACCTGATTCCCGGCACCTGTGTCTTGCCCCACCATGACACCTACGGCAGCACCTGGCTGCCTTTTCTCCGGGAATGGCTTCCGGATACGATCTTTATCGGTATCGATGAGGAGACCGGCATGATCAGCGACCGTCGGACTGGAACCTGGCAAGTGTACGGCGGGGGTGAAGTCACCCTGTATCGAGAACATCGGGTGGAACGCTATCCCCGGAGCAGGGAGTTTCAGATCCCATGATGGTGCTGTACCGGAGATCTTGTGGTGGTTGCCGTGGACCGCTTCATCCTGCCGGATCGGTCGTCATGACGCCACACCAGGGAGGAAGATGATTTAACATGCCGGACGGAAAGGGTAACATCGTGCTGATGGGCTCGGGCGAGCTCACGGCGACCATGGTCGAGGTGCATAAGGAATTGCTCAACGGGCTTCCGCCACCCCGGCAGGCCGTGTTCCTGGATACACCGGCCGGATTTCAGCTCAACGTCGACCAGATTTCAGAAACCGCCGTCCAGTACTTTCGCTCACGGGTAGGACATCCGTTGACCATTGCATCCTTTAAATCCGCGGCCGGGATTTCTTCCTATAACGCCGAAAACACCTTCCACATCCTCCGGGAGTCGGATTTCATTCTCATCGGACCGGGAAGCCCCACATACACCGTCCGCCAGATGCAACAGACACCCATACCGGATATCCTCTGCCGACGGGTGGCTGACGGCGGATGTCTGGTGGCCGCGAGCGCCGCTGCGCTAACCGTGGGCAGATATACCCTACCGGTCTATGAAATTTACAAGGTCGGAGAGGATCTCCACTGGGTCGAGGGGATGGATATACTCTCCCGCTTCGGATTTGACCTGGTGGTCGTTCCCCATTGGAACAATGCCGAGGGCGGCACCCATGATACCCGTCGGTGTTTCATGGGGGAGTCCCGATTCGGTCGGTTGGAGGCCATGCTGCCGGATGACATCATCATCCTGGGACTCGATGAACATACCGCATGTATCATCGACCTGGCCCGGCAACAGGCTACCGTAAAAGGCATCGGTCGCATTATCGTCAAAAAGGGGCGTCATCAAGAAGTGTTCCGAAAGGGTGATACGTTCCCGGCGGGTATTCTGAAGGGCGAGGCCTTCGCAACCGAAAAAAGGCCCCATGCTCCGGCTTCCCGCGAGCACGCTGCCGCCGAAGAACATGATGGATCGACCTTTGGGGAAAACATCAACATCCTGGCAAATGACTTTCAAGCCGGACTCGAGCGTCGGGATTCGGCTCAGATAGCCAGTGCCCTATTGGAGCTGGACAGGGCCATCTGGCAGGGGAAACAGGACCTGGAAAGCGATGAGACGATTTCCGAAGCAAGGGAGGTTCTCAGAGACAAGATCGTTGTTCTGGGAGCCGCTATCACCGAAACCCCGACCCGAAAAAAAGAATGCCTGGAACCCCTGGTCCATGCACTGCTGGACCTAAGGGACCGATACCGGAAAAACGGACAGTTCGAAGAAGCGGATTCCCTGAGGGAAATTCTTCAACAGGCGCGGATCCTCGTTGAAGACACTCCGAACGGGGTCCGATGGCGGATTCCGGATACCGATCCGAGCGTATGACTTAACCCGGGACACCTGCATTTCAGCCAAGGAAGAAAACCCCATGAAAGCGCATAAATCCATATGCATATTGAGCGTGGGCGAGAGTGCTTCGAAACAAGTGAATCCCCTGATCACATCCCTGTGCGCCATGCCCCACGTTCAGGTGCAACACACCGCCAGGGTTCCGGAGGCACTTTCCGATGTCCATGTGGTCTTGACCCACGGCGCCGAGGGGTTTGCGCAACGCGGGGCCGTGCTCGCTGATTTTGTGAAAAGGGGTGGCGCCTGGCTTCATTTCATCGGACAGTCCGAAGCGCAGATTCCGGAGGTGTTCGGCGTGCAACCCGGACCGCTGGGACCCGAAGCCGAACTTCGCATTCTCTATACGGATCGGAACAACCCTATGGCCGAGCAGCTCACGGACGCGTTCTATGTTCCGGGGGCATTCCAAGAGCTTCACCCGACAGCCGAAGACGTGGTCACGGATCTGTATACTGACTGGCACTATTCGCACCGTTCCATGGTGGTGCACCGTCCCGTTGGACAGGGTCACACCGCCTGTACCACGCTCCAGAGATTGGATCATCCGGATGTGCAGCAAATTATCTACCGACTGATCTGGTGGCTGGCAGGGCGGCCCTTTGGACGATCTCTGGGCGTCGGAATCCTGGGGTATGCGCCGTCCGTGGGACGCCTCCATGGGTTGGGATGCGCGGCCACAAGGGGTTTGGAATTCAGGGCCGCATGTGACCTGAACAAGGACCGACTGGCCCAGGCAAGCCGTGATTTTCCCGGAGTTTCGTGTGTGGCATCCGGCGATGCCCTGGCTGAAAATCCGGACATCGACGTGGTTATCGTGGCCACACCACCGAATACCCATGCCGACTTGTGTATTCAAATGATGACGGCTGGAAAGCATGTTGTCTGCGAAAAACCCCTTGCCATCCATCGGAGTGAAACAGACGCCCTCGTCGAGTCTGCGGAGAAATTCGGAGTCCATCTAAGCTGTCACCAGAGCCGGCGTTTCGATGTCGATTATCTGGCGATCCGCAAAGCCGTGGACGATGGGCTGACCGGAGATCTGTTTTATTTGGAAAGCTTTGTCGGCGGATTTTCGCACCCCTGCGGTTACTGGCACTCCCATGCACCGGTATCCGGGGGAACCACCTACGACTGGGGGGCCCATTATCTGGACTGGATCGTCAGTCTTTTTCCGGGACCTGTGCACTCGGTGGTGGGAACCCGTCACAAACGGGTTTGGCATGATGTGACCAACGCCGACCAGGAACGCATTCAGATCCGCTTTGACGGTGGACGCGAAGCGGAATTCATACATTCGGACATCGCCGCAGCCCGAAAACCCAAATGGTATCTACTGGGTACCGAAGGCGCCATCACGGGCCGCTGGAGAGATGTGGCGGCTTACGATCCGGACCCTGATCTGTATTTTGATCGCACGGATATTCCGGCAACGGAGATGCCTCCGGAACTGCGCATCTACCGAAGAAATCCCCTCGGTGGGACAGATCGGGTGCGTCCGGAAATCCCCAGACGGGAGCCTTACGCATTTCATCGGAACCTGGCGGACCACCTGCTGACCGGAGAACCGCTGGCCGCGCCGTTGCGTGATTCGGTCACCGTGGTCACCATACTCGAGGCCGCCGCCCGTTCCATGGCCAAAGGCGGCAGTTTGGAGGCCGTCCATGCCTGAAGCGATCATCTGGGGCGTTTTGGGAGCGGCGACCATTGCCCGAAAATGCGTGATACCCGCCATTCAGGCATCGAAGAACGGCCATATTGGGGTGCTCGGGTCCCGGGATCCGGATTCGGCAAGACAGCTTGCACAAAAACACCATATTCAACACGTGACCGACGGGTACGAGGCGGTGGTAAACGAACCTTCGGTGGAAGCGGTCTACATCCCCTTGCCGAACCACCTGCACCGGAAATGGGTGCTTCAGGCGTTACATGCCGGAAAGCACGTCCTTTGTGAAAAACCGATTGCACTCAATGCGCGGGAGGCCCAAGAAATGGCCGCGGCGGCAGAGGACGCCGGCAAAATGCTGATGGAAGGATTCATGTACCGGTTTCACCCCATCAGCCGTCAAATTCATACGCTGACCGCTGATGGGCGCCTGGGTCCCTTACGTCTGGTGCGGGCGGCGTTCTGCTACCGGATGGATGAGGCGCTGCTGAACACGGCGTCCAATTTTCGCCTTCAACCCGACCAAGGGGGGGGTGCGCTACTGGATGTCGGCTGCTACGGCGTGAGTACGGCCCGTTGGTTCTTTGGTCAGGAGCCCGTAGCGGTGCAAGCCCAGGCGGAGTACCATGCCAATGGTGTGGATATTCATTTCGTCGGTTCCCTGAAGTTTGAGGATGGCGGTTTTGCCGTGGTGGAGGCCAGCTTCATATCGGCCCTGCAACAGACATACACCCTGGTGGGCAACCAAGCGGTCATCGAATTGCCCCAGGACGCGTACATTCCCTGGGAGAAAGACGCTGTTTTCTCCATTCGAAATGCCGATCAGGAAACAGGTGAAACGGTTACCGTCCGGGGCGCCGATGAATATCGACTCATGGTCGAACACTTTTCGGAAGCGGCCCTGGGAAAGAGCGATCTCGCTTATCTTCCCGAGGATAGCATCCATAACATGCAGGTGCTCGATGCCCTTTCCGAGGCCGCCCGATCCGGCAAGACGATCCACCTGCCCATGGATTGCCCTCCGGCATCACTCTGACGGGCAAATGGCCAAAACCCCGTTCCCTTGACCTGTGTCGGCAATCAACGATCTCAGACCGGCCGCACTGGTTTACCACCACGGTGTGACGGCCGGTACGGAAATCCGTCCCGAAAACACATCTGAACTGGAATGATTATGACCCACGTGGCAGCGCCTGACCGATCCAACCGCCCGGGTACGCCCTGCGATATCCGCATCGTCTCTCTGGAAGAACTGCATTGCCTTTGGAGAGATGCCCGGGTTCTGCTGGAGTGGCATTGCCCGTTCACGCTTCCCCCCTGGCTGGCCTCCTGGTGGACGACCTTCGGGGGGAAGGATGAACTGTATCTGCTTCTGGTAGAGGATTCGAAAGGCGTGATCGGATTCGTGCCATTGCGGAAACGGGGGCATGCGGCGTTCTTCGTCGGAAGCCCCGATGTCTGTGACTATCTCGATGTGGTCACCGCCCGGAATCGCGAAGGTGACGTTTCTCGAGCCTTGTTGAAGCATCTGGAAAAAAACGGCTTCCGGGAACTGGTGTTGACCGGTATACAGGAAAACGCCGTGACCTGGACCCATTTGGTGCCCATGGCCCGAAAGTTCGGGTGGGATGTGACGTGTGAGCAGGAGGGGGTATCGTTTGATATCGAATTGCCGCCCACCTGGGAGGACTTTCTCTATGTTCTGCACGGTAAACAACGCCATGAGTTGCGACGCAAGTTTCGCCGCCTCCAGGAAGCTGGCGAAGTCCAATTTCGGATGATCGATTCTGAGGACAGCGTGGTGGATGAACTTGCCGTATTCCTCGATTTGTTCAAAGCCGGCCGTGGGGACAAGGCGGCATTTATGACGCCGCACATGACCCGTTTCTTCCAGACCCTTGCCGATGCTTTGTCCGAGCACCACATTCTCAAAATAGGATTGCTGGAGATCGACCAAAGGCCGGCGTCTGCGGTCATGTGTTTCGATCACCGATCCATCCGATACCTTTACAACAGCGGGTATGCGCCACACTATCCGTCGCTGAGTGTCGGACTGCTCTGCAAGGCCTTGAGCATTCAAGACGCCATTGCAAAAGGCATCTCCCATTACGATTTGCTCAAGGGGGAAGAAATCTACAAACAGCGTCTCGGCGGCCGGCCGAGACCCATTTTTCAATGCCGGATCAAACCTTCTGGGTGACGCCCTTCCTGGAACCCATCCTTCTCTGGGAATGCTGCCGCCCGAACCGTCTTAACGATCAACGGGTAAGCCTTGTGCTGAAAAACTCTTCATTGGATCCGATAGCCATCGCCATGCTCTCTATCCACTCCAGTCCGATAGGGGCCATGGGAACGAAAAACACCGGCGGAATGAGTGTGGTGGTTACCGAAACCGCCCGGGCTTTAGGAGCCCAGGGGCATCGGGTCGATATGTATACCGCAGCCAGGGACGGCTTTGCAGAGGCGGTGATTCCTCTGACGGATAATGTCAGGCTCATCCATCTGCACGGGGACATCCCTCAGGATACCCCGAAAGAGGAACTCTTTCATTACCTGCCGCGCATCTACGAGAACCTGGAATCGTTCCGACACGATGACGGCATCGCCTACGATCTGATTCACAGTCATTACTGGCTCTCGGGCAGATTGGGTCGGTGGGCCCAGAGAGATTGGGATGTGCCCCATGTGATCACGTTTCACACCCTGGGGGAACTTAAAAACGCGCTGGGGCCCGGAGAAACAGAACCGGAGCTTCGCATGGAATGGGAACAGCGGCTGGGCCGATCGTGTGAACGGGTGCTGGTCGCCACAGAACACGAAAAAGAAAATCAGATCCGCCGTTGGGAAGTAAATGCGTCACATGTGGGGATCGTACCGTTTGGCGTCAATACCGAGACATTCCATCTCCGGAATCCTTCTGAAGCCAGGCGCCGCCTGGATCTTGACACGCGGGGAGCGATTATGCTTTTTGTCGGTCGCTTTGTCCCTGAGAAAGGGATCGGTCGCCTCCTGGAAGCCGTATCGACCATGGATCGGTCGGAAGATATAGTGCTTCTGCTCATCGGTGGAGACGGTCCGGACGCTGAGACCACCGTGCGGTTGAAAGACCTGTCGCAGCGTTTGGGAATCGGTGAAAACATCCGCTTTTTGGGTTCCGTGGCGCAATCCGAACTGGTCCATTATTACAATGCCGCCGATCTTCTGGTGTTGCCCTCCTACTACGAAAGTTTTGGCCTGGTGGTTCTCGAATCCCTGGCCTGCGGCACGCCGGTGGTCGCCACACCCGTCGGAATCGTTAACGCGGTGGTACAAAACGGTCGCAACGGGCGTATCGTCGAAGATCAAAACTCGAACGGTATTGCGGCAGCACTGACGGATGTGCTGCAGCGGGCACAGACGGAACGATGGTCTCGGGAAGACATTCGGGCTTCCATTTCAGACTACACCTGGGAGCGGGTAACAAAAACCATGCAGCAGGAGTATATGACAGCCATGGGCGGTCCTTGATATTCTAATAGCGCCTGTAGGCTCCGAAATGCGACTGTGTTGAACGACAATTAAAGTGAGGACATATGGGCAACACACACGTTGATATCATGATTATTTCGGCCCACCCGGATGATGCGGAGTTTGGTGCCGCCGGAACTGTGGCAAAATGGATCGGTCAAGGGAAGGCCGTTCTCTATGTGGTCTGCACCAGTGGAGACAAGGGCACCAGTGATCGCAGCTTGACTCCGGAGATGCTGGTTGAAATCCGGGAGCAGGAACAGCGTGATGCGGCGGCTGTCCTCGGTGTTCGGGATGTGATTTTCCTGAAGTACCGTGACCAGGAACTGGAGGAAACTCCTGAATTTCGAAAGGAGATTGTTCGGCAGATTCGTCGGTTTCGGCCGCGAACGATCATAACCTCTGATCCGTATCGGCGCTACATCTGGCATCGGGATCACCGGATTGTCGGGCAAATCACACTCGATGCCGTGTTTCCCTATGCCAGGGATTATCTGGCCTATCCGGATCTGATTGAAGAGGGACTGGAACCCCATAAAGTCTCGGAAATCCTATTTTACGCTGCCGAAGACATCAACTATCGGTCCAACATTACCGAAACCTTTCAGCAGAAACTGGCCGCCCTCCGCTGTCATAAAAGCCAGGTTAAAGAGTTTGGTGTCGACAATCTGGAATCATGGCTTCGGAAACGATGCCGACAGATGGCAGAAGCCGAGTCGTTTGAACTGGCGGAGGCTTTTTTCAGGGTGAAAGCTCCCCAATAAAAATGGTTTTAAAACCGTCCCTCCTGTCCAATATCCTTGTTGGACGGGAGGGTGCAATCCTCAAAATATTGCATATATTCCTCCGGTTGCCCCCTCCCGTCCGCCTCGATCTTGAACACGATTGAAGGTTTTTAAACCATTTTCTGACGCTATGGTGGGAACTTAATACTAACTGATTTATCCCTCCGGCTCCCAATAGCGGGCCGTCGGCTGACACCCATGTCATTGGCATCCACGGTGAAAGTGGTCACCGATCCGTGGGCCGGATACCCGCGCCGTATCCCGAGGGGCCCCAGTCGACCTTTGTACTTCGGTTGGAGGGGGTGATCCTTGGCCCAGAGCAGTACAAACGTGATAACATCGCCGTGAGTCACCGCCGCCACATGCCGTCCGCCATGGCGGATGGTCATCCGCCTGAGAAATTGCAGGGCGCGATTGAGGATATCTTCGGGCTGTTCGAATTCGGGACCGGCGCCGGTATACACATCTCCGCCAAGGGCGTCGGCCTCGGTCGATGGACGGCCCTCAAACGGTGAGGCCACTTCCGTAATCAAGCTGGATAGGTGGATCGTGGCCTGATCGGATGCCCCCTGGAGAGCGTTGGCTGTTTGCCGAGCGCGAAGCAATGGGCTGCTATATATCGCGGCGAGCGGCCGGCGGCCTAAAAAAACGGCAGCCGAACGGGCCTGAAGGAGACCTTGCTCGGACAGACCGAATCCGGGAAGACGACCGTAAACGACATCCTGAGGGTTGTCCACCTGGCCGTGACGGACCAGATGAATATGTGTTGGGCTGGAGATCATCATGCGTGTCGGAGAGAAGACGTCCCGCAAACCATAGCACATAAAAAAGAAGCGGACCAACCATCGATGGTCGGTCCGCTTCTTGGATGCGAGCGATCGTGAGTTTCGAAATTAGTTGTCCAGCTGTCCCAACATCGTATCCGGCTTTTGTTGGGGCAGGTCGAACTCGGTTAGCCGGAAGCTGATCAGTCGATCAAATTCGCCGGACGCTCCAACGCTGTTAAACACCCGCCAGCGCCCATCGGGCATTTCCACCGACAGCACTGTGTGGTCCGCATAATATTCCCCCACCTTGATGAGTGGATTTCGATAGATCACCCCTTTGATCCCGTGGGGGTATCCCAGTCTTCGCAACGTCATGCCGGCGAAAAACGTAATGTCCTCACAGTCGCCGCGAAAATTGCTTTCAACGAATTCAGAATAGGTTTTCCAGTGATCCCTGGGGAATGGCTCGGATTCGTATTTCACGACCTGAAGACACCCGGCAATGATATCGTTCACCAGTGCGGAGGTCCACCCCTCTTTTTCCTGACGTTGCTGCCACTCCTGGATTTTATCCTGATAGACGGAAGACGGATTGGCCGGTTGAAAATAGGCGCTGCAACCGGTGAACATCCATAGAAAAGCGATGAGCAAAATACCGTAACATCCATTCTTGATTGTGAAACTATGGGATTTCATAGATGGTGCCTCCCAACCTGACGTCCCTGTCCGATCGCTTGTACCGGACAGAGGCGTGTTTCCCTCCTTCGCCTCCGGCCGACCCGATGTATCAAAAATCCGTTCTATAGAAATGACATCTGTTGGGACGGCCGGTTTCCCATTGCCTCTGCTACCGTTAATATCGGTCGTAATTCGAGCAACTTAAATGCCATTTTGCTAGTAAAAAAGTAGTAAAGATTAAGTCGACGAAAATAGGGAGAAAGTTGGCAAAAAGGACATTTTTGAAGGATTTGCATAGCGGGCGAAATGACAAATTCCGTCAAATGACCGACGTGAATTGTCACATCATAGAGAGGTTGCCAGGGTGAGCATCAATGTTGGTTGGACAGCTAAACCGATCCTTGGGTCATGTGCTTGGAGTTGTTCACATAGGCTTAACGGATGGCTTGAGGGCGCATGACGGTAGGTTTCGAGACAGGCCTTAAAAGTTGTATGAAAAGGAGAGGCCCCCAAAGGGCGCCGGGTCGTATGATGAATCCGTAATCCTATCGCCGCGCTCGTTTTCCAGACGGAGTTCACCGGCCAGTTCCACACCGATCAATAGACTTCCCCGGAATTTCCTGTTGAATGTATAGGTCGCCCCTCCGAACACGGGAAATGAACGATCTTCGCCAACCCCCTTGGGGGCGACACCCGTATCATCGAGACGAAAGCGCAGCCGCTCATATCGACCGCCGATGGACAGATTCCATTTGTCGGTCACCTGCCAACCCAGAACAAGGCCAGGGCCCTGGGTGGCTCCCAGACCACGGCCGGTTTCCAATCGGAGACGATCGGTGATTTTCCAGTTGATCAACAGCACCGGAAAGAAGCTTGGATCATCTTCTATCTGTGTGAGTATTCCAAATCCCGGTCCGATACTCAACCGGTTGCCCACGCGGTAGATGAAACCGGCAAAACCGCCACCGGTGATGCCGTCGCTAAAATCCGCGCCGCTTTCAGCGGTGGATCTCAAGGTCGGCAACACCAGGACTGTCCAGCTACGGCTGAAGGTATATCTCAAGGGCACACTGAATCGAATGTTATTGACGTTGCCCCAGGGGGACAACGCTCCAAATCCGGTGCTTCCCGAGAAACCATAGTCATCATACCCATATCCCACCGCCAGGGAGGTGCTACGGCGAAAATCCGGCATGTAAGTGGCGCCGCCCTCAATGTAAAAACGGTTTACACCGAACTCACCACCGGTATCCAGATCGCTGTCAGGTTGATGGACGTAGCCGCCCCGTACAAACGGAGACCAACCGGTCTTCGTTTTTGGACTCCAACGTGAGTCGGGTCTCTCCTGGGAACGGCCCATGTCAGGCTGAACAGCGATGATGAGAAGTCCCAGAAGTATCGCAGCAAACCGGTGTCCACGGAGTAATCGATCATGTCGAATCATGGGAAATGGGTCCTGTGTATTGATTTTTTGGATTGCTTCTCATAAATCCTATAGATATTCCAAGTCAAGGCACTGCCCATGGCAGATGCAGCATGGGTCATCCTCGGGCCAGTGCATCGTATGCCGGAGGGGATGCCGAGGACGCCGGCGCGCCCTATCTGAAATGGCTGCAAGGAATGGCATGCGCGGTATGAAATCCATTTTAAGAATGCACAATCCGATTCAGGAATACGCGTGGGGGTCGCACCACGCCATTGCCGAGTTGTTGGGGCAACCGGTGCCCTCCGACCAACCCCAGGCCGAATTATGGATGGGAGCTCATCCCAAGGCCCCCTCCATGGTCGCTACGGGCGCCGGCTGGGAACCGCTGGATGCGTTGATATCCAAATTCCCAATAGAATTCCTCGGCGCATCCACGGCTGCAACATTCGGCGGCCGATTGCCTTTTCTATTCAAAGTGCTGGCGGCGGTCCGGCCGTTGTCAATTCAGGCCCATCCGAGTCCGACCCAGGCCGCAGCGGGATTCGCCCGTGAGAACCGGGAAGGTATCCCCATTACGGCTCCTGAACGCAATTACCGGGATAACAACCACAAACCGGAAATTATCTGCGCCCTGACTCCTTTTTGGGCGCTTTGCGGGTTTCGAAATGTCGATGAGACGATTTCGCTCTTTTCAACACTCGACATCACCGGGCTGGGGTCCGAGCTACATCTGTTGAAGACGCATCCCGGCACAACGGGGCTCCAGCGCTTTTTTGAATCCCTCATGTCCTTTGACACAGATCGAGCGAATGGGATTACCACCGAACTCGCGAACAAGGCCCGGACGCTAGCTGACAAGGACCCGGTATTCCAATGGGTCACTGCTCTGAATGACGCTTACCCGGGGGATGTCGGGATTCTCGCACCGGTACTGCTGAACCTGGTCTGCCTAAAGCCGGGTCAGGCCATGTTTCTTCCGGCCGGGGAGCTGCACGCTTATCTGAAAGGCACCGGTATCGAGTTAATGGCCAACTCGGACAACGTTCTGCGCGGGGGCCTCACAGCAAAACACATTGACGTGCCCGAACTGCTCGACGTGCTCTCCTTTGATCCGCGCGCGGTGTCGATCCAAGACCCCAATCGGGTTAGCGACACCGAAGAAATATATGAAAGTCCTGCTGAAGAGTTTGTGCTATCGAGGATCACCCTGAATCCGCCCGATATTCATAGATCTGCGGAGACGCGGAGTATCGAGATGCTGCTGTGCGTTGACGGGGACGTCACTGTGTTCGGGCGCGGCGATGAAACCGCCGTCACGGTTCAGCAGGGGACATCCGTCCTTGTTCCCGCCGCCGCTCCGCCATACCTCATCAAAGGAAAAGGGGAACTGTTCAAAGCGGCGGTCCCACTTTAGACGGTAACACCGCTTGCATCGGCCCGGCTACGGCTTATGGTGAAGACACACAGGGAGTAACCGATTGGTCAATCCAACTACGGAGAAGCGATACATGAACCAGGATACAGGCACCATCGAAAAAGGAGAACCGTTTCATCTCTCGGACAATATCAGCTACGCCATCGGATCGGTCGTCAGTAAAACGCTCCTGAAGAAGGAATCGGGAAATATTACCCTGTTTTCGTTTGAACAGGGACAAGGACTGAGCGAGCATACGGCGCCATTCGATGCTGTTGTCCTGATTCTGGATGGGACGGCCGAGATCACCATCGGCGGGACGGCCAAGACAGTGGAAGAAGGTGAATTGCTGATTATGCCGGCAAACGTGCCGCATGCGTTGCAGGCTGTTGAGCGGTTTAAGATGTTGTTAGTCATGATCAAAAGCCAATAGCCGGGTAATCGGTATCGGGTATTGAGTATTCGGTTCGTTTGGGCATTTCAGGCAGCGGCCATAACGGAACTGATTACCGGCTCATTAGCAGCCAATACCAAATGCCAAGTACCCAATACCGTCCATGTGTGGTTCATACCCGTTTTGCCATTCAGAACACATCGGGAAGCGCTGATTTATGCCTAAGTATACTGGAATCAATCATCTGGCCATGGCCACCGGCGATATGGACAAGACCGTCCGCTTTTGGCGAGACTTGCTTGGGATGAGACTGGTTGCGGGTTTGGGGCATCCCGGATACCGGCATTACTTCTTTGAAATCACGGCCCACGACATGATCGCCTTTTTTGAATGGCCCGGCGTAACACCCCTGGCCGAAAAAGACCACGGCGTCCCGGTGAAGGGGCCCTATGTCTTTGATCACGTTTCTTTCGAGGTGGCATCCGACGACGACCTTTGGGAACTGAAAGACCGGCTGGAGGCGGCTGATATCTGGGTGTCCGAAATTATCGATCACGGATTCATCCATTCCATATATACGTTCGACCCGAATCATATACCCATTGAATTCAGCGCTCCGGTTCCGGATGTGGATCTTCGGCAACGGCCGGCCATGCGTGATTCTCATCCATCGGCAATCGCCTTGGAGGGACCGGAACCGCAAACCGGCAAATGGCCCGCGGTGGCCACCCCGACATCCGAAGAGAACAGACAGGTGTATCCGGGGGAGGGGATGATTTTCAGGGAAGAAAAAGATCGGAACCGTTAGCCGGTCTCGGTATGGAATCCGGAAACCGATCCATCTGCTGAATCCAGACCCTTAATCGATTTCCGATGGCGCGTTGTTGGAAAAAACCCCGCAGGCATCACTCTCTCACCCAAGCCATCATCACCCCAGTCTGCAATGCGGATAATCCCATAAAATAGATCATCCAAAAAGGAATTCCCCATACCACGGGCTGCGCCTTGCCCCAGGCCCAAAAATCCATGCCCAGAAAGAATATCGCTCCCAGCGCATAAAAGTAGGGGTTCTGCAGCCAGCCGGGCAACTGATAGCGGGGGCCTTCTTCCCGGAATGCCAGAATCACGTGGACCACCAGGTAGACCACAAAGGTTGCCAGCATGATCCACACCACCGGCAAAAAGATACCGGCGTGCAGTTTTTTGAAGAAAAACAGCACCATCAAGGTTTCGCCACACAGAATCGACAGGATGGCTGATGTTGCATGGACCCGACTGAAGTAAAGCCCGAAAATAACGGTGGGGAACAGGACGGCGAGGCCTGTGAAGGTCTGGGTGGCAATCTGCAGAATGGTAGCCGGGGGTTTGTATGCCAGGGCCAGGCCGGCCAGGGCAAGAAAAATAACGAAAATCCGGCCGGTGAGGCTGTTTGCCGATGCGTCCTTTTTAAACAGGGGAACAATGTCTCGGGTAAATATGGAACTCAACGTAAGAAGCTGGGAGTCCATGGTCGACATGAGCGCGGCCAGTCCTGCGGCCATGACCAACGCCGCCATGGCGTCCCCGGAGATACTGGTCAACACCATAGGCAGAATCCGGTCTGCCTGTTTGCCCACAAGATCGGGAAAGGAAAGGCGGCCCAGAACACCGACGGCAATGGGCATCAAAAAAACCACGGTGCAGACTGCAGGATAGGACAGCATGATGCGCGATATGTCCCGTTCGCTTTTGGCTGAAAAGAAGCGCTGGAATAGCTGGGGAAACATGGGATCGCAGAAAAACCAGAGCATGATGAAACTGAACCATATCCCGAGGGTATATTTCCCGGTGCCCCCGGGCCTGGAAAACAACTCCGGTGATATGGCCATTACCTTCTGATTGGCGGCGACAAATCCTCCATGGTGGGAGGCCACCAGGATCAGGGATGCCAGGAGAAGAACGAACATGACCACACCCTGGAAGACATCGGTCCAGGCAACGGCGCGTAGACCCCCCCGAAGCGTATAGAGCACGATGATGCCGGTGACCAGAATGCAGCCCCAGATGTAGGGAAGCCCGACAAGCTCCTCCAATACGTAACCGGCCGCCATGGGCTGCAGGGCCAGGTAGGGGATGGTAAAGACGATCATGACCAGCGCAAACAAAAAAGAGAGCAAAGGGCTTTGGTAGATGTCCTTCACCAGTTCCGGCGGTGTCACCAGCCCCCGGTCCCTTCCGATTCGCCAGATCCGTCGGCCAAGAATCCAGAAGGTGAGCGCCATAAACCCGGTTCCAAATCCCATGATGGGGAAAAACGCATATCCATCCCGATATCCGGCGCCGGATGTGCCGAACACGGTAAATGCCGAAAAGTTTGTCGCCACCATAGTCCCCAGTAGAACCAAGGTGCTGAGCCCGCGGTCTGCCAGGAAATAGGTCTCCGGAGAAGACTTCCAGCGGGTGCGGGCGACGAATCCGATGGCCAGCACCAGAATAAAATAGCCGACGAGAATGGTGATTTTTATTGTCATGACAACCCCCCCTGTATAATCGCTACACGATGTTACCCTAAGCGGCATTGCCGCTGAAAAAATCCGTTTGCTTCTAACCGGCGTGCACCGCGGAGGTGAATTCAGATGCCCTTCTGCTGGACCCGTGTTCGGGTCACCCAAAAAGAAAAGGCCACCCCTGAGGTCGGGATGGCCTGAGCCTGAGCATAACCTCTCATCATGTCACGCGTAATTGGAAACACGCATTAGCTGATTTCCGTTACCCTGTCAAGGGCGGACAGCGTAGGTTCTTCTGGCAATATCAAAGGGATAGGCATCGGCCCTGGACGCTGAGGATAAGGGGTTTGCCGTATCAGCAGTTCATTTCATCTTAGATCGATCTATGTTGGAGCCCTTGTCGCTGCCTTAAATTCCTTAACCTGTTGTTCCATGAGAGCGACAAGGTTGCTATCTTCCAGATTTTTCTCAATCAGTTTTTCAAATGCGCTGCCGATGACCACCCCATCGGCAACAGATGCCAGGGCGGCGACATCTTCTGATGTAGACACCCCGAAGCCGACACAAACCGGCAGCTGGGTGATCTGTTTGACGATTTCGATATTGGTTCGGGCCTGGGACACGCCGAGACCGGCACTGCCGGTCACTCCGGTTTTGGAGACCATGTACAGAAAGCCGCCGGCCTCTCCGGCGATCATTTTCATGCGGGCCTCGGGAGTGGTCGGTGCGATAAGACGGATCAGGCAAAATGTCCCCCCGTTCCAACAACCGGTCATTTCATCCGATTCTTCCGGCGGTAGATCCACCACCAGCACCCCGTCGGCCCCTGCGGACTTTGCTTCTCCATAGAAAATCTCCGTACCGAAGGCAAGGATCGGATTGTAGTAACTGAAGAGGATGATCGGCACCTCTGTCTCTTTCCGGAGTTCACGGGTCATGTCAAGCACCGTACCTAAAGAGACACCGGCGGCTAGTGCCCGGGACGAAGACTTCTGAATCACCGGCCCGTCGGCCGTCGGGTCCGAAAACGGAATGCCCAGCTCAAGAATATCGACGCCTCCCCGGCACATGGCCCGGATAAGCTCCATGGATAGATCAGGGTTTGGATCTCCGGCGGTGACAAATCCCACCAGCGCTTTTTCCCCTTTTTCCTTCAGCGTGCGAAAGGTCTGTTCAATACGTGACATGCTACTCTCCATTAGAACTCCAAATAGAATTAGCCAATTTAATACAGCGAAGAAGTGATTTTAAAACGTTAGATCAGGCCCAAGGGCAAGGCGTGATGTGGTTTGAAAGCGGAGCGCACACATCCGTCCGTGAGCATTTCAAACCGTGGAACAACACAGCATTTGGGCCTGATCTAACGTTTTGAAATCACTTCTCGTCCATAGTGGAGAAGATAATCCCCAAATCCTTATCCCCGCGGCCGGAAAGATTCACAACAATAAGGTCCGTTGCGGGTCGCCGTGCAGCTTCTTTCATGGCGTAGGCCACTGCATGGGAGCTTTCGAGGGCAGGGAGTATCCCCTCCAGTCGACTCAGTGCATGAAACGCTTCCAGTGCTTCGGAATCCGTAATCGAGACATACGTGGAGCGTTTGGTTTCTTTCAGCAACGCGTGCTCGGGGCCCACACCGGGATAATCGAGCCCTGCGGAAATGGAATGGGCTTCGGTGATCTGACCGTTGTGATCCTGGAGCACATAAGATTTTGAGCCGTGGAGGACGCCGACGGCGCCTTTTCCCAAAGTGGCGGCGTGTTGCGGTGTATCGACCCCCTTGCCGGCCGCTTCCACACCGATCATCGCTACGGAGTCTCTTAAAAAGGGATAAAAAAGGCCCATCGCGTTACTCCCGCCGCCAACGCAGGCAATCAGGACATCCGGTTGCCGGCCGGCAGCCTTCTGGATCTGTGCTTTGGTCTCTTCTCCGATAACCTTCTGAAAATCGCGAACCATCATCGGATAGGGGTGGGGACCGGCCACCGATCCGATCACATAGAAGGTGTCTTCGACGGCCCCGACCCAATACCGGAGCGCCTCGTTCATGGCATCCTTGAGGGTTCCGGTACCGGACTCCACCGGTACGACTTCGGCCCCAAGGAGATTCATCCGACGGACATTGGGAGCCTGACGCTCAATGTCCTCAACGCCCATGAACACCTTGCATGCCATGCCGAACAACGCGGCGACAGTGGCTGTGGCGACCCCATGCTGGCCCGCCCCGGTTTCCGCAATCAGTTTTTCTTTGCCCATCCATTTGGCCAACAATCCCTGGCCCAGAGTGTTGTTGATCTTGTGAGCACCGGTATGCGTTAAATCCTCCCGTTTCAAATAAATCGCGGCGCCGCCGATATCCGCACTGAGGCGCTTGGCGTGGTACAACGATGTGGGACGTCCGGCATAGGTATGCAGGAGCCGGCTCAATTCATCCTGAAATCCGGAATCCGGTGAGATGCGGCCGTAGGCCGTATCCAGTTCCAGTATCGCCGGCATCAGGGTTTCGGCGATGTATCGTCCTCCGAATGGTCCAAAATGGCCCTCCGCATCGGGCTGTGGCCCTGGATAGGACCCATCGGTGTTTAGCGTCGGAGATGGAGAATCGGTCATATGAATACACTCCTTTGAGTTTGAGATTTCACGAAATCCACGTTGTCGGCGACGGCACTGACAAATTCCCGCACCTTGAGGATATCCTTTCGGCCCGGCGACGCCTCCACGCCGGAACTGACGTCCACGGCATCCGGGCCCGCATTTGCCAGCGCTTCACCCACGTTCTTCGAAGTCAGGCCGCCGGCCAGGATGATCGGATGGTGATCTCCAATGGTTTGGGCAAGTCGCCAGTCCCACGCCAGCGCATTTCCACCGGGCAATTGTCCTCCGGCACATTCGGTGAGAAAGGCGCTCGGTCGGAAACGACCCGCATCCTCAAGGGACGGAGATTTCCCATGAAAGAGGGTTTTGATGACACGGATATCTTCACCCATGAGTCGATCCACCAGTTCCGGAGACTCGCTTCCGTGAAGCTGAACGGCCCTCAATCGGCATTTCGCCACCCGTTCCATGACTTCTTTGAAAGATGCATCAACGAACACGCCCACCGGCACGCCATGGTCCGGCAGCGCATCGATAACGTCACGGGCTGTCGCGTCGGTCACGCACCGAGGGCTTGGTGGATAAAACACCAGGCCGATGGCATGAGCGCCTGCTTCGACGCATGCCAGCGCCTCATCGGGCCGGGTCAGCCCGCATATCTTAATTTGAGGATAGGCGATGCGATCAAGATTCATTGACTGTTCCAAAGTGGCGATTCAATGGTTTCCCACCGCCCGCTTCGCTCGAGACGCGGAGATCGCGGAGTGGATCCTGTTTTTCAATGCCGTTGAGAGGACGGCATTGAAAACTCGCCACTGCGTGTGGGCTGAATATGTTCATTCGGGCGTTGCGGTATGAGTTCTCCTAAATACCTCAATTGGATGCGTTCGTTTTGTTTTCCTTCCTCTCAGCGGAAAACAAAACGAATAGTCTTTTTCTCCGCGCACTCTGCGACTTTGCGGTAAATTTAGTTAACCTACATTAGACCGTTTGCTTTCCGGTTTCAATCAATGTGCGGAGGAACGCCGCCGGGTCTGACGACCGGACGAGGCTTTCTCCAATCAGAAAATTTTGGATGCCGGCGGCAAGGTTTCGCCGGATATCTTCCGGCCCTGCGATTCCGCTGGCTGCCACAGGAATCTGGTCCGAAGCGAGTCGGTCGACCATTCGAACGGCGGTGCCGACATCGGTATGAAACGAACTCAGGTCTCGGTTGTTAATACCGATCAATGTTGCCCCGGCACGGGAAGCGACCTCCAGGTCGGACACGGAATGGACCTCCACGAGGGTATCCAGTTTCAGCGCATCGCTAAGCTCCAGCAGTTCGCAGAGACGTTTTTCCTCGAGCACCCGGACGATCAACAGTATCGCATCGGCACCGGCCGCCCCGGCTTCGACGATCTGATAGGGATCGATGAGAAAATCTTTGCGAAGCACCGGAAGGGATGTCGCTGCCCGTGCCTGTTTGAGATCGTTTAAACTGCCCTTAAAATAGGGCCCATCGGTCAGCACCGATAGGGCGACGGCGCCGCCTGTCTGATATGCTGCCGCTTGTTGGGCAGCGTCCAGATCGGCGCAGATGGACCCTTTGGATGGGGATGCCCGCTTGATTTCGGCGATGATATTGATTCCGGATCCGCGCATGGGATCCAGAAGCGACCGCCGGTCCCTGCGGGCGGCGGCCTTCTCTTTCAGCTGTGCCAGGGGCACCCGCTCCGACGCCTCGGCGATTTCCTGCTTCTTCGTTTCAATGATCCTGTCCAGAATGGATTCGGCCATTTATATATTTCACCATGCATTTATGATGCGGTTTATAGAGCTTTCCTCCAAATCAAGTTGGCAACAGGGTCCAAGGATTCAAGGGGTCAAGGGGCCAAGTGGATGCTTTTCTCCGTTGAGAAACGCTTTAGGATTTTCACTCGACCCCTTGAGTCCTCGAACCCTAGAATCCTTACTGTTTGCAGCCCCAAATCAGATGACGAGCCCCGGCTGCCTAAATTCCCTTAACGATTCCTAAGTTGATCCGGTTTTAGATATTTTCCTGTGTAAACTTTACCAACGCTTCCAGTTTCTCCATGGCGGATCCGGAATCAATCGCCGTTTCCGCCAGGGCAATGCCGGATCTGAAATCATCGGCTTTGTTTGCCGCGACCAGGGCCGCCGCGCTATTGATCAGGACGACATTCCGCTTTGGACCCTTCTCCCTTTCAAGAATAGCTCGCGTAATTTTGGCATTTTCTTCCGGGGTCCCGCCGAGCATATCCTCCGGGCGGGCCAAATCGCCGAAGTATTCTTCCGGATTCAGGTCAAATGTCCGGATCATGCCGTCGTGGAGCTCGGACATCCGGGTCGGTGCGCAGACGGATATCTCATCCAGACCGTCGTGCCCGTGAACCACAAAGGCCCGTTTGGCCCCCAACCGAGACAGTGCATGGGCGAACATCTCGGTAAGGTGAGGAGCATACACACCCAAAAGCTGGCAATTGGCTCCGGCCGGATTCGTCAGAGGACCGAGCATGTTGAAAATGGATCGAAGCCCCACTTCCTTGCGCGCCGTCATGGCGTGGCGCATGGCGCCGTGATATACCGGAGCGAAAAGAAATCCGATACCGAGTTCCTGAACCGCTTCCTCGACAATTTCCGGATCGGTATCCAGCTTAACACCCAGTGTTTCCAACACATCGGCGCTTCCGCATTGGCTCGATACCGATCGATTGCCGTGCTTGGCCACGGTGACGCCGCAACCGGCCACCACAAACGCGGTGGTTGTGGATATGTTGAATGTGTGGGCACCGTCTCCCCCGGTGCCGCACGTATCGACCACGGTGGTGGCGCCTGCCTGGATACGGTTGGCTTTTCGACGCATGGCCGTGGCGGCCTCGGCCAGCTCCACAAACGTCTCTCCTTTGGTGGCAAGGGCGGCCATGAAAGCGCCGATTTGTGCGTCGGAGATGTCTCCGGAAAGAATCTCGAACAGCATCTCCGCCATTTCCGATTCGGTAAGATTTTGCTTGGCTACGATTTTAGCGAGATTCTCTCTGAAACTCATGACAGAAGCTCCTTATGTGTGGGTGATTTTCAGAAAATTTCGTAATATCCGCTTCCCCTTGGCGGTCATAATCGATTCCGGGTGAAATTGAATCCCTTCGGTCGGGTGCTCCGTGTGACGGATCCCCATGATTTCCCCATCTTCAGACTCGGCTGTAATCTGCAGACATTCCGGTAAGGTTTCCCGGGACACTGCCAGAGAATGGTATCGCATCCCCTTGAACGTTCCCCGGATCCCTGCGAACACCCCCGCACTATCGGCGGTGATGTCCGAGGTTTTGCCGTGCATGAGACGCTTGGCTGAAATAATCTCCCCCCCGAAAGCCATGGCAATGGCCTGATGGCCGAGACAGACACCCAGCAGGGGAACCTTTCCCGAAAACCGGGTAATCAAAGGCAGGGTGATGCCGGCATTTTCGGGACGACCCGGTCCGGGGGAAATGACCACACCGGCCGGGCCCATCCCATCGATGTCCTTCAGCGAAACGGCATCGTTTCGAAACACCTCCACCGTTGTCCCAAGCTCCCGGAGGTATTGAACCAGATTGTAGGTAAACGAGTCGTAATTATCGATCATGACCAGCATGTGTTCCCCCTTTTATTAATGTCAGGGCACGGTCGATGGCTTTGGCTTTGTTGACAGTTTCGACACGCTCCCTTTCCGGGTCGGAATCTGCCACAATCCCCGCGCCGGCGCGTACTGTCAATAGACCGTTTTCGATGCAAGCCGTGCGGATGGTGATGGCCATGTCCATATTACCGGAAAATGAGACATACCCCACGGCCCCGCCGTAGGGACCCCGTGGGTATTTTTCAAGTTCCGCAATAATTTCCATGGCTCTGACCTTGGGCGCTCCAGTGAGGGTGCCGGCTGGAAAGGTCGCTGCCAGAAGATCCCAGGCGTCAGTTTCTTCAGCCAAATGGCAGTTCACATTGGACACCAGGTGCATGACGTGGGAGTACCGCTCAATCACCATCAGATCCGTTACCTGAACCGTACCGGTCTCCGCCACCCGCCCCAGGTCGTTGCGCCCCAGATCTACCAGCATCAAGTGTTCGGCCCGTTCTTTTTCATCGGACAGCAGCTCGTCGGCCAGCAGTCGATCTTCCTGTTCGTTGATGCCGCGATGGCGTGTTCCGGCAATGGGACGTACCGTGGCCACCCCGTTTTCCAGACGCACCATGGTTTCCGGTGAAGACCCAATCAGGGTGGTCGGGCCGATATGAAGAAAGAAAAGATACGGAGACGGATTGACGTATCGTTGCGCTCTGTACAATGACCAGATGTCTGCGGGGGCCTGGCAGGTAAATGGCTGGGAGACGACCGTTTGGATGACATCGCCGGCGGTGATATATTCCTTCACCTTTTGGACACGGTGCCGATAGTCATCATTTTCGATTCTGGCCTCAATGCGCAGGGGACCGTTCTCCGGAATTCTACTCTCCCTATCAATGGGGGCATGAATGGTGTGCAGTACTTCTTCGATCCGGGCCATCCTGGCATCGTAGAGCCTGGCGGCGTCGTCTGAATGGTTCAGAAAAGCAATCGCCAGCACCAGCAGCGTGTGCCGAACATTGTCAAAAATGAGCACTGTATCCGGTATGACAAATGCCGCCAGAGGCGTCTCGGGAGACAATCGATTCGGTATGTTCTCAAAAAAGGAGACCGCTTCATAGGTCCAGTAGCCGACCATCCCACCCCAAAATCGGGGCAGATCAGAGATGTTCGCGGGAGTAAATCGGCTCATGAATTCCCGCAAAACGGGCAGGGGAGAGTCTTCAAAGAAGATCTGTTCCGTGTCCACACGGTTTCCGACCTCCACACGGTCTGCGTACACCCGGATATGGGCATGGGCGGATATCCCTAAAAAACTGTAGCGTCCCCAGCGTTCACCCCCCTCGACGCTCTCAAACAGGAACACCGGATCGGCGGGACGGTAGAACTTTCGTAGCAGGGACACCGGCGTGTCCGAATCTGCCAGGATTTCGGTGCATACCGGTATGACATTGGACTCGGTCGCGAGAGTCATAAATTGTTCTTTGTCTGGAAACCGATTTAAAATCATTTCTTTTCCCCCACACATAAAATCGCGTAACGATTTTATAGAGCGCGGCGTGCGCCGTGTAAAAAACCCTGTATCGGATCTCTCCTTTTTTCCACGCTGAGGTAAAACATAAAAAAAAGGCCGCAGGCATTCGATCTGCCCACGGCCTTTTGGTATAATCTATTCGAGTCGAGTCAGAATTCCAGGGCAGGGGCGGACCGGTTCAGCCAGAGGCGCCAGCTCCACCACCAATTCCTGCTCTTTCTGTCGTTCTCGACTCCGTTCATATCATGATTTCCCGATTAGCGGGCAGGGTAGCTGTGGGGTTATGGGTTGTCAAGTCTTTTTTCCCAGACCGAAAAAACACTTGACAGCCGAAACCCGCTCGGGATAATGCTGTCTGGAAACTTTACAGGAGAAGAAGACCCGGTGAAGCATCACATCCCCAGCAGGCAGTTTTTCTATTTCTGGTATTATTATTTTAATACCGGCCTGCCCGGGGTGCGCTGAACCGACGATCCAGCGCATTAAAGCCGTGGGCAAGCCAACATGCCTGCGGCTTTTTCATTTTTCAGGGCCGCGGCACAGCATACTGCTCCGCGGCCTTTGTTGTCAGTGGAAATAACATCGTGCCCGATGTTATGAAACGCGGCAACGCCGCTCAATGTGTTAAAGAGTTTCCCGGCCTCTCATCTGGCGGGGAACATGTTCATCCCCGCGAAACGCATCGGGGGGATCATCACGTCTACCGGTAATGGAAAGGATGACACAATGGAACGCACACAGGATTTGAGGGTTGGCGGATACAAGCCGATGATGTCGCCACAGCAACTCATGGCGGAGTTGCCCATGTCGGCGAAGGCCAACGAAACCGTGGTCACCGGCCGGACGGCCATCGAGAGCATTCTCAAAAAAGAAGATCCACGCCTCGTTGTGGTGGTCGGACCCTGCTCCATTCACGATGAAACGGCGGCCCTCGAGTATGCCGGGTATCTCAAGGCGCTCGCCGACAAGGTCCAGGACACCATGCTCGTGGTGATGCGGGTCTATTTTGAAAAGCCGAGGACCACGGTGGGCTGGAAGGGTTTGATCAACGATCCCCACCTGGACGGGAGCTGCGATATCCGATCGGGCTTGAGAAAGGCGCGAAGCCTTTTACTCAAAACGACCGAGATCGGGCTTCCCACCGCCACCGAATTCCTTGAAGCGGTGACCCCTCAATATATTGCCGACCTGGTCTGCTGGGCGGCAATCGGTGCCCGGACGACCGAATCTCAAATCCATCGGGAAATGGCCAGCGGTCTGTCCATGCCAGTGGGTTTTAAAAATGGTACCGACGGCAACATGGCAACGGCGATTAACGCCATGATCGCCGCCCGAGCTCCCCAGAGCTTTTTGGGTATCGACCACGACGGCCGGACATGTATCGTTCAGACCGTGGGAAACCCATTCGGGCATATCGTGCTCAGGGGTGGAAAGCGGCCGAATTACGATCCCATCAGTATCGAGGAGGCGAAACTGGACCTGGTGACGAAAAACATGCCGGACGGGATCATGGTGGACTGCTCCCATGCCAACTCTCGGAAAAAATACCAGGGGCAGGCCATTGTATGGAAGCACATCCTGGAACAGCGGCTGTCGGGAAATGATTCTTTGATCGGAATGATGCTGGAGAGCAATCTGAATGAGGGCAATCAGAAATTCTCGGCAGATCGATCCCAGCTAGCCTACGGGGTTTCTGTCACGGATGAGTGTATTTCATGGGAGACTACCGAATCGCTGTTGTTATCCGCCCATGAGAGGATCCTTGAGGCCGGTTTCAAAGCGGCTGTTTAGGGTATCCGGCGAGAACAGACATCCATCCCCGAGCAAGGAAAAGGTTCCGCCCATGACGGTACCCGAATCGGCATCACAGAAGGTTGACACGGACGACACCGAGATCGCGTCGCTCTACGCCGTTCTCGGCGACCCTGTGGCCCACAGCCTGAGCCCGCTCATGCACAACCGTGCATTTTCTGTTGTCGGACACAAGGGAATCTATGTGGCGCTCAAGGTGACCGATATCGGTGCTGCGATAAAGGGGATCCGGGCCTTGGGTTTTGGCGGAGTCAGTGTCACCATCCCTCATAAGGTCACGGTCATGGAATATCTCGATGAGATAGACGCCATGGCCGTCAAAATCGGCGCCGTCAATACCATTGTCAACCGGGACGGCAGACTGGTTGGATTCAATTCCGATTACCTGGGAGCCGTCCGGGCGTTGCAGGATGTGACATCTCTTCGGGGGAAGTCTGTGGCCATTATCGGCGCCGGAGGCGCCGCACGAGCAGCCGGATTTGGCGTCATGTCCGAAGGGGCGACTGTGACCATTGTCAACCGAAGCGTTCATCGGGGAGAAGCCCTCGCCGCCGAAATGGGGGCGGACTTTTCACCCCTGACGGAATTCGACGGCGCCGAAACAGACATCCTTGTCCACACAACACCTGTGGGAATGACTCCCCGGGAACAGGACTCCCCCGTCAAACCCGAGGTTCTCCGGCCATCGATGGTTGTGATGGATATTGTGTACAATCCGTTGCGCACACGACTGCTGCAGGAGGCTGAACGGATCGGATGTGTGACGATAAACGGGGTCGCCATGTTTGTGTACCAGGGAGCCTTCCAGTTCGAACTGTGGACGAAGCAGCCGGCACCGTTGGAGATCATGAGAGAAACCGTATCCGAAGCCCTCGGAGGTATATGAACAGAGTTAATAGAAGCGCGTTATCCGCGCCATCGAAGAAAGAGTGGCCGGGATGATCGACATTCGTTCAGATCCGCTAAAAGATCGTGTTGCGATTTCCGTACCGGGATCCAAAAGTTTCACACATCGGATGCTCATCGCTGCCGCACTGTCCGGCGGAACATGCGCCCTTCAAAACTGCCTGGACAGCGAAGATACACGATTAACGCGGGCAGCGCTGGCACAATTGGGAGCAGATTCCGAGACGGACGGCGACCTGTGGATGATTAAAGGTCAAGATGGAACGTGGACGGCCACCTCGGATCTGCTGTTTCTTGGCAATTCCGGGACTTCCATGCGGTTGCTTGCCGCCGTGGTCGCCTTGGGAAAAGGGGTGTATCGCCTGATGGGCACCACCCGGATGCACGAGCGCCCGATTCAGGATCTTCTCGATGCCTTGAATCAGCTCGGTATCCGTGCCGATTCGATGCATCATGACGGATGCCCGCCCATTGAAATCCGAACGGCAAATATCCGCGGGGGCAGGGTGTCCATCGATTGTGGCACCAGCAGTCAATACCTGTCCGGGCTTTTGCTCATGGCGCCGATTCTGGACCAGGGGCTGGAAATTCGCGTCACCACGGGTCCTGTCTCGCGGCCCTATATCGATATGACGCTTCAGGTGATGACCAGATTCGGCATCCGGTATGAACGCGACGGGTATCGATACTTTAAGGTGCCCGGAAATCAACGCTATCAATCCGGTACCTATACTGTGGAGCCGGACGCATCCCAGGCCTCCTACTTCTGGGCAGCAGCGGCCGTATCCGGAACCACCGTCACCGTCTCCGGATTTCCCCATGAGTCGATACAGGGCGACCTACGGATTGTCGAGGTGCTGAGTGCCATGGGTTGCAGTGTCGACCGTGATGAAACGGGCATTTCGGTGACCGGCGGCCCCCTCCAAGGGGTCGATGTCGATATGGCGGATATGCCGGATATGGTACCCACTCTGGCCGTGGTAGCGGCCTTTGCCAAGGGCCTGACCCGGATTCGTCATGTGGCCCATCTGAAAGTCAAAGAAAGCGACCGTTTGGGAGCGGTGACCGATGAGCTTCGCAAAATGGGCGTCGATGCCCGACCGGTCGACGATGATCTCATTATTCGCGGCGGCTCACCCAAGGGTGCCGTGATCCATACCTATGACGATCATCGCATCGCCATGAGTTTTTCGATCGCCGGGTTGCGTACACCGGGGGTACGCATCGAAAATGAAGGTTGTGTCGCAAAATCGTTTCCAACTTACTGGGACGTATTCCATCAGCTCTATGCCTGAATCCGGACATGGCGTGACATGAACGGATTTCGAAACGTACGGCGGACCATGAATACATCGCACGATAAGAGAAGCGCTTGTCATCGGTGAGGCCTCTTGTGAAACGTAAACCCAATATTTATTTGATCGGATATCGATGTACGGGGAAAAGCTTAGTCGGACGGGCCTTGGCCGAAGCGCTGGGTCTACCGTTCATCGATGCCGACGACGAGTTGGTGCAAACACACGGCATGACCATTCAACACATCGTGCGGGCACAAGGCTGGGACGGGTTTCGAGAAAAGGAAAAACGCGTGTTGGATCGGATCAGTCAACTCCATGGTCACATTGTGGCCACGGGTGGCGGTGTCATTCTTTCCCCGGACAATATCCTTACCATGAGGCAGAGTGGTACGGTGGTGTGGCTTCGGGCGACGCCGGCAACCATTCGCCAACGCCTTACGACCGACTCTCGAACCCAGCAACTTCGCCCGTCATTGACCTCCAAAGGCGTTGACGCCGAAGTCGAAGAAGTTCTAAAGCACCGGGAACCGTTATATACCAGGGCCGCCCACGTCACCCTGGACACCGACACATGCAGCGTGGAAACGGTCTGCCTTCAGATTCTGGCCATGATTCCGGATGCCGCATCATGAGCTGGCGAGTTCTAGACCGGCCACAGCGTATCCTTAGGTAAGGCTTTCAAGGGGAGGGAGGAAAACGGATGTCGAGCACGTTTGGAACACTATTCCGGGTGACCACTTTCGGAGAATCCCATTGCAAAGGCGTCGGTGCAGTGATCGACGGCTGCCCCCCGCGCCTGTCGCTGAAGGAAGAGGACCTTCAGGTACAGCTGGACCGCCGGCGCCCGGGACAGAGCCGTCTGGCCACGGACCGGAATGAAGAGGACTTGGTGTCGATTCTGTCGGGGGTAGAAAACGGAAAGACGCTCGGCACCCCCATCGGTCTATTTGTGCCCAACCGGGACATGCGGCCGTCCGACTACAAATCGATGGCGCCGGTTCCCAGGCCTTCTCACGCCGATTACACCTATCAGCAGAAGTACGGTATTCGCGCGGCCAGCGGCGGCGGCCGCTCCAGCGCGCGGGAAACCATTGGCCGGGTGGCCGCCGGGGCCATCGCTGAAAAATACCTGTCAGAATCCTTTGACATCCAAATCGTGGCCTGGGTGGACACCGTTGGGGAAATTGCAACGCCGGACCTGGACCATTTAGCCCTGTCCCGCGAGGATGTGGATCAGAGACATGTCCGATGCCCGGATCCGGCAACCGCCGAAAAAATGGAGCAGGCGATCCTGAAATGCAAGGAAGAGGGCGATTCCCTCGGGGGTATCGTCGCCTGTGTGTGCCGGGGGGTGCCCCCGGGCTTCGGGGAACCGGTTTTTGAAAAACTGGAGGCCAAACTGGCCCAGGCCATGCTGTCGATCCCGGCCACCAAGGGCTTCGAGATCGGCTCCGGTTTTGCCGGCACCCGGATGCGGGGGTCTCAACACAATGATCCATTCATTCTGAAGGGGGACCGTCTCGGGACAAAAACCAATTTCAGCGGTGGCGTCCAGGGGGGCATCAGCAACGGAGAGCCGATTCTGTCTCGTGTGGCCTTCAAACCCGTGGCCACCATCGGAAAACCGCAGAACACCGTTGATTTCGAAGGAAATCCGGTCGTTCTTGAAGCCAAGGGGCGACACGATCCCTGTGTCCTGCCCCGGGCCGTACCGATCGTCGAAAGTATGGCGGCGCTGGTCCTGGCGGATATGGCCCTGCGGCAGTCCGGTCGCAGGGCAGCAATGCTGTGACGGCTGGTTTCACAGACAATCATCTTAAATGTCAATTTAGAGAAGATAAATGATCGGAATATTCGGATTTGGGCGGTTTGGGGAGCTCACAGCACGTTATCTGGCCGAAGACTTTCCGGTGGTGGTGCGGGATACCGGCGGAAACGCGAAGCGTATCGAAGCCGTGGGGGCACGAGCCACAGATCTGGAAACCACAGCCGGTCAGGAAATTCTCATCCTGAGCGTTCCGATCTCCGCGCTGAAGGATACCCTGGAGCAGATCGCCCCGTACCTGAAAAGGGGCGCCCTGGTTCTCGATGTCTCCTCGGTGAAAGTACTGCCGGACAAATGGCTGGCGGAAATACTTCCGCCTTCGGTATCGTATCTACCCACCCACCCCATGTTCGGTCCGGACAGCGCGGCCGATTCCCTGGAGGGCCGTAAAATGGTGCTGTGTCCGGGTCGGGTCGACTCAAAACAATATACGTGCATCAAGTCCTACCTTCAGAACAAAGGGATCGACGTGATTGAAACCACTCCGGAAGCGCACGACCGGGAGATTGCCGTCAGTCTCGCCCTGACCCATTTTATCGGACGGTCCCTGTCGGAATTCGGCGCTGAGGAGCTTCGCATTGATACGGAAGGATACAAACGGCTTCTTCATATTCTTGACGTTGTGGAAAACGACACCTGGCAGTTGTTCTTCGATATGAACTACTACAATCCCTTTGCAGGGGAGGTCCGGGATTCATTTCTCTATGCCATGGAGGAGATAAAGAGCAGGTTGGAATCCTAATACTACTTCGGTACTCGGTACTGGGTATTGGGTACTTGGTTCTGGCGATGGGCGGTCGAGCCTCTGACAGTTATATTCCTACCGAATACCCAATACCTAATTTAGTCCGATTTTAAAATGATCCTCGCATCGACGATGCTCAGACCCTTTTCGTGGACGATCACCGGATTCAAATCCATTTCATAAATCTCCGGATAGGATTCGATCAGCTCCGAGCACAAAAGGAGCAGATTGACGAGGCTTTTCTTGTCATAGGGCGATTCCCCCCGGACACCGCTGAGGATCGGCGCCGACTTGGTTTCTTCGATCATTTTCTTGGCCGAGTTTCGGGTGATCGGCAGCACCCGAAACGACACGTCCCGAAGAATTTCGACCATGACGCCCCCGAGACCGTACATGATGACCGGACCGAACTGGTCATCGACCTTGGTGCCGATGATGACTTCCAGTCCCGGCCTTGCCATTGGAGAGACAATACATCCCCGGATATCCGCATCGGCCTTATATTTTCTCCCATTGCTGACGATCTCCTGGAAGGCGGTTTTCACATCACCGGGAGTGCATAATTTCAGCTTTACGCCGCCGGCGTCGCTTTTATGAAGAATATCCGGCGAGGCGAGCTTGAGCGCAATCGGGCCGGCGATCTTTTTGGACAGCTCCGCGGCCTCTTCAGCAGTTGCGACCAGGCGATCTTCCGATACCGGCGCCCCATGGGCGGCAAGAAGCTCTTTGGCTTCAATCTCCAGCAACGCCTGCCGGCCTTCCGCTTTTGCCTCCTGGATAATGTGCTTTCCGGTATTTGTCTCTTTGGCACCCCAATCAAACACGAAATTCACCCGCGCATGATAGGAGCGAAGATAACTGCCGTAATCGGCCAGCACGCGGATACACTTGCAGGCCACGTCCAGGGAATCGGTAACCGGAACGCCATAGTACCGAAGGAGGTCTAACGAGTGCGGTTTCTTAGAGGCGAACAGGCTGTGGACGACAATCGGCTTTTTGTGTTTACGCACCATTTTCCCCATCTGGTGGGCCGCATCCTCCTCCATCAGGGCCAGGCTTTCGGCAAACCGGATACCGTACCCGCCAAAAAGGCCTACAATCAGCAACCCTCCGATATTCTTATCCCGGAGCAGAATCCGAGCGCAGTCGGCAAATACAGACGGATTGTCGTCGGTGCCGCCGGCCACGTCCACCGGATTGACCACGGAGGCGGCCGCCGGCAGAATTTCTCGCAAGCGGTCCTGGGTTTTTTGATCCAGTTCCGGAATCGTTAATCCCAGATCGGTCAGCACGTCGGCGGCGATGGTGGCGTGGCCGCCTCCGTCGGCAAGGATGGCCACGCTATTGTTCGAAATCTGGGGCAGACACGCAAGGGCTTCCGCCGCCGGGAAGAGCTGATCCGAGTTATTGATGACAATAATTCCTGCCCGTTCAAAGGCCCCTTTGGCCACCTGGGAGATACCGGCCAGGGCACCGGTATGGGAACCGGCTGATTTGCGCCCTGTGGCCGAACGTCCGCTTTTCAGCAGTACAATCGGTTTTTCGATAGTGGTTTTGTAGGCCTGCTGCAGAAACTCCCGTCCCATGCACATGCCTTCGACATACATGAGGATTGCTTTTGTTTTCGGATCTTTCCGGAAAAACTCCAAGTATTCATGAAATTTGATATCGGCTTCATTGCCGACGCCGACGTAGTAGGAAAAACCGTTTCGGCTTTTGAGACGGGCTTCGGTGATGAGTGTCAACGCCATGTTTCCGCTTTGAGACAGCAGGGCGATCTCACCCGAGGGCACATCGCGGATGCCCACCAGGTTCATCCGCATCGGGGGGTTGATCATCCCGGAGGTGTTGGGGCCGATGAGCCGGATGCTGTGTTTTTGTGCCACGGAAACAATCTGGTCCTCCAGCAGCTTTCCCTAGTCGCCGGTTTCACCGAACCCACCGGCGAGAATCACCGCTCCTTTGACCCCCTTTTTACCGCAATCTTCGAGAACGGCAGGCACGACCTTGGCGGGAGTAGCAATCAGGGCAAGTTCCACGGGGGATTTGATGTCCGAAACCTTCTTGTAGCACTTCAATCCGAGGATACTCTGCTCCCTCGGATTGACCGGATAGATGTCGCCCTCGTACGTTTCGGAGAGTAATGTTCGGATGGTTTGATAACCTCGTTTGGTTTCGTTTTTTAAAGCCCCGACCACGGCCACCGAGGTGGCATTCAAAACATGTTCCAAGGACATGGCATCACCTTTTGGGTAATCGGTAACAGGTATTGGGTACTCGGTAGTTGAAATTTCTGGTTTGTTTCAAGCTGTCCGCAACGGGTTATTCTTTTCGTTTTTCAAAAGCTTCGAGGGACTTTTGCCGCTCGCGGGTTGAAACACAGGCCAGGCAGGCCTCGACTTCAAAATCCATGAGAGCGTCCAGGCCGACGCCCTCTTGGGCCATGTTGAGCCCCTTTTTCATCATCTGAATGGAAAAGGACGAATTCTGTGCGATTTTGGCGGCCATCGCCCGGGCTTCCACCATCACAAGACCCGCCGGCACAGCCTGGTTTACCAGACCGATCCGCTCGGCTTCTCTGCCGGTGATGTTTTCCGCAGTGAACAACAGTTCCCGGGCTTTTCCAGACCCCACCAACTGCTGAATGAGCCGAAAAGCCCCGCCGGTCACCGATGATGTGACCCGGGCTTCGGGAGAACCGATCTGGGCCTCCTCATCAGCGATGCGGATATCGCAGGCCAATGCCAGTTCATAGCCGGACCCAAGGGCATATCCGTTGATGGCCGCAATGGTCGGTTTTTTAAAGCGGATGAGTTTACGTGACGCCTCCTGGAGCCCACCAGGTATTCCCGGTATTCGACGGCGGACCTTGTTTTAGATTCTTTCAGATCCGCGCCGGAGGAAAACGCGCGGCCTTCCCCGGTAATGAGCACGACGTTCACCGCTGGGTCCAAACCCGCGTCTTCAAGGGCGGACTGAAAATCGATCCACAACTGCCGATTCATCGCATTGAGTACTTTGGGGCGATTGAGCCGGATAATCGCGATATCTGCTTCCTTTTGATAGATGATGCATTCGAATTCCATGGCATTCCTCCCCATGTCCGTGTTTCCTGTTGTGTAGGATAGGATGGGGACCTTTGTCAAAACCCGGGATACCATCCGATTTATCTCGGGAAGCATAATAGATGTTGCCGTCATCGGCATTGGAAATAGGCCGATGGTGTGACATGTGTTGAAGGGGAAACGGGATCGGGGAAGGCTTTATCAGGTTTCCGCCGGTGATATGGCGGAAACCTGTGAATCGTTGAACGCTACTTGTCTTTGATCAGCATCGTGGAGGGATCCAGGAAAAGTTCCGGCTGCGACCCTTCGGCTTTTCCGCCTCAACGAAAGGACGTTTATTTCCTTGCCGGTGGGAACGGACCGCGAACCACCCTCGGAAATTGTGTTCCTTGGCCGAAAGTTTCAGACCGGTGAGCAGATCCCGATCCGGCGGCTCGAAGGACAAACCATCGATGATGACGATTTGGGGGGTGAAGATGCCCTGGTCTATGAGATCGCTGAGCCGCTCGTCAAAGACCGGGACGGTAAAACTTTCGGCCCGAAACGTCATGATGAAACGATGGGGCAGGATGGCCTCCCAAAGCTGATTGATCTGCTGGACGTGGTACTGCTCGGCCAGCAGACGGAACACCTCCTTATACCAGAGGTCGACCTTTTTTACCGGGTCACTGAGACTGATATGAAGCACATTCTTGCCCTCGAGTTGGCTGTTGAGGGCGATCTGTACGAGAAACGCGGTTTTCCCAACGCCGGCACGCGCCGTAATGGCGCCGAATCCACCCTCCGGCAGCATGTCTTTGCCGTTGGGAGCCAAAAGCCGGATGGGATTGCGCAGGATCAGATCGTTTTTCAGCATGTTGAAACTCCTCTCTTTCAGGGAAATAACCTGAGCCGCTGGATCCGGCGAGAACCCATGGTCGATTGGTTTTTCGGTTCCGGTGTTTCCGGTGGGACGCTCCTGGGATGTCAGTGTGGCATCCCCTTGCCGATTACGCAACGTTCTTTTTCTCCTTGGCCGAAGTCTTTTCCAGCTCCTCGGCGACACCCTTGGGCACTTGTCGATAAGTGCCGAACTCCATGGTGAACTGAGCCTTACCCTGGGTCAGCGAACGGAGGACGGTTGAATAACCGAACATCTCTGCCAACGGCACTTCCGCTTCCACGACGCTCATGACGCCCTCATCCTGGGAACCCAAAATCATCCCGCGCCGCTGATTCAAAGATCCCATGACGCCACCCTGAAATTCGGTGGGAGTTTCCACCACCACTTTCATGATCGGCTCATGGATCACCGGGCCGGCCATTGGATAGGCTTCCTTGAATGCGCCCCTGGCAGCTGCCTGAAAGGCCATCTCTGAGGAGTCCACCGAGTGCGCGGCACCGTCATTGAGGACGATTTTAACGCCGGTGACCGGAAACTCCATTTTGGGGCCTTTTGCCAGGCACTCGCGAAATCCTTTTTCACAGGCGGAGATGTACTGTGTGGGTATCGCGCCGCCATGAATCTGGCTTTCGAAGACAAACTCCTCGCCTTCTACCGGCTCCATATATCCGGCCACACGGCCAAATTGTCCCGCCCCGCCGGTTTGCTTTTTATGGGTATAATTAAACTCGGCGGACCGGGTAATGGTTTCCCGGTAGCGCACCCGCGGCATGCCGGTGGTGACAACGGCATTGTACTCTCGGTGCATCCGCTCGACATAGACTTCCAGGTGAAGCTCCCCCATACCTTCGATGATGGTTTCACCGGTTTCATCATCCACAAAGGTTCGGAACGTCGGGTCCTCTTTGGAAAAACGGTTCAGGGCTTTGCTCATGTTGATCTGTGCCTTATTGTCGCTCGGAGCGATTGCCAGGGATATCACCGGATCCGGCACATACATAGAGGTCATGCTCCAGCGGATGTCCGGTGAGGTAAAGGTATCTCCCGAAGCACACTCGACGCCGAACAAGGCACCGATATAACCGGCCGGAATCTTATTGATATCCTCCATCTGATCGGCATGCATGCGGACCAGACGACCGATTTTAATTTTCTTCCCGGTACGTACGTTGATCACCGTGTCGCCTTTTTCGAGTTTTCCCTGGTACACACGGATATAGGTGAGTTGTCCGTATTGGCCGTCCTCGAGTTTAAATGCCAGGGCAACCGTAGGCGCATCTTCGTCTGAATTCAGGGCCACCGGAGCTTCATCGCGCTCCATATCCAGCGCTTCATTTTCCACATCCGATGGCGCCGGAAGCAATCGGGTAACGGCATCCAGCAACGGCTGCACGCCTTTGTTTTTATAGGCCGAACCCATGAACACCGGTGTCAGCTCCCGTGTCAGCGTGCCGCGGCGAACCGCCTCCAGCAACATATCGTCTGATATCGGGCTCTCTTCGAGGACGGCTTCGGTCAGCTCATCGGAAAACATCGTCGCTGCATCGATCAATTCCTCCCGCTTTGCCTCCGCTTCATCAAAGAGCGCATCCGGGATCTCTTCGATTCGCACCGACTCTCCGTTGGGGCCGACGAAATAGATCGCCTTCATGCGAACCAGGTCCACCACTCCTTGATGATGGGCCTCGAGACCGATCGGCAGCTGCATGGCAACCGCGTTGTGGCCCAATTTTTCTTTGAGCTGTCGGATGACCCGGTTGGGATCGGACCCACTGCGGTCACATTTGTTGACAAACGCGATGCTCGGTACCTTGTACCGTTTCATCTGTTGGTCCACGATGATCGATTGGGACTGGACACCGGCAACAGCACATAATACAAGAATGGCGCCATCGAGCACCCGCAGGGAACGCTCGACCTCAATGGTAAAATCCACATGTCCGGGGGTGTCGATGATGTTGATTTCGTGATCGTTCCATTCGCAATAGGTGGCAGCGGAGGCGATCGTAATGCCACGCTCCTTTTCCAGTTCCATGGAATCCATGGTGGCACCCACACCATCTTTCCCTTTGACATCATGGATGGCATGAATCCGCTGGGTGTAGTACAAAATCCGCTCGGTCAAGGTGGTCTTGCCGGAATCAATGTGGGCACTGATGCCGATATTCCGCACCTTCTGAATCTGCTCTTTCATGGTTTATCGCCTCGTTGAGTCTGTTTAAGGGCCGCAGCCGACGGCACATGACACCCATGCCACGGTGTCCGTCTGAAACGGTTTGGATCATAAAAAAACCCCATCCCGGGCGTCCGTCTACCCGATGGGGATTCTGTGGCACCCCGCCAATAAGAACCCTAAAACTTAAAGGTAAATTGGGGTATTGTCAATATTTTTTTCGCACTAGCGAGATCCTAACCGGAATACATATATATCGATGCTTCCTTTTGAGGAGGGCGTGACATGAAACAGGATTTCGGGGTTGGCACGAAGGCCATATCACCAAGAATGTGGTTGCGGCCCGGACTCCATGCGGCGTGGCCGATCTGCCTCGGGTACATACCCATTGGTCTGGCATTCGGGGTGTTGGCTCAAAAAGCGGGTTTGAACGTGCTGCACATTGGTCTCATGTCGATTCTCGTGTTTGCCGGTTCTTCCCAATTTATTGCCGTCTCCCTCCTTCACTCCGGCGCCGGAGCCTTTTCCATTATCTTGACCACCTTTGTGGTCAACCTGCGTCATATCTTGATGAGTTCGGCCCTCTCTGTATTTACCAGGGGTTCCGGAAAAAAAATTCTGGCTTTGTTTGCTTATGGAATCACTGATGAGAGCTTTGCCGTGAATATGGCACGGTTCCGGGAAGGCGCATGGGGCATCCGGTCGGCACTCGTGGTAAACCAGACCGCCAACGCCGTCTGGATATTGAGCACCATGGCCGGAGGTCTGGGAGGTCAGTTTATTCCCGCCGGCGCATTTGGGATCGATTATGCCCTTATCGCGATGTTTATCATTCTGCTTGTCCTGCAGATACGATCACGCCGGCACCTGGTTGCCGCCATCCTGGCCGGTTTGACAGCGACGTTATGGTCGCTGTGGATCCCCGGAAATTCCTACGTGATTGTCGGATCGGTCCTTTCAGCGAGTGTGGTCACCATCGCCATACGGTACGTTCAGCATATATCCAACGGTCCCGGCCGAGAGCCGACATCGGATGATAACGCCGGAAGGATGGCCAACCATGACACCTAAGGACTATCTGCTGATTGTCGCCGGCATGGGACTGGTCACGTATTTGCCACGCTGGTTGCCCCTGGCGTTGCTGTCCAACCGACGGCTGCCCCGAATTGCCGAGGTATGGCTGGATCTCATACCCGCAGCGATTCTCAGCGCCTTGCTGATGCCGGTGTTGATCACCGGTGGTTCACCGGTTCAGCTCGACTTTACGCGGATCGAATTCTGGGCGGCGATTCCAACCGTTGCCGTCGCCATATATACCCGTTCCATGGGCATCACGGTCATTCTGGGTATGCTGGTGTTCTGGGGTTTACGCACCTTGTTTTAAAGGGCGGTGGATGTTCCAGACCGGCCGCCATGGTACATAACGCACGTATCCTGTGTCGAATCTCCGGAACGTTATCGCTGGGTTTTCTTATGTCGCCGGGTCGCGGGTCTGTTCCGGAGCAGAATATACGTTGCTCCCGCCCCGCCATCGCAGAGCCGGGCGCTGGAATAAGCGGCCACCCATTTACGCCAGGGCCCCCTGGTCACCCATTCCCGCACCTTTTCCTTGAGAACCGGTTTTTCTTTGGACGACAATCCCCGGCCATGGATCACGAGGAGCCCCTGTTTACCGGAGATGCGGGCTTCTTTCATGAATTGCTCGAAGGCCATCTCAGCCTGGGCGGTGGTTTGGCCATGCAGATCCAGGTGGGCCTGAATCGCAAACTCTCCATTATGGAGCCGCGAGGACATATTGGGATGCACGCTGGGGCCGGTGCCCTCCATGTATTCGGAGGTGTCTTTGACTCTGAAACCTCGGCCATTTTCAATAAGATCCTGAAGTTGAAGAGTTGTTTCCAAATCCGGGGGTGGGGCGTGGGAAGCGGATGGGGGCGTTTTAACAGGCGCCACCATTCTGTTCTTCGACCGCAAAGGGATCACATCCGACATTTCGTTTTGGAACAGTTGATCGTCATCCTCCGCCGGGTATGAATTTTCCGGCGGCTTCGCCGATGGTGCGATAATGTCGGCATCATGGAGGATGATCGACCGACTCTCCAACAGTCTTTTAAGGTCTTTGAAGGGCCGGTTTTTTTCAGAATCTTTGGATGACGGCATGGCCCCCTACCACTGAAAAGAAGATCAGGAGATTTTCGAGACCGATCATATCGCCCCCCCATTGTCTTGTCAAAGCCGTGGCACCCATGTATGAGGGTAACGGGAAGGACGCCCGGGTCCCTCCGGGATATGCCCGGTAACGGGCAGCTTAGCAGAGGGGGAATCTCATGATCGATCACACCGCATACTGCCCTGAAAAATGGGTCAGTGCTGAGGAAGCGGTGTCCAAAATTCAGAACGGCAGCCGGGTGTTCATCAGTACCGGGTGCGGTGAACCGCAGTATCTGATTCAAGCCATGGTCCGGGACGCATCTCTCCAAGACATCATGATTTATCAAATGCTTTCCTCGACCCTGGCCCGTTATGTCGATGATCCGGGCTTTCTTCGACGGTTTTCCCTCAAGCTGTTTTTCATTAGCGCCCGGATGCGCAAAGCCGCATTTGAGGGAAAAATTGACTACGTTCCTGCCTATCTCTCAAAGATTCCAGATCTCTTTTCGACGCATCGCATCGGGCTGGATGTTGCGTTGATACAAGTGAGTCCACCGGATCGATTCGGCTATTGCAGCCTCGGGGTATCTGTCGATATCACACGCTCCGGAATGGATCACGCGGAGATGGTCATTGCCCAGGTGAATCCCCGTATGCCCCGCACATGGGGCGACAGTTTCGTTCATTTGGATCAGATCGACTATCTGGTAACAAAGGAAGAACCTCTGGTGGAGGATCCTCCACAGGTCAAAAATCCGGAAGTGGCGCGTCGCATCGGGCTGTATGTGTCCCAGCTCATCGATGACGGCGCCACGCTTCAGGTCGGATTCGGCAATCTGCCGAACGCAATTCTGCCCTATCTGAGTTCCAAAAAGGATTTAGGTCTGCATACCCAGGTGATCACCGACGGGCTTATCCCCTTGTTCGAAAAGAAGGTCATCACGAATCGAAGAAAAAGCTTGCTCCCTGGACGGGCCGTGGCTTCGCTCTGCATGGGCACGGACCGCTTATACCGGTATGTGGACAACAATCCCGCGTTCTATTTTCGTTCGTCCGAGTTTGTGAACGATCCGAAGGAGATTGCACGAAACGATCATCTCGTATCGATCAGCTCAGCACTGGAGGTCGATCTGACCGGCCAGGTATGTTCGGATTCGATGGGATATCTGTTTTACAGTGGTATCGGCGATCAGGTCGATTTTTTGAAAGGCAGCGCACTGTCCAAAGGAGGATTCTCTATCGTGGCACTGCCTTCCACCGCGCAGAATGGAGCCGTTTCCAGGATTGTGCCGCATCTGAGCGAAGGGGCCGGCGTAGCGACCACCCGAGGGGACGTGAATTTTGTCATTACCGAGTACGGTATTGCCGAGCTCATGGGAAAATCCATTTCCCAGCGTGTCATGGAATTGTCCCAGATCGCCCATCCCAAATTCAGAAAAGAACTGGTGGAAGTTGCCAAGTCGCGGCATTATATTTTTTCCGATCAACTGCCGCCTTCCCAGGCGGATCTTTTATTTCTGGAGAGCTACAAACATACAAAGGTGCTGAAGAACGGGAAAGCCGTCGAATTCCGGCCCCTGCTGCCATCGGATGAGTTCGCCTATCGCAATTTTTTCTATTCCCTTCAGGAGGAGTCGATTTACCTGAGGTTCTTCCAGAGAAAGAAGCTGTTCTCCCACGAAATTGTTCAGAAGCATTGGGCCAGTGTCGATTACAAAAAAAACATGTCTATGATCGGGCTTTTTCAACGGCAAGGACACAAGGAAATCATGGCCATCGGCTCATACGCACGGGAATCCGATACCCGGGCGGAAGTTGCGTTTGTGGTACGTGAGGATTTCCAAAATCAGGGAGTGGCCAGCTATCTTCTCAAGACACTTCAACGCATTGCGGAAGAAAACGGATACACGGCTTTTTTTGCCACCGTTCTGGCAGAAAATGCCGCCATGCTGTACGTCTTCAAAAAACTGTATCCGGAGGCCGAATACAGCCATAGCGGAGGCGAAATTACCTTGCATATGGAATTTTCAAAAGCGGATCAAGACGTTTCCCGGTAATTCGTCATCGATAAACACTGTGTTGATGAACATCGATTCCAGACAATGGTGCCGGTATCTTATCCGGGGTGCCGAAAAGCTGAACCTCGCGCTTTCCATGGAACAGGCGGCAGCCATGGCCATCCACGCCTGCGAACTGGTGGCATGGAACCGGAGAACCAATCTGACCGCATTGACCGATCCGGAAGATAGTGCCGAAAAGCACTATCTCGATTCCATCGTACCCATGCGCTGGATTCCCGACGGGGCCACCCTGCTGGATATCGGATCCGGTGGCGGATTCCCGGGGATTCCCCTGAAGATTGTGATGCCCTCATCCGATGTGGTACTGGTGGACGCCGCCCGGAAGAAAGTCACGTTTATGAATCATGCGATTCGGAAACTGCATTTAACCCATATCTGCGCGCGACATGTCCGGGCAGAAGCCATCTCGAGACAGACCATCGTTGGCCCGCCCGGCGGATTCAAAGTCATCATCAGCCGGGCTCTGGCATCGCTGGGGCGCTTCGTTTCCATGGCCTTGCCTTTGCTGGCCGATGATGGCATGATCGTCGCGTTGAAGGGAACGGACCAAACGGTTAAAGCCGAGTTGGCCTCCCTGAAACACCAGTTCCCCCCGAGAATCCTCGAGCGTTTACCATCGATTCATACGACGCGCTATCGGTTGCCATACAGCGGTGCGGAACGGAACATCATTCGGTTGGGCAGGCAATAGCATCGATCGAATTTTCATGACGAACTGTGAGAATCATTCATTCTCCACCATCGAACCAATCAGAGGAGGCGGTCCAATGACAACAAAATGGGTCTATCTGTTCGGAGAGCTCGATGAAGCCGAGTCCTATGTGGGCGGAGACTGGGAAGGAATTCGTAGTCTGTTCGGTGGTAAAGGGGCCAATCTTGCGGAAATGACGCGTATCGGCATACCGGTACCGCCGGGATTTACGGTCACCACGGAAGCTTGCAACGCCTATTTAAAATCCGGCGGCCAGTTCCCAGAAGGGATGTGGGAAGAAATTCTCGAATCCCTCAAAACCGTAGAAGCGGCGACGGGCAAAACCTTTGGGGATCCGAAGAATCCGCTTCTGGTGTCGTGTCGCAGCGGCGCCAAGTTCTCCATGCCGGGTATGATGGATACCGTTTTGAATATCGGGTTGAATGATGAGACAGCGGTCGGTATGGCGGAACTGACCGGAGACGAACGGTTTGTATATGATGCCTATCGACGGCTGATCCAGATGTTCGGCAGCGTGGTGGCGGGAATGCCGGATGAAGCGTTCGAGGAAGTTCTGGAAGATGCGCGCCACGCAGCAGGGGTCACCAGTGATTCGGATCTGGATGCAGCGTCCTGGAAAAAGATCACCCGCCAGTTCAAGACCATCTTCCGACGCCAGTCCCACCATAACTTCCCGACAAAGCCTCTGGACCAGCTCCGAATGGCGACCGAAGCGGTATTCAAAAGCTGGAACGGTAAACGGGCGGTGGATTACCGGAATGCCGCCGGCATCACCCATGATCTCGGCACAGCCGTCAATATTGTCACCATGGTATTTGGCAATATGGGTGAAGACAGCGCCACCGGAGTTGCCATGACCCGGGATGGATCTACTGGAGAAAAGGTGATCGAGGGCGATTATCTGACAAATGCCCAGGGTGAAGATGTGGTTGCCGGGATTCGTCTGACCAAGGACATTGTCTTGATGAAGGATGAATTCCCCGAAGCATATTCTGAATTCGAGGAGATCGCCGAGAAACTGGAGAACCACTACCGGGAAATGCAGGATGTGGAGTTTACCATCGAAAAGGGGAAACTCTGGATGCTCCAAACCCGGGATGGCAAACGAACCGCCCAGGCCGCGGTCCGAATCGCTGTGGAAATGGCGGATGAAGGCCTGATATCGCTGGAAGAAGCGGTACAGCGGGTCTCTCCGGAACAGGTCGATTTTTTTCTCCATCCCCAGTTTTCCAGGGACGCGGTGAAATCGGCGAAAGAAGCCGGCGGCCTCCTTGCGCGCGGTCTCAATGTTTCTCCTGGAGCTGCCCGGGGAGTGGTGGCGCTGGATGCGGATCTGGCCGAAAGCTGGGCCAAAGAGGAGGGCAAGGAAGTGATCATGGTCCGCCCGGAAACCAAGCCCGACGACGTTCATGGGATGCTTGCGGCCAACGGCATCCTCACCAGTCGCGGCGGCCGAACCAGCCATGCCGCACTGGTGGCCCGGCAGTTTGGAAAACCCGCGGTGGTCGGTGTGTCGGATCTGGAAATCGACATGGGCAAGCGACAGATCGTTGTCAAAGATCTCATCCTCAAGGAAGGGGATTGGGTGTCCATCGACGGCACCACCGGTGAGGTCTTCAGAGGTCAACTGGAGACCGAGGTCCCGGATATACGGGATCCATGGCTGATGAAGCTTCTTGAATGGGCAGACGGATTCCGGCAGCTCGGCGTCTGGGCCAACGCCGACTATCCAGATGACGCGCTACGGGCCAGAGAATATGGAGCAGAAGGGATCGGCCTGTGTCGAACCGAGCATATGTTCTTTGAACCGGATCGGTTGCCCCATGTTCAGAAGATGATCATGGCGGATTTGCCCATTGAGCGGCAGGAATCTCTCCAGACCTTGCTGCCGTTTCAGCGGGACGATTTTATGGGACTGTTCCGAGTTATGGATGGGCTTCCGGTCATCATCCGGCTCATCGATCCCCCGCTTCATGAGTTCCTACCGAATCACGCCGATCTTCTGAAGGAGCTGGGAGATTTGAAAATCCGCCTCCAGCATGCAGCGACGGTGGCCGACATCGATGCCATCATGAAGGAAGTGCGCACCAAAGAACACATATTAACCCGGGTGGAAAGCCTCCATGAAGCCAATCCGATGCTCGGGCTCAGGGGCGTTCGGCTGGGTATCCACATCCCGGAGCTGACCGTGATGCAAGTGCGCGCCATATTCGAAGCCGCCTGTATGGTGCAAAAAGAGGGCGTGGAGGTCCATCCCGAGGTAATGATACCGCTGACCAGCCATGTGAACGAATTGAAACGTCAGCGGCAGGTCCTGGAGAAAGAAGCCCAACAGGTGATGAAGGAACAGAACACGGACATTGAATACCAATTTGGTACAATGATCGAGATCCCCCGGGCGGCCTTGACCGCGGATCAAATTGCCGAGCACGCAGAATTTTTCTCATTCGGCACCAATGATCTGACACAAACCACATTCGGCATTTCCCGCGATGATGCGGAAGCCGGATTCCTCATTGAGTATCTCGAAAATGAAATTCTGCCGTTTAATCCCTTTGCCACAATTGATAAGGACGGTGTCGGTGCGCTGATGGAGACCGCAATCACAAAAGGGCGAGGGGTCAAGCCGGATCTGGAATGCGGAATATGCGGCGAACATGGCGGAGATCCCGAATCGATTCTTATTTGTCATCGACTGGGGCTCAATTATGTATCCTGTTCGCCGTTTCGGGTGCCGATCGCACGCCTGGCCGCAGCCCAGGCCTCACTTCAAGATACGACGTCCTGACGGTACCTCGTCAATATTGCCAAAACCCATTAAATTTGGTACATTAGCTAAGATTTTGTAGCGTATAACGTGTGCCTTTGCACGTATGTTGTGTCAATTCGGGGAGGCGAGCCTTGCCGGGATGCCTCACGTCGAGGGAATAAAAAAATCGGCGTGTTACTGTCTGCAAGGCACCTGCCACAGCCGGGAGGAGCGTCTTTGGAATATGCATTGAATCAATCTCAGCTCGAAGCCATCGAGGACATCATCCGACGGGATTTCATCAACCTCGGAGTCCACTGTACCTGCCTGATCGATATGGCCGGCAATATTGTCGCCAATCTGGACGACGGCAAAACGAGTTTCGACGTGTATTCTCTGGCCGCCCTGGCGGCAGGAAACTTCGGTGCCGTGAGTGCCATGGCCAATATGGTCGGAGAACAGGAATTCTCCCTGCTGTTCCATAAAGGCAAAACAGAAAGCATTCATTTCAGCAGGGTGACGGACGAGTTTTTGTTGATTACGATTTTCGGCAAAGAGACGTCCCTGGGATTTCTACGTCTGAAGGTTGCGGAAGCAGTCAAACAGTTTGAAAAAATACTCAGGTCCTGACTGGATGGCGCTCTTCAGCGCTACCCGACTATTGCTCTGGGAAGGGATCTTTTCGAGTGGGGATGAGAGGAGCTGCGAGTGGCTTTCATTAATCTGAAGAAAAAGGAAGTTCAAGCTAAAATAGTTTACTATGGTCCGGGAAGGGGCGGCAAAACCACCAATCTGGAGCAGATTCACAAAACCTTTCGGGATCGGATCGCCTCGGAAATGGTCGCCATCAAAACACATGGCGACCGGACGCTCTTTTTCGATTTTCTCCCGTTCGATATCGGTCAAATCAAAGGCTACGGTGTACGCCTGCAGATCTACACGGTCCCGGGCCAGGTGAAGTACGATGCCACCCGCCGATTGGTACTGCGGGGGGTTGACGGTCTTGTCTTTGTTGCCGATTCTATGCAGCTGCGACGTGAAAAGAACATTGTCTCCTTAAAAAAATGCCGAAGATAATTTGAAGCTGTACAAAAAGGACTTGTATAAAATTCCGCTGGTCCTTCAGTACAACAATAGGGATCTCGGAGATCAGGGGATACCAATTTTGACGATCGATGAACTTGAAAAGGACCTGAATGCCAAGCTGAAGGTTCCCTACTTCGAGGCCAGCGCGCTCAGCGGTGACAATGTGGTTGAAACGCTGAAGAAAATCATTTCTCTGACCATGGCCTCGCTGTCCAAAGAGCTGGAATAGGAGGTATCCGCGTGCCCGGTAATCAGAATAACCAGAGCCAGGAAGAATTTGACAGTTTGCTGGACGATCTCCTGTCCGATGAGGCAGCACCGAAAGAACCAACAGCCGTTGACACGGAGCCGGATGAAAATCCTTTAAGGGAACTGAAAGCCCTCCTGCTGGAGATGGATTGGGAAATCTCGGACGAGATCATGGAGGCCATGCTGGTTCAGGCCGAGAACCTAAAGAAGACGTTTCACGATAGCAAAGTAAATGTACTGTTCCTACAACTGCTTCAGGCCGTGGGAAAGTACATTAAATCCCAGAAGGCGAATGCGCATCCGGATGCCGTTAAACTTCTCAGTTCCATTTACACCGGACTGGAAATCGTTTCTATGGCCGAAGGGATGACGGATGCCGAGAAGCAAAAGATTTTAAAAATTGAAGTGGATCGGTTCAAGGCCCTAAAGGCCAAGGTGGCCGAACGGGACAATCAAAGACCACCTGCGGGGCGTCCCGAAACGGTGCCGCCCCGATCCTCTGGCGCCGGCGATGCCGGATTGGAGGAAGTTATACAGAACGCCATGGATGTCCTTCGGAAGGACATCACGGATCTTATCCGGACAGAATTTGAAACCCTTCGAACGCAACTCAAATCGTCAAAATCATGAAGAAACCCTCTTTCCGAGACCTATTTAATGACGTGGTGTTTGATTTTATCGGATCTCTTGATGATGTGCCGGTAGGTATATACCGCACCTCCCTGGAGGGAAAACTGGTAGCGGCCAACAGAAAACTGGTCGAAATATTCGGTTTTGACTCCCTTGAGGAACTCACGGAATATCCCATTGTGGATCTTTACCGGGATAAAAAAGACCGCGGCGCCCTGATTTCGATCATCTCCGAAAAGCGATTCGTTGAAGATTTGCACCTCGTATTTCATAGAAAAGACGGCAGCTCCATCAATGCGGCAGTGACCGCCCGGGGGGTGTTTGACGATGGGGGTGAGCTCATCTTCATTGACGGTATCATCCGAGATATTACCCAGGAAAAGGTTGACGTGGAGTCGATTTCGCGAAAGCAGAAACTCCAAGGGGTACAGGAAATGGCGGGTGGTGTGGGCCACCACCTGAACCAGCCCCTGACGATCCTGAATAATCTGGTTTCCGAATTGTTGGCCGATTCCCAGGCCGGGGATGCCGTCCGGGACACCGCCATGAAAATCCATGAGCAGGTCCAAAAGCTGAACCACATTGCGCAAAAGATTCAAAATCTCAAGAACGTTGAGTGGATGGATTACGTCGCCGGAGTTCAGATCGTGGATATCGACAAGTCGTCCTAGCCAGGGCCGTTGAGGACCGTCTTTGTCGGGGAGAAGACCGGACCCGGCGCAACACTCCTCCATTCACCTCAGAACAGAGTAAACGCCATGATGAAAAAGGTGCTCGTTGTAGACGATGACAGGGAAATGCTGGATGCCATCCAGGAAGGATTGGGGCGTTACAAGGATTCCTTTTCAGTGACCACAGCTGAAAATGGCGCCCGGGCAACCGAGCGGCTTGAAGAGGACAATTTCTCCCTGGTGGTCACGGATCTCAAAATGCCGGGTATGGACGGTTTCGGCCTGCTGACCCATATCATGGATAAGTATCCGGACATTCCTGTGATTATCATCACGGGCTACGGCACTCCGGAAATGAAACGACTGGCGCGTGAGGGCGGCGCAGTGAGCTATATCACCAAACCCTTTCTGATCGAAAATCTTGCCCGCAAAATTAACATGACCCTGAGTAAAGAATCAGAAGGGGGATCCATCCGCGGCATATCCGCCGGTCTGTTTCTACAATTGATTGAATTGGAGGAGCGGACATGCACCATCCGGTTTACAAACCGGAAAAGTCACCAGCAGGGCGTTCTATGGTTCAGAGAAGGTGTCTTGCTGGATGCCCGCCTCGGGACTCAGCAGGGTATCGAAGCCGCCTATGACATTCTATCCTGGGAGGATATATCCCTCGCGATACACAATAAATGCCCAAAAAACGACAATAATATCGAGAAAGAACTCCAGGCTGTTATCCTGGAAGCCATGCGACGACAGGATGAGACCTCGCCCGATGAGGATCGCGAAACCAACTCGAAGGATGATAATATAGAGTAACTTCAATAATATAGAGCACTTTCGATGGGAGGGCTGGGGAGGTTCGGCATGTAACGCATCCCAATGCGCAATGGGGTCAAAGTCCCTGGCCTGCATCTTGCATTCTGTCATTGGACTTACCATGGACCGGTGACCAAAATGCCCGTTAACCCGGGGTATGTTCTACAATATAAGTAATTTCAGATGGATAGAACATCTTACCGGAAATGGAACAGACGGCAGGCGATCCATGGGGCAACAAAAGGGGCGGAAAGGCTCCCGCCAAGGGCCGTAGTACCCGGGAAATCGCAGGCTGTTGCCCGGGAGACATTTGGATGCTCTCAGGGAGCTTTAGAGTTCTATTAACCGACGAAAAGGCGATGGATCATGAGCGCGGATGTCGCTTCTAAAATCAAAGAGGCGGAAGTCTATCATTCCATGGGACTCTTTGTGGAGTCCCTCAATGTGTACGAGGATATTCTCACGCGCCTCCCTGAAACTGATAATTCCGGACGGCAAAATGTTCAGGAGAAGATAGAGGCCCTCCAGAAGCAGATCAAGTCCCTGGAGGATGACACCCAGACATCGATCTCCACAGACGACCTGGATATCATTAAAAAGGCGCTTTCGGCCGATGACAATCTTCCGGGGCTCCACGACAGTGCCAATGCCTTCAAGGAATTGGGGCTGTATAGTGAGGCGGTCAGTGAATACGAAAATCTGCTCAAGCTTGGATACGATCCGGAGAAATTCCTCGGTGATTTTGTAGATGCCTATTTGCGCGTGCAGCCTGCGGATGAAGTCACGAAGCGGATCAGTACCGCCATCAAGGAGAGGGATGGTGAAGACGCTGGAAAGGCGAAGCTGCTCTTTCTCCTGGGTACCGAGATGGAAAACCGGAATCACTCCAACGCGGCCATGGAACTGTATCAGTCCGCGTCCAAGGTGGACCCGAAAAATTAAAAATTTCAAAAACGTCTGACCAACTTGAAAGCCAGTTTCTCGAGTGGATCCCGTTACGATTATCTGCTCAATCAGAAATTGGTGACCACCGAACAGCTCAAAAAAGCGCTCGAAATGTCCAAAAAAATGAAAAAGAGCGTTGAAACCATCCTCATCGAGCAGTTTCGGATCACCAAGGAGAAGATCGGCGAATCCCTGTCCCTCTACTACAACTGTGAATTCAAGTCTTATGACAGTTCCGTTACCACGCCTGTGGAACTGATTCAAAACCTGAAGAAACAATTTTTGATCCAGGAAAGTTGGGTCCCGCTGGCCTGGGACAAAACCGGGGTCGAAGTTCTGGTAGACGATCCCAAGGATCTGAACAAGACCGACAACATCCGTTCGCTGATCCGATCCAAAATCAATGTGTCCGTTGCGATTCGTGAAGATATCGAAGCGTATATACGGCTCTTTTTTGATGACAAACGCCAGGAATTCGCTACGGCGGAAGGGGATGACCTGGATACGGAATTTGACCTGATTCCGGATATCTCCTTTGAAGAAGAAGAGGAGATGGAGGACGATTATGACGAGCTCGACGAGGCCTCCGGAAAGGTGGTCAAACTGGTGGACCAGGTTCTGGTGGCTGCCTACCGCCAAGCCGCGTCGGATATCCACATCGAGCCGTCTCCGGTCACAAAGGCCACATCGATCCGGTTCCGTCTGGACGGTGTCTGCCAGGAATACCTCCAGGTACCCAACACCCTGGCCAGAGGGATCCTGTCCAGAATCAAAATCATGTCCAGCCTGGACATTGCCGAGCGGCGCCTTCCCCAGGATGGTAAAATCAAATTCAAACGGAAAGGTGTGGAGACCTTTGAGCTTCGGGTGGCCACCCTTCCGACGGCCGGCGGATTCGAAGATGCCGTCCTGAGAATCCTGGCCAAGGCCGGTGCGATGAAGATGGATGAGATGGGGTTGAGCGATCGTAACCTGGATTGTCTCCAGGGGATCATCGCAAACCCTACGGCCTCGTTCTGGTTGTGGGGCCGACCGGTTCCGGGAAAACCACTTCTCTTCACGCCGCCCTGGGACACATCAATAAACCGGGCATCAAGATCTGGACGGCGGAAGATCCGGTCGAGATCACCCAGGCGGGTCTGCGACAGGTGGAAGCCAAACCGAAAATCGGCCTCGATTTTGCCCGGATCATGCGGGCCTTTCTCCGTGCCGACCCGGATGTCATCATGATCGGTGAGATGCGGGATCATGAAACAGCATCCATCGGTGTCGAAGCATCTCTGACCGGCCATCTGGTATTCTCCACACTGCATACCAACAGCGCCCCCGAGACCGTCACGCGTTTGCTGGACATGGGGCTGAATCCTCTCAACTTCTCGGATGCCTTTCTGGGCGTTATGGCCCAGCGACTTGCACGCCGCCTATGTAAAAGCTGCAAGGAGTCCTATGTGCCGTCGGAGGAAGAGTTCAACGATATCGTACAAGATTACGGAGAGGAATACTGGGAACGTGCCGGCATCAAGGACAACAATGATTTGAAATTGCACAAGCCGGTGGGGTGCGCGGAATGCTCCAATGTGGGATACAAGGGCCGGATGGGCATCCATGAGCTGATGGAGGGGACAAAGCCGATCAAGCGGATGATCAAGAAGGAAGAAAGCACCGAGGCCTGTTTGCCCAGGCCACCGAGGAAGGCATGAATACGCTGAAACAGGACGGCCTGATTAAAGCCTTTGACGGCATCACCGATGTGAATGAGATCCGGCGGATCTGTATTAATTAGATATTAGATATTGGGTATTGGGTATTTCGCACTTTGATGACGATTTTTTGCGTGTGTATCTCTGGAAGTCACGGTCGAGAAACTGAAGGCGAAACGGGAAGGGCGTTACAAAACCAACCACAGACCAGGCAGCACCACATACTCCGATCTACGGAAAATTAATCCCCGGTAGCTAATACCCAATACCCAATACCGAATACCTGTCAGCCAATGACTTCCGCGATTCTGGGAAGCATCCGCTTGATGCTTAAACGGCCGAGGGCCTGATTCCCGTCCGGTTCCAGGATGAGCATGATGACAAAGGTCATCATCCCCTCCATACTGGATCCCAGCATAATGACAATCCCTTTTGATGAGACAATGGTCATTTCCCTGGAATCCTGGAATCCGGTTTTTTCACATATTTTGCGGGTGCCCTGAAAGATGTTGCTAAACATGGCGGCCGTGTATTCCAGATCCAGCTCCTCTCCGGACATATCGCTGGCCAGCACCTCCCCGCCCGCATCTAAAATGGCCGATGCCCGATAACCACCGATGGTGAACAGATCCTTCAGAAGGCGACGGAGGATGTCGATGGTGGCCTTCTTTGCCGGGGGCGGCGGGGAATCCGGTTCTGCCGTCTCGTGAAAATCGAAAACCGGTTCTTCCGCAACGTCCTCTGGGTCGGTAGCGATTTCCGGTTCGTCGGGAGCTTCAACCTCCAGAATCAGCTCTTCCGCCTCATCCGCACCCGGGGGAGGCGGGGCTTCTCCGGGTCCCTTGGTGTCCTGGATTACATCCGTCTTGCCTTCCAGCTCCACATCCAGATCAAAGCTGTCATCCAGCCCCTCGGTCAAATCGAGATCGTCATCGGCTGCACTTACAGGCGCCGTGTCGGAAGTCGGCTCCATAATCAGCTCCGGGCCATTATCCAGCTCTTTTGCGACATCGATCTCGTCATCCAGGTCGAGGAGTTCAAAATCTTCGTCGATATCATCCAGGCTGTCGCCCAGCGCCTCTTCCTCCATGGAAATGGCGACTTCCGCAGCAGCAGCAGCGGCATCGGCCTCATCCTTGCGACGCATGGCATCCATGATGATCGCCGTGAGCTCTTTCTGGATTCGGCGGTTCACCTTTTTCTTGCCCCTGGCCAGATTTTTAAACCGTATTTTTGCCCGTTCATGGGGTATGATTTCCAGAGCAGCCGCTTCTCCTGTTTCCTCTCCATAGACGGCATCGAACAGCACCCCATTTTCAAAGTAGATATATCCTTTTTGCGCATCCTGGGTTTCGATTTCCAATAGACACGTTTTTCGTTCCATGTGGATCATTTGAAGGAAATTGGCGATGGAAATGCCGTTCAGGTGGCCGGCGGGATCATCCCGTTCCAGTGTCGGCAGGATGGTTTGCACCAACTCCTCGATTTCGAACGGTTTTTCAATAAATCTGAGTACATCCAGGCTGATTTTTTCCTTGAGCTGGGGAGTGCCATGGGCCGACATCACAATGCACTGAATGTCGGGATGATGATCATTCATATAGGCCAGCAGACTGAGTCCATCGACCTTGGGCATCTGCAGGTCGGTGACCAACAACGAGATAGGGGTGGTTTTCAGAATTTCGATGGCTTCCTGGCCGTCGCGGGCCGTGATGCTGAGGAATTTTTTCTCATACTTTTTCAGCCCGGTTTCAAGAATCTTGAGCAAGACCGGGTTGTCTTCCACGATCAGCACCTTGTCCATACGTCCCCCGTTTTCCAGATTCCTCTGGAGCCTGTCTTACCCGCAGGCGAATCAGCTTTCAGAAGGGTTTTTCTGTCCTAAATTCAATACGATATCAGTCAATTGGTCGAAAATCAATAAGCGGATCGTTCCCCAGGAACACCGTTTTTGTGTCATCCGGCCATCACCCTTAACGCGCGCATGGCTGCCCGATGTCGACAGGTGCTAAAGAGGGTTTACGAATCTCGGGAGAATTATTTCCGGTAGGTCTTTATGTCCGCTGCAATCTTTTCCAGCTCTTTCCGGATGCCGGCCAATCGGTCGGAAACTTCGCTCAGGTCCTGGGCCCTGGCGCTGTCTTCAATGTCTTTCGACAATTCATAGATGGTATCAAATCTCATGTTTCCAGATGCCCCTTTGATGGAGTGGGCGGCGTCGGCCACCGTTTGATGGTGGCCCGATTGGATCCCCTCCTCCAGTTTGGCCAGGTCTGACGTGCACGTGTTGACAAACAGGTCCACCAGGTCCAGAACATCGGCTTCTTCAAGCCCGAGGATCTCGGAAAGGTCGCGTAAGTTCATTCAGCAGATTCCTTTCGTTTCACCGGTCGGTCTTTGTTTGACGGAACACGACCAGCGATTCACGGGGGACTTTGCTTGTTTACCGCGGCATGCGTTACACCGATCATCGCTGCACATTTGGCACGCGAAACAGTCCCGGCAGGCATGCTTTTTAAAGCATCCGGAATGTTGATCCGGGACGAAAACCTGTCCTCGAATCCCTGGCAGTTGAACAAAGGGCATCGTTATCCTCTCTTTGGAACGGGATAGTTGCCCGCATTGTGTCATTTGAGACAGCAACCGATGGTTCCAACCAATTCGCGACTATAAATTGGAATCCATCGTTTGTCCAGACTCCCGGGGGTGTTTTGCAGTGAAAAGAGGAGGACAGAGTCTCCGGTCACAGCCTCTGTACTGCCGCCTGCATCCGCTCCAGACCCACCTTCAGGAGAGTCCGGGGACAACCAAAATTTAATCGCAGAAACCCGTCGCTGCCAGAGTCCTTGCCGTCCGATAGTCCCACCCCGAAGGATTCAAAATGTTTGAACGGGTTCTTCAGACCGGTGTCACGGGTATCGATCCAGGCAAAATATGTGGCTTCGACGGGCCAGGTCCGGAGTCCGGGCAACGCATCGATATGCCGTTGCACCAGATCTCGGTTACCTCTCAGGTAGCCGAGAAGCTCTGTGAGCCAATGCCATCCGCTCGTGTAAGCCGCAAGAGCAGCGGTCAAACCCAGAGCATTCACATGGGGGACAATCCCATCCATGGCCGTTTTGAAGCGGGCACGCAGATTACGGTTGGGAATAATCGCAAATCCGCACCCGAGCCCGGGAATATTGAATGTCTTGCTCGGTGCCATTAAGGTGATGGTGCGGTCAGCGGCCTCCTGGCTTAGGGAGGCCGTGGGAATGTGATCCAGATCCGGCTCCAGGATAAGATCGCAATGGATTTCATCGGAGCAGACGACCATGTCGTGGCGGGCACAGAAATCCACCAGTTGGACGAGTTCCTCCCGGCGATAGACACGACCCACCGGGTTATGCGGATTACAGAGCAGCATTATACGGGATCGCGATGTCCACCGCTTATCCAATCGATCCCAGTCCACGGTCCACCCGGCATTTTCCGGCAAGAGCGGCACAGACACCAGGTTCCGGCGGGATAATTTCGGCGCGGACAGGAACGGAGGATAGACGGGCGTTGTCGTCATCACATCGTCGCCGTCGTTTCCGACGGCACGGCAGGCGATATTCAACCCGGAAACAATTCCAGGAAGCCAAACCAGCCAGACAGGATCCACGGACCATCCGTATTTCCTCTCCAACCGGTCGACCACAACCCGATTCAGTTCTTTGGATATCCCGGTATAGCCGAAAACGCCATGCTCGATCCGGCGGTGCAACGCATCGATGACCGGTTCCGGGGATCGAAAGTCCATGTCCGCCACCCACATGGGAATGATCTCCGTGGATTTGTAGCGGTCCCATTTGGTGCTGTCCGATCCCCAACGTTGGATCGGCGCGTTAAAATCGATCGTCATCAGGATTCTTTGCCCTTTTTCAGGTATTCCACCAGCCAGGCCGGGCGATCGGTCATGAGGACATCGGCGCCGGTTTCCAGGGCGATATCTGCCTGTCGCGACGTGTTGCACGTGTAGGTCATCACCTGTTTGCCCTTGCCATGAACTTCCTGAACCAGTCGAGATGTGAGTTTTTTCACAGGAACACAGATCGCTGCTATAAAATCGGGAAGCACCGTGAACTCGATTTTTTCCATATTCCAGACATAGGTCCGCTCCGACTCCAGACGGTGGGCATGTCTCAATATGTCGATATCAAAGGATAAGAACGCAATATGGTGGCGGAACGGGTCGGGGACCAGAGTACCCAACATATCCGTCACGATTTCCGTCAGCCGCAAGGTATGCCCGTTGCGACGCTCCGGGGCGCGGGACTTGACTTCGAGAAACAGGCGGGTGCGGGAAGCATAGTCCTTCAGGACATCGGTGAGGGAAAGCAACTGTTCCCCCTCATATTCACCTGAAAACCATTTCCCCCAATCCAGTTTCAGGAGCTGTTCAAAATCCTGGTTGGACACCCGTTTCAGGCGCCCATTGATCTTGTGCAGCGTTCGGTCATGATAGAGAATCGGAATTTGGTCACGGGTCATCTGAACATCGATTTCGATGCCGTCGCAACCCCCGGAAATGGCCGCTTCAATTGCCGAGCGGGTATTTTCAGGGGCCACATCACTGGCACCCCGGTGCCCGATGATCCATGGCCTGGGAAATTCCGTGTTCATGTCAAAGGGGTTTTGGGACGAGATCGTCATTGATGGCAAGCGAGAGGCCTGGGCGCGTTTCGATCATTCGGAGAATTCCAGAAATATCTTTTCGTCTTTCCCATCGATTTGGGGGACGTTTGCGCTCCAGTCGGAAATTTTACATCCATCGGTCTCTTCCGACGGTATGGCACATTCGGTGAACGGAAGCACCGGATCACCGGCGTAAGACTTTAAATTAATCATGAATGCCAGGGATTTCGGAAATTTATTAAATTCCATAAGTTTGACAAAGAAGAACTTGCAGGCTCCATCGAAAAACCGGTTTTCCTCCTTATATGCGGATATGCGTTCCCGGAACATGGTGATGGCGTTGCTGCTCGATTCCGCCTCAACTATGAGCGTGAAATCACCATGCCGGCGGTCGGTTTCGGTGGCGGCCCCCTGGTTCGAGACATATAAGAAGTTTCCAATGTAGATCATGGTGTGTCCTTTCTCGATCGATCTGCGATTCGGGTGTCCATCGGTGTTGCCAAACACATCGACCCGTGATGTGTGATCCAAGATTCGTTTATTTACATAACAACCACTTTAAAATTCAAGAAAAAACGTAATTCGACCCCCGTCGACGGGATAGGGGCGGCTTGGTGGATGGGATCACGACATCCATTTTCCGCCGGGTACGGATTCGCTTACGGAAGTTGCTGTTTTCCATGTCGGGACCCACCGGATGCCGACGATACGGATCAATCCCCAGAGTACCATTATGGGTATGACGACGGTTTGCAGAAGGAACACGGCAGCCAGTACCAGTGTGTGCTCTGCGTATCCCGCGATCTTTTCCTGCAACAGCGTCAGTCGCTCCTTGATGGTGGCCATGCCCTCCGATCCGTTGAAAAGGGACTCCAGTCGGTCCCACCAGGACATCGAGGTGTCGTCTGGTGCGCCATCTGCAGGTTCCAGAGATGTTTCCCGGATTTCGGTGTTGATCGCCTCCAGAGATTGGGTGGCTTCGGCATAGGGTTTCTCCAAAAACAGGAGATACACTTTGTCGCTGGCCAGGGCCATCACCGGAATTCCAAAACGGATCACCATGGCGATGAGCACCAGTCGAAGCCCGACCGCCCGAATCCTCTCTCCCCGGGGGGTGTTTCGCCAGATTCCGATGATAACCAGGAGCATGGCGAGCGGAAGGATGCATGAAAATCCGAACCATAGTCCCACATCGAGAAGTAACTTTTGGATTCCCAGCGCCACGGTGGCGATCAGCATGACCCATGAAAATCTCTCTACAAGATCATTCACCGGGTCCAGAATTTCTCCCGCTGCCACAGACAAACCGATGCCGGCAGGTGCCGCGGCAACCACCGTGCCCTGGACCACCGAGATGATGCCGTTGATACCTCTGACCACCGCATAGGTGTACAATGATCGTTCGAGCGCCTCGTCGTAGTAGCGCCGGCCGGCGTCATCCAACTTTCCGATGTACAATCGATCCAGAATGGCATCCAGTGCCGGAGTGACCGCCATGAGGCCGATCAGAGCGGCCGCAATGCATCCGAGCCACTTTCGCCTGACAGGGGTTAGAGCAAGCTTTGCCATATCCAGTCTCCTTTGTGGGTTGGCGGTATCACCTCACATCATACACGGGAAGTCTTGGGGCGGACAAGACATGAACTCTTTTCAGGGGTGCTCTCCAACAACAGGTAACTATTGGCGTGGAAAAAAAATTGAAACGATTGTTTCAGAAGGGCTCGGTGTGCCGGACGGGAGTCGTCCGGTCAATTGGTGAGGCTTTGAATCGGTGCCGGGATCAGTCCGCCAAGTTTCAAAAACCGATCACGGGTTTCGGTATTGGTGACAGGGATGATAGTTGCCCGGCCCAGCAGACCCCCGAAATAGGCCTCCTCCCCGGCGGATTTGCCGGGGACCGGTATCAGACGGCAGGCGGTTGTTTTTCGATTGCACACGCCGATGGCCATCTCGTCGGCAATGATGCCGGCGATGGTTTCTTCGGTGGTTGCTCCCGGAATGGCGACCATATCCAGCCCGACCGAACAGACACTGGTCATCGCCTCCAGTTTCTCGATGCTCAAATAGCCGCCCTTGGCTGCCTGGGCAATGTTCAAATCTTCGCTGACCGGTATGAAGGCGCCGCTGAGTCCACCGACATGGGAGCTGGCGAACGCACCGCCTTTCTTTACGGCGTCATTGAGAAGGGCCAGTGCCGCGGTACTTCCGGGAACGCCGATACTGGTCAACCCCAGACTTTGAAAGATTTCTCCCACGCTGTCCCCGACGTTGGGTGTCGGCGCCAGGGACAGATCCACGACCCCGAAGCGGATCCGGAGGTTTTCAGCCACCTCCCGGCCGATCAGTTCGCCCACGCGCGTCACACGGTAAGCGGTTTTCTTGATAATTTCCGAAAGACGTCCCAGATCCAGGTTCGGGTTGGCAGCCAGAGAACGGTCCACGGCCTTTTTCACCACGCCGGGGCCGCTGACACCGACATTGATGACGGCATCCGGCTCGCCGATGCCGAGGTAGGCCCCGGCCATAAACGGGATATCCTGGGGAATGTTGGCAAATACACAGAGCTTGGCGCAGGCGATGCCGTCCCGGTCCGAGGTCAGTTCGGCGGCCTCTTTTATAATACGGCCCATGAGCATGACGGCATCCATGTTGATTCCGGCCTTGGTCGAGGCCAGGTTGATGGAGGCGCACACACGCTCGGTCTCGGCCAGGGCCCGGGGGATTGCCTCGATGAGTGCCCGATCCCCCTGGGCCGTCCCTTTTTCGACAAGAGCGGAAAAGCCACCGATAAAATCGACATTCACCTCGGAGGCGACATCATTCAAGGTTTTCGCGATCTCCACCAGGTCGTCCGATTTAAACGGGGCGCCCACGACGGCGATGGGACTGACGGCAATCCGCTTGTTGACCACAGGGATCCCGTATTTTTTACCGACCCGGTCGCATGCATCCACTAAATTTTCAGAAAGGTGCCGAATACGCACCCGGATGTTGTGCTGCAAACGGTCCAGGTCGTGACTGGCGCAGTTTATCAAACTGATCCCCAGCGTTACGGTTCGTACGTCCAGGTGCTCATTTTTGAGCATCTCGAGGGTTTCAATGATTTCCCGGTCAGTGAGCATTTCCGTGTCCTGTGGGTGATCTGCCCCTTCCGGGCAGCCGACCTCTTTCGATGTGTCGGAAAATTTATATCCGGTTGATGGCCGAAAAAATATTCCTGTGCTGGATACTGATATCCAGATTGAGTTCGCTGGCTTTCTCCCGAAGAGCCCGGTCCAATTCATGCTGGTCCACATGCTTGGGCACGTCGACCTCGTAAATCATGACATTGTTGTTGGGATCATCGCCGCCTTTGAAGACGGCCTGAAGGTTTGTCACATTGACCCCGAAGCGCGCGATGATCGCGGTGATTCTCGCCACCAACCCTTTCTGATCGGGACCCATGGTGGTGATGATAAACGGCTCGCTCTCCGGGAATGGCTGAAGTTCTTCGGTACCCCCCACATCCCGCAAAAACACATCCAGCCCCAGGGGTTCGAGGCCCACTTTCAGGTGCTCGAGAAGCCCTGATCCGGATAATTTGGGAGGCAATGCAACAATAAATGTGCCCGAGAATTCGGTCTGCAGGATCGTCTGGCTGACGTTTTCGATGTTACAGTTGTGCTTAAAAAGAATACCGGTCACGGCAGCAATAATGCCCGGACGGTCATGACCCAGGACAGCAATAATGGCTTTTTTCACGACGCTATCGACTATTCTGTTTGAAGGTTTGGGAGTGACTTTCAGGGTTCATTCATGCCAAACATCAAAAATACATTCCGGCGCCCGTATCGCGGCATCGCCGCGTCACATAACTTCGTGCCACGATTCCATTGCGGGTTATATCCATCATCGCGTATCGGCCTGTCAACCGAATTGATGATCTCTCCCATTCCGGAAATCGCGTACACCTGCGCGGCTAATCGGGTTGTCAGGTCTCTCTGGATTGTGATAGAGGCTGATCAATCTGCCAAACCGTATTTGCTATCCATTTGACGATGATGATGCCTTCACAACGAAACCTTACCGCTGTCATCCGAGAGAACAAAACACTGTTCATACTGGTGGCCGTTGGCCTGTTCCTCATTGAACTGGAAATCTTTGCCCTGGCGGCACTCAAGTCTGGACGAAAATCCTGGCTTCAGGTCATTGATCAAAACGGCACGGTGATCCACCAAACAGACGGCGAAAACCTGAGCGAATTTAACAAGTACTATTTTGAGAAAACTTTCGGGCCTTTTGAAAACTATGAGGTCCGGCTCCTGACCGAGGTGATCCCGTTTCCGTTCAGGGCCTGGTTCGTTGCCGCCGTGGGCATCCCCGTGGGCGTCATCCTGCTGTTTGCCTTCGTGATCCGGGCCTACCTCGCATTGCTTTACGGCAGCGATCGACACGGCCCCGATCCTCCGGAAGACCAGACGGTCTACGAATCCAAGCTTGAAAAGGTCCTCGCCCGCATCAGCCGACTAAACATATTCGTCATCGGGTTTCTGATATTCATGGCGGTATTTGCCTACTGGGTGGTGCCGAATATTGTCGCCTATGTCGGAAAGGTCGGCATTGAAACCTTCACACGCTACAAGTGGATCGTATTGGGAATCTGCATTGTGTTTCTCGGATTGGCCGTCTGGATTATCTACCTTCGATTCCTGCTCGCCAAACGCTCGATTCAGGCCCAGGCAGATGTTGAAAAATTCCGTCTTCAGCTCGAATACGAACAACACCCGGGGATCTCGCAACTGGCCTATAACGGAAAGAACGCATCGGAAACATCCAAACTATCGTTGCCCGAAGAGCCGCCTGCAAATGAACCCGCGCGGCGGGATAATCCCGAACCCCTTTCTTAACCCGGCCCGAGCGCCCCACAGAGAAATATTGTTACGAATCCCCTGGGCCATCGCCAACGCATTTACACCCCGTCATTTCCACCGCTCAACCACGCGGCCAAGCGTCGGAGTCCTTCCTCGGTGGATATCTTTGGCTCGTATCCGAGATCCCGTTTGGCTGCCGAGATATCGAACCAGTGGGATGTGGCCAGCTCTCTTGCCACAAAGCGGGTCATCTGGGGCTCTCCCTTCAACCGGAACAGGCGATAGATCGTCTCGAGGATGAAACCGACGGCCCATGCTGCCGGGTAGGGGACGGAACGGCGGATCGGGGGTTTGCCGCCAGCCTCCAGAATCCGGTCCACCATCTCCCAGACCGGCATCGGATCGTCCTGACTGATGAAAAACACCCGGCCGGACAACTCCGGAACCTCCTTTAGACGATCTGCCGCCAGGACGTGCGCCTCGGCGGCATTGTCGATATAGATGGTATCCACCAGATTGCCGCCCCGGCCGATACGTTTCAGTTTTTTGGCCCGGGCGATGATGCGGGGTACCAGATGGTTATCCCGGGGACCCCAGATCAAGTGGGGGCGCAGGGCAATGGTGTGCAGATCCTGTTTGCCGGCTGAGAGGATTTCCTGCTCCGCGAGGGCTTTTGTGGCAGGGTAGGGCGCGTGATACGAGTCCGGATAGGGTGCGGTCTCATCCACACCGTCCATATTGCCGCCATCAAAGATCACACTTGGCGAACTGGTATAGATGAGCCGGGGCACCTTGCCGTCACGGCATCCATCCAGGACATGGCGCGTGCCAAGCACATTGGCACGATAATACGCGTCATAGGCGCCCCATACGCCGGCTTTGGCCGCCACATGAAACACCACATCCTTCCCCGCACAGGCGTTTTTTACGGCTTCGGCATCGCTAAGATCCGCCTGTATCTGATGCACGCCCAATTCATCCAGGGCATGATAACGGTTGCGGGACAGACTGGCGACACGATGGCCACGTTCCTTCAGAAGCCGAACAATGGCAAAGCCCAGGAATCCACCGCCACCGGTCACCAGTATGTCTTTGGATGTCGTCATCGTTTCAGTTGGGTGACGGCCCAGATGGCCAGTTTCTCACGAAATATTTTAGAGTTATGGCGAATATCCACTGGGAAACCGGAATGAAACAAGACCGTTTGGATCGTCCGGGTGAGTTCGCTGCCACGGCCCAGATCGAGCAACTCCTGTTTAATGGCCGATTGTCTGTTTGACGAAACCCCCTTTTCCAGCTCGATACAGATCACCGGGAGCTGATCCCCCGTGGGGCCCACCCCCACCAGGGCGCTGCGAAACACCTGAGGGTGATTGTTAAAAATCGCCTCGCAGGGGATCGTAAACAGGACGCCATCTTTGGTGACGACGCGATGGCCCTTTCTGCCGCAGAACCAGATGCGCCCCTTTTCATCGAGCCAGCCGAGGTCTCCCATCCGATGCCAGAAACTGCTACCGTCTTGGATTTTGGAACGGGCATCCTCCTGGGGCCGCTCAAAATACCCCAGAGTGGCCAGTTTGCCCTGCACGGCGATCTCTCCAATCTCTCCCTGGGGTACCTGCAGGTCCGGCGACCACTCCGGAATCGGCTCATCCGAAATTTTGAGGATGCGGGCATTCATGCCGTCGATGGGCCGTCCCACACAGGTTCCACGGCCCTTTTCGCTGAGAAACCGGGTTTCGGACAAAAAGTCCCTGCCGCCCAGGGAAGACACCGGCATGGCCTCCGTAGCGCCGTAGCCGGAATGCACTTCGGCGTCACCGCAGAGCATGGTCGAAAACCGTTCCACGTACACCGGCAGGGTCGGAGCGCCTGCAGAGATGACGCGCCTCAGGGATGGCAGCAAAATCCCGTTCCGCTTCCCGTATCTTCCAACCCGGTTGAGCAGGGCAGGCGATGCGAACATGTTCGTAACCCCCTGATTCATTACTGCTTCGATAATTTTTTGGGGATCGACTTCCGCAGGGCGCGTGGGGTCCATATCCGGAATCACCGCCGTCATGCCCAGAGCCGGATCAAACAGGGCAAACAGGGGGAAGGTGGGCAGGTCGATTTCCCCCGGCTCAATGGAAAACTGGCGTTGAATGGAGCGCACCTGGGCATCGAAAATGCCATGGGTGTACACGACACCCTTGGCCGGACCGGTGCTGCCGGTGGTGAAGAGAATGGCCGCGGTTTCTCGGTCACGGGTGTTTGCTATGGCGTACGGCGACCAGGGGCGGTCCATGAGTTGGTCCAGGGTGTGGCCGCCCCAGAACCACCGGCGTCCAACAGTGACCCAGGAGTTGACGGATGCGAAGTAGCCGGGGCGAAGTGTTCTAAGCACATGGGCCACGGGGATGCCGATGAACCCTTCCGGGCGGCTTTCCTGAAGACATTCTAGCATCCGGCGGACCCCCATGCCGGGATCGACCACCACCGGAACGGCGCCGGCCTTGAACAGCGCAAACGTGAGGGCAAAAAACTCGAGACTCGGTTTGACCATCAACACCGTTCGGGTTCCCCGCTGGATCCCGATGGATTCGAGCCCCCGAGCCAGGCTGTCGGATGCCCGATCGAGTTGCTGAAAGGTCAGATGGGCATAGGTCACACGATTTTTGGCATCCTTTCCCACCGGGCACACCACTGCCCGCTGAAACGGCTGGATCTCTGCCATGTGTCTCAGATGGGTCGAAACATTAACGATAGTTGCTTGATTGTGTGTAACCGCCATCGTCTTCGCAATGATGTGAGACAGCAGGTACAGACACCCGATCTCACATATGATTCGGAATTATGTCGTGCGGCGGGTACAGTGACCCGCCCTACACAAGAATTGGTCATCTGGGGACGGGCGCTGTGCTATCCCGCGTTGAACCATGTGACTGGTAGCAAGCGGGTAGGAGTGCTCCGCCATACAAAATACGATTGCTATATAGGGGCGGGCACCGTACCGCCCCTCGCTGAATCCAGAAGTAGAGAAAACCGTCCATTTTGACCAAGATAGGGCTGCAAGGTTCATACTTCAATCAGGACAGCGGATGCTGTTCCAGGAATGCCTTGACCCGATCCAGCACCGTTTCCGGTGCGTCCTCGAGAATGTAATGACCGGCTTCCTCAAAATAATAGGCTTCCGCTTCCGGAAACCGACGTCGCCATTCGTCATAATAATCCTTGTCGAAGACAAAGTCATGGGCTCCCCAGCAAATCAGCATGGGGATATGACGCAGCAAGTGCAGATGGTCGCCGACATCTTTGACGATGTCAAAACCGGGGTCCTTTTGGGCCAAGGGAATGTCCTGTACGAATTTCAACGTCGCCAGTCGATTCCGCGGTGTGTTGTAGGGGGCCTTGAGTCCCTTGCGGACCGGTTTTGACAGGCGATGGCGGGGGGCCATGACCAGGGCGCCCTCTACGAACATGTTCATGCCGAGGACTGCCGGGATACCGACCATCGGCACATCTCGAATGAGACGCAGTCGGAAGGGCAATCGTTTCCCAGCCGGCGGAAGAAAGGCCGCTGTGTTGAGAATAATTATCCTGCCGATCCGCTGGGGATGTCTTCGGGCAAATGCCATGCCGATCATCCCGCCCCAGTCGTGAACGATCAGCGTCAATGGCCGCTTCAATTCAAGCCCCAGGATGAAGGCTTCGAAATCTTCGACGCGGCTTTTCAGCCGATAATCATATTGCGCTGCTCCGGGTTTATCCGACAACCCGCAGCCCAGATGATCCGGTACAATGGTGCGGTAATTTTGGGACAATCCGTTGACCAGGCCACGGTAATAAAACGACCAGGTGGGGTTTCCGTGCACCATAATGATCGGATCCCCGCTGCCTTCATCCAGGTAATGGTACCGGAAGCCCCGAATGTCCATGAAACGGGATTGAAAAGGGTACAGCTTTCGGAATTCTAGATCGTGAACAAAATTCAACATTTTAACTATTCGAGGGGTCGAGGTGTTTCTGTCGTCATGCCGGCGAAGGCCGGCATCCAGAGAAACCCCTTAAAAAAAGAACTGGATTCCGGATCAAGTCCGGAATGACAAGCGTTGGTGCACAAAATCCCCCGACTGCTGAATTATTTGATAACAATATGATAATTTATATAAACTAAAGTAAACCCTTAAAAATGTCGGATTGCGCGGCAATCCTCAAGGTTTCCACCCCCTCCGTACCTCCCCCCCTCAAGGGGGAGGACTTTTTCTCCTTCTCCTGTGACCCGTTATAAACCGGATAGAACCGGAGAGATACAGGGAGGGGCAAGTTTTTTCCCTCCCCTGGTGGGAGGGATACAGGGAGGGGTATAAACAATTAGGTTCCTTATCGTTTGCATAAAGTTTCAAAGATATTCGGCATTATAAGGGCACCAGCCGAATCCCAAAATCCGCCATACTGTAAATGATCAACCCGTCCACTCGGAGCGCCCCCTCCGCGACCAGAGTCTGATAGGGCTCCTGTTCGACATGAGAGATGTGCGCTTCCACCTCCACCACCCGGTTGGTTCGAAGAATCTGTCCACGGTACTGCCAGGTGTGCGGCTTGTCCGTAAGGGTCGCGATCCGGTGGGTTCCATCGAGCTCCGGCCAGCGTTCGCAGGCCACCACCTTCAGGAGCTGGAGAAAAGACTCCAGCCCCAGGGATCCTGGGCACGCCGGATCCTGAACAAAGTGGGCCTTGAAAAACCACTCGTCCGGATCGACGGTCTTTGTACCTCGAACGTAGCCCAGGCCGTGCCGACCGCCGTCCGGGTCGTAAATATCGATCGTGTCGATCATTCTCAATGCCCGGGCAGGAAGGGATCGCGGGAATTCATCCGATTCCTTTGAATCATCCGGGGTAAGGGGCGGAATGTCTGCCAATCGCTGGCGTTCGCCTTTGCCGGTTGGCACAGAATCGCTGAATGCATCGGACTGCCGGATCCCTTTTTGTTGGGCAAGGGCCTCTTTGGTAAAAAAGCCGAAATTGGTAGTTCCGGTGTACAGCGGTTCGCTGCCGATAAACGCCTGAAATTCAAAATCCTGGATCACCATGTTGCCGGCGGTGGCGACCTTATTCATCCGGGTCATCATTGTGAGCCGCTTGGCTTCTGGAAGCAGATCCCGATAAAGGGTCGCCGCTCCGCCCAGATTGCGAAAGTGCATGTCCACGTCGCTGGTCAGGGCGGTTCCCGCATAGGCGGCCAACCATCCGCAGGGTTGCAGCACCGCCTCGAGCAGCACGCAAAAGGGAAGGGACGGCGTGCGGTTTGCTTTAAAATACCAGTCGTCCGGATGTATATCGAATTCAGAGATCACCCACCCGCCGGGTTTCAGCACCCATGGTTCTGCATCCGCCTTGACCACGCGATCCATGAAGGAGTAAGGCCGGGCAGGAAGTCGGGCGATGAACCGGTCGTTGTCGAAAATCCTGTAAGGCTCGCCAAACGCCTTTGAGGGGGCGCCTTCGGCAAATTCGAGTATCTGCTGCCGGGTATAGAGCGGCTCTTCTGAGGATGGATGATGGGCGTCCAGGGCGGCAGCGCCACGACTCCGAGCGTTCCAGAAGTCCTCGATCATCTGGCGGGTGGTTCCGCTCAAGCGCATGGACATACCGTCAAAGCGCACAATGAATTGACCGTCCGCATACATGTTGGCATCGGCGATGGCGTAGGGCTCCGGATCGTATCCGATTTCCCGGAGCTCCACTTCGTAAAGGACGTTTTGGGTGGCAGGGGTCACGGGTCCCCGGCATTTAAGAACCGCTTTTGTTCCTAACACCGGCTCGTAAGCCGCGCCGGCTGTGTCTGTGACCCAACCCATTCTCTGGAGAAACACGCGGAGTGTGTGAGCACAACATTCATACATCAGGGTGCCGGGCATCACCATATCGTCTACAAAATGACAGGTCAGAAACCAGTCATCCGGATGAATGTCGGCCTCGGCCCGGATGATTCCCAATCCATAGCGGCCCCCCGTTGGGTCCAGCTCAACCACCCGGTCGATCAAACGCATCCGCCCGCCGGGAAGACAGAGGCCTTCTGAAAGGGACACATGCTTAAATGGTGCCCCGAAACAGTCTTCAAGTCGCCCGTGTCGGAGGGCGTCCAGTTGTTTGGATGTATAGCTTTCCGGCATTATCGGCACCAGGTCCTGCCAGTCCGGGGGGCGTTTGCCGGAAACCGTTCGTTTCTCATCGTCGGTCAATAGAATGCCCCCGGAGTTGCGAATTTCTTCCTCCGTAAAAAAACCAGCGCAGCCATCGGTCATGGTAATCAAGGGCGCCTCTCCGATGAAGCCGTCAAAATGGAAGAAGAAAAGCCACGTGTCGCCTTGACGAACGAATTTTTCGATCTCGATCTCGTAACGGATCACCTCTCCGGGTTCCGGAAGCCCTCTGTGAAATGAGACCGTCGCATCGAGCAGGCGATAGGCCCGTTTGCCTTTTACCTCTAAATCGATACCCAGGTAGGCGCACATGAATAGGTCTGCCTGCCCGGCTTCCACGGATATGCAGACCGGTGCCTTTCCGCCGTCGAGATACCAGGCTCCGGAATGGACATCATGTTCGGTAACCAGGCGACCGGAAGACAGAGACGCTTTTTCTCCCTCGACCGAAAGAATCCGGTCCACGAGCATGAGCGGCTCGTCCGGGAGTCGGACCCTCACCGGATAGGTGTCGACCTTGGCAAATTCGGGTCCCAACACTTTGGCCGCCGAACCAATGGCAAATTCCATGCACATGTCCCGGTCAAAGGCATTCGGGCGACCTTTCCTGTCGTCGGCATCGGCCGTCGCGGCATCCGCAGGTGTTGCCGGTTCCACGTCTCGGGATGCCATCTCATGGGCCAGGCGTTGCTGGATCTCGATGCCATCGGTCAGGGCCTGGGTAAGATCCCGGGAGAGATCCAGAAACATCTCATGGGCTTCAGTGGTTGCTCGCGACGCTTCGGCCAGAAGGGCGACCTGTCCGATTGCGTCTCCGGCTAACGGCCCGGCAGCCGGAGGCGGTTTCTCCGCCGATTTGGGAGGGGGTTGCCGTGGTTTTGGACGAATCTCGGAAACTTCGCCATCTACCCTGTCATCATTGTCAGAACCGGTCGGTAGCTGTATATCCGCAACCATTGATGGAATGGCCGGCGATCCAAGAATCCTGAAGGTCGCCGGACCTTTTTGGCGGGATAACGACAGAGGGGTGCGTGCCCCGGCCGGATCGCCATCAAACAAAGCGGTCAGATCCACAGGAACGCCTTCTGTGATCAGCGTGCCCAGACATGACAATAGGGGGTCCAGCCCGTCTTTTCCTGTTTCTCCGATGGATACGGCCACGTGCGGTTGTCCCTCCAGTATTTGACGAATCATCCGGGAACAGGACGCCTGCGGGCCCATTTCGAGAAACACCCGAACCCCGTCCTCATAGGCCTGGCGGATTACTGCAGGAAAGTCGAATCCATAAAGGGCATTATGTAAAATCGCATCTGCGGCGGCTTCGGATGTGACCCGGTAGGCTTTTGCCGATACACTGCCGTAAAAGCGAACCCCTTCGGGCTCAGTCGCCGGGAGCAGGTGAAGCTGCCGATAGGCCTCTTTTACCGGTTCGAGAACATCGCAGTGAACGGCGACAACGCCGTCTACGAGCACCGCATCGCATTTGAGACGGTCAATGAGGCCCATTACGTCTTCCCTGAGACCGCCGATCACGCACTCCCCCGGAGTGTTTGCGATGAGCAGACGAACCCGGTCATTTGGAGACAGATTCTGCTTTATGAATGGGGCCGGCCGGTTAATGACGGCCGTCAGCCAGTAAATGTCGCGGTCTGCCTCGATCTGCCAGGCTTTTCGGACGGCGTTATAGGGACCTGCGATATCCTTGGTAAACAAATCACTGTGGACCATCCGTTCCAGCATATCGCCCCGTCGAGGCCATGCACCCAGCGCAAAGAGCGCCGCGGACTCGCCAAGGCTGTATCCGATGGCGGCGGATGGTTGGATTCCCAATGCCTGCACCAGCCGGGTGGTGGTGCTTCCAAACAGCACCTGACTGCAGATCAGGTTCACCGGGTCCAAGACCATTGCGGAGTAGGCATCCTCTTCCCACTCACGCTCCCAGAATAGCCGATAGGGGACGGTAACTTGCGGGCGCATCTGGTCTTTGAGATCGTCTTCGACGCTGTCCAGATCTCTGAACATGTCGGGCCAGACCACGCCCAGCTCTCGTCCCATTCCCAGATAATGGTTCCCGGATCCCGGATACACCAGAGCGAGCTCCCCGGTTGAGGCCAGGGGTTCCGGTGTAAAATGAATACCACGCTCCACAATGGTGTGGCCGCCGGAAATCGCTTGTCTGAGCTTGCTGGTTTTCTGAACGAGATCATCGATGTGTTCAGCAATCAAAACGGCCGCCAGCTTTTTTTCGGGTGATCGTTGTCGAAACCATTCCGCAGCCAGGTCCCCGGTGCTTTCCCCGGTGTTTCGTTGGGCGCCGATAAACTGTTTGAGCGCGTCTACCCCGCTGAGAAGCTCCTCGCTGGAGTTCCCTTGGATTACAAAGAGTCCCGCTGACGCCACTCCCATTGGATGTCGCCGTTCCACCGCGATCTGAGAGTCCTGATGTTCAGCGACCGGCACGTTCTCGAACGCTTCCAGGACCGCATGGGCACAGCTTCCGTCTGCTGTCATGGATGCCACACACGCACTCCGGGGCCCTGCTGTGCGGTTGCGAACCCAGTACGACGGGTGGATCGGGACATGGAACGGGCCGGATGTCTTCCTGAACAACGCCGATGTCATATATCCCGGCATGGGTGGCAGTATTTCCTGATACAGACAGAGGGCTGTTTTGACGACCGAGGCCAGACCGGACGCCGCCCCCATGTGGCCGAGGGTTGATTTCAGAGAACTTATGGCCAGCGTATCGTTCTGTCCGTTGCGGGGATCCTTGAAAAAGCGCTCAATGGCATCTGCCTCGATACGATCTTCCATCGAATCCCCGCTGCCATGGGTTTCATAAAGTTCCACCGAGTCAGGAGCAACACCGGCGTCTTGAAAGGCCTCTTTCAGAGAGCGCATGTAGGAAGATCCGGAGGTCCTTCCGGTGTCTTTATCAGAGCCATTGGCGGTTCCCAAGCCCCGTAGCACCGCATAGATGCGGTTTCCGTCGGCAACGGCCTTGTCCAGCCGCTTGACCACCAGGGCCATGGCACCGTCTGAGGGAAGCAATCCATCGGCGGTAGTGTCAAAAGGGAGGATGCTTTCTTGTTTCGACATGGGACGGACCCGGTCCGTCATCAATACCGAGCGAACATCCCCGGACAGGTCGACAGCGCCCACCAGAACAGCTTCGGCATCTTCCTGGTGCAGCCATTTTGCGGCCAGATCAAGCGCCTTGAGACCCGATGATTCCCCGTCCGAAATCACAAAACTGGGCCCCCCGAACCGGAATTCCCGGGCGATCCGGCTGGCCACCATGCTCCCCAGGGCACCGACGGTGCGATCGGCCGTCAGCGGTGCGCTCAAATCATTCCGGATGGTCTCCAAAAGATCTGGATCCAGGCTTTCCGGAACCATTCCCTCATCCATAAGGGAGCGCCAGCGAAGATGAAAATTGGTGGCTTCCATGTCAAAATCAATGCCTACAATGGTCCCCATGCCGACCCGGTCTCTATCCCTTTCCAGACCGGTATCGGCCATGGCTTCTGTCGAAACTTTGAGCATGACGAGATGCTGGGGTAGAATGTCCGGAAGTTCCCTGGGAGGGATTTTAAATTCGCCGGCATGGATGTCCAGCTTCTCCATGTATGCGCCGTACCGGGCCCTTCCTTTCAGCCAGTGCTCTGCAACAGAATCACAGCCTTTCCATCTTTCCTTTGGGGGGCGGCTAAAGCCGGTTGTTCCGGATAAAACCCGCTGTTGAAACGATGCCAGCGTGTCGGCCGGGCCTGCGGCAGCCCCCATCCCGACAATGGCGATCGGTTCAAAACGTCTTTCCGTTATCTGAACACGGTTGCCGGTATCTGCCGACTCCGGGGCGCGCTCTTCTGCAGCCGGTTCCTCCAGAAGCAGGTGGGCGTTGATGCCACCAAAACCAAAGGCACTGACGGCAGCCCGTCGAGGCATATTCGGACCGCGCTGTTCCCATGGCTCCGGCTGGATCTGAACGTGGAACGGACTGTCGAGGAGCGGGCTGTTCGGAGGCGGCGACTGATAGTTCAAAGAGGGGGGAAGGGTGCTGTGCTGGAGTGCCAGCAAAACCTTGATGATCCCGGCGGCTCCGGCCGCCGTCAGGAGATGCCCGATCATCGACTTGATCGAACCGATGGCGCAGCGACCCGGGGCGCCGCTGGAATCTTTCCACAACTCGACCAGGCTGTTCAATTCGACAGCATCACCTACAGGCGTTCCCGCTCCATGACACTCGATCAGATCAACGGCATCGGGCGACCAACCCGCTTCGACATAGGCGTCCCTCATGGCCCTGAGCTGTCCCTCGTTGGCAGGCGCCAGAAGGTTACCTTCCAGATCGTTTGAAATGCCGAGACCGCGAATAATCCCCAATATCCTGTCTTTGTTTTTGAGGGCATCCTCGAGCCGTTTCAGTACAACGATACCAGCACCTTCACCCACCACGAGACCGTTTGCCCGGGCATCAAACGGAGCGCATCGTCCGGTTGGAGACAGGGCCTTTAACTGGGTAAAGCCGATCTGGGTATACAGGACATCCGGCCGCGAAACGCCGCCGGCCAGCATGACGTCGGTGCGACCCGATAGTAATTCATCGCAGGCGAGCTTGATGGCATAAAGGGATGACGCGCATGCCGCATCGAGAGTCAAACTTCCCCCTTCAAGGCCAAGAGCGTTAGCCAGTAATGCTGCGGGAAAGCCAACGACCCGCGCTGCAAGACTAATTTCCCGAGAAATCTCGTCCGGAGAGGGATCAGTAGAACCGGGAATTTGTGCCGGAAGAGCACCCTTGACAATCCTGCGCGTCAAAAGAGATGCCGATTCCGTCGGGAGGGCAATGGCCGCCAGAACAACACCCGCGCGTTGTCGGTCTATAGAGTCTGAAGCGCAGCTATCTATAGCGGATTTACCGACGTCGAGGACCAGGCGATGCATGGGATCCAGTGTTCTGACCAGTTCGGGGTCGATGGTCAGCCCTGAAATATCCGGCATCCGATCTGCAATGATACCCGCCCTGCGGGTAAAGGTCTTGTCCGGTTCACCCGATGGGGAAACCACGGATTCCGGCGATACACCCCAGCGTTCTTCCGGTACGTCGGAAATGGCTTCCTCCCTGTTGAGGATATTTTCCCAGAACTGGGTGACCATATCGGCGCCAGGAAATCGACCGGCCATACCGATGATGGCGATAGGATTGTTTTTTTGTAAGGATACCAATGTATTATTTTAAGGGCTCGAGGTTTACCTGCCGATGGCGGCGACTTAGGCGGCCAGGACTTCGAGTGAAAAAGCACATGACTGTCAAGCTTCCACGAATGAGACGAGGTCTTACCAACCACAGATTCCTGTATATGTCTAATCTGACGATATTCTTCTTAATTCGTAACCTCACCACATAGCCGTCTTTGAGACATACACACAAATGCAAAAGGGCATATTTACACCAGAGCGCTATTTTGTTCAATAGGCTGAGGTCTCTAATTCATGACGCAAATGAACTTTAATATCACTGGCATTAAACTATAAGACTTTGTAATCAAAACGAATGACACACTACTGAATATAAGATGACGAATGTCAGAAATAAATTCTGATTCCAGTGTCCGTAAATCGAACAGATTTGCTGAGAATTTCTTGACATCCAATCGAAGATTGCCTAACAACCATGATCCTAAAGTGTTTACTGAAAAATTTATTAAATCTTGACCAAGTTGGAGGTATAGAATGAAAATTGCGTTTCCCACAGAAGCCGACCTCGGACTGGACAGTCCGGTGTTCGGTCATTTCGGGTCGGCTCCCAATTTCATTATTGTCGACAGTGACACGGGCGATTTCGAGTCCATCGGAAACACGGATCTTCACCATGCCCATGGCCAATGCGATCCGCTGCGTGCCCTGGACGGCAGGACAGTCGACGCGGTGGTCGTTGGCGGTATCGGCGGTGGAGCGCTTAAAAAATTAGTAAAGGCAGGGGTGAAAACCTTTCGTGCCATTGAAGGGACCGTTCAGGACAATTTGAGTTTGGTGCGGTCCGGAAAACTGCCGGAATTCGGAATGTTTCAAACATGTACCGGACATGGGCCGGATGGGCATTGCAGCCATTAATCCAAACATCGCATGAAATCTGTTCAAAATAGATAAGCGTATTGGTCAAATGCCAGGGCTAAGGAGAAAGGAAATGACCGAAACCCAGGAAATCAATCTTCAGGATACCACCGCCGTTCGTGAGATGCTTCTTGGCTGCGGATATGCCAACAAAGCCATCGATTATTACATCGAGCAACGGAATATGGGATCGCTCACAGATGCCAACCAGGTCTCCGAGCTCACGGGCCACTGCGGCGACACCATGAAAATCTTTCTCATCATCGAGAACGGCCGGATCCTCGATACCCGGTATCAGGTGCTGGGATGTCCGGGGGCCATAGCCGCGGCCATGGCCGCGGTGGACCTGGTTCGGGGTAAAACCCTCGATAAGGCTCTGGAACTCACCGATCGGGACGTTTTCAGGGAATTGGAAGATCTGCCGGATCAAAAACAGCACTGCATCCGGTTGGCGGTGAAAACCCTGCAGAAGGGCATCCACGAATACCGGGGTGAGGCCGTAAATCACTAGCCCGAATGATTCACCAAACGGAGGGTCTACTTGTGCCGCTTTATGATTTTCTGTGTGTCGATTGTGGTGTGATGAGTGAAGTCCTGGTGTCCCGCTCAGACCAGGAGTTGGCGTGCGGATCCTGCGGAAGCTCGAACCTCCGCAAAATGCTGTCGGCCCATTCCAGCCTTTCCGGCGCAAAATCCCATGGCATTCCAGGCCCCGGCGATACGTCCTGCTGCGGCTCCGCCCCCGGCCACTCCGCCGGATGCGCAGGCCCCGGCTCCTGCTGCGGAAAAGGACCGGTATAAACAGGCCCGTCATGCCGGACTTGATAAGCCTGCCCCAGCATGCCTGTGGCCGGGGGCATCCAGATCGGTGAAAAGAAAGCCTCTTTTTAATAATCTATCTCATTTCACTCGACCCCTTGAATCCTTGGCCCCTCGAACCCTATAGTATCAAATTGAGACCAGGGCCTAACCAGCGGTTTCCACCCTAAAGCCTCAATTCAGAAGCAGATGCTTTTCAACGTAATATCATGAACACTTACCACCAAGAACAGCTCCAAACCCTCCAACTCATCCGCAAATTCCTGGACGACCTCTCGCCCCAGGCGTATGATGAGCTAAAAGAAACGATGACCGATTATCTGGCCTTTCGAAACGACCTGGATCATTTCCTGACCCGTCATTTCAACGATATCTGCACGGAGCAGTGCTTTCGCAGCAACCTGAGTGCCTGCTGCTCCCGGGAAGGGATTGTGGCGTTTTTCGCGGACGTACTCGTCAACGCCGTCATGTCCGACGACGAGCAACTGGATCGGATCGAATCCGTCCTCAGCAAACCGAACAACGGTTTCAAATGTGTTTTCCTGGGTGATGAGGGATGCGTATGGCAGATAACACCCATTGTCTGTGCCATGTTCCTGTGCGATTCCGCCAAGGAAAAGGCCTTTGAGGGAAAAGAGGAACTCCAACGATGCTGGGAAACCTTGGAAGGGCAGAAGAAACGATTCATCTGGCCGGATCGTCCGGTGCTTTTCGATGATCTGGAAACCATCTTTATCGATGCCGGCCTCCATTCCCCCCTGATGTATCTTCACGACAGCCCGGGTTTGCTACGCGTTAAGAAACTTGCAGGTCTTGACACCAGCAAACGATAGATATCCACCCACAAATTGATGTTGGTTTTATTTCGGAGCAAGAGCATTTAGAATCCCAAGATTTAAGTAATTCAATGAACTGTGATAAAAATACGATAAAGCTGCGTGGTTCAAAGTCAGCATGGCGATTGCCCTGGATATTGGGGATATTAAGCCTCATTTTTTATAGAACAGCGGATTTATACTTTTATCATTTTTATGTCTATTTTTTTATCGCTGGTATTATCTCCCTTTATTCAGAGTGGAAAGGTTGGGGAGAAATTAATTCTGAAGGATTGACAATCTACATGGGAATTTTGAAGTTAAATCCTATTGTCATTAATTGGATAGACATTGATAAAATAACTAAATTGCAAGTAACAAAAAAAATTATTGTTTATGGTGGCGGCCGAGCCCTAATACCTGTGCCTGTTGAGGTTGATACGGAACCAATCAGTATAGTTTTAGAAAACGAGGCGGGAACAAGATTAATAAAAAAAATGAAAAGAATCGCTTCGGTCAAAAAATTGAAATAGGAGATAACGATAAAACGATTCTACTATACATTGAGCCCATAGAGGGGCAGGATTTTTTTATTCAAGCTGCAAACCAATATTTAAAACAAAGCAGAATATCGGCTGAAACAACAAAGATTAAGGTGCGAAGCCGTCAGTTTTTCTCTATCTTTGACATATTAATATTACTCTTTCCAATTATAGTATTTATAGCCATACAATGATTCTTTTATCAGATACAGACAATCCGCAACTTGCAAATAGTCTACTTGTCACCGGAGCCAGCGGTTTTCTGGGATGGCATGTCTGCCGGCAAGCCTTGAAAAACTGGACTGTTCATGGAATCCACCGATCACATCCGATCCATCTAAAAAAAGTTCACACCTCAAGAATCGATTTTGCCGATCGCCGCTTGTTTGAGAAATCGTTCCGGGCGATCCAGCCCAACGCCATGGTGCACACCGCCGGAGCTACCGACCCAAACTGGTGCCAGGAGAATCCAGAGCAGTCTGAATTGATGAACGTGACGGTCACATCCTGGATAGCGGAATGGTGCGCCGAGACCCGAATTCCTCTTGTTTTCACTTCGTCGGATCTGGTCTTCGAAGGAACGGATCCGCCTTACAGTGAAAACAGTCCAACCAATCCGGTGTGCCTGTATGGGGAGCAGAAGGTGAGGGCGGAGCATGTAATTTCCGAAATATACCCGGACGCCCTAATCTGCAGAATGCCGCTGATGTTCGGGTGGACTGGCTCTGAATTGAAAAATTTTGATTATCATATGATTCAGACCTTAAGGCGCGGCGATCCCGTGTCTTTATTCACGGACGAGTATCGAACTCCTGTAGATGGAGAGAGCGCGGCAAGGGGGATTCTTCATTTTCTGGAAAAGGAAAAGGGAAAACTTCACCTCGGCGGGAAAACCCGCATATCTCGGTATGACATGGGAAGAAAAATAGTAAACATGCTGGGTGTGGATAACTCGATGATCACGCCTGTAGAACAGCAGGATATCGTTATGCCGGCTCCGCGGCCGGCGGATATTTCGCTGGATAGTTCGAAGGCGTTTGGGAAGGGGTACAAGCCGCTGGATCTGGATGAAGCGCTTCGGGAGGCGATTAAATATCTGGATGCCGGACTAAATCCGGCATGACGGAAGGAATTATATCTATCTGATCCCCCTCACCTTGCCTCTCCCACCAGGGGAGAGGAATTTGGTTGGATTCGCTAAGTATTTCTCGACAAAATGGATGAACCCGGCCAATGACTCGCTGGGACAGGCTTATCACGTCAGGTATGACGGACCCTATTTTTGGGGTCGGAATCGGAATCGGAATCGGGGTCGACATGGATTAATTCCATTATAAAAACACGATACCGATTCCGACAGCGATCCCGATACCGAACGGATGGGTGAATAGATATTATGCTTGGTGCCATTGCCGGAGATATTATCGGCTCGGTATACGAAGGCCGGCCTCTGAAAACAAAAGATTTTCCTTTGTTTTCGGAATGGTCAACGTTCACCGACGACACAGTGCTCACCGTGGCTATGGCCGATGCAATTTTGAATGATCGGGATTATGGGACCACGATAAAGTCGTACGGGAGGCGGTATCCTCAAGCCGGATACGGCGGGTCCTTTTATCAATGGCTGTTGATGGAAGAGAGTCGGCCCTACAATAGCTGGGGAAACGGATCGGCCATGCGCGTCAGTCCGGTGGGGTTTGCCTATGGGTCCATAGATAAGGTTCTCGAAGAGGCTGAAAAAAGCGCAGCGGTGACCCATAATCATCCGGAGGGCGTCAAAGGCGCCCAGGCCGTGGCACTGGCCGTATCCATGGCCAGAACCGGCAGCAGTAAAAAGGACATAAGAGAAGAGATCTCTACCCGTTTCGCATATGATCTGGACAGAAGCCTGGAAGACATCCGTCCCGAGTATCGATTCGATATCTCCTGCCAGGGCTCGGTTCCGGAATCGATCATCGCGTTTCTGGAATCCGTTGATGTGGAGGACGCCATCCGGAATGCGATTTCCCTTGGCGGGGACAGCGACACCATGGCCTGTATTGCCGGAGGTATCGCCCAAGCATTTTATGGGAGCGTACCGGAAGAGATCGTCACGGAAGTACGTCGGCGATTGCCGGAGGAATTGCTGGAGGTGGTGGTTGTGTTTAATGAGAAATATGGGATTCAGTAGCTTTGGAAAATTCGCTTTAATCGGCGCTATATGAAGGTCAGCGAGATTATCGGAATCGGTATCGGGTTCGGTATCGGCATCGTTTTTAAAAAATGCATTCTATCTTATTCGATCCCGATTCCGATAGCGATCCCGATCCCGAGAAGATCTGAGGACGTAGTAAATGGGCGGTATCTTACCACGAAGAACACGAAGCGCACGAAGGTAACAAAATGAATTTGCAATCTTTTTCTTCGTGACCTTCGTGAACTTCGTGGTGAAAGTTTCCCAACTGGAACTATCCAAATAAGCGCAAAAAAAAGATCAGTTGACCAATCCCGGCTTGATATCATGGATCGACGATGTCTCCCCTGCGGGATCGGCATTGGAGATTTCAGCGCCCACCACGATCTCGGGAGACGTATCGGACGACTTCACCAACTCCGCCAGAAGACACCGGCCTCCTTCATCCCGAGGGATCATGTCGATACCCCGCCGGGCGAACTCCTTTTTCAGCACCTCAGACACCATCCCGCCATCCCACGGCCCCCAATTAATCGCCACCACCCGGGCATCCGGTTTGCGGACCGCTTCCTGGCGCGCGATCTTGTTCAGGACTTCGTTTGCCATGGCGTAGTCGGACTGGCCGCGGTTGCCAAACCGGGCAGCGACGGATGAGAAAAAGACCAGGTGCCGTATCGGATCATCCCTAAGAACCGCCAGCAATGTCAGCAGTCCGTCCACTTTGGTGCTGAACACCCGTTCGAACTGCTCCGGGGTTTTGTCGGTAATCAGACGATCCTCGAGGACACCGGCGCCGTGTATTAGGCCCCGCACCGGCCCGTGAAAGGAGCGTATCTCGGTCAGGGCTGCTTCGACGAGAACCCTGTCCCGAATATCCACAGGGAAGTAACGGACCTGGGCGCCGGCAGCCGTTAGACGCTCCATATTTCTCGAGAGCTCCCGGTTGGCGGCGTAGCGACGATAGGTGGCCTCCAGTTCCGCGGGCTTAGGTGTCTGTAAGGCGTATTCATTGGCAAGAATGGCTGATTTTATCTCCTGTTCGGTCGACAGTCCGGCCAACCAGGCCGGTTCGTTGGTCGGCGCCGGAGATCTTCCGAACAGCACCAGTGTCGGCTGTAACGCCTCTGCCATGGGCAGAATCGCGTCGGCGGTAATGCCTCTTCCACCACCGGTCACAATAACCACATCTCCCGGATTCAGATCCGGTTTCAATCCGGTTTCCGATGGATAGGGTTTTTCTTCGAGCGCCACAATGCTGCGTCTTCCCGGCGAAAAACCGACCTCAGACGTCGTATCGGTATCCGACCGGAGCATTTCGTCGGCAATTACCCGGGCAATGGCCTCATTGTCTTCCCAGTCTCTGTCCACATCCAGGGATCGGCACCGGACTCCCGGCCATTCCCTGGCTGCAGTTTTGGCCAGCCCGGCAAGCCCTCCCTGATAAGCATCCAGGGAATCGTCACCGCTTGCCCCAAAGCGGCCATCCATCCGGCTGACCGTCGCAAAAAGGGAACTCGCGGAGGCGGCTGCCTTTTGCAACCAGGAGCCGGCTGCCCGGGCCACCATCAGCGCTCGCCGAAGGCCTTTCTTGCCAATGGAATCTTGCTGATCACCCAGAAAAATCAGTCCGGCCGCATCTTCTAAAGCCTTTTCGGGATCTGTTTCCGGAAGAATACGTGCGTCCACACCGCGGTCGGTAATCTCACGACAGAGGGCATCCGCCAGACCGGTCCCGTCACCGGTGATGAACACCGGACCGTCTATCTGAAGCGGATGTAGGCTGCTCTCCGGGATCTCCAGATCCTTTACGACCAGTTCTTGACGCCGGATTTTCGACGCAGGATCTGATGCCAACGAAGAATTGACTTCTATTACAGGCGATTTTTCAGCAACTGGAGGGGCATCGGTTCCGGAGAGGTAATCGACAATCTGCCCAAGGGTTTTGAGGGTCCCCATCATCTCCGGAGTGACCCGAGGAAGTCCGGGCATACGCTCGTCCACGGCGGAAAGGATTTCCACCCGTTTGATAGAATCGATGCCCAGATCCGCCTCGATGTCCATCTCCAGGCCCAGCATTTCCGAAGGATATCCGGTCAGATCCGCCACAATTTCTAAAAGGGTGTCCGTCAGTCGACTCGAATTCGTGGAAACCGATGGTTCGACCGGTTCAGATGCGGTGTCCGGCATGGGGATCGGCGCCGGCGTGGTTACGCTGGCCTGAGCCGCCTCCAGATTCTGCTGGGGCATGTCCACAGATGGTGTCGGCACCTCCTGATGGATCTCAACAGGCGACTGCGGGAGAGTATCCCCACTCGGAATCGTTCCCAAAGGCTGTTCATCGCCGGCCAAGCTGCCGCTGCTCTGGATCAGCATCTGGAGGGTCCGTGTGGTCTCCCGTTGGGTTTCCAGAAATTTTTTGTGGGCTTCGGCAGTTTCCCGCTGGAGATCCTGGATGGCTTTCATGCCTTCCTGAACGGTTCGAAACGCATCGGCAATTGCCCCTCTGGCCGGAGATATTTTCTTTTCCATAGTCTTTCGGGGTGTGGGTAAAGGTTTTGGGGGAGACACGGAGGTCGGTACCTCTGAGTGAGAACTCATGGTCCCGATGGTCTCTGATGGTCTGTTTGCCATGGACTGAGATGCTTTCGGCACGGCGTTGGATGCTGGTTTGGATGGTTTGCGGGATTGCTTGGATCGATAATTGGCGCCCGTCAGGGAAATGCTCATCTTTGGTTGTCGAGATTCCCGGGCCTTCCCGCCCCATCGGGTGAGATCCACGGACTGGCCGCAGGCAGCCAGTCCACAGATTGCTCTGGCCAGATCCAGCAGCCCATTTCCGTGGCCGGAGGACGCGTCCATGGCCAGGGCGACAGCGCCTTCTTCCCCAAGGGTTGACCGCACCAGACCGGTGAGAACGGATTTGGGGCCCACTTCCAGAAAGGTGGTTACTCCGGATGCGACCATATTCTCGATGGCCCCGACAAAGTTGACCGGTTGGGCGAGCTGCCCGCCCAGCAGATCCTGTACCTGGGCCGGCTTCTCAGGGTAGGGGGCGCCGGTGGTATTGGAAAGCACCGCGATCGGTGTTGGTGTCACGTTGATTTGCGACACCGCTTTCCGGAAGGGATGCTGGGCATCAGATACCAGCGGGCTGTGAAAGGCCGCGGAAACCGGCAAACGTACGCTCTGAAATCCCTGTATTCGGCACTCTTTTTCAGCGATGTCAATCCCCTCGAGGGTACCGGACAGCACCCCCTGGTCGGGCGTGTTTCGATTGGCCAGTACCACATCCGGTTCGAGTTTGGCTGCCAGTTGCGAAAGCGCCACAAGGGGTGCTTTCACTGCCAGCATACCGCTCTGGCCGCTTTGTTCGCCGGCATCCGCCATGAGTTGGCCCCGCTGAAACGCCAGGTCCATAAAGGCGGCCTCGTCGATCCAGCCAGCCGCCATGAGTGCGGTCAGTTCACCGAAACTGTGACCGCAGGTCATATCCGGAACGATCCCGAAACGGCTACAGACCTGAAGCATGGCCAGGCTGACAGCGCCGATGGCCGGCTGTGCCTGTCGGGTGTCTTTCAAACGATATTCCTGAAGTTCTCGCGCTTCAGAGGTCAATCCCGGCTCCGGATAAATCGCGCCTCCCGGTCGCAGTTCGTTCGGGCATTGGTCGTCGGCAAAGGAGACCGCATCGAAGCTTTCGGGAAACGCACAGACAAGATCTCTGCCCATATAGAGATATTGACTACCCTGTCCGGGAAACAGCATGGCGAGTTTTCCGGTTGTTGACCGGGCGGAGATAAACACATCCTTTTTCTGATATAGGCTCTCGGGCTGTGCCGTCTGCATCCAGTCGGAAATTGCGGATTCTGCGTGTTTAATAGTTTCAAGGGAGGCATCCGGGGTGGCCTCATCGTATCGAATGATCGCCAGCAATCGGAAGGGGGCCGACGGAGAGAATTCCGCCCGCAGGGTCCGCGCGGTACTGCGCAGCGCCGCCGAAACAGACAGGGCGTCTTTTAATGATTTCCGGATATCCGATAGCCTGTTTTTGCATGACTGGGGCGTATCACCGGATACAGCAAGGATATCGATGGTCGTGTCCCAGACGATATCGGCTTTGTCGGATCCGTATTCCTCCAGTACCACATGGAAATTACTGCCGCCGAAACCGAACGCACTGACACCGGCCCGACGGGGATGATTGCCTCGGTTGAACCACGGTCGGGTGACGGTATTGATATGGAACGGGCTTTGGTCCACGTTCAGATCCGGGTCCGGTGTGTCGACTTTGAGCGTCGGTGGGAGCGTCTTGTGACTCAAGGAGAGAACCGTTTTGATGAGACCCGCAGATCCAGCAGCCGCTTTGGTATGACCGATCATCGATTTGACCGAACCGATGGCGCATCGCGGCAACGTTTCATCACGATCTCCGTAAACACGGCAAAGGGCCTGAAACTCCACCTTGTCGCCGACACGTGTGCCGGTGCCATGGGCCTCCACTAGCCCCACCGTGGTCGGATCGATACCGGCGCTCTGATAGGCGCCGCGAAGGGCCTTGGCCTGCCCCTCGGCCCTGGGTGCGTAAATGCTTTGAGATCGCCCATCACTGGCGGCGCCGATGCCCCGAATGACGGCATGGATCCGATCCCCGTCCTTTTCAGCATCTTCCAGGCGTTTGAGCAGGACCATCCCGATCCCTTCGCCCAAAACGGTGCCATCGGCGGCTTCGGAGAAGGGACGCACGTCTCCGGTCGGCGACAGGATGTGGGTTTTTGAAAAGCACATGTGCATGAAAATATCATTCAGGGCATCCACTCCCCCGGTGAGCACCATCCTGCTTTTTCGGGACGTCAGCTCCATTAACGCCATATGCAAGGCACTCATGGAACTGGCACAGGCCGCATCCACCACACAGTTGGTGCCCCCAAAATCCAATCGATTGCTGATCCGACCGGCGACCACATTGCCGAGGAGTCCGGGGAACGAGTTTTCCTGCCACCCGACATATTCATCACCCATGCGTTGAAGCGCATCCCGGACCGTCTCAGGCTCTACACCGGCGGATTCCAAGGCTCGACGCCATTTGGGAAATCCCAGCCGGGCGCCGAGGGGGAGCACCAGCTCCTGGGTCCCGGTAACACCGAGTATGACACTGGCACGGTCTTTGTCGAATTCGCGACCGTTTCCGTAACCGGCATCCTCTAGCGTCATTCGAGCGACCACCAAAGCGAGCAGCTGGGCGGTATCCGTCGCCTCCAGCGATGCGGGCGGAATGCCGAACTCAGTCGGATCAAATGAAAAGGGTGACAGAAAACCGCCCCGTGTGCAGTACACATGATCCGGCCGTTTCGGGTCGGGATCATAATAATCCTGAGCCGACCAGTGGGAGGAGGGGACTTCCGTTATCGCATCCTTTTCCCGGAAAATGAGGCGCCAGTATTCGTTCAATCCGGATGCTTTCGGGAAAAGGGCGCCCATACCGATGACGGCAACGGGAATCTGGACATGTTTTTCGGTAGTTTGCGTCATAAAATTCACAAATTCAGTTGGCTAAAGTCAAATAGGTGCCCATTTGCGTTATATCATCCAAAGGCATTGGTGAAAACCGGCCGGCATCCGCCGTAATGGGCACCCCTTGCTGGCGCAGCCAGTTGGCACGGGTCACAATACAGGCGCCGACAAGCAGGTTCATGGCCACTGCGACCACCTTTCGATGTTCCGGTCGTTCCAGGAAAGAACCCTTTACCCACTGGTTGAACGCGCCGATGGCCGGACCACACCAAATTTGGTAGTCGATCTGCCGAGACGGATCACCGGTATTGGCCCAGTTGGACGATTGGCCCAGGTAGGACCGGAAGACCAGAGCCATTTTGTGGCGCGGATCCTCCTGGGCCCGGGTGATCTGTCTGGGATCGTGGGTTTCAAAAAACTTCCGCGTTTGCTCCCAGGCATCCTCCAGGGAACTGCGAAAGTAATCCCTTTCAAGGACCGTCCGCTCCTTTGAAGGGATGTCTTCGAGTCGGTCATAGCTGCGATAGAAGTCGTACAGCTTGGCGGCCCGCTGGGGAAACATGGTGCCCCGTTTAAGAACCTGAACCTTGACGCCCATTTCAAACATATCGGCCGCCGGCGCCATGGCCACCTCCGCCTGCTGCGCTTCGGCAAGCATGTGACGCACGCGTTCCGAAGTCCCGGCTTCCACGCACGCCTGGTTCACGGTACCGGTCAGGACATATGCTGCTCCCATGGCAAACGCGGCTGCCGTAGATTCCGGAGTGGCGATGCCGCCACCCAACCCGACGGTCAGCGGCTTCCGGTAATGATAGCGATCCGTCAGCTCGTCTCTCAATGCGATCATGGTCGGGAGCAGCGTGATGGCGGGCCGGTTGTCGGTATGGCCGCCGGAATCCGCCTCTGCGGTCAGGGTCTCGGCCACCGGCACCGCCTCGGCCAACGTTGCCTGTTCCGGGGTAATTTTCCCGGCCTCGACAAGCTCGCGGAGTATCCGTGCGGGCGGTGGCGAGAAAAATTTCCGGGCCACCTCATGGCGTGAGATCTTGGCCACCACCCGGTTTGGACATTGGATGCTGCCATCTGTTCCCCGGTGAATGCCGGCCACCCGATACTGTATCAACGGAAGGGTCATATCCAGATAGGCCGACGCGCTGACCAGCCGGACATCCCTGGCCAGGTAAAGATCCACGGTCGCCTGTTCCAGATCCGGCTCAAAGGGGCTGTGGATCAGGTTCATGCCAAAGGGGCCATCCGGCATCTGTTTCCGAAGACGGTGGATCGCTGCTTCGATTTCCGGAATAGACAGTCCCGCAGAGCCGAAAAATCCGATCATGCCGGCATTTCCGACGGCGTTGACCATTTCCACGGAGGTAATGCCGTTGGCCATGGCTCCGGCCACATACGCATATCTAACGCTGTGGGATGATTTAAACAGTGGATCCCCCAGGTCTTCCGGCAACAGCGGCGGCACATATCCGATGAGGGGATAGCTTTCTGAGTCTTGCTGCCGGGACGCGCCCTCACCAAGGATGGCCGTACCCCCCACGCCGACACCCATTTCTCCACCCAGATCAATGACGCTGATGGGTTGATTCAGATCCCGAATCCCCCGGACCAGGGCATGCGGGCCCTTCTTTGGCGGTACGGGGCCGGGTATCCATTTCCCAGGCCGCTCCGATTCGGTAGAAGACCCGAATTCATGTGTGCGGTGCAGGGGTCCCGGGAGCCTGTGTGCGGTTTTTTCAGCCATAATCGTCCGAATGAAAGGTGTCTGATTACAAGGAGGTCGTCGAAGAAATGATGTCCATGGGAAACATTGAAGGTGATGTGTCAGACCGCTTCCGATTTACATGTAAATTTAAGCGTTTTCATTTATAAAAAACCATGGAAAGTGTCAAGAATTATCCATGATTCTGGGTATTTTTAATCGATTCCCGACATGTGTGTCATAAAAATAAAGAATTATTTTTACGTCCTGTAGATTGGCATACGTCAGAACTCAGATAAATTTATACAATATTAGATAGTTATATGTCTATGAGAATTTTGAAAGGGCTGTCATGGCAGGAGGCGAAATGACTTGATGCGTCAATTGAACATGGGCACACATCCCGGTAGGCATCCAGGATCAATCCCTTGGGTGGAATTTTTCATGGGCGGATCGGATCCGATCTCGGGCCACATGGGTGTAAATTTGCGTCGTGGAAATGTCCGAGTGGCCCAGCATGGCCTGAACCGCTCTTAGATCGGCGCCGCCCTCCAGCAAATGACTGGCAAAGGAATGGCGCAGGGTGTGGGGTGTCACATTTTTATGGATGCCGGCACCGGCGGCACACTTTTTCAACAATTTCCAGAACCCCTGTCGCGTCATCGGTTTTGTTCCGCGGCCGATGAACAGGTACGGGCTGACGCCGCCTTTTAACAGGCGGGGTCGGCCCGTTGCCAGATAATGATCGATTTTCCGTATGGCCGCAGTACCGATGGGAACCACCCGCTCTTTGGACCCTTTCCCCAGGACACGGACGAACCCGGCATCCAGGTGGATGTCCGGCAATTTGATCTGAACCAGTTCCGTCACGCGAAGACCGGCGGCGTAGAGCAGCTCCAGCATAGCGGCGTTGCGGGCTCCCATGGGATCTTCCGGGTCCGGACCATCCAACAGCTTTTGGACATCCTCAACCGACAACACATCCGGCAGTTTCAACCCCGCTTTGGGAAGATCGATCAGTCGAGACGGATCGGATTCCAGAACCCCCTCCTGGGTGAGAAACCGATAAAACCCCCGAATGGTAACCAGATGACGTGCCCTGGATCGGGCACTCAGGCCTTGGTGGCGAAGAGAGATCAAATATCGAAGGAGATGGGACGCGTCGGTATCAGGGATGGCTGTTACCCGACGATTTTGAAGAAAGTCGAAATAGCGGGCCAGATCACGACTGTACGCGTCGATGGTCGTCCGGGAAAGCCCCTTTTCCACCAGCAGATAGTTCACAAACAGGTCTGCCAGTTCATCCATGGGCGACACGATTTCTCCTTTAGAGGATATAATTGTCATCCGGTGTCGTGCTGTTCAATACCAGCGGTCCGTCATCCAGCAGCGCGACCATGTTTTCAAGACGCACCCCGCCCCATTTGGGCAGGTAGATTCCGGGCTCCACGGTGAATACCATCCCCGGCTCCAGAATATCATCCTTTATGGGACTCAGCCGGGGGGATTCATGGATGGCCAGCCCGGTGCCGTGACCCAGGCCGTGTCCAAATTTTCCCTTGTAACCTTTGGAATCGATGTGGTCCCGCGCTATGGCATCGATCTGTTTACCGGAAATACCCGGTTTGATGGCATCGATGGCCTTTCTCTGGGCGTCCAGGACGGTTTGAAACACATCGCTGAATGGATCCCCGGGTTCACCCATGACCAGAGTCCTCGAAATGTCGCTGCAGTACCCATCGAATCGGACGCCCCAGTCAAACAGCAACGGCTCGCCCGGATCCAGTTTCCGTCCTCCCGGGACGGCATGGGGCAGGGCACTGTTCGATCCGAATGCCGCAATGACGGGAAAGGACAGCGCGTCGGCCCCGTCTTCTTTCAACACTTTTTCCAGGTGCCAGGCCACATCGCTCTCAGTGATGCCGGGCGCCAGCATTTGTTTCACCTTTTCAAACCCGGATTCCGCCAAATGGAGCGCTTTGCGAATGATGTCGATTTCTTCCGGATCCTTGATGAGCCGTAGATGCTCGACCACATCCTCCACCGGTACCAGCTCCACAACTGTCTTTTGGTTTTCAAGTTCTTTTTTGAGATCGTTAAATTGAAGCACCGTCATCCGGACACTTTCAAATCCGAGACGACGGGTTCCCAGTTCGGCGAGCAGATCAGGAAGGGCTTTCACAGGGCCCTTTTTATACGTGATGGTCTCGAAATCCGGCGCTTCCTGCGCCGCTTGGAGATCATATCGAGCGTCGGTGGCGAGGAGCTGGCGCTCCTGAGAGATAAGCAACACCCCGGCCGATTCATCGAACTGGGTATCCTCGGCGGTGTATCCGCTGGCATACCACCGGTTTTCCCCGGCCATGACAAGAAGGGTATCAATATCCTTGTCTCTCATGGTGCTGCGGATCTTCGAGATGCGTTTTTGGGTTGTGTTTTCCATATGGCGTCATCCTCTTTCTACCGGGTCGTGGTTGAAGTCTTTTCATCATGCGGTGGAACAGAAACCAGATTCAGGGACAAGATAACCGTACGTGCCTCTCCCGTCAATTGAGACGGTGTCGGCAATCTGCTATGGTCTCGAAAAGCCGATTCAAAGGGATCCGGCAAGCGCACCACAACCGGTCTGGTCCGATTCCGATCCGCCGAAGCATCGGAATAGGCCATGACAGGACGACCATCCAGTAAAGGGAGGGGATGATCCATGAACATTCGGACCCACGAGAAGATCGACGTCGAACTCTGCGGAGCTCCGCAGGAAGTGCGCGAAAACTTCAGTCGCGTCGAACTACACGCCACCGACAGGATGTCAATCGATGGCTCCGGATTGACCCACGGCGGGTTTATATTCGGTCTGGCCGACCATGCAGCCATGATTGCGGTAAACCATCCCAACGTGGTGCTGGGGGCGGCTGAGGTTAAGTTTCTGAAGCCGGTTCAAACCGGTGACAGCGTTGTTGCTGAGGCCCGGGTGGATCCCGGGGAGGGACGGAAAAAACAGGTAGCGGTAACCGTATATCGCGGGGAAACCATCGTATTCACGGGGTCGTTCACTTGCTTTGTGCTGGATACGCATGTACTGACCTGATCCGAACATCCCTGACATAGTCTTCGTGATTCAGGAAAAGCAGCTATCGGGAAGGCTGCTGCTGTTGTTGGGAGGTCCGGAGGTCGCTCGCGCCTTACCGCGTTTTCTTGCTGTTGATATCCGAAATCATGTCCGCCAGATCGGACGCCATTCGGGTCATCCGTTCCACCGGCCTGGCTTTTGGCTGGGTTTTCCGATCCGGCGGGGGTTGCGAGTCCGTGATCATTTCAGATTTCGTTGTCAGAATCTGGTCCAGGGTGAGGTACTCTCCGGTCTCGTCGTCCCGCCCCTCCGGGGCGTCGTCAGGCAACGGCTCTCCGGCAGCCAATGGCTTTTCCGGGGATGGCGCGGGCGCCGGGTGCGCCGTCCCGGCGGACGTCCGGGTGGGGCGCGAAGCAGGTATCTCCACATAGTTACCCGATCGATCGAACACGACCGAGAGAACCGTACGCACGTCGAAATCCAGTCGATACGCGACGGTATCTCCCATAGCGACAAGGTCGCCCTGCCGGGACTCCATTCCGGATATCGTGTGCAACCGGTGTTGTGTTTTCAGCACGTCAACGAGAGCGTTCCGGTCAAGACTGTCGGTGATGGCCTCGATAAGTTCCCGCTCTCTTTTCTGGATAGTGTGGGGATCGGTTATTTTAATCATGCCGAAAGGGCTCCTGTGTTTTCTGTGGACATTGCCGACGCGGATAGCCCGAAAGGTTCTTGGGATCCCATGGGATGGACGGCGATTTTCCGATTTTCAAAAAACCGGATTAATTCCAATGTCAGCGCTAAATAGGCTTTTGCCCCTTCGGCGGCAATGTCATGGAGTACCAGGGGTTTTCCAAAGTCCGATGATTCACGCAGCAGTCTGTCCCAGGGAATCGTACTCCGAAAAATGTTGTTGGTGAAATTGTCGAGGACCGTTTCGGTGCAGACAACGGCACCGTTCCTGCGCTTATCGCACATGGTAAATAGAACCCCGGCGATACGGAGCCCCGGGTTGTGACGTGCCTTGATTTCCCGGGCTATCGCCAGCAGCTGACCAAGGCCCTCCAGGGTGAACATCTGGCACTGCATGGGAATCAGCAACCAGTCGGCCGAAGTAATGGCCGATATGGCCAGAAAATTCAGTGACGGCGGAGAATCGATGATTACATAGTCATAGTCCGGCAGGACGGCACCGAGTACCATGCGCAACCGGGTATCGCTTTCCGGTATGAGGCTCAATTTCCTTTCCGCCTCCAGCAACTCGAACCGCGCAGGTACGATGTTCAGAAACTCCAGATCGGTTTTCCGGATAATGTCTTCGATGGCAAAACGGCCGGTCAGGGCATGAAACAGCGTCCCCGGAAGGCTGTCCTTATCGAGTCCCAGTCCGGTGGTCGCGTTGCCAAGAGGGTCGCAGTCGATGAGGAGGGTACGCTTCTCGAAAAGTGCCAACGCGCCGGCGATGTTTACGGAAGACGTGGTCTTACCGGTGCCGCCTTTCTGGCTGACAATACAAATGACGTGGGCCATGGCGTCTTCGTTGGGATACAGGCATGGGGCAAATTTTGACTCCGAGTACCACATAGTGTTGTGCTTGTCAACAGCTTGGTATGCCATATATAGTACGAAAGGGATCGAAAAGCGGGTCGAGCAGATTAGGTCCATGTTTCTTTCGAGCATTAGGGTTTGTTTAAACTTTTAAATTCTTGTCCGCCATGGCTTTTCGCATCGGCGGATCGTGCGTCGATATTATTAGGCGCCGTTTGAATCGTGGTTGCATATGTTAGTCGGCCTTTTCACACCGACGTATTGCTATGGCTGGACTCCACTTACATACCGGAAATCGACTGGAGATTCTCGTGGAGCGTCTCGGGGAAGTGCTCCGAAGTCCTGTATTGTCTTCGGCCCTGGCTCCGGAAATTGTCGTGGTTCAGAGTCGGGGGATGGAGCGGTGGGTTTCCCTGCAACTGGCGAGGATCCATGGGATATGCGCCAACCTTGCGTTCCCTTTCCCCAACACGCTTCTTCAGACCATCTCCACAAGGTTGATTCCCGATATGCCGACGGCTGAAAAATCCCCCCTTACAAAGGACATTTTGGCCTTCCGCATTCTAAAACGGCTCCCAGCGTGCCTGGCAAAACCCGGTTTTGAAAGCCTCTCCCAATATCTCGGTGATGATGAAAACGGATTAAAATCGCTTCAGTTGTCCATGCGCATCGCCGATCTCTTCGATCAATACCAGATATTTCGGCCGGAGATGATCAGGGCGTGGGAAGCCGGGCAGGACGACGGGTGGCAGTCCGAGCTATGGCGAAACCTGACGCGGGGAAAAGAGTATTCCGATCGTACGCAGATTCAACAGAAGATTCTGGCAGCCCTGGCGCAGATTGAAGAAGCGACGCCGCTTCTTCCGGAGCGGATCTGTATTTTCGGCATCTCCTACCTTCCGCGGTATCATATGAAAGTCTTCGACGGATTATCTCGAATTCTGAACGTTCACCTGTTTGTCGTAAATCCCTGCCGGGAGTATTGGGCGGATATTCTTCCCCGGGGTCTCATCCGCAAAACGACGGCGCAACTGCCGGCAACCGAGAAGGCGTCGAAGGACTGGCACCTGGAAGAGGGCAATCCGATCCTTGCCAATCTGGGAAAGCTTGGCAAAGGTTTTTTTTCGCTCGTTCAGCACCTGGACGCAGACACCGACGAATGCTTCCAGGATGTGCCGGTTCGGCATCTCCTCGGCAGGATCCAGTCGGATATTCTGAATCTCGTCGACCCCTTGCAGATAAGGGATCAAACAGACGTTCCATCCGACGGATCCATACAGATTCATTCCGTGCATAGTCCCATGCGGGAAATCGAGGTGCTTCACGATCAATTGCTGGCCATGTTTGAAGCGCAAAAGGGGCTTCTTCCCAACGATGTGGTGGTCATGGCTCCCGACATAGAAACCTACGCCCCCTATATTCAAGCTGTTTTTCAGAGTCAGCCGGATGATCGGATCCGCATCCCATATGGGGTTGCGGACCGCAGCGCTCGGCGGGAAAGCCGACTGGCGGAGTGTCTGATAAAACTTCTGGAGTTGAAGGGAAGCCGATTCGGCGCCATGGAGATTATTTCGCTGTTGGATTCGCCGGCCATCCGTCAGAAGTTTGGCCTGTCCGCCGAAGACATCCGACGTATTGAGCACTGGATGCTAGCCGTCGGTATCCGTTGGGGAAAAGATGCGATGCATCGTGAAGCCATGGGTCTTCCGGGATGCTTTGAAAACACCTGGAAAAACGGTCTGGAGCGGATGATACTCGGGTATGTAATGCCGGGGGAAGATCGGCACCTGTATCGGGATTTACTTCCTTACGATGCCATAGAAGGCAGCGATGCCCAGATTCTCGGAAAATTCTTGGAATGCATGGACCGTCTGTTTCATTACGAAGAAACACTTCATGGCCGACGGACCGTTGACGAGTGGCTCGATGTTCTGATGGGCGCTTTAGACCATCTGATGTTCTATGACAACGAGAGCGCATGGGAGATGGCGCAGATACGGGATATCGTGGCGGAGCTGAGACATCATGCTGCCGTTGCCGGGTTCTGCGATCCGGTCTCATTTGAGCCGGTTCGGTATTGGATTGTCAACCGACTGGACGTGCGTCAGTCCTCGTCGGCATTCATCTCCGGCGGGGTGACGTTCTGTTCCATGCTGCCCATGAGAAGTATTCCGTTCAAGGTCGTTTGCCTGGTTGGAATGAATACCGACAGTTTTCCAAGGAGTCATCGACCTCTGGGTTTCGATCTGATGGCCAGGCATCCGAAACCCGGCGACCGGTCCAGCCGGGAGGACGACAAGTACCTGTTCCTGGAAGCTCTCTTATCGGCCCGTGAGAAATTGTATATCAGTTACGTCGGTCAAAATATCCAGGATAACTCCCGTATTCCGCCCTCGGTATTGATCAGTGAGCTCATCGATTATCTGAACGATGGGTATGGATGTCCTGAAGCACACATCGTCACACAGCACCCGTTACAGGCGTTTTCGCCAGAGTATTTTCACCGGCATTCACCGCTGTTCAGCTATTCATCGGAAAACTGCCGGGCGGCATCGGCCATGACGTTGAACACACCGCCGATCGCCGTATTATCCGATCCATTACCCCTTTCGGAAGAAGAAAGAGCATCATTCAGCAGCCTGGATATCGGTGACCTGGTCGAATTTTTCCGCAATCCATCAAAGTATGTGCTCTTGCACCGACTGCACATCCGCCTGGATTCCGGAGACTCCATTCCCGAAGACCATGAACCGTTTGGCCTAAATGGGCTCGATCGTTATCGCATCGGATCCGATGTGGTCCATGGGGCGGTCGAGGGAGCTCCCATTGAAGAGGTGTTGCGTGTTCACAGGGCAGGGGGGCGTTTCCCTCACGGCAGTCTCGGAGAGGCGGTCATGCGCAGCTTGAAAGGCGATACCCGTGAATTGGTCCGAAAGATAACGGATCGTCCCATGGGAGCGCTGCTGCCACCCCTGGAAGTTCTTCATTCCGTAAACCGGGTGTCGCTCCACGGAAAGATCGATAATGTGTACCCTACCGAACGTATGATCTTCCGATTCGCCAAAATGCGTGCCAAGGATCTGATCGCATGTTGGATCCGTCACCTCCTGTTGAACCTGGCGTCACCAGTGCATTATCCAAAAGTGAGCACCCTCATTTGCATGGACGGCACGTGGCAGTTTGCGCCGGTAGAAACCCCAAACGCGATTGTTGAAATCCTGACCCAATGGTTTCAGGAGGGGTTATGCCGTCCCCTACCGTTTTTCCCGGAGACATCCTATACGTACGCACGGGATACGCTCCAAAGAGGAAAAGACCGCACGCAAGCCCTGATTCGGGCCAGGCAGATCTGGACTGGGAACCCATGGCGCCCCGGCGAATCAAAAGATCCGTACATGCATACCTGCTTTCGCCATACCGATCCGATCAACGAGAAATTCATACATCTGGCGGAAGTGTTTTTCACACCCCTTTTCGAGAGTCTATCCGATGGTTCATAGCCCTTTTTCCTTCCTTTTTCGCCACCGGTCCGCATCTTCTCCTTGCAATCACCCGGTTCATTGAATATTGTTATGTTTACGAGCCTGAATGGGGCAGATCATTCCGCTTCCAGAAGTTACACCGATGCGTGTTTTCGTGGCGGGTGAGCCGTCACAGCCGTCTCACGTATGTTCCCTCTGATACACTCCCCCCGATAATGGCCGTTGAGCATCGTGAACACATTTTTTGTCTTTGTCGGCCCCATTGGCGCCATAACCTGAAGATCCATTCTGAGCTCAGAAGAAACCGTTGCCGCTGCCTCGAGGAGCCGCACAGAGATTTCACGCCCATGGACTGCTGATGGGATGGGAGACCCTGTTCCATATATATCGTCGGCCACACGGTGACATTCGTAACTCCCCGATTCGATAGCGGGATTTCACGCCGCTCATCAGCAGAGGGCGGAAAACCAGTAATTCCCAATAACACAGATACCGTTGAACGAGGTGCCATGATGACCGCGCGATCCAAAAGACTATTCCCCAGGCATAGCTGCAATATTCCCATTCAATACCGCATCAGCGGGGTTGACGACTATTCGGAAGCGGTCCTTTATAACTCCAGTCGGAACGGTATGTATTTTGAGCCGCAGACCATGATCCGGCCGGGGGAGCGTATCCACATCGCCATGTCGACATATGTGCCTTCTGAGGAGGAACCGGACAAGCACTGTTATTATTTGGCAACGGCCGTCTGGTGCCGAAGCATTCCGAAAGATGCCGATCCCCGATTTGGCTGCGGCGCCAGTCTGATCAAAGGGAGCTGCTGGTTGGATGGGAGGGATGCAAAGGACATTTGTTACCTCTGCGATATGTGCAATGCGGCGATCCCATGTCAGGACCTTCAAAAAACCGATGAGTTTCTGTACCTGTGTCCTTCCTGCCGGCAACATCTCGAGAAGATGCCCGATGGGCATTTGAAACGTTCCATTAAGCGCTTTCTCATAGGGAACGTGCTATAGCGTCCGCACACAGCAAGATATGGTTTCAGTGAACAAACGAAACGGTCGACGGATGGGCCCCTATCGCATCGTTCTTGCCGATGATCATGCCATGCTTCGTGAGGGAATCAAGGGCATCATCAATGAAACACGGGATCTGGAGGTCGTGGGTGAAGCATCGGACGGGCTGGCGTTGCTGCAGCTGTTGAAAGAGATTTCTGCCGACATGGTGGTATTGGACGTATCCATGCCGAAACTCAGAGGGATCGAGGCGGCACGGGAAATCAAACGACAGTATCCGGAAGCAAAAATTCTCTTTCTGAGTATGTACAAGAAAAAAGAGTACCTTCGTCTTGCTGTGGCAGCGGGTGCTGAAGGTTATTTGCTCAAAGAAGATACCGGATTCGAACTGATACATGCCATCGACACCATTCGGCATGGGCGCACCTACCTGTCATCATTCATCCTGAAAGAGGCCCCGGAAGATTTAATCGGTATATGCCGGGGCAATCGGAAACTGGGTGGGGATCCGCTGACCATGCGGGAACGGGAAGTGTTGAAACTCGTGGGCGAGGGCAAAACAAGTAAAGAAATTGCCCGCATGCTCTTTATCAGCCCTTACACGGTAAACAATCATCGAAAAAATATTAAGCGAAAGTTGAACATTCGAAAAAACGCCGATCTCATCAAATATGCCATCCAGCACGGGTATTCGGTGGATTCCGAATAAGCGGTCCTGCCTGTCCGGTCCGAAATAGCCACAAGTGGCTACGGAAATCCGGAAAAAATAGCCACTATAGGCGATTGGAAAACTCCTCCGACCATCATACATAATCATTCTCTAACAATGCAGCGATAAAGACATGGCATTCCCGGCAGCGCACGCGGAGCCGCGCGTTGCATCCGGGAGTATTGTCTTTTTTCGTTGAATTCTGAAAGGTCCGATCCGATGACCCACCTCAACATATCCAAACAACGACGACCGCACGGTGCAAGGCGGATTCACCCCCTAACCGGTGTGGGTCTTGAAGCATCACCCGGCTGGGCGGAGCATCGGTCGTGCAGGCGCTGTTGGCAGGGCGGGACGGTTCTCTTTAACATCTTCAATTCCGACCAACCCCCAAGCGTCGGGGAAATGCGCAACTACAGCCAGGATGGCATGTATTTTGAAGCCGCCCAATCTGTCAGGCCGGGGACGCCTCTGTATCTGAGGCTTTTAACAGAACCAACCACACCTTCGCATCGGAATGCCACAGAGTATTGTCGAAGCATATCGATCGCCGAGGTCAAATGGTGCCGGATCATCGGAGATGCGCCAAACTCCAGATTCGGGATCGGTGCCAAATTTTACGAGTAAGCCATAGGCTTCCGGAACAGTCCTCCAAACCGATAATGAGGTGCTCTCATGATCGCCCAATCAAAACGGCTATTTCCCCGACATGGCTGCCATCTTCCCATTCAATACCGTACCACCGATATTGACAGCTTTTCGGACGCGATGCTGTACAATTGCAGTCGGACCGGCATGTACTTTGAACCCCGCGCCATTGTTATGCCGGAAGAAAGTGTCCAGATTATCATGTCGACATATTCCGCTTCGGCCGACGGCCCGGATCGGTACCGCTATTATCAGGCACGGGCCATTTGGTGTCGAAGCATTCCGGACGACACCGATCCGCGTTATGGATGCGGCGCCAGACTGCTCGCATGCAGCTGTAAGGCCGATGAAAAGGATGCAAAGGTAATCTGTCACACCTGCGACATGTGCAGCGTGCCGATCCCGTGTCATGATCTCCGAAAAACCGAAGAGTACCTATATCTGTGTCCGAGCTGCGAACGGCATCTGGCGGCTATCCCCGACGGGCATTTGAAGCGATCCATCAAGCGGGTGCTCATCGGGAACGTGCTCTAACGGGAAAGTGGCATGAAATCATTTCAGCACCGTGATAAAAAATTGCCGAATCACGGAATACCGACACCGGACCTGGAGCAATTCTTCTCCTCCGGTGCGTCCCATGCTTTTGAAGCGCTCTATCGGCAGGTCAACAGTCAGGCGCTGGCACCGTATTTCAAAACGTGCCTGGAGACCGATGGCCTCATCCTGGACGCAGGATGCGGCTGGGGCGATCTGGCCGAAAATCTGAACATGGAGAGCACCTGCTGCATCGATCTCGCCTTTGAGCAGCTGCGTCAGGGGCGCCATCGGGGTGTCATCGGGCCCTGTGTCCAGAGCAATCTGACGCGATTGCCGTTTGAGGAAGATACCTTCGATACGGTTCTCTGCGCAAATGTCCTGCATTACACCGGTTTTCCCGGATTTGAAGAGCTTTACCGGGTTACCAAACCCAACGGACGCATGCTTCTGGCCTTTCTGGAACGGTCCGATTACACCCGCCGGTCCATCGAACTGGCGATGGCCTGGGGCATGTTCCCTTCGATGATGGGGAATGCGCCATTGTTTGACATTGCTGATTTTCAAAAGTTCAACGTGATCATCGAAGACAGCGTCACCGTCGTATGCCTGCCTCCATGGTTCAGGGTATCCCAAACCGCGTCACGCAAAGGATTGGTGGTGTACGTGCTCCGAAAGACCCCCCAGTATCATTAGCCTCGTCCCCAGCCTCTGTCCGCCTTAGGCGGGTGAATTTCGGATTTCGTGCTTTGTCGATCGAATCCTTAGGATCAAGCCAAAGAATGGCCGTATCTTTTTTTCCGCAACTTTTGGGACAAGACACTAGAGCAATCGTCTAGTATACGTTCCGTTTGAGTGAAGCGGCTTTCTGGCACCACAACACCGTGTCGAGCGAAGGCTTGCCCGCAGGTGCTCGGCGTCGGGATCGCTATCGGTATCGGAATCGAGATAGAACGGCCATCTTCGAAGTCGATACCGATTCCGATGGATCCGGTACGTTGGCATTCGCAACCAGTATCTCAATCGGAACGAAATGTTGACATCTGGTATACATTACAAAACCACCGTATCCCCCCCACGGGGTGTCCTCAACACCCCTCCGAAACCATATTGACCGGGACTCCCGGGTGGCATACCATATATGCCAGGTTTGGGCGTCGTGAACGGTCAAGGCTTCTGTCCCCACGGCCCTCCGAAGCTGTGAAACCCCCAAAGGAATGATACCCTTGGGAAACAACCATCGAAGTTACACCATCAAAGAGCTTTTGAGAACCGAGGTGGCGCCTGCATTGGGGTGCACGGAACCCATCGCCATTGCCCTGGCAACGGCGGCGGCGGCATCCCTGATATCGGAAGATACGATCGAGCGGATTGAAATATGGGTAGATCCCAACATTTATAAAAATGGCATCGCCGTCGCCATACCCGGAACCCAGGGGCTCACCGGACTTGACCTGGCGGCCGCCATCGGAGCGATGGGCGGGGAACCGGAGCGCGGGCTGGAAGTATTGGAACCCATCACCGAAGATGCCGTTGACGCCGCCCAAGTGCTGGTCGCCTCGGGACGGGTCACCGTCAATCTCCTCCAGGATCAGCAGGGGCTGTATATCCGAGCAAGGGTTGCCGGAAATGGGAATTCGGCGACCTGTATCATCCGGGATTATCACGATAATATTGTGAGCCTCGAGTTAAACGACAGCACGGTCCGCGATAGTCGTTTGCAGAGGAAGGAGGACAAAGGCCGGAGCGACATCGATCCGAGGGATCTTGAAACATGGCTGAAACAGCTTTCTCTGGGCGATCTGATGCGTCTTGTGGATGATCTGGACGATGAGGATCTGGCCTTTTTAGAAGAAGGGATTCGCTACAATGTCCGGCTGGCCGAGTATGGTCTCAAATTCGGCTCCGGATTGGGGATCGGAAAAACCCTGGAACGCCTCGTACGCCAAAAGCTGATGAAAAAGGATATGGTGCTGGCCGCCCGGATTCTCACTTCCGCCGCCTCGGACGCCCGGATGCAGGGAGTCAAGCTGCCCGCCATGAGTTCCGCGGGAAGCGGCAATCATGGCCTTACGGCGGTTTTACCGATCTGGGCGGTAAAGGACTACATCGATAGCAACATGCAAAGCGTTCTGGAGGCGGTCTGTTTGAGCCACGTGATCACCGCTTACGTCAAAGCGCACACGGGACGGCTGACAGCGATTTGCGGGTGCTCGGTGGCAGCCGGAGCCGGGGCCACCGCCGGCATCACCTATCTTCTCGGGGGGGATCAGAAGCATATTGCCGGCGCCATTATGAATCTGACGGAGGATCTTGCAGGGGTCATCTGCGACGGCGCCAAAGCCGGTTGCTCCCTCAAATTGGCTACCGCCGCCGGCACCGCCGTGCAATCGGCACTTTTCGCACTCCAGGGAGTCCATGTCCAGGCAACGGACGGCATCATCAGCGCATCGCCCGAAACGACCATGAAGAACGTCGGTGAATTGAGCGTTCGGGGGATGGTGGAGGCGGATCGGACCATCCTGAAGATCATGCTCGACAAACAGTTCGGGAATGTCACCTGAACCGGGCGGGGCAGGAAGCCCCGATGATACACCGCTTGGTTTGAACCGGTGATGAAGCGGTGGAAGATGGTCCCCCCGATTTATGGGGATTCCTTGGAAGGGGAGTCCGACGGCGTTTTGCCGAAGCGCTCCTTGAAACGGCGCTTGAAGCGCCTGAATTTGATCACAGCAAAGATGGTAGCACCCGCCAGCGTCACCAGAAGCACAATATTAAACAACGAAAAATGGCTGTAGCTTTTATCCACCGTCCGCAGGCTGATGGCGTTTGGGAACATGGAGAACATATTGATTCGCCATCCATAGTACCTGACGAGCACCCAGGGTTTTGGATCCGTCTCCAAAAACGCTTGGGCCTGGGCGGTCACATCAGCGCTGTTGAACTTGAAATAGGGGGGCCACCCCCAACCGGTGTCCTCATTTCGGAATACCCGTATCTTGCCGTTGCGGCTGATCGTGTTGATGAAGCGCACATCCTGAATCTGGATTTTCCCGCCGCCCTTCTTTGCGGTGTCCGTGCTGATCTTTCCGCTGCCGCTCTTTCCGGTGTACTTTGTGTCGGTGCCTGTAATCTGGACCACATCGGTTCGCGGCAGGTTGTAGCAGAGAAACCCGGCGATGATGATAGCCAGAACCAACCACAGGGCAAACTTGATCTTCTTACCGGTTGACATGAAACCCTCTCCGTTTGTGTGTTATTCCGATCGGAAGGACAGGCCGCACCAATGATCAACCCCTGTCCCATCGGCGGCGATGTCTGGCCTCTCTTACCACGAATGGGATAAATATCAAACCTGTGCGCGGAGAACCCATCACCCCCTATATTTCCGAGTAGATCATCCGAAAGTGACGAATGCCGGCTTCCTCAAACGGATTTCCGTGAGCCTGAAACCCGTGCGCACCATAAAAATCCGTTAAATGGCTCTGGGCATGGATCAGGAATTTATGGATTCCGTTTTTGCGTATGACATCCATCATATAATCGACCAGCGCATGGCCGAAGCCCTGTCCCCGATAATGGGGTCGAATGGCCAGACGTTCGAGTTTTGCGGTATCTCCCCGATAGCGGATACGACCGGCAGCAACCGGTTCTCCATCGATTTCACCGAGAACATGGACAGCTGAAAATTCGTGCTTGTCGACCTCCTCCCAAAAGGGGACCCCTTGTTCTTCCATGAACACGATGCCCCGAACGATAAAGATCTTGATCATATCATGATAGGAATCGGCCAGCCGGAACATAGTTTAGAATTTTTCGGTGCTTTTAAAGAAGTCCGTTATTTCCGTTATCACGCCGGCCTCCATACGGATCAGGGTGACGCCCTCATTATTATAGGATCTCCCTTCCCGGTCCATACCGTTGTTGCGCCAGTGAACGGCAGTCCATTTGTCCTGGGAAAGGACCCGCACCACATCGAATTGGAGCTTCGGAAACTGGCGAAAAAGGGCTTTGAAAAAGGTAACAATCCGTTTTCTTCCGGTAATCACAGGTGTTTTGGGAAAGTCGAGGACCGCATCTTCGCTTAACACGACAGACATGTCCGGGAAATCCCGGGCGTTTATAATGTCAAAGAGTTTTGCAGCATGCATCACGGATATTTCCTGTAAAGGGTCTCGAGGCCATTCTCAGGACAGGCGGAATGGTTATGAAGGGGCATGCGACATGAGAAATTCATACCAACAAGCCCTTGCGCCATCGATAGGATCTTTGGCACAATCACTATCGCGGTGTCAATACAGGTCGCTGACCCCGGAAGAGAAGAATTGGCGGGGAACGCCCTTTATATCCAACCGGAATCCGAAAACGGGGGGCAGATATGCGGTGGAGACAGTTTTTCACACGGATCAAGTCATTCGACGCCGGTCAGGCCCGGGAATACATTGCCAAACATCGGCCCGAGGATGTCACCATTCTGGATGTTCGGCAGCCAAAGGAGTACCAGCGAGGACACCTGCCCGGTGCGAAGCTGATACCGCTTCCGGAGTTGGGAGATCGGTTCCGTGAAATCGATGGGAACAAACCGACGATCGTTTACTGAGCTGTGGGCGGTCGCAGCCGGGTGGCTGCTCAGATGATGGGTCAAAAAGGGTTTGAGAACGTGTACAATCTTTCCGGCGGAATCAAGGCGTGGGAGGGTCAAACCGCTGTGGGATCGAGCGAACAGGGACTGTCGCTGTTCGACGGTCGCCTGGCGCCGGAAGAAAGCCTCCTTGTCGCATACTCCCTGGAGCAGGGACTTCGGGATTTCTACCTTTCCGCGTTGTCGAAAGTGCGTTCAGAGGGGGTTCGGCAGATTTTTCAACAACTGGCCGATATTGAAATCAAACACCAGGATCGGATCTTCCATGAATACGTGAATGTGACCGGACAATCCGTCTCCCGTCAGGAATTCGAGGAGCAGACCATCGCCGGTGTCGTTGAGGGCGGAATGACCACGGATGCCTATCTGGCGATGTTCGATCCCCGTTTCGATTCGCCGATTGAGGTGATCAGTGTGGCCATGTCCATTGAGGCCCAGGCACTGGATTTGTACCAGCGCGCCGCCGAATTGGCCAGTATCCCCCGGACAAAAAGTCTGTTAATGGATATTGCCGGCGAGGAGCGCAGCCACCTCAACCGACTGGGGGAGCTCATGAATCAATTTTGATCCGCTCGATTCATGAGATCGTTTCAGAATATGTTTCACATTTGGTGAATTGTCCGGACACCCCGAACAGCGCTTAACATCTTTTTGAGAAAAGGAGACATCATGGGCGGGCATCTGGTACTTGTCGGCGGCGGACATGCACATATGGTGACGTTATCGAAAATCCATGAATTTGTATCCCGCGGACACCGGGTAACGGTTATCGGGCCTTCTGAGTATCACTACTATTCGGGGATGGGGCCCGGGATGCTCAGCCAAATATACTCTCCCGAGGAGATCCGGTTTGCCACAAAGCACGTCGTGGAGAAGCAGGGCGGCACGTTTATCCTGGGCAAGGTCACCCGCATCGATCCCGGCAGCCGCCGCGTTTATGTTTCGGATAGCGACAGTAGCCTGTCCTATGACATCATCTCATTCAACGCGGGAAGCTTCGTTCCCCGGGATCCGATCACCCGCGGGGAACCGGATATGTATTCCGCAAAACCTATTGAACGGCTACTGGAGGCCCAGCAATCGATCCTGGCCCTCTGCGGGGAAAAGAAGGTGACCGTGGGCGTGGTGGGCGGCGGGGCCGCCGCCGTGGAATTGGCAGGAAACGCCTGGCGCCTGATGACCCGCACGGAAGGCCATCGGCATCGGGTGGTGCTGTTTACCGGCAATGACATCCTGGAGCGCTTCCCGGAGAAAGTCCGGCGGGCAGGGCGGCGATCTCTGATCCGCCGGGGCATCCGAATCCATGAAAACAGCTATGTGGCAGGGGTCTCTACCGGAGAAAGCGGTCTGCAATCGGGAGAGACATTTCCGGTGGATGTCATTTTCTGGGCGGTGGGTGTAACGCCCTCTGAGATTTTCATCCGCTCAAATCTGCCCGTGGGTCCGGACGGTGGATTACGGGTCAATGAATGTCTTCAGTGTACGGCATATCCGGAGATTTTCGGAGGAGGGGACTGCATCTATTTTGAACCAAGGCCTCTGGAAAAGGTGGGGGTCTATGCGGTGCGGGAGAATCCTGTATTGTGTCATAATCTGATGGCGTCTCTGGAAGGCGGTCCGCTCACGCCATTTGATCCCGGAGGGGATTATCTGCTCATCTTTAACATGGGCGACGGCACCGGAATCTTTTACAAAAAGGGGATCCTTCTCGGCGGACGCCTGGCATTCCGGATCAAAGATTATATTGATCGGCGCTTTATGCGGAAATTTCAGGCGTTGGAGTAAACTTGGGGCTTTTAACATGGCAAAGGGGGCCGGAGTGCCCAGAGAAGCATGTAACCTTGCGTCGAGCACGGTTTGCCAGTTTGCCGGTTTGCCCGTGAGTCCCAGCAGAGCTGGGACTCTATTATGACGGGCAAACAGGATAACGGGAGAACCGGCAAACCATTATTATTTCTTCTGCATCTGACTGGCGGCACACTCGTTTTTGCCCAGATCGAGCACGTCCTGCTGTTCCTTGTCCACTTCCACAAGACCGGCATTGATTTCTCGAATCTTTGCATACTCTTCCGGCTGCTTCCGCAGGTTGGATTTAATAAAATCGTAAAACGCCGCCTCGTCCGCAATACCGTATATATCCTTGTTGATGGTTCTAACGTCGCCCATAGGGGACATGAATATCAAATTCTGATTCGCCTCTTTCCAATCCATGTAGTGCCCCGGTAGAACCTGTATGGATTCCGGCATCGGGTTCAAGATATTCGTCATGGTGTGAAACAGCATTTTGGACCATGCTTCAGCCATTCCGCCAAGGTCGGGTCTCCCTATGGAGTAGATAAACACGGTATCTCCGGTAATCAGATAGGTGTCATCGATGAGGTAACAGGTACTGCCGGGCGTGTGCCCCGGGGTGTGCAGTACTTTGACCTGGGGACCTCCACCGGTAAAGGTATGAACATCTCCATCCGCTGCGGGCGTATACGGAAAACGGGCCTCTTTAAAATCCGGTTCGGGAGCCATAATCTGTGCGCCGGTGGCTTGGCTCAATGGCGGGCTCCCCGAGATATAATCGGCCTGGCGATGGGTCTCAAATGTGTGAATGATGGCACAGCCACGCGCTTCAGCAAACGTCTGGTATGCGGCAATATTCTTGGACGGGTCAAACAGCATCATTTCCTTGCCAAACACCAGGCCGTAGCTGCAGGAGGCCTTGCCCGGGCGCCGAAACTGATAGAGCTCGTAGCCGTCCCCATTGTTGACCCGTATCGGTGCCAGTAGATTTCCCCAGGATACGATGCCGTATGTCAGATAGGCGATATCCTCAAACCCATGATTCTCAAGAATTTCCCCGACAAACTTGGCGGATCCCTCCTTGGCACAAACAATCTTGATCTTTTTTCCCCGCGGGACCTTTTCCACGCTTTCCGCTTCGTGCTCGATGAACTCCATATAAGGCACATTCACCATGTCTATGGGGTAAGGCCCTTCCACTTTAAAGCGACCAAATTCCTCATCGTTTCTTACATCCAGTAGCAGGAAATCTTCTTTGGTGGTCAGCCATTCGAACAGATCCGCTGCGTCATATGGTGTTACCGGCATGTCTTCTCCTTTCACCTGATCGAGATTTGGAAACAGAACATCTCGGGTTGTCAGTATTCGTTTTGATCGAACATATTAATGCCTCCCTTCAACAAGGGCAAGCTATTTAAAGACGGCTGCCGCGTCATTGCGAACCACCGAGCAGGGCGTGCTCGTCGGATGGCCGCCAACCAGGAGACACTGAGCACGGTGATGGTCACCGCCCAGGCGATGCGCTGGTAGTGTTGATCCAGCGGCCTATCCATATATTGGTCATAAACCAGACACAGTATGATGCCTGCCAGAAAACCGAAAAAATGAGCGGTGATGTCGGAATGGGGTCCGGTTCCCAAAAGGGCCATGAGTCCGAGCCCGCCGGCAATGGGTAACCAGGCCGGTTTTTGACGCGCCTTTTCGCGCCATCTCCTGAGAAAGGCATGGGCAGCAAGGAATCCCACGGCCCCAAATACCGATGTCGAGGCGCCAATGGAAACATGGTTCGTTTCCACGGTCCAGGCATTCATCAGATTGCCGATGATACCAGCCAGAAGAATCAGCAACCATCCAACGCCGGAACCGAGGATATTGCAAACCGCCGTCCCAAATATTGCCACGCCGGCAATATTTCCGGCGAGATGTGGAAAATCCGCATGGAGCATGAGAGACGTCACGGCACGGTAAATCTCGCCGTCCAGAATACGGGATGCGACGGCACCGAAATCGTCAACGGCGGTCTGCGACAACGTGTGGCCATGGGTGGCCAGAAAGCATGCGAGCAATAGTAGGGATACCCACACACCCGAAAAGGTCTTTTGGATGGCGGGCTTCTGTGCTGTATCCAGAATGGGGAGATGGGGATTTTCCTGGAGGTACTGATCGATCAATTCCATGGCCTCGTCATAGATATCTTCGGAAACCCATATTTCCCATCCTTCCCGGGTTCGGCGCACGGAGTAGGGAAGCCCGTAGGATGTCAGCACCAGGCCGTAGGTATTGGCTTGATCATCTGTCAGCTCACCGTATAGCGCAATCATCTGCATAATCGGTGTACGCCCCTATGTGATTCTAACGTTTCGCGGGATACGGGCTTGGAAGGAATAAAAAAAGATAACACCTTGAATTTGTCTTGACCAGTGGGAGAACGCCGAAAGGTGTCAAAAAAATACGGGCCTATCACGAAATTTAAGGAGGAGGTATTTGACCCTTCACCCCTCCTTCGGCAATGGGGATGAATTCAAAGCGAGGGGTGCAACATACTTACTCTTTTTTTTTGTTCATAGGACCGAAAAAATATATCCGGAATGGAGACGCGGCGCCCATTTTCTGACAGCGGGAATGAACAGGCGGCGGGAAATCCCGCCGCCTGTTGTCGCATTTACCGTGGTGCAGGTTACGCCACCTCTTCATATTCTGCATCGACCACGGTATCGTCCTCGTCGGACGTTTTGGCGGATGACGTTGCGCCATGGGAACCATCAGCGCCCGGTGACTGTCGGTAGGCCGATTCGGCCAGCTTGTGGGACGCCTGAGTCAGCGTATGGGTCCGACTCCGAATGGCCTCCACATCATCTCCGGAGAGAGACGCTTTGAGCTGTCCGATCGCATCCTGCACCTCCGACAGGGTGGCCGGATCCACATTTCCCTGCAGGTCGCTTATCGATTTCTCGGTGGTGTAAATCAGAGTGTCCGCCTGGTTTCTGGCATCCACCAGATCCCGTTTTTTCCGGTCATCCTCGGCATGCATCTCCCCATCCCGAACCAGACGATCAATCTCCTCCTGGGTCAAACCGGAGGAGGCCGTAATCCGGATGGACTGCTCTTTTCCGGTTCCCTTGTCCCGGGCCGAAACGTTTACAATACCGTCGGCGTCGATATCGAAAGTGACTTCGATCTGGGGCATGCCCCGGGGCGCCGGCGCAATACCCACCAGTTCAAAACGGCCCAGCGTCTTATTATCGGCCGCCATTTCGCGCTCACCCTGGAGCACGTGGACCGTCACGGCCGGCTGATTATCCTCGGCCGTAGAGAACACCTCCGCTTTTTTGGCGGGGATTGTCGTGTTCTTCTCGATCAACGTCGTCATCACGCCGCCGAGAGTTTCAATACCCAAGGAGAGCGGGGTAACATCCAGAAGCAGCACATCCTGAACGTTGCCATCCATGACACCGCCTTGTATCGCGGCCCCGACGGCCACCACCTCGTCCGGATTAACGCTTTTATTCGGCATTTTCCCGAAGATTCGGTGCACCCGTTCCTGCACTGCCGGCATCCGGGTCATACCACCGACCAGAATGACCTCATCGATCTGTCCGGCGGTCAGACCGGCGTCTTTCAGCGCCACAGCGCAGGGCTTATCCAATTTATCCAGGAGTCCGGCGACCAGAGACTCCAATTTGGCCCGGGTGATCTTCATACTTAGATGTTTGGGGCCACGAGCATCGGCCGTAATAAACGGCAGATTGATGTCCGTTTCCATGGTCGTGGACAGTTCCATCTTGGCTTTTTCCGCAGCCTCCTTGAGTCGCTGAAGAGCCATCTTGTCATTTCTAAGATCGATTCCCTGATCTTTTTTTTAAATTCATCGGCCAGGTATTCGATGATCTTCAAATCAAAATCTTCGCCGCCCAGATGCGTGTTTCCATTGGTGGATTTTACCTCGAATACGCCATCCCCAATTTCCAGGATGGATATATCAAAGGTTCCTCCGCCCAGGTCGAATACGGCGATCTTCTGATCGTTCTTCTTATCCAGCCCGTATGCCAGGGATGCCGCCGTCGGTTCATTGATGATCCTCTGGACGTTCAGTCCTGCGATCTTGCCGGCATCCTTTGTGGCCTGGCGTTGGCTGTCGTTGAAATAGGCCGGCACGGTAATGACCGCATCTGTCACTGGCCCACCCAGATGCGCCTCGGCTGTTTTCTTGATATTGGCCAATATATTGGACGATATTTCGGCCGGGCTGTAGAGTTTTCCCTGGATGCGAATGTGTGCATCTCCGTTGGGCGCTTGTTCAATGCGGTAGGGAAGTACCTTGAGATCCTCCTGAACTTCCGAAGAATCATACTTCCGACCAATGAGCCGCTTAACTCCAAATACGGTGTGTTCCGGATTGGTCACCGCCTGGCGCTTGGCGATCTGTCCGACCAACCTTTCGCCCTTATCCGTAATACCGACCACGGACGGGGTTGTCCGGCCTCCCTCTTCGTTCGTGATGACGTTTCCATCTTTACCCTCGAGAACCGCAACGCAAGAGTTGGTGGTTCCAAGGTCGATTCCAATAGTTTTCCCCATAGCGAACACCTCCCATGTGCCTGACAGCACAGTGTAAATTTATGAAAATGCAAACATATTCAATGAATTATTGGAAAAAATATAAGATTAATTAAGCACATGTCAATATATATACATTACTTTTTTAATTAATAATTTATTAATAATGAAATTTGTGGGAGTGGGCGGAGGGTTTCATGGTCACGGCAGTTCGAGGCGAAGCTTTTGTTGAACTACCGCGAGTTCGGCGTCGAGATCGCTATCGATATCGGAATCGAGACAGGACGGTTATCTTCGAAGTCGATACCGATACCGATTCCGATGATTCCCGTAAGTCGGCATTCGTGTCAGGTATCTCACTCGGAACGGAATTCTGACATCTGACATAATTAAGGATTCGCGTCAGATCCATACCCGGGAATGATTTTATGAAATGCCCATGTCATGAGGTGCCGGTGTAATATTCTCGTCCAAGGGTCCCCTGGGCCGTAGGCAATGTATCCATCGGGGGGATCTCAAAATCGAATACCAAGTGCAGGAAGGTTTGAACGATACGAAACGTAACACCCCAGAGAATTTCTACGCTCTGCGGATCCTCGAGGCGGAATGCGGGAAAGACCTGTGAGGGCATGCCCAGCCGGGCGGCAACATTAGGGGTGTAGACGATATGGTAGGCGCGGTAGTTCTGATGGTCGAGCAGCTTCCGGATCGGTAGGGCAATAATCCGCTGGACTTCCCAGTTGGGACAATAGGATTGATCTTGTTCCGTCCACACCACCATGGGCCGTATCTGACGATCGAACATGACCAGTTGCTGTGCCGGTAGCGGACCTAGAAATCGGACACCGCTGGGAGCCAGGTTCATTTCTTCCAAGCTTTCCCGGAGGGCGGTGGCCAATACCAGAGCCATCTCATCGGCATTTCCAGGGTATCGCGCCTGCCAGGCTTTCCAATACGGCCACCGGGTGAGCGGCGATCGAGGCAATTGCAGCGCCTGTGCGATGATCCCATCCAAGGGGAATTCGGGCCCGCCTCCCGGAAAACACAGGTCTCCGGGCTGCCGGACTTTGCGGGACCGCTTGTTGAGAATCAACGACAGGCCGTCATCCTCCGGCGCGGCCTGCAACGTCACCAAAACCGAAGATAGGGGCATCCGTTCGGACGTTGGATTGCGGTTCCCCGCAGTTTTCCGGGCGTGCCCGTAGAGGACTTCAGCAATGTGTTGGTTCAGAGCGGAAATGTCCGTTATCGGTACACCCTTTTTTTGATGGGTCCTTTGAAAGTTCTCTTTCATATCCTTATCAGATTGGGTATTTCTAGAGCATCTGTCAAAGATATTTCCTTGTCAAACACGGAATCGACGTGTGCCATGAAAACTCTGGACATCCTGAGCATCCCGCTGCACGGGGTGCAGCTCATCGAAGCCGGCGCCGGGACCGGAAAAACATACACCATCGCCAGCATGTATGTAAGACTTATTCTGGAATCGGGCCTGTCACCGGAGTCCATTCTGGTGGTAACCTTCACACAGGCGGCCACCGAGGAGCTGAAGGGGCGTATCCGGGAGCGACTGCGTGACGCCCGGCGCGCAGCGGCCGCAGGGAACCCCGAGGATCCGTTCTTATCGAACGTCTTTGAGCGGATAGGGAACCGCCATGTGGCCCTGAAACGATTGGACCATGCGCTTGCGGATTTCGATCAAGCGGCCATCTGCACCATTCATGGGTTTTGTCATCGGGTGCTCCGTGACCATGCCTTTGAAACCGGAATGCCTTTTGAGATGGAACTTATCTCAGATCCCTCCCCCCTGCAAATGGAGGTCGCCGAGGATTTCTGGCGCGAGCAGACATACGCCGTGCCTCCGGAGCTGGCCGCCTATCTTCTGACCCGGACCAAGGGCCCGGCGTTTTTTGCATCGCGGATCAAGAATTATTCCCTGACGGCAGTCACCGTCATTCCCAACCCCCCCAAACCAGAGTTGCGTCATCTGGATGCCTTCCGCAACGCATTCACCACGGTGCGCCATAAATGGCGGCAGGGACACACAGATATCATCCGCCGCCTCATGGATCCATCTCTGAAAGGGAACATTTATGGGGCACTTCGCCCGGCCATCCCAGGCACCGGCCTGACACCGCGTCAGACAAAGGTAAACGCTCTGACGGCGGCCATGGAGCGGCTCATAGATTCGGACCATCCGGTCTGGCCGATATCGCCGGAGCTTGAAAAGTTTACAGCCGATAAAATCAGGATCTCCGTCCGAAAAAACACCATCGGACCCACCCATGCGTTTTTTGATCTCTTTCAGGATTTTTGGGGGACTGCCCAAGGCCTGGGCAAAGAGATGGACGCTTACTGGCGTTACCTCAAAACAGCGTTTTTTACCTATGCCGATCGGCACATCACGACTCGAAAAATCAAACGAAACATTATATTTTACGAGGATCTCCTGGCCAGATTGGAGACGGTTCTGGAGGAGGAAGCAAAAGCCGGCGGTTCCTGGTTGGCCGGAAAGGTGGGACGCCAGTATCGGGCCGCCCTGGTGGATGAGTTCCAGGACACGGACGTCATCCAGTATGCGATCTTCTCCAAGCTGTTCAAAACGCCCGACAATCTCCTGTGCATGATCGGCGATCCCAAACAGGCAATCTACGGATTCCGGGGTGCGGATATATTCTCCTACCTGTCCGCATCCCGATGGACCGATGAACAGCACACCTTGACAGCCAACTGGCGGTCCTGCGAGGGATTGATCAACGCCGTGAACGTGCTGTTTTCAAACGTAAAGGATCCCTTTGTGTTTCCGGACATCGCCTTTTTACCCGGAACGTCCGCAGGGACCGGTACGGCTGATCCATACCCCGACGCACCGTCTCTAGTGCTGTGGCTCCTGCCCCATCCTCCCAGAAAAAGCCTCCCCAAAGAACAGGCGGTCCATGTTCTGGCCCGGGCGATTGCCCATGAAACCCTGGAACTCCTGGCCGATGGCGTACCGGCCAGTGACATGGCGGTCTTGGTGCGTACCCATCGCCAGGCCCGGCGGGTCAAATCCGTATTGAACGAACATCACATTCCCGCCGTCCTATTTAATGCCGGCAGTATATTTGAAACCGTTGATGCCGAGGAGATGCTCCGGCTGCTCACCGGCATTCTGGAGCCGGGTCGTCTCGACCGGATTCGGGGAGCCCTGACCACCGAAATGCTGGGCGGCACGGGTCCGGACTTTATGACCGAGGGGACCGAAAGGGGACACCGGGAGGACCGCACCGAGGCGTTTTCAGAGTACCATCGGATCTGGTCCAGATACGGATTTATTCCCATGTTTCGGTATCTGGCCGACCGGGAAGGCATACGGGAACGGCTCCTCGGACTGCCCGACGGGGAACGCCGTCTAACGAACATTCTGCACCTGGCGGAAATCCTCCATCGCGAATCGTTAGAGCGGCAAACAGGAATGACCGGCGCCTTGAAATGGCTTCGGGAACAGATACGGTTGGGATCCCGCCGATCGGAAGAACACGAACTCAGGCTTGAAAGTGATGCCAACGCCATGCGGATTGTCACCGTCCATGGAAGTAAAGGCCTTGAATTTCCAATTGTTTTCTGCCCGTTCATGTGGGACGGGACGAACGTTTTGGATGAAGAGGCCCGGTTTCACGACCCCTCCCAGGACAACCGTCTGACGCTGGATTTAGGGTCCCAAGACATCCAAACCCACCGTCGGCGGGCAATGGCTGAATCCCTGGCCGAGAATCTCCGTTTGCTCTATGTTGGACTGACACGGGCCAAGTTTCGATGCTACACCGCGTGGGGACGCATCCGCCAATTCGAAACCGCCTCGCTGGCCTATCTGATTCATGGAGACGGACTTGCCCGGCACTCCGAATTGACAGACGCCCTGGCCGAACACATGCGGGGTATTTCCGAGAAGCAATTTGATCGTGATGTGGAGCGGCTGGTTCACCGCGGCAAAGGGGACATTGCCGTCGAACGGATTGTGCCTGGGGACGCGGAGAGACGAAAGACCGACCCACACGTATCGCCGTCCCTGATCCATCGGCGGTTTCATGGTGTCATCGATGGCTCCCTGCGCATCACCAGCTATTCTGATATTCAACGCCACGGCAGGGACGGGAAGCCGCGTGGTTGGGTCAGCCATGTGCCGGATTATGATGCCCGGACCAAGGTCATCCCCACCGGCGCATCGCACCCTGTGGCATCGTCCCGTGAACCGCGATATGGCGATATCCACACGTTCCCATCCGGTGCCCGTGCCGGTGCCTTTTTCCATGATGTACTGGAACATATTGATTTTATGAATGAAGATCGAGAGGCCCGTGCCGATACGGTATCTCAAAAACTGGCACTTCATGGATTTGATCCGGAATGGCGGGAAGCGGTTTTGCAGTGTATTGAAAACACGCTAAAGACACCTTTGGAAGAGGGCGTCATGCTTTCTGATGTGGCCCTCGACAGCCGGGTGAGCGAAATGGAATTTCATTTTCCGCTGAATCCCATATCACCCGAAGCACTGACGGCCCTGTTTGCCAAAAATGCCGGCGGGCATGGGCCATCGGGTGTGCCGGAGGCCATGGGACGATTGAATTTCTCCCCGGTAAGGGGAGTCATGAAGGGATTTATCGATCTCGTTTTCCGGAAAGGGGATCGATACTATCTTTTGGACTGGAAATCGAATCGCCTCGGTGCGGGTCCGGACAGCTACACCGCTGCAGCCCTCGATCACATCATGGCCGCCGAGAATTATTTTCTCCAGTATCACCTGTATGTCATGGCTCTGCATCTGTATCTTCGGGAGCGGATTCCGGAGTATCGCTACGAGACGCATTTCGGGGCGGTGTACTACGTGTTTCTGAGGGGTCTTGATCATCGAAGAGAGCCCGGCTGGGGGGTATACCGGGCCCGTCCCGAAGAAGACCTCATCCATCGTATGGTCGCCGCCATGGTGCCCCAATAGGATGTCAATACGGAATGGAACATATCTTAGTCCATAATGATTACGGATCTTCTGCAGAATATATCGATCTGAAAATTGCCCGCTATTTTTCAGCCCTTGACGCAGATCCGGGCCCACTGGTGCCCTTGGCGTTCGCCCTGGCCAGTCGTGCCACGGCAATGGGCCATGTCTGCCTGGACCTGACCCGGCTCCCGCAACATCCGTTGAAGCCCCTTGATATGCCATCCGATGTGCCTCTCGATGACCTCCTGGCACAATTGCGCAGGCACTCTGCCGTTGGCCGTGCGGGTCAGCGCCGACCGTTTATTCTGGATGCATCCAATCGTCTGTATCTGTTTCGCTACTGGCAGTACGAGCATTTTTTGGGAGAGCGGATTCTGGAGAAAGCGTCCATCCATACAGACATCATCAATATGTCCCGGTTCAAAGATGCGTGGAGGCATGTGTTTCCCAACGACCGAAACCGCCGGGTGCTCGGGGGGCCGCGGCTGGCCGCTGCCGTCGCCTGCCTGAAACCGTTCTGCGTGATTTCCGGGGGACCGGGAACCGGAAAAACCTCGCTCATTTATAAAATTATAACCCTCTTGCATACACAGAAAAGAGATTCCCCCATGAACATCCACCTGACCGCCCCCACCGGAAAGGCGGCCGCTCGGCTCAATGAGGCGTTGACCGGGTGGGCCTCGAGACAGGACACGGGCTCCCTCGGCGCTGGGGCCATCTCCCGGGAGGCCAAGACCATCCATCGGACATTGATCGGTCGATGGGGATCTTTTCAGTTCCATCACGATGCTGGCAACCCGCTGGCTACCGATCTGGTGGTGGTCGATGAAGCCTCCATGGTGGATCTGGCACTGATGGCCAAGCTGGTCCGTGCCATGCCGCCCCACGCCCGACTCATTCTTGTGGGAGATCGGCATCAGTTGTCCTCGGTGGAGCCGGGGGCTGTCTTCGGAGACATTTGCCCGGCAGGAGACGTCCAAAGGATGAGCCGTCGCCTGCACGAATCCATTCAAGAGTTGACCGGACAGGTTCCGGAGTCGAGCGGACCCCTGTCTGCCGATGCTCACCCGGTTGGGGACGCCATTGCTCGGCTTACACACAGCTACCGTTTTTCCGACACCCAGGGTGTTGGTCAGTTGGCCCAAGCGGTCAACCGGGGCGATGCGGCCGAGGTCATCGATATTCTGGAGCGCCCCGGCAACCAACCGGAATTGACATGGATTGACAATGATGCCGGCGTTCTGCCCGACATCCTGGGGGACCATTTGCTGGACGGTTTTCGTGGCTATCTGTCAGCATCAAATCCCGAGAAAGCACTTGAAATGTTTAACCGTTTCAGGATATTATGCGCCACCGTGGCAGGACCGTGGGGAGTGGCCGCGCTCAATGATCTGGCCTATCGGGTGCTCAGGAGCCATGGACTCCTGCCGCCCGGCAGCGACATCGGGTATTCCGGGCGTCCGATTTTGATTACCCGAAACGATTACCATTTGAATCTTTACAACGGCGACCTTGGCATCGTGGTTACGGAAGGACAAAAGGATGGGCGCCGTGCCAGGATGGCCTGTTTTCCGGGAGCCTCGGGAACCGTCAGACGGATTGCGGTCCAAAAGCTCCCGCCCCACGAAACCGCTTTTGCCATGACCGTGCACAAAAGCCAGGGGTCTGAGTTTGATAAGGTGCTGGTGATCCTGCCGGGACAGGATTTGCCGGTGATCACTCGGGAACTCCTGTATACCGCAATCACCCGGGCCCGGGAGCAGGTCGTGCTGTGCGGGGACCGGCACATTATCGCCGCTGCTGTGAAACGACGGATCGAACGGTCTTCCGGCCTGAGGGACGCCCTGTGGGGATGAACCGACGGGCAAGGACCGCGCATCGGAAAAACCGCATGGATCAAAACACTGGGCTGGATTTGCAATTCCTTCCGGAACAACAACCAACGATCGTGGGGGCTATTCATGAAAAAAACGTCCATCGCCGGAACCGGCCGCTATGTACCGCCCCGGACCGTGACCAATGAGGATCTGACCCGATGGATGGACACATCGGATGAATGGATTCGACAGCGAACCGGCATCGAACAGCGGCACTGGGTGCCGGAAGAAGGCGGTGTCGGGGCTTCGGATCTGGGTCTCGAGGCGTCGCGAAAGGCTCTCGACAAAGCCGGTTGGGTACCCGGAGATATCGATCTCATCATTTTCGCAACGCTGAGTCCGGATATTTTCTTTCCCGGACCCGGTTGTCTCATGCAACAGAAACTCGGATTGGATCGTACGCCGGCGCTGGATATTCGACAGCAGTGCACCGGGTTTGTGTACGGTCTGGCAACAGCGGACGCCTTCATCCGCAGCGGGTACTATCGAAAAATTCTGTTTGTGGGGGGCGAAGTGCACAGCACCGGACTGGATCTTTCCACAGCGGGGCGGGATGTGTCGGCCATATTCGGAGATGGCGCCGGTGCGGTATGTCTGGAATGTGTCGACGATGATGCCCCTACGGGTGTCCTGGCATCGGCCCTCCACGCCGACGGAGCCATGGCCGATAGTCTCATGATTGAAGGCCCCGCATCCCGCAACTGGCCCAGAATGAGTGAACAAATGATTCAAGAAGGCCGGCATTACCCGATCATGGACGGCCAGAAAATTTTCAAGACCGCCGTACGCCGGCTTCCGGAAGTCGCCCTTCGGACCCTGGCGGCGGCCGGGTTAACGCTCGAAGATATCGATCTATACATCCCCCACCAAGCCAACCTGCGGATCAACCAGGCCTTTCAAAGGGCCATGAAGCTACCGGAGGACAAGGTCTTTCATAACATTCAAAAATTCGGCAATACAACGGCGGCCAGCATCCCCATTGCCCTGGATGAAGCCCTTGAACGCGGTACCATTGGACCTGGAAGCACAGTCATGTTCCTTGCACTGGGTGCCGGGTTGACAGGGGGGGCGGTCATTTACCGATTCGGGAACGGGTCCGTCTAAAGGCAAACCATGTCACATCTCGTTGAAAACCTGATCAAAAAAGGTGTCCGCATTCCGAATCCGGCGTGCGTGGAGATCGGTGAGGAGGTTTCCTTGGATCGGATCTCCGGAAACAATGTCGTGATTCACGCTGGATGCGAGATATTCGGTGCCAAGACGTTCATCCATGACGGATGTCAAATTGGATATGAAGGTCCGGCAACACTTGAAGACTGCCGGATCGGGAGGGATGTCCGACTGGCGTCCGGCTTTTTTCGAGGAACGGTGTTTCTCGACGGCGCCAGCGCCGGAAGCGGTTCCCACGTTCGGGAGGGGACCATTCTGGAAGAACAGGCCAGCATCGCCCATACAGTGGGGCTTAAACAGACCATACTCCTGCCGTTCGTCACTCTGGGCAGCCTGATCAATTTCTGTGACTGTCTCATGGCCGGTGGATCCAGCCGTAAGGATCACAGCGAGGTGGGCAGTTCCTTTATTCATTTCAACTACACCCCCAACCAGGATAAGGCCACCCCATCCCTCATGGGAGATGTCCCCAACGGCGTCATGATGAATCAGAAACCCATTTTCCTGGGAGGGCAGGGCGGTTTGGTCGGGCCCTGCCGGCTGGCTTTCGGCACGATCACGGCAGCCGGGACGATTTGGCGCCGGGACGAGACGGAGCCGGGAATGCTCCTTTACGAAGGGGTGGGGCGACGCGGACGCACATCTTTCCAGGCCGGTTTGTATCGCAATGTCTGGCGGATCACCATCAACAACCTGACGTACATTGCCAATCTCGTCGCGCTGCTGCACTGGTATCGCCACGTGCGCACGATGTTCGTGTCCGATCGCTTTCCGAAGGCCCTTTCCGAGGGTCTTTCAGAAACAGTCCAGATCGGCATTGAAGAACGGATCCGTCAATTCGAAAAATTCGTTGGAAACCTCTCCCGATCCATTCAACTCCATCACGCGATTGCCGAGAAAAACTTGTCTAAACAACAGCTTGTCCAGAAAGAAGCGCTGATGAAGGCGTGGCCCGTCGTCAGATCCAGCCTCCAGAATGCCCAGGGGCACCCGGGCGACGACCGGCTGCGCAACCGATTTCTGGAGGGGTTGAAGCGACATCTCCCCGGGCACGGGTCTGAATATGTGGAGATTGTTCAAGGGCTTCCGACGAATCTATCGGAGACCGGCACCCGTTGGCTCCAGACGATCGTGGATCAGGTCCTGGACGCTGCTCTGGGAGAGTTGCCCGCTTTTCGGCATCCATCAGATGGGGAGGAAGGATGACCCTGTTTGGGACAGACGGGATTCGCGGTGTGGCGAATCAAGAGCCGATGACACCGGGGACTGCCGTAAAGATTGGTCAGGCCGTTGCCGACACATTGTGCCGCGGTACGGCCCCCAGCATGGTGATCGGCAGGGACACCCGGATATCCGGCAGCATGCTGGCCAGCGCGGTGGCCGCAGGCGCCGCTTCGGCCGGCATCGATGTATATATGGCCGGTGTCGTGCCGACACCGGCGGTCGCCCGATTGACCGTCCTCCGGGGGGCCGGCGCCGGCATTGTCATCTCCGCATCCCACAACCCCTTCACAGACAATGGCATCAAAGTATTTGATGGCCAGGGGCTGAAGTTGAGCGAGACCGATGAGCGGGAGATCGAAGCCCGAATCTCCGCCAACAGAACGCAGCCAGCCAACGGATCGGTGCTCGCCGCCGGTCGGGTGGCGCGTCTTCCGGATCCCGGAGACCAGTATGCCGCTTTTCTGGTAAACCGTTTTTCCAAGCATCTGAAACGCACCCGTCTGCCTGTCGCCATGGATTGCGCCAACGGCGCGACATCCATGATCGCACCGTCTATTTTTACCCGACTGGGCGCCGCAGTCACCGCCCTGAATACGACGCCCGATGGCACAAATATCAACCGTGATTGCGGTTCCGAGCATCCTGAAAATCTTGCCGATGTCGTTGTCCGTTCACAAGCAGTGGTTGGATTTGCCTTTGATGGGGATGGCGACCGTATGAGGGCCATCGATGAGACCGGCGAAATTCTCACCGGAGATCAGGTCATCGCCATCTGCGCGGCGTTTCTCAAGGACATCGGAAAGCTGGAAAACAATCGGGTGATCACCACGGTCATGAGCAATATGGGGCTTCGTATGGCCTTGAAAAAGCTTGATATTGAACATGGGTGGACCGCTGTGGGGGATCGCCATGTACAGCATGAGATGCTCCGGAGCGGATCGGTTCTCGGAGGGGAAGACTCCGGCCATCTGATTTTCCGGAAGTATCAGCCCACCGGCGACGGGATCGTGGCGGCGCTGTTTCTGTTGCGGGTTATGGTCGAGCGACATCAGCCGTTATCTCGACTAAAACAGATTATGGAGGTGCTCCCTCAGGCCTTGGTGAATGTCCGGATTTCGGATAAACCCGATCTGGAGACGCTGCCGGACGTGGCGGCGGCGATTCGGGAGGTGGAAGGGAAGCTGGGGGAGCAGGGTAGAGTGCTGGTCCGCTACTCGGGTACCGAACCCCTGTGCCGGATCATGGTGGAGGCGATCTCGATATCCGATGCGGAAACCTATAGCAAGGAGATTGCCAAGGCCCTGACAAACGCAATCGGCTCGAAAAGCTAATGATTTCATGCCTTTCGAGCCGATGTTATCATCCTTGAAGGAACCAGCGCTTAGTCCCGGTTTCCACCCAGAATCATCAGTAGGTATTGGAACATCAGGATGAAATCCAGATAGAGCGTCAATGCACCGATAATGGCGCCTTTTCTGACGACAGCACCATCCAGACCGGCCGGTTGGGTCAATGCCATGTGCTTCAGTTTTTGGGTGTCATAGGCGGTCAGCCCGGCAAACACCAGCACGCCGATATAGCTGATAATCATTTGCATGGCCGGATTTCGCAGGAAAATGTTGACCACACTGGCAATGAGAATACCGATCAGACCCATGAACATAAAGCTGCCCATTCCGGTCAGATCCCGTTTGGTCACCCAGCCATAAACACTTAAGGCTCCGAACATGGCCGCGCAGACAAAGAAAGTGGTCGCAATGTCTGCGGCCGTGTATACTTTGAAAATAAATGACAGCATCGCCCCGTTCAGGCTGGCATACACCAGAAACAGCACAGTAGCGGTGGATGCACTGATACGGCTGATTCGGGCGGACAGGTAAAATACCAGTCCGATAAGCCCGATGGCCAGCAGCCAGAATCCCTGATGCACCATAACCAGGATGGCGTCGTTCTGGGAAACGAACCAGGCCACACCACCGGTCAGGGAGAGCCCAATAAGCATCCAGTTGTACACGCTCCGCATGTACTCATTGACCACATCCTGAGTTTGTGTTTGAGTTTGCTGAATCGATTGAGACTCCATAAAACCTCCTGTCAGATATGACACGTGATGACGCTTTTTGTCAGTTCAAGAAAACATAACACACCCTGTCGGTTTTTCAAGCTGCAACTGGTCAGAGGGGCAAATTATGTTATGTATAACATTATGAATAATATCTTTAATCACAGATTTTATTAGAATTATTAAATCGAATGAAATCAGATCAGATTTATCAGCATTTGCTGGATGTGGCTGAAAAAGTCGAGCTGAGGGTCTCTGAGGAAAATCTTCGACGGGCCGGTGCCAAAGCAAAAAGCGGTCTATGCCGGGTGCATGGCAGCGATGTATTCATCATGGACAAAAAGGCTACCGTCCGGGAAAAGGTAGCTCTGCTGGCGGCTTGTCTTACCCGTTGGCCCCTCGACGATATCTACATCGTACCGACGGTCCGAGAGGTGATTCAAAAATATGAGATCACAGGCACCGACGCGCGCAGCAACCCCGAATCTCAGATTAAGGAGACCGGACCGGAAGGGGACGTCGCATCTGGGGAGGAGACCACATGATTCATGGTGGGCTGGACATAAGTTTACATAATATACATTATCGGACATTAATGCCGCTGTTGGAGCATGCTGCCCCATGAGCGTCCCCCAGCAGCCCTTACGCCAGATCCGGACCGTGTCCGAACTCACGGCCGAAATTCAGCGACATCTCGAGGCCGAGTTTCCTTTTGTCTGGTTGACCGGCGAAATCTCGAATTTCACCGCTCCAGCCTCGGGACATTTTTATTTCACCGTCAAAGATGACCACGCCCAAATCCGTGGGGTGATGTTCCGATCCCAGAATCGGAATCTCCGGTTTGTGCCGGAAAACGGGATGTCCATCGTCGGGCTCGGCAGAATCGGCGTGTATGCGCCGCGCGGCGTGTACCAGATCATTTTCGAATATCTGGAACCTTCCGGACTCGGCGCATTGCAGGCGGCTTTTGAACAGCTCAAGGAAACACTTTCCCGTGAGGGACTCTTTGATGCGGCCGTCAAAAAACCGCTCCCCTTTCTCCCCCATCGGATCTGCCTGATTACATCGCCGACCGGAGCGGTCGTTCATGATATGATCCGCATCGCCCTCCGGAGAAACCCCAATCTTGCCATTCAGGTGATTCCTGTGACGGTTCAGGGGGATACGGCGGAAAGAGATATCGTGGGAGGCATTTCTCTTGCCAACAAGGTATCTCCCGATGTCGTTATTTTGGCCCGCGGCGGCGGCTCGCTGGAGGATTTTCAGGCGTTCAATTCGGAATTGGTGGCCCGTGCCATTTTTGCGTCACAGGTGCCGATTGTCTCGGCCGTGGGGCATGAAACCGATTTTACCATCGCCGATTTTGTGGCCGATCTCCGCGCTCCGACTCCGTCTGCTGCGGCAGAGCTGACCATCCCCGTGCGCCGTGATCTGGAGCGGCAGATCCAAGAACGATCCCGCTCCCTGGCCGGGTTCATGTTCGGACGTTTGGATCATCAGCGGATGCTTCTGGAAGCCCATGCCAACCGCCTGCTGCGGATCCATCCATTAAAGACCATCGAGGATTTTCGAATCCGACTCGATGACGTCACTGAACGGATGGCCAAGGCCTGTATCGGACATGTGGCCTATTTCAAGGAACGCCTGTCATGGATGACACACCGGCTTTTCCGCCAGAGTCCGATAATTATAATCAAAAAATACAAGGAAAAAATAAATGTTAATTTATATAATCTAAACTATAACTTTAACATATTAAACGAGCGCTACCGTCATCGATTACGGGAGGCCGAGGCCCTGCTCCACGCCATGAACCCGGAAAACATACTTGCCAGAGGTTACAGCATCACCCGGAGCCTCCCGGAAGGCCGGATATTGAGGCGTGCCGGGGATGCCTCTGTGGATCAACATCTGGATATCACCCTTTCCAAAGGTCGAATCACGGCGCAAGTCATCGACAGACGCCTCCCGGAATCAGCGGCTCCAACGAACAGGATAGCAAATGGCCGGAAAACAAACCTTTGAAAAAGCGATGCAGCAACTCGAACAGATCGTACAGGAGCTGGAATCCGGAGATTTACCCCTTGAAAAGGCGATCCGGAAGTTTGAGGAGGGCATCCGGTTGACCCGGTTTTGCACCGAAAAACTGGACGAGACCGAAAAACGGGTCACGCTGCTCATGGAGGGCGCGGATAACCAGGTGACTGAGGAACCTTTTCCGGAACATGGGGAAGAAACCGGATAACGGCGCTTCCCCTTTCATACCAGGGACCCTTGGGAACCAATTCCGAGCATCACCTACCCTGCCTTTTGTTTTGAAATGCAAGGCAAATGCTTGCGGAATATCTCCGATTTTGATAACAAAGGCCATTTGCACCGGCGGGGGCCCGGAATTCTGTTCACCAACCGGCACGGGGCAACATGGAATCTCCCATCCCCCTCGGATGTGTTATGGACATGCCTGAAAGGAAATTCCTTTGAGCCTTCTGGAATCTGTAAATTATCCCAATGATCTTAAAGAGTTACCTCGATCGGAGCTTCCTGCCCTGGCGGCGGAGATCCGGGACTGCATCGTTCACGTGGTTTCCCAAAACGGAGGCCATCTGGCCCCCAGTCTGGGCGCCGTGGAACTGGCCATTGCCATTCATTACGTGTTTGATTCGCCCAGGGACAAGGTTATCTGGGATGTGGGCCATCAGGCCTATGCCCACAAATTGCTAACCGGCCGGCAAGATCAATTCCACACCATACGCCAGTTTGAGGGGCTGTGCGGATTCACCCGAAGCAGCGAAAGCCCTTTCGATGCATTTACCACGGGGCACAGCAGTACGTCCATTTCCGCAGGTCTGGGAATAACCTGTGCCAAACATCTGAAACAGGAGCCCGGGAAGGTCATTGCGGTGATCGGGGACGGCTCCATGACGGCCGGCCTGGCCTACGAAGGCCTGAATCAAGCCGGCGATCAGCACAAGGACCTGATCGTCATTCTCAACGATAACGATATGTCCATCGCTCCCAATGTGGGAGCTGTATCCTCCCTGCTCAGCCGGACCTTCTCCACCCGACGACTGCAACATCTGAAAAAAGATTTTGGCGAATTTCTCAAATCTCTGCCCAAGATCGGTGACGATATCTATAAGATTGCGAAGCGCTCAGAAGATTCATTCAAGACCTTTATCACCCCAGGAATGCTCTTCGAGGCCTTTAATTTTGATTATTTTGGTCCCATTGACGGTCACAATCTGGACCACCTGATCGATATATTAGTGAACATCAAAGATTTGGAGGAGCCGGTCCTGCTGCATGTGACCACCCGGAAGGGGAAGGGGTACAAGCCGGCAGAGGCGAATCCCGTTCATTTTCACGGTGTGGGGTGTTTCGATGAAGGCACCGGTACCTGTATCGATCGCCCCAGCCCCGTCCCCACCTATACGAGCGTTTTCGGCAGCACCCTGGTGGAACTGGCCGAGGCGGACGAACACATCGTCGCGGTGACGGCCGCCATGCCAGAAGGAACGGGTCTGGCCCGATTTGCCGAGACCTATCCGGATCGCTTCTTTGATGTGGGCATTGCCGAGCAACATGGCGTGACGTTTGCCGCCGGCATGGCCACGGAGGGATTCAAGCCGGTTGTGGCCATTTACTCCACCTTTTTACAGCGCGCCTTCGACCAGGTGCTCCATGATGTCTGTCTGGAATCCATCCCGGTGGTGTTCGCGCTGGATCGGGGCGGCATCGTCGGAGAGGACGGTGCGACCCACCATGGCCTGTTCGATCTGTCGTATCTTCGAATCCTGCCCAACATGGTGGTCATGGCTGCGAAGGATGAAAACGAACTCCGCCGGATGATGGTGACCGCCCTGTCCCACCGGGGACCCGTCGCCTTGAGATATCCCCGGGGCACCGGCACCGGTTGCACACTCGATCCGGATCCCGACCCGATTCCCATCGGCAAGGCGGAAATCCTATGCGAGGGTGACGATCTGGTGGTCCTGGCGGCAGGCAGATGCGTTTCGGATGCCCTCGAGGCCGATGAGGCCATGCGTCGAGACGGCATTGCGGCGACGATCGTCAACAGTCGGTTCATCAAGCCGTTGGATGCCGATCTGATCCTGGACCTGGTCCAGCGCATCCCAAGGGTGATCACCGTGGAGGAGCATGTCCTGAGCGGCGGATTCGGCAGCGCCGTGCTGGAACTTCTTGCCGATAACGGCATATCCGGAGTCCAGGTCAAACGGATCGGCATCGGCGATGTGTTCGTCGAACACGGCAACCAAACCATCCTTCGTAAAAAGTACGGTGTGGACAGCGCCGCCATTCAAGATGCCGCCAAGATCATGATGCAATGTGAGGCTCAGCCAGGGTAGAACATCCATCGCCCGACCCCTTTATGCAAAAGAAGCGACTCGACAGCATGGTGGTGGATAAAGGTCTTGCCAAAAGCCGCCAGCGTGCCCGTTCCCTGATCATGGCCGGCCATGTCCTGGTCAATGGTGTACCCGTCGACAAACCGGGAACTGCGGTGACCGGCCTCGAGCAAATATCCGTTCGGGGTGAGGATCATCCTTACGTCAGCCGGGGCGGGATAAAATTGGAGGCAGCGCTCAGGGCCTTTGCGCTGGATGTTCATGGAAACGTGTGCCTTGATGTGGGAGCCTCCACCGGCGGGTTCACGGACTGCCTGCTGCATCATGGGGCAAGCAGAGTGTTTGCCGTGGATGTGGGCTACGGCCAACTCGCCTGGAAACTGCGTCAAGATCCACGGGTGGTGGTCATTGAACGGACCAATATTCGACACATGGCCAGAGAAACGATCACCGAACCGGTGGACCTGGTGACCATCGATGTATCGTTTATTTCCCTGAGGTTGGTGGTTCCGGCGGTCGTGCCCCATGTAAAACCCACCGGCGGGATCGTGGCGCTCGTCAAACCACAGTTCGAGGCCGGTAAAGGTCGCGTCGGAAAGGGGGGTGTGGTTCGTGACCCGGCCCTGCGCGAGGAGATTGTAAGGGGGGTGATGGAAACCTTTATCCAAAACGGATTTGACTGCTCGGAGGCTGAACCATCCCCGATTCGCGGCCCTAAAGGCAATCAGGAATACTTCATTTATCTGCGCTTGCTGTAAAAGACCCAAACTTCCCCCTTGCATTTTTTAATATCAAATACTAAGAAAACAAGGTTTTATCGAGTCGACACCCCAGGGGTGCGACCTGAAATCTCATAGAGAGGAGCTTGGATAGCGGACATGGCAGAAAACTTACGAAACATCGTTCTGGCCGCCCATGGCGGTGCGGGCAAAACCTCTTTAGCCGAGGTCATGATTTTCAAGACAGGACTGACGACCCGTTTAGGACGCGTGGAGGACGGTAATACCATCATGGACTTCGAGCCGGAAGAGCTCAAACGCCAATCCAGTATCTCCACGGCGTTTTATCAATTTGAGTGGGATAAACACACCATCAACCTGATAGACACCCCCGGTGATCAAAACTTTTTTTCAGACACCCGATTGTGCATGCAGGCCGCCGACGGCGTTGTCATGGTTGTTGATGCCGTGGATGGTGTGAAAGTACAATCGGAACAAGCCTGGGATTTTGCTGCGAAGTTCAATCAACCGTGTGCGATTTTCATGAACAAGCTCGATCGGGAACGGTCCGACTTCCGAAGAACATTCGGAGATATCACCGAAGCCCTGGGGTCCCCCAAGCCGATCGTGGTGCAGCTGCCCATCGGCAAGGAAGCCGGTTTCAAAGGGGTGGTCGACCTTGTCCGGATGAAAGCGTTCCAATATGGCTCCGACGGCAAGGTCACCGTTGGCGAAATTCCTGAGGACATGCAGGATCTCGTGGAATCCGAGCGGGAAGCATTTGTCGAGAATGTGGCCGAAGCCGACGATGCCTTGATTGAAAAATATCTCGAAGGAGAGGATCTCACCGAAGAAGAGATCCGTGCGGCACTGCGGAAGGGCACGCTGTCACGGGAATTTGCCCCTGTGCTGTGCGGCTCTGCAACCAAAAATATCGGTATCGATCTGTTTATGGATTTTATCACGGCCTGTATGCCCTCTCCCGCTGACACGGGACCGCGAACGGGTACAGACCCGTCCACCGGAGAAACTATTGAACGGGCAACGGATCCTGCCAAACCGTTTTCTGCGTTTGTTTTTAAAACCGTTGCCGACCCGTATGCGGGCCGACTTTCCATTTTTCGTGTGGTGTCCGGAACACTAGGTGGGGATGGCACGTTTTACAACGTCAACAAAGGCACCAAGGAGCGGTTTACGCAATTGCTTCGGCTGGCGGGCAAGGAACAAAAACCCGTCACGGGCGCGGGCCCCGGCGCCATTGTTGCGGTGGCCAAACTCAAGGAGACCAAAACCGGAGACACCCTGTGCGATGAAGCCGCCAAAATCCAGTTTGCCTGCGCCGAAGCTCTTCCGACACTGATTTCCTATGCGGTATCGCCGAAGTCCAAGGGAGATGAGGATAAAATCTTCGGCTCCCTCACAAAGCTCATCGAAGAAGATGTGGCGTTGAATCTGGATCGCAATGCGGAAACCAAAGAGATCCTCCTGGCAGGTATGGGTCAAGTCCACATCGAAACCAGCGTGGAAAAACTGAAGCGCAAATTCAATGTAGAAGTGTTACTCAATATACCCAAAGTACCTTACCGGGAAACCATCAAAAAGAAAGTCCGGGTTCAGGGCAAGCACAAGAAACAAACCGGCGGACACGGCCAATACGGGGACTGCTGGATCCAGATGGAACCCTTGCCCCGGGGTACCGGATTTGAGTTTGTGGATTCCATCGTGGGCGGGGTGATTCCCAAACAGTACATCCCGGCGGTGGAGAAGGGTATCATCGAATCTTCCCAAAAAGGCGTTTTGGCGGGATATCCCTGCATTGATTTCAGAGTGACCCTGGACGACGGTTCCTTTCACGCTGTCGATTCATCTGAAATGGCGTTTAAAATAGCCGGTTCTCTTGCCTTCAAAAAGGCCTCCCAGGAAGCGCAGCCCGTCCTTCTTGAACCCATTATGGAAATCACGATCATCACCCCGGAGGATTACATGGGGGACATCATGGGGGATTTGAACGGAAAACGCGGTCGTGTCCTGGGCATGGACAGCAAGGGAAAGAATCAGATCATCAAGGCCAATGTCCCCATGGCGGAATTTCTGACCTACGCACCAGATTTGAATTCCATGACCGGCGGACGCGGTATGTTTTCATGGACCTTCGCCCACTATGACGAAGTGCCGGCCCAGCTCTCTCAAAAAATCGTAGAGGAGACCACTGCCGCTAAAGGCTAAAAGCAGCTTCAAAACCTTTTTCATCCCGTGGAGCCAGAACTCCGGTACGATTCTGTAAAAAAAACCCATGCCCTCATCCGGCATGGGTTTTTTATCGGGGTATCGGATTCGGCAGACAGCCTTGTGCCGGTGCGTAGCCGGCCCAAAAGGCATCCCAGAGGGTTTCAAAAACGATCCGGTGTTTGGGGTGGATTTGGGCCGCCCGGGAACAGGAAGGATGGTGGAATCTTTTGGAACGACGATTACCGACGGGGGCCATTGGTTGTCTCTTCCAGCGGCGCCACATGCCCTCCCCTGCCGACATGGCCTGTTGCTGCGCCTGATGCAACCGTGTTTCATATTTCACATTGGGAGATTTTGGAAGGACGAACGCTACCCCGGAACGGACGAGGGCTTCGTTGACAAAACGTCCATCCGGAAGGAATACGTACGCGAGAATTCGACCGTAATGATCCGCCGGCGCTTTGCCGATCTCCAGGCGGACCGTCTGGCGATATACCAAATCTCGGTTGGCTCGGGTCGCGGCTCGGGCGAAGGGCTCTGCGGGTCGCTTTTCTCTTGCCATTTCGGGCGCGTCAATGCCGATGTAGCGCACCCGCAGATCATCCCCCAGGATCACTGTATCGCCGTCATTGACCCAGCGCACATAGCCCCACTGGTCTTCCGAGGATACCGGGGAGGCAAAGGCCAGCAGAATCAGCCATACCCAGGCGAAAATAACGGAAACAACGGTTCTCGGCATTGTCAGAATTCGGTTCCGAAACCAGACTCAGGTCCCGTATCTTTTACCCAAGCGTATTTATGGCGACGGCTATGGACCATGACACCTGAGATTTTCGTATTCAAGGATGTGACCATCGCCACCAAAGCCACTCTCACGACAGCAGTCCGGCGTCCAGTCCGCAATGGGTCGCAGCGCTGCGGTCCAGCATGGTATTCAGGCCGCCGTGGTCGGATGGTGTAAATCCCATGGTCTGTTCCCACACCTCGTCATCTTCCATGCAATAATAGATCAAGACCTCCGGCGCACGCTCGCGAATCGCATCCACAACCTTCCGGTAAAGATCCATGCGCATCGGCTTAAAATACCGCATTTTGCCATCCAATCCCCTCACGAATTCCCCGTAAATGATGGTGGACTCGGGAAATCGCTTTTCCACGATGGGCATCAGATCCGGTGGGAACCGGAAGGATCCCAGGCTGATCCAGACCATGTGTCGGGGGGCGATCCGATCAAAAAGGCGGTTCACGAGATGTCGGTAATCTGTTTCACATCCCTTGTACAGGACCATGGGGTCAAAGTGAAAGCCCAGGGGATACCCCCATTCCGCACATTGGGCGGCGGCGGCGAGCCTGGCATCGAGGGCGGCTGTTCGGCGTTCCTCTGTTTGAATCACCCGGTCCGTATTCAGGGACCAGGCCAGAATGGTTTTCCGACGATGCGCGACGTCCCGGAGCCGATGCACATGGGCCGTTTTGGTTTTCAATTCCAAGACGGCGCGGTTCTGGCCGGAAAACCGTGAGATCAGTGTCGGTGAAAAATTTGTCCACTGGTCCCAGATAAGGCTGTCGGTGAACTCACCGGTACCGATTCTGGATATGCGATGCTCCAAGAACACGGTCTCCAGCTCCGAAAACAGATCTTCATGGTTGACAAAAAACTGCATCACCGGAGGATGAAAGCAAGTCTGGAGAATGCAATAGGAGCAGTCCATGCTGCAGTAAGTGCCCACGTGAAGAATCCGATATCCGCAGCACGAATAATTACGGGTTCCCGGACAGTCCCGAACGAACGCCCCTCGGTTGCGGGTCAGATACAGGATTTGTTTCCCCCTCCGAAGGGGATCCGGCGCTTCCGATAGAGCTTGATACACCATCTCGGGTGTTTCAGCCGGAATCGGCGCCAGGTTCAAGGCGGATTGAATCTCCCCGACGGCCGGTTCCTTTTTGACCGACGGCTTCACATAAAGCATGGAAATGGGCATCTGGTCTTATCCCATGCGATGGACGAGACCACATATCATGTGGCAGGCTTTATCGATGTGCACCTGGCTCATATTGATGACCAGGTGATACAGGTGGGGACCGTCGTAATCTTCCCGACCGAATTTGCGATATAGATTCACTCGCCGTCGATCCTCGAGATTCACGGCCCTGGCCGCCTGGGAGGGGATCATTTCATAATGTTCCTCCATGAATCGGATCCGGTCGTGTTTTTCCGCCGTGAGCAGAACATGGACCGTATTGGGACGATCTTTGAGGATATACTGACTGCCCCTTCCGAGTATGACGACATTATCCTCATCGGCGAGTTGTTGTATCACTTGATGGAGCAGATCCACATAGATCTCTTCATCGATATAACCGCGCGCGTCACCGAGCACTTTTTCCACGAGGCTTTTAGAGACCAGCTTGGAAACGAATTTCTGCAGCCTTCCGCCGGCTTCTTTTTCCACGGATTCCACCCAATTGACCGAAACCTTGGCCTTCTGAGCGACCATCTGTATCAGTTCATTGTCCACAAACTGATATCCGAGCTGCGTGGCGATGGAACGGCCCAACGTTTTCCCGCCGGCACCAAACTGCCGGGAAATGGTCACGGTTGCCATGGGTGAGTCTCCTCAATGGATTGAAATGGGGTCGTTGCGGGGATCATGTCTTCTGTTAACTATCAAGCCATCCCGGTAAAATCAAAGGCTAATTTCGCCTGGAACTTTTCAATGCGCTTGAAAATTTCCTTGAGAGTGGTCTGCTCGATCCGGGAAAGCAGTTTTGGATTGATGTAATTGTCCGGTGCGATCTGTTCATTGGCAATGGCCGTCAGTTGTCGCGCAAATCGGAGTTGCATCAGGAAACTGTATCCCTGATCGAGTTCCTGGAATTCTTGTCGGGTCAAGACCTTTTTCCGATGCAAGTGCTCCAGTCGTTGGTGAGTATTGGTGGCTTCAATGCGGTTGTGCAGGGCATAGATCCGGGCGAAATCGACGATGGGCATCATAGCGCTCTTGATGTCAAAGGTATTTCGATGTTCTCCCTTGGATTCCACCACAAAATTCCGGAAAAAACCGATGGGCGGCTTGAAAAAAAGAGCATTTTCAGTGAGATGTCGGAAGAATCCGGCCCAGCCGCTCAGGGAGCGAAACATATGGCGTCGCAGGTCATCCACCATGTCGGGATCGCCGTAACCTCCCCGAAAATCAAAAAAAATGCTGGCCTGGAGCAGGGCTTCGCCTTCCGCCTTTCGAATCCATTTCGAAAAGTAGTCTTTCCACACCGGGAGATGCTGGCACCAGGTCGGATTTTTCGCCATGACGCCGCCTTCGCAAAACGCATATCCCGCGGTGTCCAGCCAGTCACACACCAGTTCGCCAAATTTCAAGAAATAGGTTTCGGCAAGGCTTCCCCCGGCTTCATCGTAAATCAGGGCATTGTCCTGATCCGTTTTCAGCGTCTGCTCCATACGCCCTTCACTGCCAAGTATCAGAAATACAAAGGGGCACGGCGGGGGCCCCATACGCTCTATGGCAAATTCGATGAAGCGGTTGAGAATCACGTCCGATATGGTCGTGATCAGGGCGTTGACATTCTGAGATTTCGCTCCGGCGCTGATGATGTTTCGAAGAATGCTCGGAAGCTGACTGTGCTTGTTGAACAATTCTTCGGGCGTCAGGGCACTCTTGATTTCCCGCAGCAGGAAAAACGGCGACTGGCCCTGGGCGGCCAGCATGTCGCTGTTGGTGACGACACCGACCATTTTGCCGCTGCTGTCGGTAACGGCCAGGTGTTTGATATTTCGGGACAGCATTTCCATCATCGCCTCAAACGCCGGCGCGTCCGGGGATAGACCGTGGAGTGTCGAGGACATGATATCCGCTACCGGATCGTGAATGGCCCTCCCCTGGGCAATCACCTTGTTTCGGAAATCGCTGTCGGTAACCACCCCCAGAACATCTCCGTCCCCGGAGGTCACGAAAATCGAGCTGCAGTGTGGGCGTCTCATTTCCAGGGCGGCGTCCTGGATGGTGGCATCCGCAGAACAGGAAACAATCTTGTCTGAATACAGCGTGGATACGGGTTGATTAAAAAAAGACACCGATTCCACTTTGGGCTGGGCGGTCCGCTTGATAATCGAGGCATAGGACTTGTCGAGCATCCGTTTGCCGAAAGTGTCGGTAAAGTAGTCGGAAAATGCCTGATGGCGGCGACATACATCCAAGAATCGATCCCTGGGCAGGATGTAGAAATAGGAGTCTCCCTGGGTGCTCAATGTCCGGACCGAAATCCCGTCATTGAGTAGGAGAGAGATTCCTCCGAATATATCCCCCTCGCCAATAATGCCCCGAAGTGTTTTATTCTCATCTTCCTCGTAAAAGCGCTCCACGGCACCCCTTTGAATGATGTACAGGTATTCGATGCGGGTCTGACCCTGAACGGCCATCAGGGTATTTTTCGGATAGTGCACAATAGCCAGATCCGCCGCGACCCTTTCGAGTTCTTCCTCCGAAAGGAATGAAAAGGGTACCACGCCGGACAGAAACAAAAAGGCTTGACTGGCGGAGACAATGGCCGCGTAGGATTCATCCAGCATCCACTTGGTGAAGGTGTCTACGAAGAATTCGTTGAAGGTGTGAAAACGGGTGCAAAGACGCATAAATTCTGATTTGGGGATATGAACGCAAACCGCCGTTTTCTCCACCCGCACCGTTCGCAACGCGATGCCGCCGTTCATGAGGATCGATATGCCCCCGAACATCTCTCCGGGCTTGAGATATCCGGAGAGAATCTTCCCCCCTTCCCGCTCGTAGTAGAGCTCGAGAAGTCCGCTTTCGATCAAATAGACCCCATCCACACCGGACTTGTTTTGTTGCGCCAGCACGGTTCCGGTATCAATGGTTTTTCGCGTGACCTGTCCGGCCAATCGCTGAATTTCCTTTTTGGGTAGCCGGGAAAAGGGTTCGGACTGGGCCAGCATTTTTTTGACGGAGGCTTTCATTCTAATATTTCTTCCGGGCCAGATAGGTCTTTTCAGAGGCAAGGATCGCTTCTTTTAACGTCTGTATGCCCTGTTTTGCCAGCAGGGATACCAGCTTCAAAAAGATTTCGCCGGTGGCCAGGGCGTCGCCCAGGGCGGTGTGCCGTCCAATGATACTAATGCCCATTCGCGATGCGATGTCTTCAATATTATGGCTTTCCTGGGCCGGATGGATGACGGCCGACAGGAGCATGGTATCCAGCACCGGATTGATAAATCGGACACCCGTGGCGCTTTCCTTCAATTGCAGCATCCGCATGTCAAAGGCCGCGTTGTGGGCGACGAGAATGGTTCCCTCGGCAAAACTGTGAAATCGGGGCAACACCGTGTCAATGGTCGGCTGATCCATTAACATGTCTTCCTGAATGCCGTGAATACGGATCGACTCCTGGGGTAAGGGACGCTGGGGATTGACGAGCTGATCAAAAATTTCGTTGCGAAGGAGACGGCCGTTGACGATTCGAACAGCGCCAAGGGAAATGATTTCATCCCCGCCGGTGGGGTTCAGGCCGGTGGTTTCCGAGTCGAACACCGTGTATGCCAGATCACCCAAAGGGCAATCTTCAAGCTCAGGAACCTGTCCGGGCTGATGAAACAGGTCAAAGTCATAAAATTCCGGTCGGCTTTCGGGCAGTATGGGGATATTCCGCCCACGGACGGTCTGGATCGTGTCGACCGACGGCAGAACCAGGCGTAAGTAGGCCTGGTCCGTGTCGCGAAGCCGAGAATGAGACCACAGTTCAGCTTCATGATGGCCAAGGACGGTTTTCAATTCCAGGGGAATCCGCTCATTGCCAACCGACACCACCTGTTCTTCCATCTGGTGGAGGATGTCTCCCCGGACCGGACGCCCCTCCCATATGACATATAGATGAATGAGGCGATCCTTTTTTCTCACCTCACAGTTAAACGCCTGTTGTCCGGTAATCTGGTGGAGCTGCTCCAGTAAAAAGAGCAATGCCAGCTGCAGCGAATAGGTGTCAATTTTGACAGACATATCCGGATCGCAGTGCACGATGGCCAGATGCACACCGAGCCGGCTTTCGGCTTTTTTGCGGACCGTTTCAAGAAATTCTCCTGCATCCGTCCGAACCAACGGCCAGTGGGTACGGAGGTGATCCGGGAATTCATCGGCGGTTTTATCCAGAAAGCATCCCAGGTCCACGGTCTCTTTGTGGATAATGTTTCGAAACCGCAGGAGTTGTTCCGGTGCCATTTCCGGATATTCCAGAATTGCTTCAATGGCGGAGCGGACGCTGGCCAGAGAGGCCCGACTGCGCTGGACCAGAGACTGAAACATGATATTGGTTCGGTTGCTCGATTCCAGGCGACGGGTGATGTCGAAAAAAATGAGAATGAATCCGTTCAACTGGCCGTCCGGGTTGAGTACGGGGACGGCCTCCACCCGTAGCGATCGCGACGGTTCTTCGACCAGCGCGAAATAGGCGCAGACGTTGGCTTCCTCCCGATTCAGTTTGTCGACGATCTCATCCAGTGCATGCAGGATGAGATTCCTGTCGATGAGACCGAATATCGAGCGGCCCAGGCCGATAAATCTGCCGGATTCGGGAGTCGCATCCGCTCTGGTATCGCGATGATCTCCGGTGAGCAGGGTCTTCGCCTGTCGGTTGTATAGCAGAATCCGCCCGTCGACGTTGCAGATGATGACCCCTTCGGGGAGTTCGGCCATGAACGCGGCGAGGATATTTTTCTCGGCATCGGTTTCCGCTTTCGCCTCGGCGATCCGATGTTCCACTTCATGGCGCAGCGTCTGGTATCGCTCCGCGCTCTCATTGATCCCGGCCGCCAGATCGAGAATCTCCCGGTTGCCCTCGATCTGGACGCGATGGGCGGGGTTTGCCGAGTTAATAATGCTGATTTCCTCTTTGAGTTTGATCACCGGAAGAATGTAGGTGTGGAAGATCCCATCCAGGGCAAATCCGAGTCCGGCCAACACCAGAAAGACGACGGCAAACACATAGCCGAAATCGTCCTTGAGGATGTCGATCAGAAGGGACTGGGCATCCGGAGCGAGCTGCCGCCAAAAGAAAATGCCCAGACTCAAAATGATGGCCAGGGTGACGGCAATGGATATCAGGGCAAACCACCAGAATTGATTTCCGGCTTTCATTCCTCTGCTTTCAATAGCTCGCGGACGCGCTCCACGATCTCGGTATTGGAAAACGGCTTTGTAATGTAGGCATCGGCCCCGAGGGCCATCCCCTTTGCCATGTCGATATCCCGCCCCAGGGCGGTCACCAGCACAATCTTTATGTTTCCGAGGCTCCGGTTCTCCCGGATCGTCTGACAAACTTCGAATCCGCTGATGCCGGGCAGCATGATATCCAGCAGTACCAGATCGGGCGAGAAGCTGGAGATCGCCTCCATGGCCTGTTCCCCATTCTCTGCAATCCGCACCTCATATCCTTTTTGCTCCATGAGAAATTGCAGCGGAACCACGATGTTGGGTTCGTCGTCTACGATGAGAATTTTGTAGGACATCCGTTTTTGGACTCCGGATAAAATCGCGAAACGAATTTATGAAAGGCAGCGATCACCGGGATAAGTCGGTATTTTCATATCAGCGGTGGTCGAACACATCTGTGCGTTACAAGGAGAGTTATTCATAAAATATCCGGAATCGCACGTCAAGATCGGGCTTGGTTCGTGGGTGTACGGGGCTGAGTTTGGTGTTCGTCCGGTTCGATCAGCCGGATCGTGCGGGAGAATCAGGGCCGTCGGGGGCAAAACCGTTCGGCTTTGCCCCCTTCGACCATTTAGTTCGTTAGGAATTCGTTCGTTACGAGAGTCATCCAAATATGCCGATTCCAAATGCGGCAGTCCAGAGGATGGAGAATGCCACGAGGATGATCATCGTCAAGTCTTCGGATTTCATGATATCGTGCCTCCTTTGATTTGGGCTGAAAACGCTTACGCCTCCTTGACAACGATATTGAGCTCTCTATCTGCACGCTCGATCTGTTCGTCGGTGATGGTGGCCATTTCCGCTTTAAAGCACAGGGCCCACATCATCACGATACCGAGGATCCACCAGAAAATCTGCCAGGACCACAGTGGCGGAAATCCGCCGAAGGAGAATGCAGTGTTGCCGAGGATACAGGCGGGACCGATGGCAAAGAAGTACCACACCGGAACAACGATTTTCATGGCGCCCCGCCACTTCTTGCCGCTTTCGCTCGGGCCGTCAATATCGTCAATCCAGGCGCGCATCTCCGCCTGCCGTTCAATGGTCTCCGGATTGTCCTTGAAGCCCATGAATCGACAGAGGTAGGCGACAATAAGGCCGACGCCGGTTCCCCAGGCCGCCGAGTGGATCGACAGCGGATACTTGATGCCGGGGATGCCGTAGGTGACGTACACCGCGATCATGCCGGCAAGCACGCCGAGCACCGCGCCGATGGACGGAAAGCGGAATCCCCAGTTGACACCCAGTAGCAGGATATACATGACAAATCCGAACGCGGTGGCCAGAGCTCCCAGCATAACCAGGGCCGCCTTGGAGGTCATGCCGACAACCAGGGCCGCCACCGTCAGGAAGGTGGTCAGGATGCGGTTGACCCAGATCTGCTCGGTATGGCTCGCCTGTTGTTTCTTGATGTAGCGCCAGTAGACGTCACGGAGCAGGATGGATCCGCCGGTGCCGATATACGGTGCTGCCGTGGAATGCATGGCCGCGATGGCGCCGATGAACACGACACCCAGCATAAACGGCGGCAGGAATTCCTGCATCAACGTGGGTACGGCGGTCCGGTTGGTAACATTCGCAAAGGCCTCGACGCCCTGGAGTTCCAGAATCTTGGCGCCCATGCCCTGGAAGGCGGAGAAGTAGAACAGCGCGAAACCGACCACGAAGGTGGACATGAAGGCCTGCTGCCAGGGGAACGGTCTCGGGTTCTTGTTGGCAAAGTTCCACATGGTAAACGCCGGGGAGGACTGGATGCCCATGAGCGCAAACATGTAGGTCAGGATCATGACCGCCGTCCAGCCGCCGCCCTGCTTCACGAACTTGATGACCGCGGGGACTTCGAGGTATTTGGCCTCGAGGGCGTTCACCTGAGTCGCGAATTTGGACCAGCCGCCGAACTCGGCCAGCACGTAGGCACCGAGAATGATGATACCGCCGACAAGCAGCACGAACTGGATCACGCCGACCCAGGTGCTCGCCCGCAGACCGCCGGTACATACGTAGAACCAGACGACAAAGGCCAGGAAGATGCAGCCGAAGGTAAACGGTACGCCCGCGACCACCTGGAAGAGCGCGCCGGCGGCCATCAGCTGAACCGCTGAATAAAACATGGCATACAGGAACGCGGTGAGCACGACCAGCCAGCGGATCACCTCATTGTTGTAGTAATAGGCAAACATGTCGCCGGGGGTAATGAACCCGTAGCGTTTGCCGAACAACCAGTTCCGTTTGGCGAAGAAGGTTCCTGTAATGGGAATGGTAAGTACGTAGAATGAGGCAAAGGCATAGGCGAGGCCGTCCCGCCAAATCAGGCCCGGGTGTCCGATAAAGGTCCACCCGGAAAAGGAGGCTGCCGTTGCCGCCAGAAGAAAGGCGATCATTGGAATCGACCGGCCACCGATGGTGTAGCCGGAAGAGGTCTTTTCCGTGAAGTAGCCTTTGAGCCCCCAGTAAAAACAGTAGACAATGTAAATGCCCAGCATTATGTAGACCCAAGTGGCTCCACTCATTTTTTTCCCTCCTGTGGGATCAGAGACAAAATTGAACCGGATTTCCGGTAGTGAGATTAAAAACTCGGCTATCCCTGCATCTGGCCAGCGTCTACCACCTCCCTTCGGGTCCTGTCCTCAGCGGATCGACTCCCGCTCAACAGGTTTTACTGTTCATGTATGCGGTTCTATTTAACCACGTTGGTTATGTCGAAGGCCGGGAGACGGCCAAAACCGCCCTCCCCCGGCCTTCACAATTTCACGACTATCCCTGAACCTGCTTTTTGATTTCTTCCACGATTTCCGGGTTGGCCAGGGTGGTGACATCCCCTTCATCCTGGTTATTGGAAATCGAGGCCAGCACCCGGCGCATGATCTTTCCGGACCGGGTTTTGGGCATGTCCTTGACGATCCAGACCTTGCGCGGCTTGGCGATTTTTCCGATTTCCTCGCAAACCGCATCGGAGATCTTCTTGGCCAGTTCATCGCTGGCTTCATAACCCGGTTTGAGCGAGATGTAGAGATCCGGCTCCTTGCCCTTGATCTCATGGTTTACCGGGATGACGGCCGCTTCGGCGACCTCTTCCACCACCAGGGATGCCGATTCGATTTCCTTGGTGCCCAGGCGATGACCGGACACGTTGATGACGTCGTCGATCCGGCCGAGGATGCGGACATAGCCGTCCGGGGCGATCACCGCGGCATCACCGGTCATATAGGGCCAGTCTTGCCATTTGGTGCTCTTCGGATCCTTGCAGTACCTGGCAAAGTAGGTGTCCACGAACCGATCCCGGTCCCCCCAGATGGTCTGGAACATTCCCGGCCATGGGTTCTGGATGCAGATGTTGGCCGCCTTTCCGGTTCCCGGGGGTACCTCGTTGCCTTCGTCATCGAAGAGTACCGGGTGGATGCCCGGCATGCCCGGTCCACCGCTTCCCGGTTTCATGGGCTTGATGGCCGGCAGGGTGCTGCAGAGGAATCCGCCGGTTTCCGTCTGCCAATAGGTGTCGACGATGGCGGCTTTGCCCTGCCCAACCACTTTGTAGTACCACTTCCATACCTCGGGCTCGATGGGTTCGCCCACGGTGGTCATGTGCTTGAACTCGTAATTGTATTTGGCCGGTTCGTCGGCGCCGATTTTCCGCAGCGCCCGGATGGCGGTAGGCGCCGTGTGGAAGATGTTTACGTCGAGATCCTGGGCGATCCGCCAGGCCCGTCCGGCATCCGGATAGGTCGGTACGCCTTCGAACACCACCGAAGAGGCAGCGATGGCCAGCGGTCCGTAAACGATGTAGGAGTGTCCAGTGATCCAGCCGATGTCGGCCATGCACCAGTAGACGTCGGTGGGATGAATGTCCTGAACGTACTTGGACGTACCGGCCGTGTAGGCCAGGTAGCCGCCGGTGCCGTGCTGGCAGCCCTTGGGCTTACCGGTGGTGCCGCTGGTGTACATGAGGAACAGCGGGTCTTCCGCGTTCATTTTTTCGGGTTCCACACGCGCACCATAAAATGCTTTCACCTCATCATTGACAAAGAAATCCCGCCCCTTGACCATGGGTGTGGGGCTGGATGCCTTGCCCGGGTAGCGCTGCCACACGAGAACCTTGTCCACCTTCTGCCCGTCTTTTCCGGCCAGATCCACAGCAATGTCCGCATTCTGTTTGTGGTCCAGGAGCGTTCCGCTTCGGTAATAGGCATCCGCGGTGATCAGCACCCGGCTCCCGGAGTCGACGATCCGGTCGGCACAGGCCCGACCGCTGAATCCGCCGAAGACCTGGCTGTGAATAACGCCGAGACGGGCGCAGGCCAGCATGGTGATGGGCAGTTCAGGGATCATCGGCATGTGCAGGGTGACCCGGTCCCCTCTTTTGAGGCCGGCAAAATCCCGGAGCAGTGCCGCAAACTCATTGACGCGAACATAGAGTTCCTGGAATGTGATGTGCTGGTATCCCTCTTCGAGCGGTTCCGGTACGAAATGGATGGCGGCCTTATTTTTGTATTCGGCCAGATGGCGATCAATGCAGTTGTAGCTCGCGTTGATTTTGCCGCCCTTGAACCACTTGTAACAGGGCGCATCACTGGTATCGAGGATCTCGTCCCAGTACTCGTACCAGTCCAGAAGATCTGCATATTCCTTGAAGCAGTTGGGAAAGTTATCCAGGCTGAACCGGTCGTAAATCGTTTCATCGGTCATATTGGCCTGGGCGATAAATTTGGTTGAGGGATAAAAGTACTCTTCTTCCCCCCAGTGTACGGCAATTTGAGCTTCAGATGTTTCGACTACTTCATTTTCGGCCATCGATCGTTCTCCCTCCTTATAGGTTATTGGTGATCGTGGTGTCGCGTGCTACCTACACCTCCCCCTGAAAAGACCTCCTTTCCCGATGATGTTGATTGAAAAAATGGCATACCGGCAGCGGGATCCTAAATATGCATTATGGCAACAGGCTCCCTATGCCACAGATTTACTGATGCCTCTGCCGAAAATGTCAAACGCAATTTCAAGTGTCTGTTTCAGGTAATCCTTGCCCCCGTCGATGATTTTCTTGCTTTCCTCCCAGAGAACCACCCCGGAGAAGAGTGACCACAGGATGTCGGCCAATGCCACCGGGTGTTTGTCGATAAAGATGCCCTTTGATATACCTTCCTGAAATATGTCTGAAATGGTTCCCAGTGAGGACCGGGAAAGCCCCTTGATTTCATCGAGGAGTTCGGGTGACAGGTTTCTCAATGTTTCGCTGGATTGCAGGTGGAACATGTTAATGGTCACCAGGGGATCGAAATCGTATACATCGAACATCGCTTCTTTGAGCGCTTCGATTTTTTCTTCGATGGAAATCCCCTCCTGCTTGGCCACATGTTCCAGGCGGATGTTCAAATACTGCAGAATTCTTATGGAAAGAGACGCATACAGCTCGTCTTTGTTCTTGAAATAGAGATATATGGTGCCCGGGCTGAGCTCGGCCTCTTTGGCGATGTCCTCCATGGTCGCCTTGTTGAATCCCTTTTCGGAGAACACGCGTTTGGCGGCAACGATAATCTGCTGGCGACGTCGCTCCCGTTCTCGCTCTTTTCGTTCCTGGATTCCCATAATCTTCTGAATAAGATTTATTCGCTAAAAGAAGGATAGTTGATAATTGGTTCTTAGTCAAGAAAAAAAATTCATTTTTTAGAATGTTTATTATTTATTTAAAAGGAGCATTTCAGGCCGGAGCTGAAAAACAATATATATAAAACGATTTCAAATTGTTACATGTGTCTGGAGACGATGTTTTTCCGCATTGACACCACGGCCATTTTTGCCTAAGGTGCTCTCCGACGCAAGGAGTGGACCGATGGAATTGATCAATCTATTCAAGGAACCTCGTAAATTCTCTTATCTGCCCAAGAATGCGCAGTACGGCATCATTTTCCTGTTTCTGTCCTGGGCAGGCCATTTTTTCGCTTTTTATTTGATGTTTATGGGGAATCCCCCAAAGGAGAATGTTCTTCAGCAGCTGGCGATCACGGTGATGATCGGCTACTTTGTCGTGCGTCTTAAAAATTGGGCACGGGTTCTATGTGTGTATGGCAATATTGTTATCATGATGTATTATCTGTATTGGTTTTCCATCTTTATCAGTCTCGGCAAATATGGACTTTTCCTCTTGTCGGCGGTGGTTTGCGGTCTGTTCGGGATGACGGTATACTTTCTGTCAAGACCCGATACCATTGCCTTCTTTAAGCTGCAAAGTCCCAAGCCGAAAAGAAGCGAAGACCCGGAAGAAGACACGCCCCAAGAATAATGCATCATATCATCATGAAAGGACACCATGACCGAATCTCACCCCGTTGATGTCACCTGCAAATGTGGAAATGTCGTTCAGGTAAAAAAAGAGCGCACCTGGTGCACCAAGTGCGGGCATGCGGTGTATGCCGATCCCAAGAAACAGCGGATGCACAAATTGAATTACTGGTATCTGTCGCTAATTTTTATCGGAACGGTTTTTTTCCTGGTGTATGTCTATATCGAATTGATTATCCGATACACGTTTATCGGGGATTAACCCGGCCTGGAGCGGAAACCCCCTCCAGGGATCGGCACCTCTTCTCTGATGCGCCCCCGCTGTCTGCCTATCCGTAGTTCCTCTTGAGAATCCTCACCAAACCCGGATGGTCTGCAACCTCTTGCAATCGTTTCATGCGGCGCTGTAATGTTTCCGGTGAATCGAAATCGACTTCGAGCCGGTACGTGGTCCCTTCGAAATATTTCGGGGCGACCAGCTTTATCCCCTCGCCCAGATGAAGATTGCTCACCAATCTGTGGAATGCTTCCTCGGTCTTTACAATGGTAGGATATCGCCGACGTCTCAGACGGGTCCTCAGCCATTGTGATCGTTCGGCGCTGCCTGACTCCTTTCCCCACTCGACCAGGCGGGTGACCGTGGCATCGATAATCTCGGTCAGAGGCACCCTGTCGCGCCCGGCGATGTCTCGAAACAACCGTAAGGTCTCCCGCTGACGGTTGAGGCTCAGATTCAAATCTTGAAACAGCCCCACCAGGGACTCGGTAGCCGATTCCGGAAGCCGGCTCAATTCGATGGCCATGGGCAGAGCCACCGATTCGGAAAGGATGGCACGTTGAAGGGACTCGGACATGCGGCACAGCCGGCTGGTTTTTTCCATGTATTCCAAGTTATTCGGTAGACCCAGACGATCTGCGACATGGGCTGCTTCGGAGGGCCCCTCGGTAATCTTAAAAAGCAATGCATAGGCCCGAGAGCGTTCGATCAGATTCAGGGGGCGCTGGTGCAGATTTTCGGCGATGGCAACCCTTCCCTCATCCAGCGGTGTCGACACCGGAGACATGGTCCGAACGGCAATTCTGACCAAACCCAGCTGATGGCAGGCGGCGATGCGCCGATATCCCGAGACAACCCGGTACCGGTTCGGCTCGCCGGCAAGTATCGGCGGATTCAAGAGTCCCAATTCCTGTATGGACGCCGACAGATCGGAAATGCTCTGTTCCGTCGTAATCCGGTAGGTGTCGCTGGTGATTTCAATCCGATCCAGACGAACCGTGTCGGGAGTCATGGGTATCATACAGGACCACGTCACCGGGTGGGCTTTAAACCCCAGGAAGGTTGTGGTGTTAATGAACGGAAATGTCCGTTACACGACAAACGCCGTTTGGGTCAGCCGTTCAAAGGCCTCGACGTATTTTGCCCGGGTGTTGTCAACGACCGTTTCCGGAAGGTCGGGCCCCGGTGGGGTTTTATCCCAATCCAGGGACAGCAGGTAATCCCTTAGATACTGCTTGTCATAGCTCTTTTGGGGACCGCCGGGTCGATAGGTATCCTTTGGCCAGAAACGGGAAGAATCCGGTGTCAGTACCTCATCGATGAGTACCAGTTTTCCGTTATCGAGACCAAACTCGAATTTGGTATCGGCAATAATGATCCCCCGCTCATCCGCCAGACGGGAACCCCTGGCGTATATTTCGAGGCTAAGCTCTTTCACCCGGGTCGCCAGTTCGGTCCCTATTTTATCCGCGGCCTCCTGGAAATCGATATTCACGTCGTGCTCCCCAAGATCGGCCTTTGTGGATGGGGTGAAGATCGGCTCAGGCAGCCGATCCGATTCCGATAGCCCATCCGGCAGGGGGATACCGCAAACGCTACGCGATTCGCGATAGGCATTCCATCCGGAGCCCGACAGATACCCGCGGACAACACATTCGATGGGAAGCGGCTCCGTTTTTTGAACCAGCATACTGCGCCCATCCAGGGCCGCGGCGTAGGGACGGCACTCCGCAGGATAATCGGCCACCTCGCTGGTCAAGACATGGTTTGCCACCAGCGATTTCATCACATCAAACCAGAACAGCGAGATCTGTGTCAGGACGCGCCCTTTATCCGGTATGGGGGTTGGCATGATCACATCGAATGCGGAAATGCGATCGGTCGCAACCATCAGCAATGCATCACCCAGGTCGTAAATATCGCGGACTTTGCCTCTCTGAAACAACGTCAAGTCTGGAAATTCTGTCTTGATAAGGGGAGTTTCCATCACATTCTGCTCCTTCACCCGATCATTTTAAGGAATCTTCAGCCATCGGCCAAACAGGACCAATATCGGTGCTTAGCAGTGAAGACGGGCGAATTCAAGCGGATTCCATGGTGTCGTGTAGAAAAACCGATGAACGATTGGACGGGATGCTCCATCGTGTTCGGAATAATGGACGTGCGGCAGGCAGAGGCGCCGAATGCGCCCCTGTCGAATAAGGTAATCTCAGGTGATCGGTCTTTATGATGCTATGGGGAAATTAGGCCTCCTGGGGGGATGACCGGTTCGGATGCGCGCCCCGACCCTGGTCTCATGGAGTCCGTCCGGCCTTTCCATCGCGCTCCGGAAGATGCGGATTTAACCCCTGGCCCGGAATGCCGTGATGTAATTTTTTAGCAGCGTATTGGTCTCGGAATCGATGGCCATAAACTGTATTCCGGATTCAAATTTGCCGTCCTTACCGGCTTTGGTATACACCACCTTCCCTCGAATATTGATCAGATCTTCCTCGAAGCCGATGGTCAGGCCCACCTGATACTGGGAATCAATGGGAATGTGGGTTTCCAGAAGGATGCCGGTTTCGGATACATTCAGAGTCCTTCCCATAACCCTGTTTGACGACGTGATCATTCTCGTCGTAACAAGCATAATTGAGGAGGTTTTGGGAGTCGACCCGATAGTGCCTACGCTTTTCTTCTGTTGTCATAGTGCCCCTTTTCTGATTCTAATCCTAGGATGGGGAACCGTTCGCGTCTGCGTCCCCTTCGGACGTCAGCGCATCGCATGCCACTTTGGTGGTCACCGAGATGCAGGTGGCCATGTGCTCGATAAGTTTTTTGAACGTGGGCGGTAGCTGCTCGTATTCGGCTAAAAAAGCGTCCGGATCGAGCTGGCTGATCTTGAGATCCGGCGAAGCAAATATCGATGCTGAATGGGGCTCGTGTCCAAGATCAAAAAACGGCACACTTCCAAAAAAATCGCCTTTTGCCAAACGGGCCAGCGGAACGTATCCGCTCTCCGTATAGCGTACCACCGTGGCGTTGCCCTCGGTAATCATAAACAGCCGCTGCTCCGGTTTTCCCTGGCGAATCGCCGGCTTTCTGCCCCTTACCCAGTCATCCAGTGACATCTGCCCGTCCCGAATATCCACGATCCGATCGGTAACTTCCCGGAGTCGCCGATCCAGACTCAAGAGGAATCTGCGGAATCCCTGGGTGAGATTTGAAAAATCGGTAAAGAGCCGTTGGGTGTCCAGCACCCCCAGGGAGACGTTTCCCTGAGCAATGTTCGTGGCGCTGCGGATGTTCCCGTTTACCGTGAATGTGGCCATGCTGCCGATAAACGCACCGTCGGTGATGCGAACAATTTCAATGGGGCCATCTGCGGTGTCTTTAAGGACCTGTACAACGCCCTGAACGATGACCCAAATCCAGTTGCCATGTTTTTTTTCTCTGACGATCTCCTGCCCGTCCGCATATTCTTCTTCGTCGACAATGTACATGTAATCGACAAGCGGCCCCTTGATAAGGGGCCCCCCTTCATGGGATTCGAACAGATCTGAATCGTCCGTGACAGGCGTCACCGAACCCAGTTTTTCGATCTCACCGTCATCCAGTTTTCGCAGGCCGTCAAGAATCAGTTCCATCCGTCCTTTTGTGATGACCTTTTCCTCGGTGATTTCCTGGGAGGTAAATTGGAACTCCCCCTCGAGCCAGCCGAACAACGCAAAGAGAGCATCGGTCCCGGTCTGGGATCCCGCAGAGGCGTTCACCGGATTGCCCTTTTTCAGGTAAATGACTCCAGGCTCCGGGATGTGGGAACTGTATACGCGCAACACGCCGGTGCTCCCATTGGATCCGAATAGCTGAAGCAGATCCCCCAGATTCAAGAAACTCAGACTGCCCGAAAGCGCCACTCCCTCATTCATTACAGATCCTTACTCGCTTTCCTGAAATTGCTTTTTGAGAGACTTCAACGTTAGTTTCAAACACTCTTTCAGCGTGACACCGACGCCATCACCCTTGAGTGCGCTTGCCGGAAAGGCCGGAACCTTCAACTGCCGGTTCAGATCATGCTCGAGCTGTTCGACGGTCAACATGGGGAACGCTTCATCGGCCAAGTCTCTCTTATTATACTGCAATACCAGGGGCATTTTAAAGATACTTAAGCCGTATTCCTTTAAATTTTTCTGCATGTCCTTCAAAGAGATCATATTTTTTTCCCGACGGACTTTCAGGGAATCCGCGACAAAAAACCAATCCATCCACCTCTTTAAGGACCAGTTTTCGTGTGGAGCTGTATTGGACCTGACCAGGTACGGTGTAAAGTTGGATTTTAATGTCGAAACCTCGTATTTTCCCGAGACCGATGGGAAGAAAATCAAAGAACAGGGTGCGATCACCTTCGGTCGTGATGGACACCATATCTCCGGCAACCTGTTTTTTATACGTTTTATAAATGTATTCGAGATTGGTTGTTTTGCCTCCCCGACCACAGCCATAGTAGACAATCTTGGCCTCAATCTCCCGTGTCTTCAAATTAATCGTCGCCATCCTCAACCGCTCCGCGAATAGTGATACTCCATGGCTTCAGAACCTGGTGGGGTACACGGTCAGCACTGTATCAAGTGCTTGTGACTTTGATGTCCAAGCTGTAGTCTCCACGTTTGGGCCCGGTGGAAATTTGGGTATTTGACGTGATAATGCCCGCTCCTTTGAACATAGCGAAAGGGGAGTAGAACTCGATGTTTTCCAGCTTCGTTCCGACGGTCAAGTGCTCCACCAGCCCTTTGTCACGGCTCTGGACGAGAAGACTGACCTCGTTTCCGGATTGGAAGCTGACGTCGAATTCCACCATTTCGCCCCGTTGAGGGCCGTCCTCCATGTGGATACCTATGGAACTGATGTCGAGCAGTTCATCTTCATCCACCGGTGGTGAATCTCCGGAACTGACTCCGGCATCCATCCCCATCATTTCTATTTCACCGTCGAAATCCAGAGTCGCGGGATCTGCGATTGTGAGGGTTCGATCAATGCCACGTTTGTCCAGAATCCCCTGAAAGAACATCCGAAGGTTCTCCAGCTGCGCCGGATCGAAATCACCGCCGGCGCTCCATCGCTGGAACTCGGCAATTCCCTCGTCGTAGCTCTCCAGGGAGATATGGCAGCGGATGACGTTTTTTTCGGCCGGCACCCGAATGTCGGGAATGTCCAGTAGTCTGCGGAATTCGGTGAGTGCACGCTGGAATTGTCCGAACTTGGCAAGTGCGATGGCACCCTCCAACGCCCCGGCGGTGTCATCGGGAGCAAAAGAAAATTTATCTTTGATCAGATCCTGTATCTCCCTGGACATTTCAGGTGTTTTCGGTGCCTTTTCGAAGGCTTCCAGTTCTTTTTTCACCGCCTGAACCTTTTTGGAGATGCCCCTGAGGATACTGTCTTTATTTTTAATGCGACCCACCTTGCGGATCAGTTTGGCGACCGCGGCATATCGTTCCAGCGACTCGTTCAGCAACCCCTGGGTGCGGTATAGATCCGCTTCGTGCAGCAGCGCTTTGATCTTTCGCGTAACATCCATGGCCCCTCTTCCAGTTTCATCTTCGCGGACGTGCTTGCAGCTCGACGCCAGTTTACCCATCTGCCATGCGTTTCCCGGTAACGCCGAGGTTATTCGGAACCCACTGATTTATTGGCCCTTAATGGATAAGAAGGCGTCTTTATAAGTCTATTATAGTAGCCCGTGCATGGCTATATTGTCAACAATTCGAAGGCTTTCATTTAGAGGTTGACTTTCATCGAAGGTATGGTATCAACGACTTTTTAGTGTTTCGGACTTCTGTTTTTTTCATTCCCTTTATACCTTATTATATCGTGGAGGAGCCATCATGGACAAGAAAGTAACTGTCGTCGGCGCGGGTAATGTCGGGGCGACCGCAGCACAACGTCTGGCCGAAAAGGACCTGTGTGATGTCGTGCTTGTGGATATCGTCGAGGGCGTTCCCCAGGGCAAAGCGTTGGACCTCACGGAGGCCGCACCCATCGAGAAGCACGATGCTCATCTGACCGGCACCAACGCATACGAGGCCACTGCGGGATCGGATATCGTGATCATTACGGCCGGGATTCCCCGGAAACCCGGGATGAGCCGGGACGACCTCATCAGCACCAATGCCGGTATCATGAAAAGTGTGACCGAGCAGATCGCTAAGCTATCTCCGGACGCCGTCCTGATCATCGTCAGCAATCCTCTTGATGCCATGTGTCATATCGCTTTTGAAGCTAGTGGATTTCCCAAAGAACGTGTTCTGGGTATGGCCGGGGTTCTCGATTCGGCGCGTTTTCGAGCGTTCATATCGATGGAGCTGAACGTCTCCGTCGAAAACACCCATGCCTTTGTACTGGGTGGCCATGGGGACACCATGGTGCCGCTGCCCCGATATTCTACCGTTGCCGGTATTCCGATTACTGAACTCATGGCCCAGGATCGCATCGATGCCTTGGTGGAGCGCACGCGGAACGGCGGTGCGGAAATCGTCAGCCTCCTGAAAACCGGCAGCGCCTTCTATGCCCCGGCCTCGGCTGCGGTTGAGATGGCGGAATCGATCCTGAAGGATAAAAAGAAAATACTCCCTTGCGCGGTGTACCTCGAAGGGGAATACGGGATAGAAAATCTGTTCATCGGTGTCCCGGCGAAGTTGGGGGCAACGGGCATCGAAGAAATCGTGGAGATAACGCTGACCGACGAGGAACAAGCGGCCTTGAACCATTCGGCAGATGCCGTGCGCGAACTTGTAGAGCTTCTGGCGGCACTAAAATAGAATCGCGTAACGATTCTATGAAACGCGGCTGCGCCGCTCAGGAAATGATCAAACGGCCGGATAGCCGAATCCCCGAACGAAATCTCCAAGGCCTTGGAGCGGGAATGATCCGCTGGATCATTCGGCCTTGTTTTTAAAATAACGTTGGACGGCTTCGGCCGCGGAACGGTTCATTCCGGGCACCCCACGCAGATCTTCCAGCGTGGCTGCCCGGATTTTTTTTATACTCCCAAAGTGTGCCAGCAACGCTTCCTTGCGTTTCTTTCCAATCCCTTGAATTCGATCCAGAACCGAAGCCATGGACCGTTTTCCGCGGCGCTTGCGGTGATAGGTGATGGCCACACGGTGGGCTTCGTCTCTGATGCGCTGGAGGAACAGCAACAGGTTCCGTTCACCACCGAGAAGTACGGGATCTGCCCGTCCCGGAGTAAATATCTTGTCCACGGATTCACCCTTTGCAGCGTCCGGTTTGGCGATTCCGATCACATCGAGACGCTTCGACAGACCGAATTCCTCAAGCACGGCAAGGCCCATGTTCAACTGTCCCTTGCCGCCGTCGATCATCAGTAGATCCGGATAGGGTCGTTGCGATGCGTTCTGTCGAAACCGCCGCCGCAGTATTTCCGCAATGGCGCCGTAGTCGTCCGGACCATTGATCGTCCGGACGCGATAGCGGCGATAGGACTGTTTTTGGGGAGCGCCGTTTTCAAACACCACCATACTCGCCACCGGTTCGCTGCCCTGGAGGTTCGAAATGTCGATGCATTCGACCCGATCCGGGCGACGTGTCAGCCGAAGTCGCTGTTTCAGTCGGTCCCGAACCGCCAGTTCCGAAGCAAGCGCCTCGGACCGCTCGGTCACCGCTTTTGCCGCATTTCGGACGGCCATTTTCAGCAGTTCGGCCTTTTCTCCCCGTTTCGGCAGCAACACACGGACTCGACGCCCCTTGAGTTGGATCAACCAATCGACAATCAATGCCTGATCGCTCATGGCCATTGGAAGCAGAATTTCTTCCGGTATGTCGGGGGCCTTCTCATAGTATTGCCGAAGAAATGTACTGAACACTTCGCCGTCAGTGGACATCGGATCGGGAAATTCAAAATGGCGTGTGCCCATGAGGAACCCGCCCCGTACCGTTAAAAGGGTAATCAGCGCCAGATTCTCCTCCCTGGCCAAGCCAAATACATCCCTATCCTTAAAATCCGTATTGACGGCAATCTGGTTTTCGAGGGTCTTTTGCAGTGCAAACATCTTGTCCCGCAGAGCGGCGGCCTGTTCGTATTCCCGGGCGGCTACGGCCGCCTCCATGTCCCTTCGAACTTTTTCAATGAGTTCCGGGGTGCGCCCGTTTAAGAACAGAATGACTTCCCGGACAATATCCGCATAGTCCCCCTTGTGGACATCCATACAACAGGGTGCCAGACATCTTTGCATTTGACAGTGCAGGCAGGGGCGCGTCCGTGTCCTGAATTCACTCCGTTTACACTTTCTCAGCTTAAAGGTCTTGTCGATAAAACGAAGGGTCTCGCGGACCGCATGGGCCGAAGCAAACGGGCCGAAATACATGGCACCATCTCTCTGGATTTTTCGGACGATCGTCAGCTTCGGATAATCCTGGCGGGTGTCCAGGCGGAGGGACGGATAGCGTTTGTCGTCTTTCAGATTGACATTATATCGCGGGCGGTACCGTTTGATGAAATTGGACTCGAGAATGAGGGCTTCCTTCTCGGATCGGGTAACGACGGTTTCAACGTCTGCGACCTTTCGCATAAGCACCCGGGTTTTGATGTCCAGTGCGGCCTCGGGTTTTCGATAACTGGCCAGCCGTTTCTTCAGATTTCTGGCTTTTCCCACATAGAGGACGCGGCCGGAAACATCTTTCATGACATAGACGCCGGGGTCTCCGCTGGCCATGCCCAATTTCACGCGGACCGTATCATGGATGGAATTGTCGGAGGGATTCGACCGGTCCATGACATCAATCCTCAAAGACAATCCGCTTTTTAAGGGCCCGGATGCGATCCCGAATTTCGGCAGCCGTCTCGAACTCAAGGGAACGGGCGGCGTCCTGCATTTCCTTTTCCAGCCCCTCAATCACACGGTCCAGTTCTTCCAGGGGGACGTAGGCCGCCTTGGCCTCTGCGACTTCTTCGGTGCGATCCGACGGGTGGGTGTCAAACAGTTCATCGAAGGCCGAAGCAATCTCTTTTTGGACGGTGGTTGGAACAATGTCATGGCGGCGGTTAAATTCGGCCTGGATGTGACGACGCCGATCGGTCTCCTCGATGGCCCGTTTCATGGAATCCGTCATGGTATCGGCATATAAAATGACAGTCCCTTTGATATTCCGCGCCGCTCGACCAAATGTCTGGATCAGAGAACGGGTGGATCGTAAAAAACCCTCCTTGTCAGCGTCTAAAACAGCTACCAGGGACACTTCAGGGATATCCAGCCCCTCCCTCAGCAGATTAATGCCGATGAGAACATCGAATAGCCCCCGGCGCAGATCCCGGATAATGTCCATCCGCTCCAGGGTTTTGATGTCGGAGTGCAAATACTGAACGCGGATCCCCAGATCGGTATAGTATTCGGCCAGATCCTCGGCCATCCGCTTTGTCAGGGTAGTCACCAGAACCCGCTCATTTCGCCGGATGCGCCGCCCGATTTCCTCGAGAAGATCATCCACCTGGGTGCCGGCCGCCCGCACTTCAACCTCCGGATCAATAAGCCCTGTGGGCCGCACGATAAGCTCTACCGGCCGGTTCTTGGACGCCGTCATTTCATAGTCGGACGGGGTGGCCGACACGTATACCACTCGCGAAATCTTCGAGGTGAATTCAGAAAACCGCAACGGGCGGTTGTCCAGTGCGGAGGGGAGCCGGAAACCATACTCCACCAGTGTTTCTTTTCTGGATCGGTCCCCCTTGAACATGGCATTCAGTTGGGGCACCGCGATATGGCTTTCATCGATAAACAGGAGAAAATCGTCCGGAAAGTAATCCAGAAGGGTCGGCGGCGGTTCACCCGGGGCGCGTCCGGTAAGATGCCGGGAATAGTTTTCAATGCCGGTACAAAATCCAAGCTCCTGGATCATCTCCACATCGAAATGGGTGCGCTCTTCGATCCGCTGGGCCTCCAGCAGACGTTGTTGATCCCTGAAAAAGGCGATGCGCTCTTTGAGCTCCGAAAGAATGGTATCGATGGCTTTTTTCCGGGTACTCTGTTGGGTCACATAATGGCTGGCCGGAAAAATCGTTGCGCGGTTCATGCGCCGCCGGACCGTCCCCCGCAGCGGATCGATTTCGTAGAGACCGTCGACCTCATCGCCGAAAAATTCGACGCGGATGGCGCGATCTTCTTCGGCCGCCGGGAAAATCTCGACCCGATCGCCGCGCACCCTGAATACACCGCGGTAGAAATCCATGTCGTTCCGGTCGTAATGAATGGCGACCAGATCGGAAAGCAGCCGCTCCCGATCCAGAGGCATTCCCGTCTCGATATCCAGACGCATGGAGAGATAATCTTCGGGCGCTCCCAACCCGAAAATACAGGACACGCTGGCAACCACGATCACATCGGACCGGGACAGCACCGATCGGGTGGCGGAGTGACGAAGTTTGTCGATCATTTCATTGATCGAGGAGTCTTTCGCGATATAGGTATCCGTTGTGGGAATGTAGGCCTCGGGTTGATAATAATCATAATAACTCACGAAATACTCCACCGCATTTTCCGGGAAAAAGGATGCAAACTCATTAAAGAGCTGTGCGGCCAAAGTTTTGTTCGGCGCAATGACCAGAGTGGGTCTGTTCAGCCGCTCGATAATGTTGGCCATGGTAAAGGTCTTTCCCGAACCGGTGACGCCCAGCAACACGTTGTGCGCCTCTCCGTTGCGAAGCCGTCTGTCCAACGCCTGCACGGCATTGGGCTGATCCCCTTTCAGCGAAAAATCGGATACCAGATGAAATGAAGACATAATCCTATGATGTCACCAGAGCGATGGCCATGGCTCCGATGCCTTCTCCCCGCCCGATCCAACCCAGGCCTTCCGTTGTGGTCGCTTTGATATTCACACGGCCCGGGTCCATGGATGCGGCGGCGGCGATATTCGCTATCATCCCTTGCCGAAATGGAGACATTTTCGGCGCTTCCGCCATTACGGTCGCGTCGATGTTGACCACGTGCATCGCCTTGCGGCGCGTCAGCGCGATGACCCGCTGAAGAAGCTCCAGGCTGCTGACGTTACGCCAGGCCGGATCCGTATCCGGAAAATGCAGACCGATGTCTCCCAATCCGGCCGCCCCTAACACGGCATCGCAAATCGCGTGGGTCAGCACATCGGCATCGGAGTGCCCCCGTAGTCCCTTGTCATACGGGATGCGGACACCCCCGATGACCAAGGGAAGACCGATTTCCAGACGATGAACGTCGTACCCAATTCCAACCTGCAGATGGTCGTTTCCCATAATATACCCCGATCCTTTGTGTGCTTAAGGTATCGACAGGGTTTCGAAAGTGCCCGGACAATTCCGGCATGGCCCGGACCGGTTGCAGCCATCCCATACCATATGGCCGTTGTCGGGTAAATATAACACCTTCAATCCGTAATGGAACGGAGGATCGCTGGCACGGACAACGCTCCGGAGGGATTCTCCAGCAATGCCAAGCCGTTTCCAGGTTAGACAACAAAGGCCATTAATGCTATGAATCACTCACATTTGAGTGAAGCGAGGAATCGACCCATGCCTATAATTCTTCTTGGGTGAGCAAACCATGGCATCTTCCAAACCATCCCTCGTAGAGGACCTCTCGATTCAACACTATGATGTCCAGTTTTCTCTCGATCGCCTATCCATCGGCGTTGACAATGTTCATTACGATGTGCGGCTGAGTGAACAGCTGATACAATCCGTTGAGCGGTCGGCCCTTTACATTGTGTCCCGGCATACCGGTACTCAGCAGATGTTGAAGACGGATCGGGCAACGGAATGGACCAAGGTTAAAGAACGATTTAAAGAGGATTGTGATGCGGTTCTGGTTGCGGCGGTTCACAGGGCCAAAGCAAACAAAGAAATTCAGATCGATTTTCTGGCCCAGGTCGCCGTATCAAAACTGATTTTCGATGAGCTGCGAAATCAGTTCGATCGTGTCCTGGAACATATCGAGCACGTCATCCGGTCGGTGGAACTGGCCCCTCAGCACGAAACCCGGGACACCAGTCAGAGCATGAAGCTCAAGGAACAACTGAAACACATCCGGTCGAGCCGCGGTCGCGTCCTGCAGCAGGCCGGTGATGAGCTGCTCGACATGTTCGTCGACTGCCAGCGAAAGGGAATTGTGGACTTGCGGGAGGCGAATTTCGGAAAAGACAGCATTCTTCCCGAGCACGTTTTTACCAATCGCTTGATCCATGCAGATTCGCTCTATGACGACGAGGTGCTCATGGAGCACTACGTCCTTCTAAACAACCGCATCGAAGATCCGGACAGTGTGGAACGGGTGACCATGTTACTGGAAGACCTGTTGGATGATATCGGTTTGCATCACTCCGTGGAAACCCTCGATGGGGCGGATGTGTCGGAAATGGAAGAACGCCAGGAACGCCCTCCGAATCCCTGGCTCATGAATGAAGAAAACGTCAATGTGCTGTTTAATCCAGAGGGAACCCAGCGACAATCTCGTCGACGGCGATCGGAGAAAGCCCCTAAGGACGAGCTGAAGTTGCTGAAACAGCAGATCCGTGCCCAAAAAAAATCTACGCCCTTTTTCTTAAAAAATTTAAAAAGAAAAACTGGCAAGACGTGTGAACGCAGCCTTTGAGATGGCCTCCGTGTACCGGGAGTACTGCCCTCCCCTGAGTCCGCGCCAGGTGCATACCTACATCACGCAACCCGCTTCACGAAAACAGATCGCCAGTCGATTGGAACGGATCAAAGATTTCTATGGCAAATCATTTTCCATGACCCCCCTCCACAAGGTGGCCAAACGGGCCAAGAGCGTCTCCTCAAAGCAGCAGAAAGCCTATATTTACGAGTTTCTGAACGCTTTTTTCCGCTATTACCGGGACATGACCCTGGCTTCCCTGTTGAAATCCTACATGAATAAGGTCAATTTGGTGGTCGATGAGAAGATCATCGCCTTGTCCAAAGAAAATCGCACCTTGTATGATTTTCTGCTCACAGACGAGGAGGAAAAGGAGGATCAACCGGTTATCGGGCACGTCATTATCAAGGCGGATGTCCGGGGATCCACGGATTTGACCTATCACATGAAAGAGCAAGGGCTGAATCCGGCATCCTATTTCAGTCTCAACTTCTTTGATCCGATCACCCAGGTGCTATACGAATACGATGCGGCCAAAGAGTTTATCGAGGGAGATGCCCTCATTCTCTCCATATACGAACAGGCGGAGACGCCTGAAGGATGGTACTGCGTGGCACGGTCCTGCGGCCTGGCCATGCGCATGCTGAGCATCGTTCAGAACTACAATGTCAAAAGCCGGAAAAACAATCTACCGATACTCGAATTGGGAATCGGGATCTGTTACAATGACTCGCCGCCCACCTTCCTCTTCGACGGTCCGAATCGGATTATGATCTCAACGGCGATCAATCTTGCAGATCGTCTTTCAAGCTGTGACAAATCAATCCGAAACATACTTGAATCCCAAGCCCGACGGTTTAATTTGTATGTGTTTAAGATGCACTCGGATAGCGAGGACACGGCAACCACGGACGACCTGTACCTGCGATTCAATGTCAACGGCATAGAACTTCATCCGGGCGCGTTCGAAAAACTGGGTTTCGAGATCGACCTAAAATCCTTTTCCGTAGGTCTCAAAGGTCCCCTCGAAAGCAAGAGCCGTTTCTACGCGGGTAAGATTCCGATGGTGTCCGGCAAATATCAACCCATAGTCATTCGGGAAGCCCCGATCATGAGTATATCTCCAGACACGGGAAACATCGAAGGAGAGAGCTCCCGATCGTTTTTCGAGATCTGCACCCATCCCAAGCTTTACAAAAGACTCGGTCAAATTCTCTGAGTCCGCAGATGGTAGGCTCGCCATGCGGGATAAATTTGATTTTGATATCGGCTATCTCATACAAAGCCCTTGCAGAGACTGCTCCATGGTTGAGCAGTTTCCGGATTGCTTTCGAACATGCCTGACACTCGACAGGGTGCAAACCCTGCTCTCCCAAGGCATTTCGTCCACGAGAAACGCCGCGGATTCGGAATAACAGACCTTCGGGAACAGACAAGGGCAACCTCCTTGGCCGAACACGCGCCAGGTGTTGCATCATTTCCAGGCTGCCACAAAGTTTCCGATGGGTGACAGATGATCATCCCAATTCATTCAACACCCCAGCGGGACCCCTAATTCAATGGTCGAATCAGAGCATGATGTTTCGGCTCACTTTGACGTCACGATGGACCCTGACGGTGACTGTCTGCTTCGCCTGAAAGGACGTTTCGATGTCGGGAATATCTCCGGCATTCAAAAAAAACTGATGGCCGCCATCGATACCCGTCGTCCCAAAATAGTGCGTCTGGACCTATCGGAGGTGACCTACCTGGACGACTTTGGGGCCCTCCTCCTTTCCCAGCTTCGCGACAATGTGCAGCGTCGCGGAGCCATCTTTGAATTGATCAAGGCCCCCGACCATGTTCAACAGATGCTTTCCTTGGTCAGCTTCTACGAGACAGACCGCTGCCAATCCACGTTTGATAAACGAAAATCCGATGCGAGTTCCCGTCTGGGCAATGCGGCCTTGAGGCTGTTTTTCAATCTCCGATATCTCGTGTCCTTTTTGGGATCGGTGCTTCTCGCCTTCGGTCGGGCCATCGCCCATCCGCGCTCGCTTCGTTGGAACGACACCCTGTCCCTGATGGAAAAAACCGGCGTCGATGCGCTGCCGATCGTCACCTTGATCAACTTTTTACTGGGACTGGTCATGGCGTTTACGGCCGCGATGCAACTGCGGCAGTTTGGTGCCACCATCTATGTGGCTTCTTTGGTGGCCATTGCCATGGTATCCGAGCTGGGTCCGATTATGACCGCCATCATTGTCGCCGGTCGCTCGGGGTCGGCATTTGCCGCGGAGATCGGTACCATGCGCATATCCGAGGAGATCGACGCACTGTTTATCATGGGATTTCAACCGACGCTGTTTCTTGCGGTCCCCCGGATACTGGCATCGGTCATCGTGGTGCCGCTGTTGACCCTTTTCGCCGACATCGCCGGCATTGTTGGCGGTCTCATCGTCGGGGTGATGATGCTGGATCTGACCGTAGCCGCCTATCTCGACCAGACCATCGATTCCCTGACGCTTTCGGATTTCCTCTGGGGCTTTACAAAAAGTGTCGTATTCGCAGCCGTCATCGCCTGGATCGGCTGTCTGAGGGGATTCCAGACGCGGGGAGGTGCCGCGTCCGTGGGCAATGCCGCTACATCGGCCGTGGTCAGCGGCGTATTTTTTATTATCTTCTTCGACGCGATTTTTGCATTCATTCGCAACTACTGGTAAGCATGTTCGAAGATCCGATCATTTCTGTTCGCAACATCGTTGCCGGTTACGGAGAGGACATCATTCTCAACGGCGTGTCCCTCGATGTCTTCCGGGGTGAGATTCTGGTCATTCTCGGCGCCAGCGGCTGCGGAAAGAGTACCTTGCTACGCCATATGGTCGGACTGGATCGCGTCGTATCAGGAACGGTGTTGATCGACGGGGTGGACATCACCCAGTGCAGCAGTGGGGAATACCATCGTACGCTTCGCAAGATCGGGGTGTTGTTCCAGGGCAGCGCCCTTTTCGGGTCCATGACCATCGGAGAGAATGTGGCGCTGCCGATTCTTGAATACGCCGGGCTTGACAAAGGCGCTGCGGAATCCCTGGCGACAATGAAGCTGTGCGCCGTGGGCCTGGATGGCTATGAAAATCATCTACCATCGGAAATCAGCGGTGGGATGAAAAAACGGGCCGGACTGGCCAGATCGCTGGCCCTGAACCCGGGCATCCTGTTTCTCGACGAGCCCACGTCCGGCCTCGATCCGGTCATATCGGCGGAAATTGATGACCTGATCCGCCGCATTAATCAAAGTCTCGGCACCACGATGGTCATTGTCACCCATGATCTGGGCACGATTCTGAGCGTGGCCGATCGATCCATCATGCTCGACAAATCCCGAAAGGGCATCATTGCCGAAGGAGATCCTCACGAACTGAAGCGGTTGTCTGTCAATCCGATCGTCCGAAACTTTTTCCTGCGTCAGGCCAAAGGTCCCGCTGAGGACCGGAACACTGGTGAACGAGATGTCTGATCACCCCAGCCGAGGATAGGTTCACGTGGCGTCGATACGCACCCAATTCAGTGTCGGTCTTTTCGTCATTATTGGACTGGCCATCCTGACCATCGCAATTATCTGGCTGGGTATGTCGCATTACCTGGATCGGGGTCAGTACTTCGCGGCTTATTTTGCCGAATCCGTCCAGGGCCTCGACAGGGATTCTCCGGTTAAATATCGGGGTGTCCCGGTGGGGCGGCTGGTGAGTTTGTCGGTCGCACCCGACGGTGAACTCATTCAGGCGGTGCTCAATATCGAAAAGGATATCCAGCCGGATGCGGACTGGGTGGCCCAGTTGAGAGTCGTGGGATTCACCGGCGTGATGTTTATAGAACTCGATCAACGCGCCTTGGATGAACCGGATTGGTCGCCGAAAATCACCTTCCCTTCGAAATATCCGATTATCCCGACACGGCCCTCCGGCATGAAGCAGATCATGGACGGCATCACCGATGTGGTGGAACAGCTCCGGGGAATCGATCTGATCGGGATCACGACCAAGCTCAAAAATACCATCGATCGGGCCTCGGTGGCCATTGACGAGGCACAAATCGGGGCGCTTTCGGCCGATCTTCGGGAGACCCTGGCCAGTGCCCGCGGGTTGCTCACCAATCCCAGAATCGAACGGATCATGGAAAATGCGGAGTCCGCCGGGGCCGCGTTTCGGGATGTGGGCCGTCATGCCGACACCACACTGGGCCAAGTGGATGTTGCGGTGGGCAACCTGGACAGAAACATCGGTGAAGTCAAGGAGGAGCTCAGCCTGGCCATCGCCGATCTTCGCTCCACCCTGAATGAAGCGGAATCCATGTTCGCTGCCAGCTCGGATCTGGTCCGGGACACCCGTCCGAGAGTGGGAAACCTGGAACGCCAGCTGGTGATGACGCTGCGGGACCTACGGGGCACCCTGGGGAATCTCGATCGGCTGCTCAGTATCCTGGCCGATCAGCCGTCGCTGCTGATATTCGCCGAACCGCCGCCGCAACGAAGCATTGCACCGGAAGAATAACCCAAACGAGACGTGTTGCCATGAGATTCACCGTCCATCCAAAGAAGGCCAGGGCCGGAGCGGTATTTCTGGTCTGTGGGATGAGTGTCTGCCTGTTCGGGGTGGTCGCCTGCGGCGTCAATCTGGGGCCGCAGCAGCAGGCCCCGAAATCTCAAACCTATACGCTGGAATATCCGCCGCCAGCGCCATCCCCGGGCCCCCCGCTGTCCTATATCCTACGTGTCGAGCCCATCGAGGCCATCCCCTTTTATCGGACGGATAAGATTGTCTACCGGGAAACCCCGTTCCGCAGAGAGGCCTACCGTTACCATAAATGGCAGGCACCGCCGGGAGAGATGATCACGTATCTGCTGCTTCGGGATCTGCGGGCCGCGGGCATTTTTTCCGCTGTCTTGTCGCCGAACAGCCTGCTGTCGCCGACCCACAGCCTGGAGGGTGGGATTCAGGAGTTTCTCGAGGAAGACTCGCCAAAGGGCTGGATCGCCGTATTGACCCTCACCATGACCCTGGCGGCCGAATACACCCCAGAGCAGGGTCGCACGGTGCTTTTTCAGCACACCTATTCGGAACGGGAACCCTGCGCGGCGAACACTCCCGGTGCGTTGTCCGAGGCCATGAGCCGGGCCATGTCGCGTGTCTCGTTGCAAATTCTAAAAGACGTCCGCCAGACAGTGATGACATCGGCACCATGACGTGCGGGACATGTTCTGTTCAAGTGTCCCTTCACAGAATATAAAAAAGCGTGAATTCTTTTTCCGAATCCACGCTTTCCTGTTCTGGCTTGATCGGCCTTTTTGGCGTATATCACCCAGGGGGCGGTCTCAGCTTATCAGTACCTGAGATCTCCGGCCAGTTCACCGTAGAGCGAGCTCATGTCTTTTTCAAGACGATCCAGGGTGTAGTGCTTTTGAACAAATTGTCTGGCGTTGTGTGCCATCTGCCGGGTTTCGCCTGGCTCTCGATCAATAAAGCATAGGGCATTTGCCAGGGCCGCCGCGTCATTGGGAGGTACAAGGATCCCGTTCCGAGCTGACACAAATCCTTCCGGATGCGACCCCTTCGAGGGTCCCATCAAATCCGGAACACCGCCTACCGCGTTTGCAATGGTCACCCTCTGAGCCGCCATCGCCTCTATGAGAGAAACGGGAGTGCCTTCGTTCAGAGAGGTCAGAACGACCGCATCAAGGGCCGTGTAGACACGTTCCATGTTCCTCTGCCAACCCAGGAAACGGAACGATGGTTCCAGGTCTCTCTGTCCGATATCCCTCATCAATTTATGTTTCATTTCACCGTCACCTACCAATACAAATAGAAACCGGTGAAGCTGCCCCTTGGCTTTTAATCGACTAGCCGATTCGATGAGTTGCCCAACGTTTTTAATCGCTGCCAGCCGCCCGACAAAACCGATCCATTGGCAATCGTCCGGAGCGTCCGGGACAAGCTGTCGCCTGTGGTTATCTATGGCCTTTGAAATCGATAAAAACCGCGAAAGATCGAATCCCAGCGGTATCACGCGAACCCGGTAGGGTGGGGCCACGTTAAATCGTTTACAGATATCATCATACTGGCGTCCACTGATCACAATGATTCGGTCCGTGAACCTGGCCAACATTCTTTCAATCATTAAAAAAACAGCCGTTTTAAAACGACCAAAATATTCCTCAAACACATGACCGTGAAAGGTGTGGACCAATGCGATCTGTCGATTGAGACTCAGCGCCGCTAATCTTCCAAGAGCGCCGGCCTTAGCCGTATGGGTATGTACGATATGGGGTTGAAATTGATTCATGATACGCCGGATGCTCAGAAAGGCTCGCACATCTTTTTTGGGTGAAAGCTCGCGGCCAAGTTCGGGGATCGTCAGAAGGGCCACGTTTTTGTCCCGTACCAGATATCCCATATCGCCCTCTTCCCGGCCGACACTTCCCGCGATCAAAAGCGTTCTGAATCCGTCTTTCGAAAATCGTTCGGCGAGTTCTATCGCATAAATTGCCGGGCCCCCGATATTCAGGCGAGCGATGATATGCAAAATACGGATCGGCTCAGGGCGAGAAACGCGCTTCATGGACAATCAGCTTGAGATTTGAGGGGTTGAAGAAAGACGGGATAAAACGATATCTTCGAAACAAATGGAGAATTGCTTGATAAACAGGCCCTGCTCTTCAAGGAGGGCGATCAGGGGGTGTAAAGATCCGGAGTCGTTGCTGTGAAACGATACCAGGACACCGTTGATGTCATATTTCTCAACAAGGCTCTTAACATCGCGAGCAGTACCGAAAATCGGAAATCCTTGGAGCTTTTTGCCCACTTTGAGGTAATCATCATCGATGAAACCCACCGGCTGCATTTTCAAGCGGGAGTTGTTCAAAATTTCCCGCAACAGAATCTCGCCGCCTCTTCCAGCGCCGTAGATAAGCACCCGATCACCCGTCAAGGATTTCCGCTTCATGGTATCGATAAACAACCTGAAGGAACCTCGGGTCCCGAGAAGAAAACCGGTCGTAAGAAACCAATCGATAACGAAAATGCCCTTAGAAAAATCTTTGAACCGAAACAGAAACGTCACGGCGACAATCGTCAACAGCGTCGCTGTAGTGGAGGCTTTCAGGTAAACATAGACATCATTGATGCTCATGTACCGCCAGATGCCCCGATAAATTCCCATGGCGAAAAACGCCAGAAACTTGCATGCGATGACGGCCGGCAAAGACCATAGGAACACCTTAAAATAATAGTTAAATTCACTTCCGGAGAAGCGGAGGCGATAGGCAAGGTAGTAGGAGAAAGCGATCAGTCCCAAATCCATCAGGACCAGCAAAATGTGTTTCTTGTGAGTAACCTCGAGCAGAATCGGCGTATACGCTTTATCCCGAAGGACGGAAAACTCTTTTTCAGGATATACTCTCAGCTGAGCCAGATAGACCCCCATTAACAAGATGGCCAGTCCCGTCGGAATGATGACGGCCGGTGAGGTCAAATTGTCGGTGCGACTGACAAAAAAAGCACTCAAGCAGGCTACGATGGCGACGCCGTACAGGAACAAAACCGCCCCCCGTTCACTGAACCCCATTAATACCAGTCGGTGGGAGGCATGATCTCTGCCCCCGATGGATGCCCTTCTACCGCTCAGGGTACGGATGAGTGTCACCAGGGTGGTATCGAAAATGGGAACCATGAGAACGAGAATCGGAACGGCGACGGCGGCCACCCGGGTGACCGCGTGAATTTCGGCATAGGCCAGGCTCAACAACGCCAGCGAAAAACCGATCATCAAACTGCCTGAGTCGCCCATGAAGATTGATGCCGGATTGGAATTGTAGATCAGAAAGGCGGCCAGGGCACCGGCGAAAATCAGGGCGCTATTCATCATGTGCGGCGCATCGTTTCCGAACATCCAGGCCAGGGCCAATGCGGCGATGAGCCCCACACCGGCGCACAGGCCATCCATGTTGTCGAGCAGATTCATGGCAGTGGTGATGCCGACGATCCAGAAAATGGTCACCATAGTGTCGCCGGTCAGGGAGACAAACCAGTTCAACCGGAATCCCAGGAAGGCGACCATGGATGCCACCATGATCTGCCCAAGCAGCTTGGTGTGGGGTTTGATGTTGATGAAATCATCCAGCAAGCCCAGAACAAACATCAACGTCGTACCCAGCCAGAGGACAGCCGGTAAATCCGCCCTTGGGATGGTCGGTGAGGTTCTGGAAATGTGGGGTATGATCGAAGAAAAATCGGCGATAAACAGAAGGGGGATAGCTGCTCCAAGATAAATGGCGATCCCGCCCATCAACGCGGTCGTTTTCCTATGCCAGCGCTCCCGGCTCGGACGTGCCACCCATCCGCGACGAATCGCGACGAGACGGACCAGCGGTGTTAGCGCGAGGCAGATGATGAACGATGCGGCGGGTAGTCTGTCATCAATTGTCGGTCGAAAACATGGCTACAGCAGAGGTTACCTCAAATGAAGACCTTTAGGTCATTAATGCGTTCACGCGGACGAGCCATAAACTGTCCGGATTAGCGGTTTCTCATGTATTCAATCGTATGCTGGAGGATCGTGTCCAGATCGGTACGGGGCTCAAATCCGATGTACTCGTTTATTTTGTCGAGCCCCGGCACCCGCCGCTGCATGTCCTCGAAATCTTTTTCAAACACCTTGTCATAGGGCACCAGCTCAACAGCTGATTTCGATCCGGTCGCCTGGATCACCTTCTCCGCGAGTTCCCGAATGGGGACCTCTTCAGTTCCGCCGATGTTAAAAATTTCCCCCACGGTTTGGTCGGATTCCATTAACCCGATGAGGGCCTCAACAACATCCTTCACATAAGTAAACGTACGGGTCTGGCTCCCATCCCCGTATACGGTCAACGGTTCGCCCTTGATGGCCTGCAGCACGAACCTTGGGATGACCATGCCATAGGTGCCGGTCTGACGCGGACCCACCGTATTGAACAGGCGGGCGATGATGACCTGGAGACCCCTGGACCGGTAATACGCCAGTGCCGTAAATTCATCCATGAGTTTGGAAGCCGCATAGCTCCAACGGAACTTTGCGGAAGGGCCGTAGATGATGTTGTCCGTCTCTACCAGGGGCGCGTGGGTATGCTTTCCATACACCTCGGAGGTGGATGCAGTGAGCAGTTTCTTCTTGAACTTGTTACAGACTTCAAGGACGGCTTCTGTACCCTGGATATTGGTAATGATCGATTTCAGCGGATTATCGAGAATGTATCGCACACCGACAGCTGCCGCCAGGTGATGGACCACATCACACGTTCCCGTCAATTCCAGCAGTGCCTCTCGGTTCAAGATCGAATCGATAGTGACGAATAGCCGGTCCTTAAATCGGGGCTCGTTCTGAAATGGCTTAATATTTTCGAGAGATCCGGTGGACAGATCGTCGATGATGTAAACTTCGTGGCCGGTATCCAAATAGGCTTCCGCAAGATGGGAACCGATAAAGCCTGCTCCGCCGGTTATTAAAATGCGCATAACCATCTCTTTCTTCAGTAGAGGGATACAAAGAGGTCGGTGTCAAATTTCACGATCATCCAAGATCGCACATTCTGGGGCAATAAAAAAGTCCAATCCGAACGTTTGTCTCAACGAACGACCATGATGTCTGTGCGAATGTGTTTAGGGAGAAGATGTGTTGAGGATGTCGGCAATGGCCCCGGCTGCGACCTGGTGCCCATAGTGATTCCAATGCCCATCGGAGTTAAAATTGAACAATCGTCGGTTGGTTTTATAATCTTTCGCGAAAATAGGATGTAAATCCAAAATATCGATATCGTACTTTCCGGCAACAGTATGCACCATGTGATTGATTTGCAGGGCCTTGGTATCGTTGGAGGCGGCGTTGTCCACGCTAGTATAGATTGCATTTCGGTCCCCATCGATAACCAGCAGCAACCGTATGTTGTTGTCATCGCAAGCGTGTTTAAGCTGGCGGAAACAGTAATCGGCAACACGTGTGTTGTCCCCCATCTTGACGTCTAACGCACTGATATCGATGTTGGCCTGATATTCCGGCGGTCTTTCCGGGGCCGACGGGTTCCCAGAATCGCTCTTGAAAAATACAGCGCGTAGTGCCTGAAACCTGACTTGCTGCCGCCGGGCCAAATAACGCCAGGTCGCACTGTTTCTGATATAATGGTACCATTTCCGTTCAAAAGCTTGGGGCGCAATTTCCTGGCTTTGCCCGTTGCTCCCCAACTGGATCTTCATGAAGCTGTTGGTATAAACGCCGGCCACCGGTAAATACGATTCATCGAAATCGTTGTGGACCAGAACCACCACGACCAAATCGGGCGCGAAGCGAAGAACCTCCTCGCGGAGGATATGAAGGTATTGGGACAACGGAGCGCCGCTCAGGCCGAATGAAAATACCTGCGTCGGGACCTTGTCGGCGAGTTTTTGTTCCAGCACAGCGGCCAGACTCTGATCAAAATCGACCTGGAACGCTTCCACATAGGAGTCGCCGATGATCGCGATGCGAAAGATATTATCCGGTTTGGCAGTATCATAACGGGGGTGTCGAGAATTCCACCCGCTCTTGTTGATGCGATATTGCGCCTTGATTTCATTGCGGACGCGATAGATGCCGATTTGATCCGGACGATATTTCAACATCGAGTCCCGGTATTCAAGCCGGGGCCAATCCGAAGCGATCAGAACAAACCGGAAGATCACCAGCTCGAGCAGCAATACGATAAATAGAAAACTGCCGACGACCAAGAGCAGTTTTTAAGAAGTGGTTTAATCCATTTTGTCATGTCGCAACGTGATACAATTTTTCGTATTGGGAAACAACTTGGGATAATCCGTAAGTGGTTTCGATGCGCCGTCGGGCCCTTGCGCCGAGTTCCCGGCGTTGCTTCTCCGGAAGTGCGAGCATGGCGCCCAAAGCCTCAGCCAGCGCCATGGGGTCTGCAGTAGGCACGACCATGCCGGTGTCTCCCACGATGGTGGCAGAGTCACCGGCATCGGTGACAACACAGGGGACCCCGCTGGCCATGGCCTCACCGATGACATTGGGGAACCCCTCACTGACCGATGATGAAACGAGGATATCCAGAGCCGTCATGATCCGAGGGATGTCATCCCGTGGACCCATGAGCTTCACATCATCGACCGATCTGGAGGCCTCGATCCACTGATGAAGCTGCCTGTTCTGCCGGTCCAGTCCTTTCCCACAGAGGATATAAACCGCCTGAATACCCTTTTGGCGACAGATCGCGATGGCCTCGAGGAGGGTCCGATGGTCCTTGGCCGGATCAAATCGACTGATACAGCCCACGCATAGGGTGTTATCCGAAAGCCCCAATTGGTACCGCACATGCCGGCGAACCTCTGAATCCAGTTTAAACCGCTGCAGGTCAAATCCATTCGGAATCACAAGAAAATTGCGCGAGTTGAAGCCAAGCTGTCGGTGGTATCGCTCCGCCGCCATAGAATTGGCCACAATGGCGCTGGGAAAGGGTGACAGCCATTTGCAGGCCTTGATCGTCAGGCCGGTCAGTATACCGTAGTCTCGCGGATCCAGATCCGAACAACGGAGGTTCCAAATGAGGTTCCCCCTGCCGGTGAGTTTACTTGCCAGAAAACCCAGCAGATCGGCATGGTACATCCAGGTTTGCAGAATATCCGGCTTTGTTTTTCGGATCAGGCGGCCCAGCTCCACCAAAGCCCTGGGCGAAGGTACCCCGCGGCGCATACCCAAAGAGGTTACCGGAATGCCCGTTTGGGCGATCCATCCGGCGACTCGACCCGGAACCGCCATGCACACCACCCGATTCTCAAAGCGCTCCGGGTCCATGGCGGACAGCAGTCTATAGAGCATCATCTCTGCGCCGCCGGTATCGAGCGTCGTAATTAGATGAAGCACGTTTATCGGCATGGACACGGTTCAGAAATACTGGACGACTTTACGGACGAAGCCAGCGTTCCCGCCACATTTCCCACATGAGCAACGCCCACAATCGATATTGATGATTGGCCCGTCCTGATAGATGTTCTTTGAGGATGCGGCTGACAAATTCCGGATCAAACAGATTCTCACGGTTTAGACGTTCGGGGGATAGAAAGTCGAGGAGGAGCGATTTCAGTGATCCCCGGAGCCATTGATCGATCGGCACCCTAAAACCCATTTTGGGTCTCTCAAACATTTCTGGCGGAACGTATTTGGATAACAGCTTTTTCAGCAGATATTTTCCGGTGCCATTTCGATATTTGAAATGCTCCGGCAAGGTGCTGGTAAATTCCAAAATTCGATGATCAATCAGTGGAACACGGACTTCAAGACTTATTGCCATGCTTGCCCGGTCCACTTTGGTCAACATCGCGTCCGGGAGGTATGTCCCCTGATCGATCCGCATCAGTCTCGACAATACCGGCCAGTCGGTGGTTTGACGAAACAGCGCCTCATAATGGCTGTCCGGCAGATGCCGTCCGATCAAGCGGATTATATCGATCTCGGGCCACTGGCAGATGGTCATTCGGTACCGCTCCCCCAGCTCCATGGGATGCAATTGCTGTAAGAGTTTGCGCCACTTGTCCTTAAAGTCGGCGACCTGAAATCGCTGAGGGAGGTATTCACGGATCGGCTGGTAGCATTTGGTTAACCAACGCTCCGGGATGGCACCGAGACCGAAGGACAGCATGTGTTGGGCCTGAGCGGGAAGCCATCGAACGCTTTTGGACATGACATCGGTCATCCAGTAGCGGACGTAGCCCGCGAACTGTTCGTCCCCGCCGTCTCCGGATAGCGCGACGGTAAGATGGGATCGGGCCAGACGGCAGACTAAAAAGGTCGGAATCGCGGATGAATCGGCGAAGGGTTCATCATAGATGTCGGGAAGTCGGGGAACAACGTCGAGCGCTTCTTGCGGCGTGACATATAATTCCGTGTGATCGGTCCCCAGATATCCGGCAATGCGGGAAGCAAAGGGCGCCTCATTATAGCCCTGCTCCTTAAAACCGATGCTAAACGTCTTCACCGGGGACGGATTTACTTTCTGCATCAATGCCACTACCGTAGAAGAATCGATACCCCCACTCAGCAGAGCTCCAAGGGGTACATCGGCAACCAGGCGATCCGAAACGGCCTGTGTCAGCAGGGTGTCAAGTTGATGAAGCGCTTCCGTCTCATCCGTATCCGGTGCCCATATTTCCCCGGCGCGTTCGGGAATTTCCCAAAACGCTTCGGTACGGGCAGAGTCACCATTGAGAACCAGGCAATTTCCGGGCATTAGTTTTTGGGTATGTTTAAAAATGGTGCGGGGTGCCGGCACATATTGGTAGTGTAAAAAAAACGGGATGGCCTCCGGGTCAATTTCCAGAGATATGTATTTGAAGGCCATGATCGCTTTCAACTCGGAAGCAAATACCAGCGTGTCTCCCCTGGAATACACAAACAGTGGCTTGATGCCGAGTCGGTCCCGTGCAAGGATCAGTGTCCGGGTCCGACCGTCCCAGATCGCCAGCGCGAACATACCGATGAAACGCTTGAAACAATCCGTTCCCCATTGCTGGTAAGCCTTTAAAATCACCTCTGTGTCGGTGCCGCTGCGGAAGCAATGCCCGTGACTTTCCAGCATGCTGCGGATCGCACGGAAGTTATAGACCTCGCCGTTGTAGACGATGTGAACCGTGCCGTCATCTGATCCCATGGGCTGATGGCCGGCGGCTGAAAGATCGATGATCGAAAGGCGGCGATGGGCCAAGCCGACACCCATGTCATCGTTGAAGAATATGCCGGAATCGTCCGGACCTCGGTGGCTAAGCGAGTTTGCGGCGGCGGGAAGATCCTCCTTCAAACGGGTATATTTTCCCATACTTCTAAAACCGACAAATCCGCACATGGGATTATCCTTACAGACTGGCCACCATGGAACAGCTATTTTGACGAGAATCCGTAACGAACACCACTAGGCCGACCCATTGGCAGCCATTCATCGAAACCGGCAGCCTTGCCGACAATGTCTTCCTCAACCACATGGATTGCCCGTCTCTGTTAGTAAAAGGACATATGCCGCGCCTTATCGCCTACTTAATTCGATGCATTCGCTTGGACCAAGTCTTTCAGAAGCGATTCGGTTCGGGAAACCATTTGAACAAGGTCATAGTTCAGTTGTATCCGCTTACGCACCTCTTGTGCCGGTCGCACCGGGTCTCGATCCAATCGCTTCAACATCGTCAGAATCCCCACTGACAGGAGTCGATGATCTTTCGGTGGAACGACGACGCCGGTATCGCCAATAATCCGGAAGGCATCGCCGACATCCGTCGCCACACAGGGAATGCCGCAGGCCATGGCTTCGCCGATAACGTTGGAAAATCCCTCGCCAAACGCAGATGAGGAACACAACACATCGAAGGCATTGTATACGCTGGCCATGTCCGTAACGGATCCGGTCCACATCAGTCGGCCATTCAGCCCATTCTCTTTCGTTAAATTCGCCATCCGACGGTGTATTTCCGATGCACCGCCACCCACGCATATGAACCGGACGTCCTGACGCTGCTGTCCCACCAGTGCGGCGGCCTTTAAAAAGTTCTCATGATCTTTCATCTCATCGAGTCGGGCCACCAATCCGATGAGTCTCTCGTGGGCGCCCACACCCCACCGACGGCGCATTCGTTGCCGCGCTTCCGCATCCGGTTGATAGACCTCGGTATCGATCCCGTTGGGAATGACAGACCATGGTGTCAGTTTGAACCCACACGCCCTCGCATGGTCCATGCCGGCATAGGGGTTGAAAATCGTCCTGTCGGCGAATCTACTCAGATGTTTGGAAATAAAAAATTCAACCTGTGGGAATCGGCTGTAGCGCGAAAGATCCATGTTGGAGGCCCGGATACCCCAAATAATGCGAATCGCCGGAAAACCAAGTTTGACAGCAGCACTTATGATATTGGATGTCGTAAGGAAGCCGTAGAGAACGTCAGGCTGAAGTGAGTTAATGGATTCATATAACGATTTGAAAAATAGAAGATCCCAGCGATTTCTTTTGTTTAGGCAAATCAATGGTACGGCCGCGGCTTTTAATTCCCTTTCAAACGCACCCCCCGGGTACAGTGTCATGACAGAAACGTCATACCCGCGAGTCCGAAGGCCCTTTGACAAATTCACCAATTGGCGCTCAGCGCCGCCGGTGTGCAGAGATCGAATGAGTAATAGAATTTTCACAAAGGATTATTCGGAATTGAATGCCGTAGAAACGGAACCGGTTAATTTCCGTGGTGTCCCCCTGCCGGCCATCGACATCAAGACGGTGTGTTTCTCTATCGTCCCATCAATAGCTGATGATACATATCAAGGTACCTGGAAGCGATATGGTCCCATGAATACTGCTTGACATAATTTCGGCAATTATCGGAGATTTCCTGGGAATCAGTGGTCAATCGAATCATGTCACGGATGCCCCTGATAAAAGCGGTGACATCTCCTGGAGGACAGATGACGCCGCACTCTTTTTGGGCGATGTCTCGGACGCCCGGAACATTGAAGCACACGACAGGCAGGCCGGCGGCCATCGCTTCAACGATGACAATGCCAAACGTTTCCAGAAGAGATGTCATTACAAATACATTTGCACTTTGATAATAGGCTATCAGTTCAGTTGACGGTAATTCCGGTTCAGCGCTGGTCGAAGCTCCAATTTGTTCAATCAAGCGTATACGACTCCGGTACTGCTGAAAACCCGCCTGATGCATTAATTCGTTACATCCACGGCCAATAACGAGCCAGTAAGCGTCTAGTCCACTATCTGTGAGTCCTTTAAGGATTTCCGAAATTAAATGATAGCCCTTTTTCGGGTGCATCCTGCCAACGCTCAACAAAAGCACGCTATTTTCCGGAATACCATGGCGCCTCCGGATGTCTATGTTTATTGGAGACAACAGGCGGTGGCCGTCGACACCGTTTGGGATGAGATTTATTCTGGATTCAGGGATATCTAGTTTTAGATATTCTTCTTGGACGCTGTCACTGATTGCGACAACTGCCGTGAACTTTCGATAGTTTTTGGAAATGATCCGATCGATCTTGGCCTGGCGACGAACACCATACTGGAGGTCATTATCTATCTGGATATCATCCCCAGAGCATCGGAGAACGCAAGGAATATGATGCGTTTAAAAAAATCGGCGAGCAATGTCCCAAAGGGATACCCGCCATAGATCTGCCAAATATCAAATTGATGTCGTTTCTGGATTCGAGACACATACCATGAGAAGAACTGCTTGCTGATGCCATAAAACGTGGTAATTCCGGAAAAGGTCAGGAATTTCTGGACGGTATAAGATGTGGAAAAATTCTTCCGATCCGCATCGCAACAGAATACGGTTGAATCGATACCCTGGGACGCATGACGATTACAGACATTGTGCAAACATACCTGCAAACCACCAATACTGCCAAAGAGGTGGGTTATCAGATGGGCTATTTTCAATTTATGGGACGGCTCTCGAGAGGGATCATTTTCATTACGTGAGGTCTGATGAGGTCCGCTTGAGCAGAAACAGTACACTGGAACACAGGCCGAGATTTGGTGCGGGCGGCAGCACCGGTACTATCGGTAACTCTGACGGTGCGTAGATCAGTAATGGTTTGACCGCCACAATATGAAATCCATTTGCGCGAAACAGCTCTCTCCATGACTCAATTTTAAACGCTTCATGACAACGGAAAAACTCACCGGTGGTCCCATGTCCTCTAGGCTTTATCTTATCCAGGATCGCGTGGAAACGGGCGCGTTTTCTTTTTTGTAGAGGTATGGAGACGGCTGTGGATGACTCCGATGCCGGATTCGAACGCTTCAGTTTTTGTTTGATCAGATAAACGGAGTGAATGATTTTATTCAGATACTGTGCGGGGATGGACAGCAGCAACCAAAGGTCGGTGGGTACGGCAAACGCATAGAGACATTCTGGTTTACCGATACGATCAAGCTCCCTAAACGCATCTGGCAGGTCTTCAATATGCTCTAAAACACCCCAGTTCAATAAGTAAGTGCAACACTTTTAGGTTTTAAGGCTTTCGCGATATGACGCGATATTATGCCAAAAACCTATCGACACCTAAGCGCAGAG